>Ga0207652_10003603_pt1 | contig 12761 bp, 11 predicted proteins | sample KBSC63BmetaG_FD_184334 | JGI IMG/M metagenome (GOLD analysis project Ga0207652, IMG submission 184334) | Corn rhizosphere microbial communities from Kellogg Biological Station, Michigan, USA - KBS C6-3B metaG (SPAdes) (version 2) | ecosystem: Host-associated > Plants > Roots > Rhizosphere ... | reverse complement strand
GCTTTCGCGGCGAAACGGAGCCGATCGACGCGGTCGCCGGGCACATCCCGGGCGCGTTCCAGCGCTTTCACAAGTCCAACCTCGATTCCGGCGGCGGCTTCAAGCCGCGCGAGCGCTTGCGCGAGGAGTTCGAGGCGCTGCTCGGCGGCCGCCCGAGCGCGGACGTCATCCACTCGTGCGGCTCGGGCGTGACCGCCTGCCACAACCTGCTCGCGATGGAGCACGCGGGCCTCGCCGGCTCGGCGCTCTACCCGGGGTCGTGGAGCGAATGGTCGGCCGACCCGGCGCGCCCGATCGCGCGCGGCTGAGCGACCCGGCTGAGGCAATCCCCTAAGGGGCACACCGCGTTGCCCGCGGCGCCGGCGCGGTGGAAGATCGCGCCGCGACCCGCGGAGGTGCCCATGTTCCAGCGAATCCTCGTTCCGACCGACGGCTCCGAGATCACCGGGCGCGCCGTCGCCACTGCCATCGGCTTGGCCAAGTCGCTCGGCGCCGAGATCTTCACGCTGTGCGTGAAGGAGCCGTTCCCGTACGGCGCGGTCGCCGAGATGCAGCCGACGCCGCCGCAGGAATTCTTCGATGCCCAGGAGCGGACCGCAGCGCGCAACGTCCAGGCGGTCGCCGACGCGTGCGCGAGCGCCGGCATCACCTGCCACCCGCAGACGGTCGAAGGCGTGCAGCCGTGGGAGGCGATCGTCGCCCATGCGGCCGAGCAGCGCTGCGACCTGCTCGTGATGGGCTCGCACGGCCGCAGCGGACTCGCGTCGCTCTTTCTCGGCAGCGAGACCAACGACGTGCTCAAGCACACGACGGTGCCGGTGCTGGTCGTGCGCTGAGGAGCGCGGCGAGCGTCAGCCGATCTGGCTGGTCGCGAAGACGACGATCGCCAGGCCGGCGCACAGCCAGAACAGTTGTGCTGCCGTCTCCTTCAGCGTCAGCCGGTGCTGCAGCTGCGGGATCAGGTCGGCGACCGCGACGTAGACGAAGCTGCTCGCCGCGACGACCAGCAGGTACGGGAAGTACGCCTGCCACGGGCCGACGATGAAGTAGCCGATGACGCCGCCGGCGACCGCCGCGAGGCCCGAGACCGCGTTGAAGAAGAGCGCCCGCGCGCGCGAGAAGCCGGCGTTGAGCAGCACGATGTAGTCGCCGACCTCCTGCGGGATCTCGTGCGCGATGATCGCGAGCGAGGTGACGACGCCGAGCCGCGTGTCGGCGAGGAAGGCGGCGGCGATGATGATGCCGTCGCAGAAGTTGTGGATGCTGTCGCCGAGGATCACGCTCCAGCCGCCGCGGCCGGCCTGCTGGCGATCGAAGCCGTGGTGGTGATGGTGGTCGTCGCCTTCGTGGTGGTGCGTGTGGCGATAGAGCTCGGCCTTCTCGAGCAGGAAGAAGAACAGCAGCCCGCCGAGCAGCGTCGCGAACAGGGCGTGCGGAGGCGCGTGCGCCGAGAACGCCTCGGGCAGCACGTCGAGCAGCGCGGTCGCGAGCAGCACGCCCGCCGACAGGCTGACTAGGTGGTGCACGACTTTCGTCAGCACCGCGAGCGTGAGCGCTGCCGCGACGACGACCGAGAGCACGCCGCCGATGCCGGTGGCGAGCACGATCCAGGTGAGCGTCACGCGCGCGGCGCGCGAGGCGCCGGTTGGCTGCGCGCGCCCGCGCGCCGCGGCGCGGCCTCAGCGATCAAGCGACACCGTGGCCGCGCAGCCAGCCGACGCAGCGCTGCCAGCCGTCCTCGGCCGCCTCGCGGTGGTAGCTCGGGCGGTAATCCGCGAAGAAGGCGTGCTGCGCCTGCGGATAGACGTGAAAGCCCGAGCGCTGCGCCGCCTCGCTGCCCTGCTTCAGCGCGCTTCGCATCTGCTCGACGCTCTCGAGCGGGATGCCGGTGTCGGCGCCGCCGTAGAGGCCGAGCACCGGCGCGTGCAAACGTCGGGCGACGTCGACCGGCTGCTCCGGCTGGCGATCCGAGGTCTGGCCGACGACCCGGCCGTACCAGGCGACTCCCGCCTTCACGTCCGGGTTGTGCGCGGCATACAGCCACGTCTGTCGGCCGCCCCAGCAAAAGCCCGTGACCCCGAGCCGCTTGCCGTCGCCGCCGTTCGCCCGCGCCCAGGCGACGCACGCGTCGAGGTCGCCAGCGACCTGCGCATCGGGCGCCTTCGAGACGATCTTCGCCAGCAAGGTGTTGATGTCGCTCGTCGACTTCGCGTCGCCCTGGCGAACGAACAGCTCGGGTGCGATCGCGAGGTAGCCGAGCCTGGCGAAGCGGCGCGCGACATCGGCGATGTGCTCGTGCACGCCGAAGATCTCGCAGATCACGAGCACGATCGGGTGCGGCCCGGCGGCCTCGGGTGCGGCGCGGTACGCCGGCAGCCCGAATCCGGCGACGTCGATCGTCACCTCGCCGGCGACGAGACCGGCGTCGTCGGTGTGGATCGTGTGCGCCGCGACCGGCGTGGTCGCGGCCGCGAAGCCGACGCCGGCGGCGCTGGCGGGAGGAATGGCATCGAGCTCGGTTCGCAGCATGTTCGCGTCGTTCGTGATGCGCCGGGCGCGGAGCCGCCATTCTAGGAACGCGCGGCGCGCGCAGCGCAACGCCCGCAGGCTCGACAATCGTCGCCCATGCAGCCCACCGCACCGCGCGCAGGCGCGTCGCGCTGGCCCGGCCAGCTCGCGGCGATCGACCTGGGCTCGAACAGCTTCCGGCTCGAGATCGCGCAGCTGCAGCGCGGCCGCTATCGCCGCATCGACTCGCTGAAGGAGACGGTGCGGCTCGGCGCCGGCCTCGACGACGACGCCACGCTCGGCGAGCAGGCGGCGGCGCGCGGCCTCGAGTGCCTGGCGCGCTTCGCGCGCCGCCTCGACGGCTTCCTCGCGAGCCAGGTGCGCGCAGTCGCGACGCAGACGTTGCGCGAGGCGAAGAACCGCGACGAGTTCCTGCTGCGTGCGCAAGGCGTTCTCGGCCACCCGATCGAGATCGTCTCCGGACGCGAGGAAGCGCGCCTGATCTTCGCCGGGGTCGCCCGGCTGCAGCCTTCGAGCGCGCCGCGCCTGGTCGTCGACATCGGCGGTCGCTCGACCGAGATGATCGTCGGCCGCGGCATGCGGCCGCGCCGCGCCGAGTCGTTCCAGGTCGGCAGCGTGAGCCTGTCGATGAAGCACTTCGCCGGCGGCAGCTTCAGCGCGCGCGCGTTCCGCGAGGCGCAGATCGACGCCGGCGCGGAGCTCGAGGAAGGCCTGCAGCCGTTCGCGCGCAGCCAGTGGCGCGAGGCGCTCGGCTCGTCGGGGACGGTCGGCGCCGTCTCGCAGGTGCTCGCGGCGAACAACATCAGCGACGGCCGCATCACGCCGGCCGGCCTGCGCTGGATCATCGAGCGCTGCCTCGAGGCCGGCAGCGCCGACCGGCTCGCATTGCCGGGCCTCAAGGACGAGCGCCGTGCGCTCATCGGCGGCGGCCTCGCGATCCTCTACACGCTGGCGGTCAACTTCGGCATCGAGGAGCTCCGGCCCGCGCGCGGCGCGCTCCGCCAGGGCGTGATCTTCGATCTCGCCGCGCGCCGGGCGGCGGCGCGCGGCGCGGGGGGCCGGGAGCTGCGCGACGACTCGGTGCGCGATCTGCAGCGCCGCTTCGAGGTCGACCTCGCGCAGGCGGAGCGCGTCGCGCGCCTCGCGCTCGCCTTGCGCGACGGCGCAGCGCCGGGCAGCGAAGAAGCGCGGCGCGAGCTCGCCTGGGCCGCAGGGCTGCACGAAGCCGGGATGATGGTCTCGCACCACGACTACCACCGCCACAGCGCCTATCTGATCGATCACGTCGACGCACCCGGCTTCTCGCAAAGCCAGTTGCGCCGGATCGCCCAGCTCGTGCTCGCGCAGCGCGGCGGCCTGCGCAAGGTCGAGGCAATGCTGCAGAACGCGAGCTTCGCCTTGCACCTGCTCTGCCTGCGGCTCGCGGTCATCGCCTGTCACGCGAGAGACGAGGTCGCGCCCGGCGCGATCACGATGCAGACGCGAGACGGGCGCGCCATCGTTTCGCTTCGCATCGGCTGGGCCGAGAAGAATCCGCGCGCGCTGCACCTGCTGCACGCCGAGATGGACGCGTGGTCGAAGATCGCCGCGGCGAGCGCACCGCGGCTCGCGCTCACGCTCGAGTAGCGCGCCGCAAGAACGCGGCGCCTGCGCCTCGCGCAACTACGGGAGATCGTCCGGCGAGCACACCGCGCGCAAGCGCGCCGAGCCGCGGTGGGTGCCGACGAGCCACCACACGGCGCCCTTGTCGACGTGCCACGACGCGCCCGGCGCGCCCATGGCGAGCGCCGCCGCTGCGCCGAGCGTCGGCTGGTGGGAGACGACGAGCACGGTCGCTTGCTGGCCGGGCCAGCCTGCCGCCTGCAGCAAGGCCTCTGCGGTCGCGCCCGGACCGATCGCGACGACCGTGCTGGCGTTGACGCCGAGCGCCGCCACGGTTTCCTGGCAGCGCCGCGCGGGGCTCGCCAGCACGCGCGCGTTGGCCGGCAGTCGCGCGGCGAGCCAGGCTGCCACGCGCGCCGACTGGGCGCGGCCGCGCGCGGTCAACGGGCGGGCGAGGTCACCGCCGCGCGCCGCGTCTTCGGCTTCGGCGTGCCGCCAGAGGATGAGGTCCATGGCTCAGGTCTCCCGCGTGTAGCGCAAAAGCAGCGACTGCTGCGCCGACTGCCCGTCGCCGGCGATCGGCTGGTACGTGCCGTCGCCGCACAGGCGCCAGGCGTCCTGGCCGTCGAGCAGGTAGGGCACGAGGCATTCGTCGATGACCCGCTGGCGCAGCGCCGGATCGCGCACCGGCCAGCCGACCTCGACGCGGCCGAACATGTTGCGGCCCATCCAGTCGGCGCTCGAAAGAAAGAGCGCCTCGTCGGCCTCGCCGGCACCCCAGCGGAAATAGGCCACGCGCGAGTGCTCGAGGAAGCGACCGACGATCGAGCGCACCCGGATGCGCTCGCCGACGCCCATCGCCTCCGGGACGAGCAGGCACGCGCCGCGCACGATCAGGTCGATCTGCGCGCCGGCCTGCGCAGCGCGCACGAGCGCCTCGATCAGCGCGGCATCGGTGAGCGCGTTGATCTTGACGACGATGCGCGCCGTCCGCCCGGCCTGCGCTGCCTCTTCGACCTGCGCGATCCTCGCCATCATTCCCGGGTGCAGCGTGAACGGCGCCTGCAGCAGGATCTTCAGCGGCCGCACCTTGCCCAGGCTCGCGAGCTGCTGGAACACCGCGTCGACGTCGGCGGTCAGCTCGGTGTCGTCGGTGAAGTGGCCGACGTCGGTGTAGAGACGCGCCGTGGTCGGGTTGTAGTTGCCGGTCGACAGGTGCGCATAGCGCTTCAGCGCGCCGTCTTCCCTGCGCGTCACGAGCAGCATCTTCGCGTGCGTCTTCAGCCCGGCGACGCCGTAGACGACCTGCGCGCCCACCGCCTCGAGCCGCTCGGCCCAGTTGATGTTGGCCTCCTCCTCGAAGCGCGCCGTCAGCTCGACGACCGCCATCACCTCCTTGCCGGCGCGCGCCGCCGCGATCAGCAGGTCGATGACGGGCGATTCGCTGCCTGCTCGGTAGATGGTCTGCTTGATCGCCAGCACCGCCGGATCGTCGACCGCCTCGCGCAGCAGCTGGAGGACCGGCTCGAACGATTCGAACGGGTGGTGCAGCAACAAGTCGCCCGCGCGCACGCGCGCGAAGATCGACTGCCCCGGCGCGAGCGTCGCCGGCGGCGCCGGCACGAACGGCGCGAAGCGCAGCGCCGGCGCGTCCGCGAGATCGATCAGCTCGTTGAGCCGCACCAGGCTCACCGGCCCGCGGATACGGTAGAGCGCCGAGTCCGGAAGGCCCGAGTGGCGGAGCAGGAACTCGGCGAGCTCGGGCGGGCACGTGTCGGCCACCTCGAGCCGCATGGGCTCGCCGAAGTGGCGCGTCTTCAGGCCGCTGCGCAGCGCCTGACGCAGATTGGTGACGTCGGCGTCGAGCTCGAGGTTGGAGTCGCGCGTGATGCGAAAGTGCGAGAAGGCCTCGACTTCGCGTCGTGCGAAGAGCTCGCCGAGGTGGGCCCGGATGACGCTCGTCAGCAGCACGAACGACTGGCCGGCGCGGCGCGGCGAGCGCGGCAGCTCGAGGACGCGCGGCAGCACGCGCGGCACCTTGACGAGCGCGGTCGTGTTGGGCCGGCCGAACGCGTCCTTGCCGGCCAGCCGGGCGATGAAGTTGAGCGACTTGTTGGCGACCTGCGGGAACGGATGCGACGGGTCGATCCCGAGCGGAACGAGCAGCGGGCGCACCTGCGTCTCGAAGTAGCGCGCGACCCAGCGCCGCTCGGCTGGATCGCGCTCGGCGTGGTTGACGATGCGGATGCCGTGGGCGACGAGCGCCGGCATCACCTCGACGTTGAAGACGGCGTACTGGTCGTCGACCAGCGCGTGTGCCGACGCGGCGAGCGATTCGACGTCGGCCGTGCTCGTCCCGCTGCCCGGCGTCTTCGCCGCCTCGAGGCAATCCGCGAAGCGCACCTCGAAGAACTCGTCGACGTTGGACGAGACGATCGCCAGGTAGCGCAGCCGCTCGAGGAGCGCAACATCGGCGCGCCGCGCCTGCGCGAGCACGCGCCGGTTGAATTCGAGGATCGCCCGCTCGCGCCGCAGCGGCGGCAGCGACGCGCGCTGCCGCGTTGCGCTCTCGCTCATGCGCGAAGTTTATGGACCTCGTCGCAGCAGTGCGTCGACGGGGGAGGCTTGCAGCGGAGCGCAGATCCGGGCCGCCGTGCGCCGCCCGGTCGGCCGACGGGATCAGCGAGCGTCGGTCGAGATCAGCTCGCCGAAGCCCTGCCAGAGCGTCCCCGTGAACTTCGCGAGCTGCCCTTGCTCGATCGGGAAGTAATCGGTCGGCGAGGTGTTGATCGTCATGCCGGGAAGGAGCAGAGGCAGCTTGATGTTCTTCAGGTTCGCGGCCTGGCGCATCACGTTCTCGCGCGTCAGGTCGTTGCCGCACTGCTTCAGGATCTGCACCATCAGCTGCGCCGTGATGTAGGCATAGAGGTTGGACGCGTCCTTCGGGTCGCCGTCGCGGTAGTAGCGGCCCATGAAGCCGCGCCACTCGAGCATCGACGGGTCGTCCTTCCACTGCGGGTCGTTCGGGTCCTTGTAGTACTGCATCGTCAGCAGGCCCACCGACTTCTCGAGGCCGGCCGGAACGAGCACCGAGCCGACCGACGCGCCGACGTTGTTGACGATGTGCAGCGGCTTCCAGCCCGAGTCCCAGGCCTTGCGGACGGCCTGCGCGGCGAACTTCGGCGTCGTGATGTTGATGAACGTGTCGGCGCCGGAGCCTTGCAACGTCAGGATCTGCGAGTCGACCGTCGGATCGCTCACCTCGTAGCTCGCCTTCTTGACGATCATCTTGGCGTGCGGGCCGCTGAGCGTCTCCTCGACGCCCTTCAGCAGGTCCTTGCCGTAGTCGTCGTTCTGGTAGAGGATCGCGACCTTCGCGTTCGGCTTGGTCTTGATCAGGTAGCGCCCGTAGATCGCGCCCTCGGCGGCGTAGCTCGGGTTGAAGCCCATCGTCCACGGGAAGTTCTTCGGGTCGCCCCACTTCGTCGCGCCGGTCGCGAGCAGCAGGTGCGGCACCTTCTTCGCGTTCACGTACTTGTGGATCGCCGAGTTGCTCGGCGTGCCGAGCGTCTGGAACAGCGCGAGCACCTCGTCCTGCTCGACCAGCCGGCGCACCATCTCGACCGCCTTCGGCGGGCTGTAGCCGTCGTCGAGGCTGATCAGGTTGATCTTGCGGCCGTTGACGCCGCCGTTCTCGTTCAGCATCTTGAAGTAGGCCTGGTGCAGCTTGCCGATCGTGCCGTAGGCCGACGCGGGGCCGCTGTACGGCATCGTCTGGCCGAGCTTGATCTCGGTCGCCGAGGCCCCCGGCCCGTACTTGGCGGCTTGCGCGAACGCGTTGCCGCCGACCGCCAGGGCGACGCCGGCGCCGATCGCGCTGCGGCGGGAGATGCGAGAAGGGTCTTTGCTCATGTGTCGCTCCATTCGAGAACGTGGTGGAAGATCAACGCGGGATCGGGCCGCTCGGCCGACGCACGAGCCGGGCGCGAGCGAGACGGAGAAACCCGGCCACGCCCGTCGGCATGGCGTACATGAAGGCGATCAGGACAATCCCGTAGATGGCCCATGGCGCCGCCTTCGAGATCTGGTCGGCGACGTTGGGCACGAACTGGATGAACAAGGCGCCGAAGATCGCCCCCGAGATCGAGGCCAGCCCGCCGATCACGACGCCGGTGAGGAGCGTGATCGAGAGGAACAGGTTGAACGAGTCGGGCGCGACGAACTGCACTGCGATCGCGCCGAGCGCGCCGGCGATGCCGGTGTAGAGCGCAGAGACGCCGAAGGTGAGCGACTTCACCATCGCAGTGTTGACCCCCATCGCCTGCGCGGCAATCGGCTGATCCCTGATCGCCACCATCGCCCGGCCGATCCGGCCGCGCAGCAGGTTCCAGCCGAGGACGAACAGGAACACCATCCAGGCGAGCGTGAAGAAGTAGAGCCAGCGGTCCTGCGACAACCCCGTCCAGGGCGGCGCGTCGGGCTTCAGGATGGTGATGCCCTGCACGCCGCCGGTCCATCCCTCGATGCTCTTGTGCTTGAGGATCTGCGGCATCGCGATGCCGAGCGCGAACGTCGCCAGCGCGAGATAGAGGCCCTCCAGGCGCAGCGCCGGCAAGCCGAACAGGAAGCCGGCGACGAAGCACGCGGCGCCGGCGAGCGGAATCGTCGCCCAGTACGGCAGCCCGGCCTTGTCCATCAGGATCGCGGCCGTGTACGCGCCGATCGCGTAGAAGGCGCCGTGGCCGAGCGAGATCTGGCCGTTGTAGCCGGTCAGCATGTTGAGGCCGAGCAGCGCGATCGCGTACGCCAGCACGAGCGTCATCTGGAACACGCGGTAGTTCGCGATGAAGAACGGCAACGCGCACGCGAGCAGCAGCACGAGGACGAGGCCGGCGAGCTTGCGGCGGTCGAGAGTCGTCATCTCGGCTGACCCTAGACACGCACCACGTGCACCTTGCCGAACAGGCCCGAGGGCCTGATGACGAGGACGCCGACGATCAGCACGAGCGCGAACGTCAGCTTCAGCTCGCTGCCGACGTAGACGCCGACGACGTTCTCGAGCACGCCGACGATGAAGCCGCCGAGCACCGCGCCGCCGGGGCTGTCGATGCCGCCGAGCAAGGCACCGGCGAAGGCGTAGAGCAGGATCCCGCCCATCATGTTGGGCTCGAGGAAGACGGTCGGCGCGACCATCATGCCGGCGATCGAGCCGATCGCCGCAGCGAGGCCCCAGCCGAGCGCGAGCATCCAGCCGACGCGGATGCCGACCAGCCGGCTCGACACCGGGTTCTGCGCCGCGGCGCGCATCGCCAGGCCGAGCGGCGTGAAGCGGAAGAAGACGAACAGCAGCAGCAGCACCACGAGCGTGATCGCCATCGAGCCGAGCTCGTGCGACGAGAGGTACGGATTGCCGAACAGCGGCTCGGCCGGGAACGGGCTCGGGAACGGCTTGATCGTGTAGGTGAAGATCCAGCCGGCGATGCTGTTGAAGATGACGAGCAGCGCGATGAAGACGATCACGACGGCGAGGATCGGCGAGTTCTCGACCGGCCGCACGATGATCCGCTCGATGGCGACGCCGAGCACGAACGCGCCGACGACGGTGATCGCGAACGCCGCCCAGTACGGCAGCCCCGCCTGCAGCAGCGCCCAGGCGATGTAGGTCGTGAACATCGCCATCTCGCCCTGGGCGAAGTTCACCAGGTGGGTCGCCTGGTAGATCATCACCAGCGCCAGCGCGACGCTCGCGTAGATGCCGCCGGTGGCGAGACCGGAGAGGATCTGGTGCAGCAGCTGGTCCATCGGGCGCGTTCAGTAGCCGAGATACGAGCGGCGGATCTGCTCGTCGCTGCGAATGGCGGCGGCCGAGCCCGACATCACGACGCGCCCGGTCTCGAGCAGGTACGCCTGGTCGGCGAGCGAAAGCGCCATCGCTGCGTTCTGCTCGACGAGCAGCATGCCGATCCGGTCGGCCTGGTTGATCGACTTCAGGATCTCGAACAGCTGCTGCACGATCAGCGGTGCCAGCCCGAACGACGGCTCGTCGAGCAGCAGCAGGCGAGGCCTCAGCATCAGCGCGCGCGAGACCGCGAGCATCTGCTGCTCGCCGCCCGAGAGCGTGCCGGCCTGCTGCCGGCGGCGTTCCTTCAGGCGCGGGAAGTGCGCGTACATGCGGTCGCAGTCGGCGCCGATCTCGCGCCGGTCCTTCCTCGTGTGCGCGCCCAGGCGCAGGTTCTCCTCGACCGAGAGGTTCATGAACGTGCCGCGGCCGTCGGGCACGTGGGCGACACCGCGCCGGACGATCGTCTCGGTGGGCAAGCCGTCGATCCGCTCGCCGGCGAGCACGACCTCGCCGCTCGTGCGGATCATGTTGCAGACGGCGCGCAGCAGCGTCGTCTTGCCGGCGCCGTTCGCGCCGAGAATGGTCGTGATGCCGGAGCCGGCGACCGCGAAGTCGATGCCGTGCAGCACTCGCGTCGGTCCGTACTGCGCGGCCAGCCCGCGCACCTCGAGCAAGGACGGCGCCCCCCGCCGGTCGGGTACGACAGTCGACCCCCCGAGGGGGTCCGGGCCGGCTTGGGGCGGCCCGGCGCTCGGCCCGGCCCCTGATGCAACGTCGCTCACGCCGCGACCCCGAGGTAGGCGCGGATCACGTCCTCGTTGGCCTGCACTTCGGCGGGCGTGCCGTCGGCGATCTTCCTGCCGAAGTCGAGCGCGACGACCGCGTCCGAGATCCGCATCACCATGTTCATGTGGTGCTCGACGAGCAGCATCGTCAGTCCGAGCTCGCCGCGGATGCGCCGCAGCAGCTCCATCAGCGAGCCGACCTCCTCGTGGTTGAGGCCGCCGGCGGGCTCGTCGAGGAGAAGAAGCTTCGGCTCGCTGGCGAGCGCACGCCCGAGCTCGACGCGCTTTTGCGTGCCGAACGGCAGATCCATGATCGGCACGTTCGCCACCGCCTCGAGCTCGAGCAGCGCGAGCAGCCGGTCGACGGCGGCGCCGAGCCGCGCCTCCTCGCGACGCACCGACGGCAGGCGCAACGCGTTCGCGAAGTAGCCGGTGCGGGTGCGCGAGTGGCCGCCGAGCATGACGTTCTCGCGCACGCTCATGCTGCGAAAGAGCGCGAGGTTCTGGAACGTGCGGCCGATGCCGAGCGAGGCGATGCCGTGCGGCGGTGTCTCGAGCAGCGAGCGCCCCTCGAAGGCGATCCGGCCCTCGCTGAACGTGTAGAGGCGCGACAGGCAGTTGAACATCGTCGTCTTGCCGGCGCCGTTCGGGCCGATGAAGCCGACGATGTGGCCGCGCCGGACGACGAACGAGATGCGGTCGAGCGCGACGATGCCGCCGAACCGGACCGTGACGTTCTCGACCTCGAGCAGCGGCTGATCGATGGCGTTGTCCCCAAGCTACAGCGTTCGCGAATGCGCGGACGATAGGGCGCACGCCCGCGAAAGGAACCGGGGCTTTGCCCTAGGGCCCGTTACCGGTAGCCGGCCGCCGCCGGGCCGGCCCGACGCTCAGTGCGCCTCGTCCCAGTTGGCGCCGACACCCACTTCGGCAACCAGCGGCACCGCGAGCGTCGCCACGCCTGCCATCGTGCGCGGCACCGCCTCGCGCGCCCACTCGCGCTCGTCGTCCGGAACCTCGAACACGAGCTCGTCGTGCACCTGCATGATCATCCGCGTCGCCCTCTGCTCGCGGTCGATCAGCTCCTGCACGGCGATCATCGCCAGCTTGACGAGGTCGGCGGCGGTGCCCTGCATCGGCGCATTGATCGCCTGGCGCTCGGCGGCGCTGCGGCGCGGCCCGGGCTTCCTGATCTCGGGCAGGTGGACGCGGCGGCCGAACAGCGTCTCGACCCAGCCGCGCTCCATCGCCTGCGCGCGCGTCTCGTCCATGTAGCGCTTGACCCCGGGGTAGCGCGCGAAGTAGCGCTCGATGTAGGCGCTCGCGGCGCTGCGCTCGATGCCGAGGTTCTGCGCCAGCCCGAACGAGCTCATGCCGTAGATGAGCCCGAAGTTGATCACCTTGGCGTAACGCCGCTGCTCGTGCGAGACGTCGTCGAGGGCGAGGCCGAACACCTCGGCGGCGGTCGCGCGGTGGATGTCGAGCTCGGCGCCGAACGCCGCGAGCAGCCCGGCGTCGCCCGAGATGTGCGCCATGATCCTGAGCTCGATCTGCGAATAGTCGGCCGAGAGGATCGACGCGCCTTCGGGGGCGACGAAGGCCTCGCGGATGCGCCTGCCTTCGGCGGTGCGGATCGGGATGTTCTGCAGGTTCGGCTCGTTGCTCGAGAGACGCCCGGTCACGGCGACCGCCTGCGAATACGTCGTGTGCACGCGGCCGGTCTCGGCGTTCACCATCAGCGGCAGCTTGTCGGTGTAGGTGCCCTTCAGCTTCGACAGGCTCCGGTGCTCGAGCAGCTTGCCCGGCAGCGGGTAGTCGGCGGCGAGCTCCTGCAGCACGTCCTCGTCGGTCGACGGCGCGCCGCTCGCCGTCTTGCGGCCGACCGGCAGGCCGAGCTTGCCGAACAGGATCTCGCCGATCTGCTTCGGGCTGCCGAGGTTGAACGGCTGGCCGGCGATCTCGTACACCTCGCGCTCGAGCGCGGCCATCCGCTCGGCGAGCTC
>Ga0207652_10003602_pt1 | contig 12762 bp, 10 predicted proteins | sample KBSC63BmetaG_FD_184334 | JGI IMG/M metagenome (GOLD analysis project Ga0207652, IMG submission 184334) | Corn rhizosphere microbial communities from Kellogg Biological Station, Michigan, USA - KBS C6-3B metaG (SPAdes) (version 2) | ecosystem: Host-associated > Plants > Roots > Rhizosphere ... | reverse complement strand
GGAATTCCAGCTCCCGTATCACTGATCACGACTTGACAAGACCCATTGGTCTTCACCAACGATAGCGTCAATGTCCCGCCGTTTGGCATCGCTTGCCAGCCGTTGATCAATAAATTCAGCACGGCCCGTTTCAGGGCATCTGCATCGACCGCCGCGAGGACAACCTCGTCGGGCACATGACAAACCAGCTTGACGTTGCTGGGAAACGCAGGGTCGGTCTTCGCAAACTTCACAATCTCCCGGAGTTTGTCTCCGAGATTCACCGTTCGGAGAGCAATTTCGAGCGGTCGGGCGTACTGCAGCACGCTGGTGACAGCCGTTTCGAGTGCTTTGGTTCCTTCGACGATGTTCTGGGCCATCTGCTGCATCGACGGGTGGTCTTTCAGGTCGCGCACGAGGAGCATGGCAAAGCCCCGCATGGCGCCGAGCGGATTGCGGATTTCATGGGCGAGCGCAGCGGCCATCTCGCCGAGCTCTTTCATCCGGTCGGTACGCACTAAAGCTTGTTGGCATTTTTTCCGATCGGTGAGATCAAACAACATGACCACAAGCCCCTGCTGTCCCTCATAGAGAAACGAACTTGCCACTTCCAACTCTTTGCCCAACAACGTCAAAAATAGCTGCTTCGGGGCCATTCCGTAGCGAAGAGTTTCTCGCATCGAAAAGCCAAAGTAGTTGTCGGGAAAGACGCTCCAAAACGGTTGCAGCAAAAGACCGTCAGCACTCCGGTGTACGAGCTTTTGCGCGGCCGCATTGGCCACGACGATGGTTCCGTCGAGCCGAAAAAAAAACACCGCTTCGCTCACTTTCTCCAGCACGTGCTGAAGAAAGTAACGCATTTCCCCGTTGACACCTCCGGGGAGCTCCTGGTAGTTTGGGCGTTCAGAAATCATGCAAGGAACCCTCAGCCGCACTATACGGATTCTCGGATTAATGGCCATGGCCAGCCTCATGGCATGCTCTGGCTTGGCCAGATCGGAAGAGGAAAAAACCCGCAGACAGAATGCTAAAGCCGAGTCGATCTATCGGAGTTCCAAAGACTTATTCGCGCAGATCGGGACTCCGCAGCACATGCCGAGAGCCCCCTACCCGTGGGAAACGGAAGCCCACCTCCCCAAGATCACCAAAGAGTTCTTCCGCTGCAAGGGAAGCCCTCTGAACTCGCCGTTCGTCGATACGGCCGCCTCGGTATTGTTAGCCGATTGTGAAGGCTGCACTCGGCATGGACTGCCGCTCATCGGGGGGAAGGAAAATGTCTATCCGGTGTTGCCCGAGCTGTTGAACTACCTGCAGAAAAAAACCGGCCGCCGGGTGGTGATTACGTGTGGCCACCGCTGCCCCGTGCACAATGCGTATGCTGACCCTTCTCCCGAGAACAAAACGTCCAGGCATCAGATCGGGGCCGAAGTCGATTTTTATGTGCAGGGGATGGAAGACCAGCCGCTCGAGGTGGTGGGTTTGTTGATGCAGTACTACCAAGAACACCCGAATTTGAAGCAGGGCAAAGAGTGGACCGTGTTCCAGCGTGGAGAGGCGGGAGAGGCAGGGGCTGCGGCAGCTTCGTGGTTCAACAAAGAGATCGTGGCGAGAATTTACCAGAAACATGAGGGCCGGGATTCCGACAACCGGCACCCGTATCCGTACGTGTCGGTGCAGGTGCGCTTCGACCGGCAGACCAAGGGCCGGGTGGTGTTCGACTGGGAGCGGGCCGTGAAGGGGTATCCGAGAGGGTAAGGAACCAATTGCAAAGTCTTCGGCGCATAAAATCATCGAGTTTCTGCTGCCGTGGACTTTGCAATTGGTTCCTAGTTGTGCCAAAAATTGCTCTTCGGTACAATGAGAACCCTTGTTTTATGCCGGTGTGGCGAAATTGGTAGACGCGGTAGACTCAAAATCTACTTCTAGCAATAGAGTGCTGGTTCGAGTCCGGTCACCGGCAAAAAACAAAAAAGGGGAAGCTTTTGCTTCCCTTTTTTTGTATTTGGCGGTGAAGCGATGCACCTGCGTGCATCGCGTCCGGACTCGAGTCCCTTTTGATGCTCAAAAGGGACCGCCGGCCCGGCAGCAAGCGCGAAGCGCTGCGTGAGGGCGTCCCACGCGCATGCAAGTAGCGCGTGGGGGAGGGGTTAGGGGAGGGGCGGGCGAAGCCCCTCCCCTCTATATTCGGACTCGAAGTGAAGTCCTATCGCCGACAAAAAGATTGAAAACCAAAGGAGTTCCTATGACTAAAGAAGTTGTCAAGCATCGTAAAGAAGACAAGAAAAAACCAACGATGACACCCAAAGAGCGAAAAGCCAAGAAACAAGAGAAAAAACAGGCCAAAAAAGCTTGATTTGAGGAAATGACAACTGTACCCAAAAACGGTACAGTTGCCATCTTCACTCACCCAATCTCATTGCCAAAAATCTTTTGTTGTTGAAAACTCCCGTTCTTACACGGAGGTTTCGTTTCATGAAAAAGTATCTGCTTTTAGTTTTCACTTGCTTCACTGTCTTTGCCGCTGAATCCCATCCCTCAAAACGCGTCTACGTCGACATCGTCGGCGATCTCTTTCATGCCGGACACGTCGAGTTTTTCAAGCAAGCGAGAGCTTTTGGCGATTACCTCATTGTCGGCATTCTTGCGGATGACGTCGTCGAGGGCTACAAGCGGCTCCCCATCCTTTCACTCGAAGAACGGGTCAAGGTCATTTCCGCATGCAAATATGTCGATGAAGTGATTGTGGCCCCGCCACTGCGTTTGACAGAACAAATGATCCAGGATTTTCGGATCGATGTCGTTGTGCACGGCGATGATTTTAATCTGCAGCTGCTCGATGACCAATACGGAGTTTCGAGAAAACTCGGCATTTTTCGCACAGTGCCCTACACGAAGGGGATTTCTACTTCGGAGATCATTCGACGCATTACTGGAAGGTATACAGCAGGGGAATTTCAGAGGTAACTTGTTGAGAATGAATCACTTTCCCGACGTCTGGAAAATAATCGACTTTTTTGAATATGTCTCTGATTGTATTTAAGTTTCTAAGAATGAGCTATTTTCCCGACGTCGGGAAAATGATCCTCCAATGAAAAACATCGAAAACCATTTATTTCTACGAAAAAATTGAAACAAGAAGCTAACCTGGATCTTTTTCAGGACTTGATGCAGGAGGTGTCATGAAGAAGGAAATCGTTGCAAGACTGGTAAAAAGCTTTGAAGAGGCAACTCGAAAAGAACAGGCTGTTGAGTATTGGATGGCTCGGGACATTCAAGAACTGCTAGATTACGATCGATGGGAAAACTTTCTCAATGTTCTTGAAAAGGCCAAAATTGCCTGTCAGAATTCAAAACTTCGGGTCGCGGATCATTTTCGTGACGTCACGAAAATGATCGATGTTGGCAAGGGGGCTCAACGGCCTGTTGCAGATGTCATGCTATCTCGTTTTGCGTGCTACTTGATTGCTCAGAACGGAGATCCTCGCAAAGATGCGATCGCATTTGCTCAGACCTACTTTGCTCTCCAGACGAGAAAACAAGAAATTCTCGAGAAGAGATTGGATGAAGTTGAACGGTTGAATGCGCGCAAGAAACTGGCACAGACGGAAAAGGAACTTTCGACTGCTTTGTATGAGCACGGAGTTGACGATCAAGGCTTTGCCCGGATTCGGAGCAAGGGAGATGAAGCTTTGTTCGGTGGTCTTACTACAGGACAGATGAAGAAGAAACTGAGGGTTCCGGAAAATCGGCCTCTGGCAGATTTTTTGCCGGAAATTACGATCAAGGCAAAGGACTTTGCAGCAGGCATCACTCACTTCAATACGAAAAAGGAAGGGTTGCACGGAGAGTTGGAGATCACTGATGAACATGTGAAAAACAATAAAGATGTTCGAGAGGTGCTTGCGAAGAACAGTATTTATCCTGAGCAGTTGCCTCCGGAAGAAGATGTCAAGAAACTGGAACGGAGGTTGAAAACGCAAGAGCTGAAAAACCAGGCAAAGCCGGGAATACTTCCCTAAAATCTCGAGATTCTTCTGTGGCAGTAGGATGCTTTCCCTGTCCTCTCGTAATATGCTTGGTGTTCTTTTTCAGCCGGGTAAAACCGACTTCCCGCAGCCACCTCCGTCACCACATCGAATCCTTTTTTCCGCAATTGCCCAATCAACTTCTCGGCTGTTTTCTTCTGCGCTTCTGTCAGGTAAAAAATCGCTGAGCGGTACTGGGGCCCTACATCGGGACCTTGCCTCAGTTTCTGCGTGGGGTCGTGGATCTCGAAGAACATTTTTGCTAAAGTCTCGAATGACACTTTTTCGGGATCGTACACCACTTCCACCGTTTCTGCATGACCCGTCAATCCGGAGCACACTTCCTCGTACGTTGGGTTCACGACGTGGCCTCCGCAATACCCCGAGGTCACACGCACCACTCCCGGCACTTGTTTGAGCAGGTGCTCGACGCCCCAAAAGCATCCTCCGGCAAACAAAGCTCGAGCATGATGAGCTTCGGTCTCTGCGGGCACCAGCACCATCGACAATGAATTCACGCAGTGCCGGACGTTTTTTTGGGTCAGTTTTTCTCCGGCAAAAACATGCCCTAAGTGTCCGTGGCATCGTGCGCACACAATTTCTGTTCGTTCGCCATCGGGATCGGGCCGTCGTTCCACAGCCCCAGGAATTTCGGCATCAAAGCTGGGCCAGCCGCAGTGCGAGGGAAATTTGTCTGACGAAAAATAGAGCGGTGCATCGCATTGCTTGCACACGTAGATGCCGACCTTTGTGCATGCCTCATATTCTCCGCTGTCGGGCCGCTCCGTGCCACGCCGATGGATGATGCGCTCTTCTTCGGAAGATAGTTTGTGGTATCTGTTCATTGACGAAACAACTTTTTTCTAGTATTCACATACAAGTGCGCTTGATATTTTGTCTATTGCTTCCTGCGTTTGCATTTTCGGCCACGATCACTGTGACCTCAAATGCCGATTCCGGCCAAAATACGCTGCGGGCGGCGATGTCCAATAACCCCGCTTCGGGAACGGTCATCGATTGTTCGGGCATTGCCGGACAAACAATCACCTTGGCTTCTTCGCTTCCAGCCATCAATACCAGCTTGACGATCACCACCTCATCGGGAAATCCCGTGACCATCAATGGGGGCGCTCCTACATGGCAAGCATTTTCCGTGGCTTCGGGCACAGTCACGCTGCAGAACCTGGTTGTCCAAAATTGCCTTTCGGCTGGTGGCAATGGCGGCAACTTTGGGAACGGCGGCGGCGGCGGAGCTGGCGGCGGCGGCGGATTGTATGTGGAAAATGGCGCGAACGTTTCGGTGTTGAATGTGGCGTTTACCGGAAATAAAGCCCAAGGCGGCAACGGCGGGACGGGAGATAACAGCACCCCCAGCGGCGGCGGTGGTGGCGGCGGATTTGGCGGTGGAGCTGGTGGCGTAGCTACTGCGGATGGTGCCGGGGGCGGAGGAGGAAATACAGGTGGAGGAGCTGGAGGGATATCGGGAAGTCCTGGAGGCCCTGGAACTTCGCTTGGTGGTGGCGGTGGCGGTGGTGCAGGTGCTGCAGGGGGGGCTTCGTCGACTGCTGCAGGAGGCGCTGCGGCCATGGGCGGTGGCGGTGGTGGCGGTGCTGCGGCGGGGGGGAATGCAAGCGGGCTCAATGGCGGCACCGGAGCTGCCGGATTTGGTGCAGCGGGGAATTTTGGGGGTGGTGGTGGCGGTGGTGGATCTGTCACGGGATTGGGTGGTGGTGGCACAGGCACAGGCGGTGGCGGAGGAGGAGGAGGCGGTAACATAAATGGCATCAATGGAGGAAATGGAGGTTCTGGCGGCGGAGGTGGTGGCGGTGGAGGATCAAATTCGGTGAATTCCTCTGGAGGGACTGGAGGATTTGGCGGTGGTGGTGGTGCAGGCGAGGCGGGGGCTGGAGTAAGCCTGTTTGGCGGCGGCAACGGAGGCACGGGTAGTCTTGCAGGTGGCGGCGGCGGCGCTGCGATGGGCGGTGCGATTTTTGTCCAAAACGGGGGAACGGTGACCATTGGAGATCCGTTTGTTCCGAGCGGCAATACGTTGACTGCAGGCACGGCTGGCGGCGGCAATGCGTTTGCAGGTTCCCCCTTTGGCCCCGATATTTTCATCCGTTCCGGGGGCACACTGATTTTTAGCAACAGCAACCAGGCCATCACGATCACCACGGCAATTGCCAGCGACCAGGGCGTGGGTGGAGGCACAGGCGGCGGTCTGACGAAGATGGGGACACAGACTTTGACATTGTCTGGAGTGAACACCTATTCCGGCGGCACGACGATCAGTGCGGGTGTGCTCAATGTTTCAGCAGACACAGGGCTTGGGCAACTGGGTCAGGGGGTCACGATCGGCACCGGGACGCTGCAAGCGGGAGCTTCATTTGCAACGTCTCGCCCGATCAGCCTGACGGGCGTAGCCACGATAGACACACAGGGTTTTACCCTCACTTTGAGTGGCGTGATCAGTGGCGCAGGTTCGTTGACCAAAATCGGCAGCGGCACCTTAACTCCGTCGCAAACGAATACCTACAGCGGGGGCACGACAATCAATGCGGGCACTTTGGTTGCGGCAGCGGATGCGAATCTGGGCAGTGCTTCGGGTTCTGTCACCATCGGCACGGCCACGCTTCAATGGACATTTGATTCCGCACGCAGTTTCACGCTTACCGGGGCTGCAACACTCAACTCCGGAGCGGGCAACGTCACCCTTTCCGGCAATATCGGAGGCTCAGGTTCATTCACCAAGTTGGGGAACGGAATACTGACTTTAACCGGCAGCAACAGCTACAACGGTGCCACGGTGAGTGCAGGGACATTGCAGGGAAATTCAGCCAGTTTGACGGGCAATATTGCCAACAACAGTGCTGTGATTTTCAACCAAACAAATTCCGGGACGTATACCGGGCAGATGAGTGGTGCCGGTTCGCTGACCAAACAGGGCGCAGGGCTGCTCCAACTCACGGGCAACAGTTCGGGGCTCACGGGGATGACCATCATCTCGGCGGGAACGTTGCAGGTGGACGGAAACCTGGGAGCTTCGGCCGTGACGGTCGATGTCCCTGGAACGTTGAGCGGCAGCGGCACTACTGGCAGCGTCAATAGCTCCGGGCAAATTTCTCCGGGCACGCCGCTCACTGTGCAAGGGTCGTTGACTTTGCAGTCGGGCTCTAGCATGCTGATCAATATCACGCCGCTCTCCAGCAGTCAGATCAACGCAAGCGGCGCTGCCACATTATTGATGAATCCCACGTTGAATCTCCAACATAGTTCCGGTTTTTTTGGGTTGGATCGCACCTACACGATCTTGACCTCTTCTGCGTTGACGGGCCAGTTTTTGCCGCCGTCGAGCAACGATCCGAACTTTCAGTTCACGGTATCGTATACACCCACTTCGGTGCTGCTCAACTTGCACGTCTTAAATCCGTTTTTCGGCATCACCTTTCGCAACGGCAACATCCAGAACACAGCGGAAAACATCGCGGCGCTCAACCGGGCCGGTTTGATCGGAAACACTTCGCCGTTGGCTGTTGCGATCGATGCACTTGCTGGTCAAACCAACGATCAGATCAATGACGCTCTCGATCAGATGCATCCGGCGCAATACAGCGCGTTTGCCGAGGTGCAAGCGGAAGCGGGCGCGCAGATCATTTCGTTATTTCACCGGCCGTTTGCGTGCAGCTGCAGAGGGGCGAAGCGGTTTTGGGTGGAACCGTTTGGCAACTGGCTCGAGGAAAGAAATGAAGGCGAAGAGGTGGGTTTTGAGGCCATTACGCAGGGCGTAGCGGGCGGCGTCGACTTTGCGACGTTTGGAAATTGGTCGATCGGTTTCGGCGGTGCGTGGAACCAACGGGAACTGACGTGGAAAGAAAACCGGGGAAGAGGGACAGTTGAGGGGTTGTACGGTGCGTTGTATGCCGATTATGTGGCTGGAAGTTTTGCAATGAACTTGGCTGCGTACGGAGGAAAAGACCGATACAATGTGCACCGAGAAATTCGGTATTCAACAGTTCTCGAATTCCCAGAAGCCGAGTACAAAGGCCTCGATGCGGTCGGGCACCTCGGCATGCTGTATCTCTGGGGAGCACCCGCTTTTGCAGCCTATCCGTATCTCACGGTCGATTATCTCTACCTCGACCAACCCAGCTTCCAAGAAACCAATGCACCGGGCCTTGCCCTCGATGTCCGCTCCAACATCAGCCAGACGCTCCGACCCGAAGCCGGCCTCGGAATCCAGTTCCAAGACGTCAATCAGCGAGAAACTATGTGCATTGCTCCGAGAGTTTCCTTGGGTTGGGCCATGCTCTATCCGTTGTCAAGGCCGCTCTACCAATGCAATTTCACCGGGATGCCGATCCCGTTTGAAGTGGCCGGTTGGAACAAAACGTGGCAGCTATTCACCGTCCGGATGGGGATGAGCATATCGTACAAATGTGTGAGTATCACTGGTGATTACTACGCAGAAATGTCAGTCGATGAGCACACCGGATTTTTCTCGCAGCGGGGCAATGCCGGAATCGAATTGAAGTTTTAGAACTACCAGTCTCCGTGTCTCGGCCCTTCGTACCAGTCGAACATGTCGCGTCGCAGCTTCGCCATGCGGCCGTCCGGGTGGCAAAAAATCAGCCCCTCAGCTGGAGCTTCTTTCTTCATTACCCGCTGCGTGAACAAGCTCGGCAGTGTCTTGAACCAATCGCTGATTGCCGGATAAGTCTTCGGATACTTGTTGTTGATCCACGATTTCCAGTGGCAAAACTCATACAAATAGCTGAACGGCACGAACAGCGGATGGATCACCTCATGCAAGTTCGTGTTGATGTCGGGCCCGATCAGCTCTCCGTAGACCGAGCCGTTGTTGAATGTCTCCAGCCAGCCCCGCTCGATCGAATGCAAAATCCCGAGCAAAAACCGGCTCCGGTTCCCCTTGTTCTTCGAATGGATCTCCAACGGCTCTTGGAAAATGCGCGTCGCCCGATTGTCGATCGCAATCACCTTATGATCCTTGAAGTGAACGCAAATGTTCGTCCCGTGCAGCTTGTCCACCGCCCGAACGCCCTCCTCGAAGATCCACGCGCAATCGGGCTCGACTTCCGGCGTGACGATGTACTCGCCCTTCTCATTGTGCACGCGCTTGAACGGGCACTTGATCTTGGGGAAGTCGACGACGGGTGGTTGGTGTGGTTGTGGTGTGGTGGTCGTCATGGGGAAGGATGATAGGGGAGGGGGGAGGTGGTGTCAATGAGGTGGTGTATGTATTTAATCTTTAGAAAGATAGTTAAATTTTAACAAAAACGAAATGTCGAATTTTGTCTATGAGAATAGAAAAAAATCCAGCGGAATCGATACTTTTGACCACACATTCCGCTGACTAAAATTCATTTCTCTCTATGATAGTTCATTTTTAATAAGAAAATTTAGCCAGCGGAATCTGGTGTTTACAGCATAGATTCCGCCAGATATACTGGGTAAAAAGAGGTATTCTAATGGATTTTTTCATTGTGGGCCGGAAACAAGAACGGCTTCTTTTAGAACAGATCTACATGAGGGACGATCCCGATTTCCTGGCTGTTTATGGGCGCAGAAGGGTGGGGAAAACTTTCTTGCTGAGAAATTTTTTCAAGAACTTGCCTTGCACGTATTTTGAGGTAACGGGACTGAAAGATGGCACTTTGGAAGAGCAGATTCAACGTTTTTTGCAAAAATTAAAAGAGGCTTTTTTAGAGGAAATTCCAACCCCTGCACCGAAAACCTGGATCGAGGCATTTCAGCTTTTGACCGCATGCATTCGGAAAGTTCACCCGAGGGAAAAAATCGTTCTTTTTTTTGATGAACTCCCTTGGCTTGCAGTTCCGGAAACCAAATTCATTCAGGCTCTCGATCATTTTTGGAATACGGAATGGCAAACACGCAAAGACTTAAAACTCATTACATGCGGTTCTGCTGCTTCCTGGATGCTTGAAAATTTGATCCATGCAAAAGGGGGATTGCATAACCGGCTTACAGCAGTGATGTCTTTGAAACCATTTTCCCTCCAAGAAACAGAAGAATATTTGTTGCATCGGAATATGAAATTCAATCGGCGTCAAATTCTTGAACTGTATATGGCCATGGGCGGGATTCCTCATTATTTAAATGCGATCGACAAGAGCCTTTCTCCTGCACAAAATATCAACAGAATATGCTTCACCAAAAATGGACTGCTCTTCACTGAATTTGAGGATCTATTTTCTTCCCTTTTTAACGATTCGCCAGCGCATGTTGAACTGGTTCGATTGATTGCTCGTTCGAGAAAGGGGATTGAGAAAAAAGAGTTATTGAAGGAAGCGAAGCTTTCCACCTCGGGAGGCACATTTAAAGAGCGGCTTGCAGAGCTAGAAGAGGCTGGGTTCATTGCAAGTTTTGTGCCGTATATGCGTCGGAAGAAAGGGACATTTTACCGGGTAATCGATGAGTACACATTATTCTATCTCCATTGGATTGAACCGGTCGTAAGCCATCTGAAAATGTCCTTGCAAGATTCCCACTACTGGGAGAGCAAAATGCAGTCTCAAGCATGGAAATCGTGGGCTGGCTATGCGTTTGAGGCCCTTTGTTTGAAGCATATTGAACAGATGAAAGATGCACTCGGAATCCGAGCCATTGCCGCAGAGATTGGCGGATGGCGCTTCCGTCCGAAAGACAAAAATGAGCAGGGAGTACAGATCGATCTTCTCATCGACCGAGCCGACGGCATCATCAATCTCTGCGAGATGAAATACTGGGATGGGAAGTTTGTGATCACAAAAAACTTTGCTGAGGAGATCCAACGCAAAATCCTCGTGTACAAAACCCAAATGCAACCCCGAAAAACCATTCTGGTGACAATGGTGACTCCGGACGGAGTTTTGCGAAATGAATACACAGTCCAGGTAATGTCGAGTGAAGTCACTCTGAATGATTTGTTTTCTTGAGCGTGCAATGCTTTTTGTCTCAGTGCAAAGTTTAGAGTTTTTGTCCGCAGTACCGAAAGATGTCGACGGCATTGAGCTGAGGCTTGATTTGTCTTCTCGGATTGATTTTGGGTTGCTTAGACAGGGGCTCAAAACTTCGTCGAAACCGGTTATGTTCACTCTCCGCAGTGTTCAACATGGTGGTCGTTACAGTCATGATCGTGAAACTTTGTTGTCTGAGCTTCTCGAGTTAAAACCTCCGTTTCTCGATGTTGAATACGATGTTTCTTCCGGCTTTCTTGATCGTGCATTCCAGCAATCTGAGACTCAAATTGTTCTCTCAGCACACAATGTTTCTGATCTCGAATCTGTGTACCAGCAAATGTCTTGCTACCCAGCCTTTACCTACAAGCTTGCTGTTCCCGTCACTTCGACCATCGAGGCTTTGCAGCTTTTGCTCTTTGCGAAAACACATCCCCACACAAGCATCATTCCGATGGGAGAGCATGGTTCGTTTGCCCGGGTGCTGGGGCCAGTGTTCGGCAACCAACTCAACTTTGCGAGCATCAGTTCTTCGCAAACGGTAGCTCCCGGACAATTGTCTGCTCAAGAACTGCTCGAGATTTACAGGTTTCATACACTCAACCCGGAAACAGCAATTTACGGGCTGATCGGGAGCCCGGTGTCGCAGAGCGTCGGGCACGTGTACCACAACCGGTGTTTCTCGGAGCAAGTTCGCAATGCTGTGTATGTGAAAATGCACCTCTTACCCGACGAGCTTCCGGCATTTTTCCCGCTCGCAAAAAACTTGGGCATTCACGGCCTGAGCGTGACGATGCCGCTCAAGGAAGCCGTCATTCCGTACGTGCAGAACGAATACCCGGTGCCCAGCGTGAATACACTGTACCTCCAAGACGGACAATACTTCGGCACGAACACGGATGGCCCGGCGGCGGTAGCAGTGCTTGAGAAGAGAGGTTCTGTTGCTGGAAAAACAATAGTCATTCTGGGTGCGGGCGGCGCAGCTCGTGCAATGACATTTGCATTGCAAGAACGAGGGGCAAAGGTCGTTGTGCTCAACCGCACTCCCGAAAAAGCCCGTCCGCTCAGTCCGTATTTCGGGACATTGTCCGATGTTCCGTCGTCTTACCACGCCGTCATCCAATGCACGCCGCATCCGATGCCGGTGGATCCGAAGCATCTCTTGCCAAAAGCGCTGGCAATGGATATCGTATACTTTCCCCGGGAGACCGAGTTTCTCCAAGCCGCAAGCGCAGCGGGCTGCGAGCTGATTTACGGCGACGAATTTTTTGCGGCCCAAGCGGCCATGCAAAGTGCACTATGGAAATCGAATTTTGTCCCACAACCCCTCGTGCTGTAACCCGGTTGCATTTTGGCCGGGGGCTGCTGCGCACAGACCTGTTGTCTTCGCTCTGCAAAAACCATCGGCCCATCGTCATTGCCGACAAAGCCGTGCCCCGTACATTTGCGCTCGAAACACTCGAGGTCGATGCTTGCACAGCCAAAACGCGGGAGACAAAACAGCAGCTCGAAGACACATTATTGCAGAAGGGTTATGGCCGGGATACCCTGATCGTGGCTTATGGGGGTGGAAGCATCACCGATATGGCCGGTTTCCTCGCAGCGACCTACCTCCGAGGTGTGCCGTGGATCGCGGTGCCGACAACGGTGCTGGGCATGGTCGATGCGTCGATCGGGGGAAAAACGGCGATCGACACACCGGCCGCGAAAAATGCGATCGGTGCAATCCACCACCCCCACGCAATCATTGTCGACCCGGACATTGCCCAGTCCACGAGATTTGA
>Ga0207652_10003599_pt1 | contig 12769 bp, 7 predicted proteins | sample KBSC63BmetaG_FD_184334 | JGI IMG/M metagenome (GOLD analysis project Ga0207652, IMG submission 184334) | Corn rhizosphere microbial communities from Kellogg Biological Station, Michigan, USA - KBS C6-3B metaG (SPAdes) (version 2) | ecosystem: Host-associated > Plants > Roots > Rhizosphere ... | reverse complement strand
CGGGCCCAGGAACCCGTCCAGGCTCACCGCTGCTCGGGCGACTCCGAGCAGTCCACGCCTCGACGGTCAAACGGCGCCGGTCAACGGTCAAACGGCGCGGTTCAACGGTCAAACGGCGCCGGTCAACGGTCAGACGGCGCCGGTCAACGAGATCAGGCGAGGGAGGCGAGCCAGGCGTCGTGGAGGTCGGAGAAGCGGCCGTCACCGCCGGCGACGAGGTCCTCCGGTGAGCCGTCCTCGACGATCCGCCCGTGCTCGAGGACCAGCACCCGATCGGCGATCTCCACGGTCGAGAGCCGGTGGGCGATGATCACGGCGGTGCGCCCGGACAGGATCGTGCGCAGCGCGCGCTGCACCAGCCGCTCGGAGGGGACGTCGAGGGACGACGTGGCCTCGTCGAGGATGAGGACGGCGGGGTCGGCCAGGAAGGCCCGCGAGAAGGCGATCAGCTGGCGCTGGCCGGCGCTGAGCAGGCCACCCCGGTTGGACACGAGCGTGTCGTAGCCCTCGGGCAGCGCGGCGATGAAGCCGTGGGCGCCGATGGTGCGGGTCGCCTCCTCGATGTCCTCCTGGGCGGCACCCGGCCGGCCGAAGCGGATGTTGTCGGCGATCGAGCCGGAGAACAGGTAGTTCTCCTGGGTGACCATCACCACGGCACGGTGGAGGTCCTCCGAGGTCAGCTCCCGCAGGTCGACCCCGTCGAGGGTCACGGCCCCCTCCGTCGGGTCGTAGAACCGGGTGGCCAGCTTGGCGATGGTGGTCTTGCCGGCGCCCGTGGTGCCGACCAGCGCCAAGGTCTGGCCGGCCGGGACGCTCAGGTCGAGGTCCGGCAGCACCGACACGCCCTCGACGTACTCGAACCGCACGTGGTCGAACCGGACGTCGCCCCGGGCCTCCGTCAGCGCCGTCGGCACCGTGGGCTCCGGGACGCCGGGCTCCTCCTCGAGCACCCCGGAGATCTTCTCCAGGGCTGCGGACGCCGACTGGAAGGTGTTGTAGAACTGCGAGATGTCCATCATCGGCTCGAAGAACTGCCGCAGGTAGAGCAGGAAGGCCGCGAGCACGCCGACGGTGACATCGCCCTGGTAGGCGAGGTAGCCGCCGTACAGCAGGACCACGCCGATGGTGATGTTGCCGATCAGCCGGATCTCGGGCATGAACCACGCGACCAGCCGGAAGGCGACCAGGTTGGCCGCGCGGTACTGGTCGTTGACGTCGTCGAAGATCTCCTGGTTGCGCGGCTCGCGGCGGAAGGCCTGGACGGCGCGGATGCCGTTCATCGACTCCACGAAGTGGACGATGACCAGCGCGACCTTCTCGCGGGTGACGCGGTAGCTCTTGGCGGACTCCTTGCGGAACCAGTTGGTCACCCAGGCCAGGAACGGCCCGCACAGCAGCGCCACCAGACCGAGCCGGACGTCGAGGAACAGCAACAGGCCCGCGGTGCCGACCAGGGTCAGCGCCGCCGTGATCAGGCCGTCGAACCCGGTCTCGAGCATCTCGTAGATGGCGTCGACGTCGGAGGTCTGGCGGGAGATCACGCGCCCGGACGTGTAGGAGTCGTGGAACGCCGGCGACAGCCGTTGGAAGTGCCGGAACATCCGCTGCCGGATCTCGAACAGCATGTCCTGGCCGATCTTCCCCGAGCGGACCAGGAAGACGTTGCGGGCGACGGCCTGCGTGATCGTCGCGGCCAGCACGATCGCCACGATCTCGATCAGCGGCCGCAGGTCGTTGTGGTCGCGGATCGGCGGGATGCCGACGTCGATGCCCTTGGCGACCAAGAGCGGGATGGCCAGACGGGCGGCGTTCTCGATGACCACGGCCACCAGCAGGAGCTGGAGTGCGCGCGAGTACGGCGCCAGCAGCTCGCGCAGCAGGCGCTGCGACCGGGCCGCCAGCCGGGCGGTCGTTTCGGCGGTGAGCTCGTCGAGCTCGTCGGCGGCGACCCCGCGCCACTCCTGGCCGCGCGTGACGTGCGCCTGCCGGCCGGAGCTGCCCGGTGCCTGGGAACGGGTCTGCGTCATGCCGACACGTCCTCGAGCTCGTCGGCGTCGGCGTCCGCGGCCAGCAGCTCGCGGTAGGCCGGCACCGTTGCGAGCAGCTCGCGGTGGGCGCCGACGTGGGTGATCGTGCCGTCCTGGAGCAGGGCCACCCGGTCGGCGAGCAGGACCGTGGAAGCACGGTGGGCGACGACGAGGCCCGTGGTCTCGGACAGCACCCGGCGCAGCGCCTCCTCCACGAGCTTCTCGGTGTGGATGTCGAGAGCGGACAGCGTGTCGTCGAGGACCAGCACCTTCGGTCGAGCCAGCACCGCGCGCGCCAGCGCGAGCCGCTGGCGCTGCCCTCCGGACAGCGACATGCCCTGCTCGCCGATGCGCGTGTCGAGACCCCACGGCAGGTCGTGGACGAACCCTGCCTGCGCGATCTCGAGCGCCTCGTCGACCTCGGCGTCGGTGGCGTCGGCCCGGCCGAGGGTGAGGTTCTCCCGGGCGGACATCGAGAACAGCGTCGGCTCCTCGAAGGCCGTGGCGACCAACGACCTCAGGGCCTGCAGGGAGTAGTCGCGGACGTCGACACCGTCGATGGTGATCCGCCCGCCGGTGACGTCGTACAGGCGCGGGACCAGCGCCGTCAGCGCCGTCTTGCCCGAGCCCGTGGCGCCGACGAGGGCGACCGTCTGCCCCGGCGGCAGGTCGAGATTGACGTCACGCAGGACGACCGCGTCGGAGCCGGGGAACGTGAAGTCGACGTGCTCGAAGCGGAGGTGCCCCCGGGCGCCCGGCGCGACGCTCGTGCCGGAGACGATGTCGGGAGTCATGTCGAAGATCTCGAGGACGCGTGCGGCGGACGTCATGGCCTCCTGCGACATCGCCAGGATCATGCCGAGCGCGGTCACCGGCCACACCAGCGAGAGCATCAGCGTGATGAACGCGACCAGCTCACCGGGGGTGAGGTAGCCCCGGCCGACCCCGATCGCCCCGAGCAGCAGCACGATCACCACGGCGAGGTTGGGGATCATCCCGAGGAAGGTCCAGAACCGCGCCGACAGCTTGACCTTGTCGATGCTGGTCTCGTAGAGCGCACGCGCGGCGTCGTCGTACTGCCGGCCGACGTGGCCCGCGCGGCCGAACGACTTGATCACCCGGATGCCGACGGCTCCCTCCTCGGAGAGCGTGGCGAGGTCCCCCTGCTGGTCCTGCACCCGGCGCGAGATCACGACGTAGCGCCTCTCGAAGCGCATCGACAGCCACACGATGGGGGCCGAGGTGGCCGCGACGATGAGCCCGAGGGGCCAGTACATGTGGAGCAGCACGACGGTCGTCGCGACGACCTGCGTGATGTTGACCAGGAGGAACAGCATCCCGAAGCCCGAGAACCGGCGGATCGCCGACAGGTCGGTCGTGGCCCGCGAGAGCAGCTGCCCCGACTGCCACCGGCTGTGGAAGCTCATCGGGAGCTCCTGCAGGCGCTCGTAGAGGTCGTGCCGCAGCGCGGTCTCGACCTCCAGCACCGCCTTGTTCTGCACCCAGCGCCGCCACCAGATCAGCACGGCCTCGAGCACACCCAGCCCGAGGGCCAGCAGCCCGAGCGGCACCAGGCCGCTGCTGTGGTGGTGACGGATCGGCCCGTCGATCAGGGCCTTGATCACCAGCGGGATCGAGATCGCCACGAACACCCCGGTCATCGAGGTCGTCAGCATGATCAGCAGCGCCCGCACGTGCGGCCGCAGATAGCCGCGCAGGCGCCAGAGCGACCTCACGCCGGCGGGCGGATGGGCGGTCAGAACGGGAGGCGAATCACTAGGCATCGTTGCCCGACTCTAATCGTTGCCGCCGACAACCCCCACTTCTTTGCGTACGACGCGTGGACCGGGAGTGCCCCTTACAGTCAGGTCGGGTGCAGGCGCACCCTCCTAGGCTGTTCCCATGGCCCTCGTCGGTGTGTGTGAGGACGAGCCGGCCCTCAGGTCCGTGCTCACCCGGTCGCTGCGGGCGATGGGCCACGAGCCGGTCGTGGTCGCCACCGCGGCCGAGGCGCTGCGCGCGTTCGTCAACCAGCGCCCCGAGGTGCTCGTCCTCGACATCGGCCTGCCGGACGCCGACGGCCGCGACCTCTGCCTCGCCCTGCGCGCGGCCGGGGTCGACGGACCCGTGCTGTTCCTGACCGCGCGCGACGGACTCCACGACAAGGTCGCGGGCTTCGAGGCGGGTGGCGACGACTACCTCACCAAGCCCTTCGAGCTCGATGAGGTGCGGGTGCGCCTCGACGCGCTCCTGCGGCGCACCCCGTCGGCGGCGCCGGCGGAGCCGGGCGGACCGGTGCTCGACCCCGCGCGTCACGCCCTGGTCGTCGGGGAGTCCGAGGTCGCGCTCACGCCGACCGAGTTCCGGCTCCTGGGCCGGCTCATGGGCGACCCGTCGAGCGTCGTACGCCGGCACGCACTGGTCGCGGCCGCCTGGCCGCACGGAGCGATGGTCAGCGACAACACGCTGGACTCCTACGTCCGTCGCATCCGCAAGAAGCTCGACGACGTCGGCCTCTCCGAGATCACGACGGTCCGCGGGGTCGGCTACCGGTGGCGGTGAGGCCACCGTCGCTGCGGGCGAGGATGGCCGCGACCGCCCTGCTCGTCTCGACCCTCACCGCCGCCGTGCTCGTCGTGGGCGTCGCGCTGATCCTGGCGAGCTCGAACAACCGGGCCGTGCAGTCGCGCCTGGACGCCCGCGTCTCCGCCGCGGCGGCGACGGTGGTCCTCGGTCCCCACGGCGTACGCGTGCTGGAGGAGAAGTCGTCGATCCTCGACCAGAACGTCTGGGTCTTCGACAGCGCGGGGCAGCTCATCGACGGCCGCCTCCCGTCCTCTCCCGCGGCCGAGGTCGTCTCGCGGCTCGGGGCGCGGTCCACGGCGGCCAAGACCACCGGCGAGGACGTCAGCTACGAGTCGCGCCCGGTACGCCGCGACGGGCGCTGGATCGCGACCGTGGTCTCGCTGGAGGAGCACGATCCGTACGAGCGAGCCGAGCGGAGCGCGCTCTGGCTCTCGATCGGTCTCGGCGCCGCCACCGTGGTGTTCGCGACCGGCGCCGCATGGGCGGCCGCGACCCGCTCCCTGCGTCGGGTGCAGGCGATGGCGGAGCTGGCCGACGACTGGCGCGAGCACGACGTCGAGCGGCGGTTCGACCCCGGCGAGGGCGGCGACGAGATCGCTCACCTCGGCCGCACGCTCGACCGCCTGCTCGACCGGATCGTCGACTCCCTGGCCGCCGAACGCCGGTTGACCGACGAGATCGCACACGAGCTGCGCACGCCCCTCTCGGTCGTGCTGGCCGAGGCCGAGCTGGCCCGCCACGGCGCGCCCGCCGACCAGCGCGAAGGACTCGACAACATCCACATCGCCGCGCTGCGCATGCGTGAGTCGATCGACACGTTGCTCTCCGTGGCGCGAGCCCATGCCGGCGGGGACCGGGCCACCGTCGGACAGGTGATGGCGGCACTGGACCTGCCTGCGACGTCGTACGACGGCATCGGTCTCGCCTCCCCCGTCTCGCCACTCGTGGCCGCCGTCCGCCCCCTGCTCGAGAACGCCGCACGCCACGGCGCCTGCGAGCCGCGCATGGAGGTCTCGATCGAGGGGCGGACCGTCGTGCTCGCCGTCGTGGACGACGGACCCGGCGTGCCCGAGCTGGACCTCGAGCGGGTCTTCGAGCCGGGCCACACCACGCACGAGGACGGCGCCGGCCTCGGGCTCGCACTGTCCCGGCGCCTCGTGCGTGCGGTGGGCGGCGACGTCGTCGCCCTCCCCGGACCCGGGGGCCGCTTCGAGGTGCGCGTCCCCGCCCGTTGACCCGCCGTACGCCGGTCAGGACAGTGACAGGCCCGGCACCGGACCCTGGGTCCATGACCACTGAACCCATGGCCACCCGCGCGCCCTCGGGACGTCGCGACGTCTCGCACCTGCTGAACAAGGTCCCGGAGGTCACCCTCTACTTCTGGTTGATCAAGGTCCTGTGCACCACCGTCGGCGAGACCTTCGCCGACTACCTCAACGAGACCCTCGGCTTCGGCCTGACCAACACCACGATCGTGATGGGGGCGGCGTTCCTGGTCTTCCTGGGGATCCAGTTCCGTGCGCGCAGGTACGTGCCCTGGATCTACTGGTCGACCGTCGTGCTGATCAGCGTGTTCGGCACCCTGATCACCGACAACCTCACCGACGGGCACGGCGTCCCGACCACTACGACGACGCCGATCTTCGCGGTGCTGCTCGCGCTCGCCTTCGGCGTCTGGTACGTCGTGGAGCGCACCCTGTCGATCCACACGATCCGGACGCCGCGCCGCGAGGCCTTCTACTGGCTGGCGATCCTCTTCACCTTCGCGCTCGGCACCGCCGGCGGCGACATGCTCTCGGAGCAGCTCGGGTTCGGCTACCTCACCGCCGTGCTGATCTTCGCCGGCGCGATCGCGCTGGTCTGCGTGGGCCGCTGGGGCTTCGGCGCGGGCCCGATCGTGAGCTTCTGGGCGGCCTACATCCTGACCCGGCCGCTGGGTGCCTCCATCGGCGACTACATGTCGCAGTCGCGCACCGACGGTGCCCTGGGCCTCGGGACGACCGCCACGAGCGTGGTCTTCCTCGGCGCCATCCTGGCGTTGGTGGTCTTCTTGACCGTCACCCGTCGTGACGTCACCGACGACACGGAGTACGACGGGGAGTCAGCCGTCGCCGAGGCCGAGGCGGAGGCGCACCACCACCACCGCTGAGCGCCTCCCACGATCGACGGCGTACGTCGGGTCTTCCCCGAGCCCGGCGTACGCCGTCTTGCACGGCCGGTCAGTTGGCGAGCAGCCCGCGCACCACGCGCAGTCCGACCGACATCCGCGCCAGGTCGGCGTTGTCGTCGGCGCAGATCTCCTCCAGCGTGGTCGCCGCACGCGAGACGACGACCGAGTCGCCGTCCTCCCACTCCTGGATCCGCGACGCGATCGACTCGTCGTCGTCGGTGTCGCGCAGCACCTGGGAGGTGAGCTGCGCGTGGACGGCGTACACGTCGTCGCGCAGCGCGGCCCGCGCCATGGTCTGCCAGCGGTCGTCGCGGGGCAGGGCGAGGATCCGCGACACCAGGTCGGGCAGCCCGAGCCGCTCGCCCAGGGAGAAGTGCAGCCGCGTCACCGCGACGGGGTCGAGCGAGAGACGATCGGCGATCTCGCGGATGCCGAGCAGCTGGTACGCCGGGTGCAGGACCGCCACGCGGGACGCGAGCTCCTCCGGGACGCCCTCGTCGACCAGCCGCGCGCGACGACCGTCGTACGCACGCAGCTCTCGGCCGGTCAGAAGCGAGGGCAGGTCGGCCATCAGCGCCTGCACGGTCTCGCGGAAGTACTCCACGGTCGCCTGGCTGTCCAGCGGCGGCCTGCGGTTGTTGACCAGCCAGCGGGACGCACGCTCGACCAGGGTGCGCATCTCGATGCGCATCCGGGTCTGGCAGCCGGCGTCGAGCTGGTTGTCGTGGGTCTGCAGCTCCTCGCGCAGCGGCAGGGAGCCGAAGATCTCGCGGGCCACGAAGTTGGCGCGGGTGAGCTCCTCGGGGCTGGCGCCGGTCTCGCCGGCCAGGCGCGGCCAGTAGGTCATGCCCGCACCGTTGACGAGGTCGTTGACGACCTGGGTCACGATGATCTCGCGCCGCAGCGGGTGCTCGGCGATGGAGGCCTCGAACCCCTCCTTGAGCTGGGTCGGGAAGTAGGCGACCAGGTCGACGTGGCAGTAGGGGTCGTCGGGCAGGTCGGAGGTGATCAGCTCGTCGGCCAGCACGATCTTGGTCCAGGCCAGCAGCACCGAGAGCTCCGGCGCGGTCAGGCCCTCGCCGCGGTCGATCCGCCGGCGTACCTGGCGCGAGGTCGGGAGGCCCTCGAGCTCGCGGTTGAGGACGCCGCGCTTCTCCAGGGTCCGCATCCAGTCCTCGTGCACGTGCAGCAGCGAGGGAGCGTTGAAGCTGGCGTTGGCGAGGGCGAGGTTCTGCTCGTAGTTGTCGCGCAGCACCAGGGTGGCGACCTCGTCGGTCATCTCGGCCAGCAGGTGGTTGCGCTGCTTCTCGGTCAGGTCACCGGCCGCGACGACGCGGTCCAGCAGGATCTTGATGTTCACCTCGTGGTCGGAGGTGTCGACGCCCGCTGAGTTGTCGATGAAGTCGGTGTTGATCGCGCCGCCCGCACCACCGGCCCCCAGCTCGGCGTACTCGATCCGTCCCAGCTGGGTGAAACCGAGGTTGCCGCCCTCACCGACGGAGCGGGCGCGGAGATCCTGGCCGTCGATGCGGATGGCGTCGTTCGCCTTGTCGCCGGCGTCGGCGTGAGTCTCGTCCGACGACTTCACGTAGGTGCCGATGCCGCCGTTCCAGAGCAGGTCGACGGGCGCCTGCAGGATCGCCTTCATCAGCTCCGCGGGCGTCAGCTTGGCGACGGACCCCTCGAGCCCGAGCGCCTCTCGGACGGGTGCGCTGATCGGGATCGACTTCAGCGAACGCGAGTAGACACCGCCGCCTTCGGAGATCAGCGAGCTGTCGTAGTCCTGCCAGCTCGAGCGCGGCAGGTCGAACATCCGCCGGCGCTCGGCGAACGACGTCGCCGCGTCGGGCGTGGGGTCGAGGAAGATGTCGCGGTGGTCGAACGCCGCGACCAGCCGGATGTGCTCCGAGCAGAGCATCCCGTTGCCGAACACGTCGCCGGACATGTCCCCGATGCCGACGCAGGTGAAGTCCTCGGTCTGGCTGTCGATCCCGCGCTCACGGAAGTGTCGCTGCACCGAGACCCAGCCGCCTCGCGCGGTGATCCCCATCGCCTTGTGGTCGTAGCCGACCGAGCCACCGGACGCGAAGGCGTCGCCCAGCCAGAAGCCGTAGTCCTTGGCGACCCCGTTGGCGATGTCGGAGAACGTCGCCGTCCCCTTGTCCGCCGCGACCACGAGGTAGGAGTCGTCGGCGTCGTGTCGTACGACGTCCCGCGGCGGCACCGTCTCGCCCTCGACCAGGTTGTCGGTGATGTCGAGGAGTCCGGAGATGAAGGTCTTGTAGCAGGCCACCCCCTCGGCCAGCCACGCGTCGCGGTCGGAGGAGTCGGGGAGCTGCTTGCAGAAGAAGCCGCCCTTCGCACCCACCGGCACGATCACGGTGTTCTTCACCATCTGCGCCTTGACCAGGCCGAGCACCTCGGTGCGGAAGTCGTCGCGCCGGTCGGACCAGCGCAGGCCACCACGCGCGACCGCGCCGAAGCGCAGGTGCACGCCCTCGACCCTCGGCGAGTACACGAAGATCTCGAAGCGGGGCCGCGGCTGCGGCAGGTCGGGGATCGCCGACGGCTCCAGCTTGAACGACATGTAGGGGTGGTGCTCACCCGCGTCGTCGAGCTGGAAGTAGTTGGTGCGCAGGGTCGCGTTGATGTGGGTCAGGTAGGAGCGCAGGATGCGGTCCTGGTCGAGGCTGGCCACGTCGTCGAGCGCCTGCTCGATGCGGGCCGTGACCTCCTCGACCCGCGCCGTACGGGCCTCGGCGTCCGCGGGCAGCCCGTTGCGGCCGGGATCGAAGCGCGCCTCGAACAGCTGCGCGAGGAGCCGGGTGATGTCGGTGTTGCCGCGCAGCGCCTCCTCGATGTAGTCCACGGCGAAGGGGCTGTTGCCCTGCTTCATGTACTTCGCGTAGGCACGGAGCACCGTGGCCTGGCGCCAGGTCAGGCCGGCGGCGAGCACGAGCGCGTTGAAGCCGTCGATCTCGTTGTAGCCGTTCCAGACCGCGCGGATCGTGTCCTGGAAGGGCTCCCGCAGCTGGTCGGGCATGCCGGGGGCGTAGCGGAGCCCGAACTCGTAGATGTACGACGGGTGGTCGGTGTGGTCGAGGTGGTAGGGCCGCTCGTCGACGACCTCGACGCCCATCGAGGACAGCGCCGGCAGCACCTCGGACAGCGAGATGGAGCCGCCACGGCGGAAGACCTTGAGCCGTGCCTCCCCACGTGCGGCGTCCAACGGCGAGAACAGCGACAGGTCGGTGCCGGAGTCTCCGAGCCCCTGCAGCCGGGCCAGGTCGAGGGCACCGGTCGCGGCCGAGAAGTCCTCCTTGTAGGCCTCGGGGAACGACCCCTCGAAGGCGCGGGCGAGCCGCGAGCCGACGTCCTCGCCGAACTCCGCGATCGTGGCCGAGGTGAAGTCGTCGCGCCACGAGCGTGAGGCGTCGGTGAGCCGGCGCTCGAGCTCGGGGACGTCGACGTCGGGGATCTTGTCGCCCTTGGCGGGGTGGACGACGAAGTGCACGCGTGCCGTCGTGGACTCGCTCATCCGGACCGTGAACTCGACCTGTTCACCGCGGAAGCTCTCCTTGAGGATCTCGGAGAACCGCTCACGGACCGTGGTGTTGTACCGGTCGCGCGGCAGGAAGACCAGGACGCTGACGTAGCGGCCGTAGGTGTCGCGCCGGACGAAGATGCGCAGCTGGCGCCGGCCGCGAGTCTCCATCACCCGTCCCGCCATCGCGGCGAGCTCCTCGACCGGCGTGTGGAACAGCTCGTCACGGGGGTAGGTCTCGAGGGTGTCGATCAGCGCCTTCCCGGCGTGGCTGCGCCAGTCGAGCCCGAGCAGGTTCAGCACGTCGTCGGCCTTCTCCCTCAGCAGCGGCACGTGCCACACCGACTCGGTGTACGCCGCGCTGGAGAAGAGCCCGAGGAAGCGGCGCTCGCCGGTGACCTCGCCGGCGGCGTCGAAGGTCTTCACGCCGATGTAGTCGAGGTATGCCGGGCGGTGCACGGTCGCGCGGGAGTTGGCCTTGGCCAGCACCAGCAGGGTGTGCTGACGGGCGAGCTCGGCGCCCTTGGTGGGCAGCTTGCCCGAGGCGTTCAGGTCGGGGTCGTTGCGCAGGATCCCGAGGCCGCTGCCGGGGACTCCCCGGAGGTACTCGTCGTCGCCCTCGCGGTCCAGGGAGTACTCACGGAAGCCCAGGAAGGTGAAGTGGTCGTCGACGAGCCACTCGAGGAACTCCACGCCGCGGGTGACCTCGTCGCTGCTCAGGCTCGACGGCGGCGTCTCGCGCAGCTCGTCGACGACGGTGCGCACCTGGGCCCGCATCCGCTCCCAGTCCTCGACCGACTCGCGCACGTCGCGCAGCACGCGCTGGACGTCGGCAGCGATCGCGTCGACGTCCTCCTCGTGGCCGATCCGGCTGATCTCGACGTGCATCCACGACTCGCGCACGGCCGGCTCGACCGGAGGGTCGACGGGGTTGTCGGGGCAGGCCACCGACTCGAGCTCCCCGGTCACGTCACGGGTGACGTCGAACTGCGGGTGCACGACGAGGTGGACGTCGCGCTGCTGGCGGGTCAGCTCCATGACGACGGAGTCGACGAGGAACGGCATGTCGTCGGTGACGACCTCGACCACGGAGTGCCCCCCGGCCGACCAGCCGTGCTCGGCGAGGGCCGGGGTGAACACGTGGACGCTGGCGGTGCCCTGAGGACGCGTCTCGGCGGTGCGGTAGTGCGAGACCAGCGCGCCGTACAGCTCCTCCGCGGACCGGTCGACGAGGTCGTCGGTGGCGACGTGCCGGTAGTAGGCGTGCAGCAGAGCGGCGATCTCGCCCTTGGGCGGACCGCCGGTTCCGGAGCCGCGCTCCGCCAGGGTGACCGCCTGGCTGAGCAGATGAGTCTTCTCCACGGTGAACCGGTCGGTCGTCATTGACACAACCCGAGGTTAGGACTCGCTGAACCGCGGGACAAAGCCGGCGTGCGCGAAGTGCTCGGAAAGGGCGCGGGGAGGGTCCTGGCTCCGGGGCACGACCCCCGACATGATGTGCCCATGAAGCGTGTGCACCACACCCTCAGCTACCCCGGTTCGACCGTCGACGAGGTCTTCGCGATGCTCGGCGACCCGGCGTTCCGCAAGGCCGTGGGCGACTACCAGCGGGTGACCGACTTCTCCTGCGACATCGAGCCCACCGACACCGGGATGCAGCTACGGCTCGAGCAGGCCCACGGCACCGACCGGATCCCGGCGTTCGCCCAGCGGCTGGTCGGGTCCGAGATCCGGTTCGTCCAGACCGAGGCCTGGAAGTCGCCGGCGGGGGCCGACCTCCACGTCACGATCCCCGGCAAGCCGGGCGAGATGGTGGGGTCGACCTTCCTGACCCAGTCGGGGGAGGGCGTGACCCAGGAGATTTCGCTCGGCATCAAGGTGAGCATCCCCCTGGTGGGCGGCAAGGTCGAGGACCTCATCGCCGGCTTCGTGGGTAGGGCCTTCGACGCCGAGGGCAAGGTCGGGGTGAAGTGGCTCCGGGGCGAGTGGCGCGTCTGACCGAGGTCGTCGCGCCCGGGGCCGACCCGGCGCCGCGGTGAGCGCGCGGCGTACCACCCGTCCCTCGGGTCACATCAGGCAGGCACTCCTGTCGCTTCTCAGGCGTTGCAACACCGGGGAAGCGCAGCGATACCCGGTTCACCGGGGATCGCTGCCGAAGGATCGCTGCCGGGGATCGCTGCCGGGACGCCTCACCCCATGTGGGGGTAGCGGTAGTCCGTCGGGGGGACGAACGTCTCCTTGATCGAGCGCGGGCTGGTCCAGCGCATCAGGTTCGCCGGGGCGCCGGCCTTGTCGTTGGTGCCGCTGGCGCGCGCACCACCGAACGGCTGCTGCCCGACCACCGCGCCCGTGGGCTTGTCGTTGACGTAGAAGTTGCCGGCGGCGAACCGCAGGTCGCGACGGGCGTCGGCGATCGCCCGGCGGTCCTGGGCGATGATCGAG
>Ga0207652_10003596_pt1 | contig 12772 bp, 13 predicted proteins | sample KBSC63BmetaG_FD_184334 | JGI IMG/M metagenome (GOLD analysis project Ga0207652, IMG submission 184334) | Corn rhizosphere microbial communities from Kellogg Biological Station, Michigan, USA - KBS C6-3B metaG (SPAdes) (version 2) | ecosystem: Host-associated > Plants > Roots > Rhizosphere ... | reverse complement strand
CCTGTCTCCATCGCCGCGAGAAAAGCCGCGTCCGCGAACAGCGCGGCCAGCCCCTGCAACGTCGCCGCGCGCGCCCCGGGCAGGCCGATCGAGGCCAGGTCGTTCACCGGGGTCGCCGCCAGCTCGGAGGGTGTCGGGAACGCGTGTGTCAGGCCCAGCGGACCGGCGGCCCCCTGCAGCGGGCGCCCGAACCGCGCCACCAGCCGGCCGGCCAGCGTCGCGGCCGCGCGCACGGAGATCTGTTGCCCCAGCACGGCGCGCACCGCCGCCTCGAACGGATCGAACGCCCCGGGGAGCCGCAGCCCGGGCAGCTGGCGCACGAACGGCCTGAGCAGCGGGTCCCCGGCCAGGTGCCCCGCCACCACGTCGGGCCGCGCGTCCAGATCGAACAGCACGCGCAGGCGGGCCACGATCCACATCAGGTGGTCCACCAGCTCGGGCGCGATCGTCGCGCGCAGATGGCCGCCGCCCGCGTCCATCGCGACGTGAACGACCCCCACGTCGTTGCCGGCGCGCACCGTGCGGCAGTACGCGCCGTCCACGACCCTCTCGACGCCGGCGATCGCGCGCGGGCCCAGAAAAGCCAGCAGGTCCGCCCAGTGCAACGGCTGCCGGAACGACAGCCGCAGCGACAGCGCCCCCTCGCCCAGCGGCCCGGCGTCCCCGGCACGCGCCGGCAGGCGTGCCTGCGGATCGGTGCCCGCGCGGCGCCAGCGTGACGGCGCCCGGCCGTAACGCTTCGCGAACAGCGCGTTGAACCGGCGCACGCTGCGAAAGCCGCTGGCGAACGCGATGGCGGCCACCGACAGCCCCGAGTCAGCCAGCAGCCGCCGGGCCAGCGCGAGCCGGCGCGACTGCGCGATCTCCACCAGCGACGCCCCCACCTCGTCGACGACCACGCGCCGCAGGTGGCGGTCGGTCACGCCCAGCGCCCGCGCCAGCGCCTCGATCGAGCTGTCGTTCAGGAACCCGGCGTCCACGCGCGCCAGCGCCGCCCGCACCAGCCGCGAGCGCGCGTCCACGGGCGCGGCGCCCGGCGCCGACTCGGGCCGGCAGCGGAAGCAGGCCCGGTAGCCCGCCTTCTCGGCCTGGGCGGCGTCGGTGAAGAACGCGCACCGGCTGCGGCCCGGCGTGCGCGCGACGCACACGGGCCGGCAGTAGATGCCGGTCGTGGTGACGCCGACGAAGAACACACCGTCGAAGCGGGGGTCGCGCGCCTGCAGCGCCGCGTACCACCGGGCATCATCGGCCGCGCTGGGTCGTGCCGCCGCGCTGGACCCACTTCCTGCGCCGCGTTCGCTCTTCGCGGCGCTGCCGCTCAGCTTGCTCTGCACCCTCATCGTTGCCTCGCCGCTCTCCTTAGCGCCGAACGGACGGCCGATCTCGCCGTTTTCGGACACGACAGCCGAAAAGACGAACGGGGCGCCCCCGACGCCCGGCGCGGTGAGGTGCCGGGCCGCTACTTCGCGCCGCGCGCGGCGGCGCGCTCGTAGTCGGCGGCGCTGGCGCGCACCTGGTCGACGTCGGCGAGCGCGCGCTTCTGCCGATCCTCGGCGTCGTCCGCGTAGCCCGCGTACCCCCAGCTCTTGTCCTCGGGACCGATGCGCAGCGCCACCTTCGCGCCGGACGGCAGCACGGCCGTCGCGGTCGCGCCGTCGGGCGCCGCCTGGATCTGCGCGCTGCCGGTACACAGCGGGCGCAAGCCACCGAGCGCGTGCTGCCCCACCTCGTCCACGAAGGCGGCCCGGCCGCTGCCCAGCGTCGCATCACGCTCGAAGCGGTGCACCTCGCGGTCACGCTCCGGCCCCTCGGGGTAGTTGCTCAGAATGATGTCGTACGCCTCGCGGTGCGACTTCTGGACCGTCATCCAGGCCCAGCGGCTCTTCTGATCCAGCGCTTCGAACAGCGCGGGCGCGTCACCGGCCGTCACGGCCTTGCAGAAGCGGCGGTAGCCTTCCTGGGGCGTGCGGGCCTTCGAGCACCCGGCCGCCCCGGCGACGGCGAGCGCCGCCACCAGGAGACGTCCCAACGTCCCTGACGCTGACATGGGCCGGGTCATATCACGGATTTCGCGAACCGAAACGCCAGGATCCACATCCTGACCGGTCCCGCCGCCCGTCGGCCATTCTTGCCTGTCGCTGTGCTAGTCTCGGCCGGCTTTTTCGACGTCCATGGACGACCCGGCCCAGAAAGGTCCTCGGCCCGCCAGCGAGCTCAGCGAGGCGGACGAGTTCGCCGACATCCCCACGCCCCGCACGCGCCACCCAGCGCTGGCGGTGGCGGCCGCGCTTCTGGCGCTGTTCCTGGTGGGGAAGATGCGCCGTGACCTGACGTTTTTCCTGTCTTCCCCGCAGCCGGCGGATCTGGGCGACGCGCGCGCGCTGATGGCGAACCAGCGCGGCCCGGCCGTGCTGGCCGACGGCGTGAACCGCGTGGTGCGCCTGCACGGAACCCCCGATCGCGAGAGCGCGCTGCAGGTCGACACGAAGGGGTCGTGGACGTTCACCGAGCTGTTCCGGCTGCTGGGCACGCAGAACCGGATCTTCATTCACCGGCGCGAGAACCCGCTGCCCGGCTTCCGCGCCGAGTCCGACGTGTTCGAGGGGCGCCTGGTCCGCTTCAGTGATCTGCCGTTCGAGGAGGCCATTCGCGGCTACTTCGCGAATCACGTCAGCGCCACGCACTTCTTCAAGCCCGAGGATCTGCGGCGCCTGCTGGCCGCCCGGACGAACGCCAGCGCCCCGGCGCCGCTGCCGGATCTGGCGGGTGACACGGTCACGCTGGGCCCGAACGACATCCTGGCGTTCGAGCTGGTGCATCCCGGCGAGGTCGAGGTGGGGCTGCCGGCGGCCCGCTTCAAGAACCCCGAAATGGCGCGCACGGCGCTGGAGTCCCACGGCGCGCAGGTGCTGCGACCGGGCCGGACGGTGACCGATCGTCAGACCTGGGTCGTGGCGGTCACGCCCGCCACGCGCGACAAGCTGATGAACGATCTGGCCGCCATCGACTACCAGTCGGATCTCCGGGACGTGCGCGAAACGGTGAAGGCGCGCCTGGCCGATCTGACCGTCGACGGGCAGACACTGACCGCGCGCGGGCAAGGGAACGAAGGTGGCGAGCCGGAGAAGGCGCGCCCGCTGGTGGGGCTGGACACGGTCCGCACCCTGGCCACGGTGCAGATCCCGCCCGATGCCTACCTGATCGTCGAGGCCGAGACGCCGCGCGACCACCTGTCCGACGCGGGCGTGGCCGTGGTGCTGATCGGGTTCGCCAGCGTGAACCTGGTCGGCCTGGCGCGAAGCCTCTCCGGGCGCCGCCCGCGAGCAAAGGGAAGGACCGCATGAGCCTTCGCATCTACGACACGCGCAAGAAGCACAAGATCGACTTCGTCCCGCTTCAGCCCGGCAAGGTCGGCCTGTACGCGTGTGGCATCACCGTCTACGACATCTGCCACGTCGGCCACGGGCGCATGCTGGTGGCCTTCGACGTGATCGTGCGGCACCTGCGCGCCTCCGGCTTCGACGTCCGCTTCGTCCGCAACGTCACGGACATCGACGACAAGATCATCCGCCGCGGTAACACGGAGGGAATCTCGGCCGAGGAGGTGGCGAAGAAGTACATGGACGCCATGGCCGCCGATCAGGCCGCGCTGGGCATCGCGCCGCCCGACGACGAGCCGCTGGCCACGAAGCACGTCCCCGAGATCCTGGCCATGATCCAGCGCTTGATCGATCGCGGTCTGGCCTACCCGGCGGGGGGGGACGTCTACTTCGCCGTGCCGAAGTTCCCCTCGTACGGCGCGCTGTCGGGGCAAAGCATCGACGATCTGAAGTCGGGCGCGCGCATCGAGATCGGCGAGCAGAAGCACAGCCCGCTCGACTTCGCGCTGTGGAAAGGGGCGAAGCCGGGCGAGCCGCAGTGGCCCAGCCCCTGGGGCCCCGGGCGGCCGGGCTGGCACATCGAGTGCTCGGCGATGTCGCAGACGTTCCTGGGCGAGACGTTCGATATCCACGGCGGCGGCTCGGACCTGATCTTCCCGCACCACGAAAACGAGCGGGCGCAGTCAGAGGGCGCGTACGGCGTGGGCACGTTCGCGCAGCACTGGCTGCACTCGGGCATGGTGAACTTCGGCGGCGAGAAGATGTCGAAGTCGCTGGGGAACGTGGTCAGCATCCGTAAGGTCGGCGAGACGCACGACCTGGAGGCGCTGCGCCTGCTGTTCGTCAGCGTCCACTACCGCAGCCCGGTGTCGTTCGAGTTGGGCAAGGACGCAGACGGCGAGACGACGTTTCCCGACCTGGACGAGGCCGAGGAGCGCCTGGACTACTTCTATCGCACGCTCGAGCGCCTGGACGCCGCCGGGCTGCCCCCGAGCGCCAGCGAGGGCCCCGTGGTGGCGCCGGCCGAGCGCACCGCGGCGGCGTTCCGCGAGGCGATGGACGACGACTTCAACACCGCTGCGGCCGTGGGTCACCTGTACGAGTCGTTCGTGCTGGCCAACAAGCTGCTCGACGAGCCGAAGTCCGCGCCGAAGGACGTCCGCCAGCGGACCCTGACGCGGCTGCGCGACGACCTGCGCGCCTGCGGCGCGACGCTGGGCATCTTCCGGCGCGTGCCGTCCGAGTTCCTGGTGGCGCGGCGCGCCCGCCTGTGCAAGCGCCGCAACATCGACGCCGCCGCCATCGAGGCGCGTATCGTCGAGCGTACGCAAGCCCGCGCCGCCAAAGACTTCGCCCGGGCCGACGAGATCCGCAACACGCTGAAGTCGCAGGGTATCGAGCTGATGGACACGCCCGCCGGGACGACCTGGCGGGTGGCCTGAGCGGGGCGCCGGGTCCTTAGCCGACGTTGCCGATCGGGGGCGTGCCGCTGCCGGCGGCCGGCGCGGCGGGCGCGTCGCCTTCGCGGCCGTCGTTGACGCGCTCGCGTAGCTCCTTGCCGACCTTGAAGAAAGCGAGCCGCTTCGGCTTCACGTGCACCGTCTCGCCGGTGCGCGGGTTGCGGCCCTCGTACTCTTTGTACTCGCGGATCGAGAAGCTGCCGAAGCCGCGGATCTCGATGCCGTCACCACGGCGCAACGCCTCCACCATGCTGTCGAACACCTGGGCCACCAGCAGTTCGGCGCGACCGCGCGGCAGCTTCAGCTTCTCCGCTACGGAATCGATCAGGTCGGCCTTCGTCATGGCTAAGGCCCGAATGTAATCAAAAAACCGAGCAAGATCAAAGGTTACGGGCGCTTAGCCGAACGGGGGGGAATCGGGGGCGGCGGCGTCTGGAATCAGGGCAAGCTAGCCCACGAAGTTTTCCGGGAGGGCCGCGACCGGCCTGCCGGTCGGCGCCCTACCGTCAGCCCAGAACCTCGGCTCCGCCCAGGTAGGGGCGCAGCACGGCCGGCACATCGATGCGCCCGTCGGGGCGCTGGTACGTCTCCAGGATCCCGATCAGGGTGCGCGGCAGCGCCAGCGCCGAGCCGTTCAGGGTGTGGAGAAAACGATTTTTTCCCTTTTCTCCTGCCTCTTTGAAGCGGATCCGGGCGCGACGCGCCTGGAAGTCGCCGAAGTTCGAGCACGAGCTGACCTCGAGCCATTCGTTCTGCCCAGGCGCCCACAGCTCCAGATCGAACTTCGCCATCGCCGAGAACGACAGATCCCCCGTGCACATCTGGATGACCCGATAAGGCAGCTGCAGCCCGCGCAGCACGTCCTCGGCGTCGGACAGCAACTTGCCGAGCTCGTCCATGGAGTTGTCGGGGTGCACGAACTTCACCAGCTCGACCTTGTCGAACTGGTGGCCGCGCTTGATGCCGCGCGTGTCGCGCCCGGCCGCCATCTGCTCGCGCCGGAAGCAGGCGGTGAACGCGACGTGGCGCACCGGCAGCTGCCCCTCGGCCAGGATCTCGTCCCGGTAAAGGTTGGTCACCGGCACCTCGGCGGTGGGGATGAACCAGAAATCCTCCTCCGCGTCCCGGTACAGGTTCTCGCCGAACTTCGGCAAGTTACCGGTGCCGACCAGGCACTCGCGCTTGACCATGTACGGCGGGTACACCTCGGTGTAGCCGTGCTTCTCGGTATGCAGGTCCAGCATGTACGTGATCAGCGCGCGCTGCAGGCGGGCGCCCCAGCTCTTCAGCACGTAGAAGCGCGACCCCGAGATCTTCACGCCCCGGTCGAAGTCGATGATGCCCAGCTTCGTGCCCAGGTCCCAGTGCGGCTGGGGCGCGAAGTCGAAGGCGCGCTTCGTCCCCTCCTCGCGCAGCACGATGTTCTGGCTGTCGTCCTTGCCGGTCGGCACCGACGGGTGGGGCAGGTTCGGCAGCTCCAGCAGCTTCTCTTCCAGCGCCGCCTCGGCGGTCGTCAGCTCGCCGTTCAGCGCCTCGATCTTCGTCTTCAGCGCGGTGCTGGCCGCCTTGGCGGCCTCGCGGGCCTCCCCCGGCGCCGCCTTTCCGATCTCCTTCGAGATGCGGTTCTGCTCGGCTTGCAGGCTCTGCGACTCGTTCTTCAGGTCGCGCACGCGGCCGTCCAGCGCCAGCACGCCGTCGAAGTCGACGACGGCGCCCAGGCGATCGAACCCTGCCCGCACTTCTTCGGGCTTCTCTCGGATCAAGCGGATGTCCAGCACGGCGACGGAGTGTAATCAAAGCGGGCCCTGGCTGCACGTTACGACCGGCTCGGACGTAAGTACGGCATGACCGGCCGCGAACTGCGACTAAGATGGCCCGACCCCCGATGAAACCGCGCCCCCTTCGCCTCGCCGACTTGCTGTCCCCCCGGGCCCTGGTGGCCATCGCGCTCGTCGCCGCGGCTGGTTGCGCCGCCGAACCGGCGCAGATGATCCCCAGCACCCCCATCGGGCCACCCATCCTCAGCCTCCGTGGCGTCAGCCTGTCGGGCGCCGAGTTTGGCGGCAGCGCCATCCCGGGAACCTACGGCGGCGACTACACCTACCCCACGCACGAGGAGGTCGACTACTTCGTCGCCAAGGGGATGACCATCCTGCGCATTCCGTTCCTGTGGGAGCGCCTGCAGCCGGCGCTGGGCGGCGACTTCGACGCCACCGAGCTGGGCCGGCTGGACGACATCGTCGACTACGCGGTCGCCGCCGGCACGAACGTCCTCATCGATCCGCACAACTACGCCTCCTACGACGGCAACGTCATCGGGTACGGCAGCGTGACCGCGGCGGCCTTCGCGGACTTCTGGAGCAAGCTGGCGGAGCACTTCAAGGCGCTGCCCCAGGTGTACTTCGGCCTGATGAACGAGCCCCACAGCGCCACCAGCCAGACGCTGAAGACGGAGGACTGGGTCGCCGCCGCGAACGGCGCCATCCAGGCCATCCGCGCCACGGGCGCCACGAACACCATCACCGTGTCGGGCAACGGCTACGACACGGCGTCCGGCTGGAACGACAACTGGTACGGCTCGTCGAACGGCGGCCAGCTGCTGAAGATCACCGACCCCCTCGACAAGGTCGTCTTCGAGGCGCACCAGTACATGGACTCCGACGGTTCGGGCACGTCGCCCACCTGCGTGTCGACGACCATCGGTTCGACACGCCTGGCCGCCTTCACCGGCTGGCTGCGCGTGAACAAGAAGCGCGGCTTCCTGGGCGAGTTCGGCGCCGGCACCGGCGACACGTGCCTGGCGGCCATCGACGACATGCTGTCGTTCATCGACAGTTACAGCGACGTCTACCTGGGCTGGACCTGGTGGGCCGCCGGCCCCTGGTGGGGCAACTACTTCAGCAGCATCGAGCCGGGCACCGGCGGCACCGACAAGCCGCAGATGTCCGTGCTGGCGAACCACCTGCGCTGACGGGCGTCAGACCGGCATGGTCTTCACGGGATATCCGATGATGTCGCGGTCGTGGGTAACCAGGGTCAAGCCGTCGGCGCGCGCCTGCGCAATCAGCATGCGGTCGAACGGATCCCCATGGCGATCGGGCAGGCGAGCGAGCTCCCGAACGTGACGAAACTGCAAGGGTAACTCGGTGAAGCGCAGCGCCTGGACACTCCCCGTCAGGTTCGCGGGCGCTTGAATCTTCCCCAGCGCCCGTTTGATCTCGATCTCCCAGCCCGAAACGACGCTGACAAACACCGTGTGCGCGGGGTCCTCCAGGGCGCGCCGAACCTTGGCGGCGATCCGTTCCGGCTCGACCAGCAGCCAGAGAAACACGCGGGTATCGAGGAGGGCCTTCATCGACGGCGCCGGCCGCGCGGACGGCCTTCGAACGAAGCGACGACCTCCGGCGGCGTCTCGTCGAAGTCGGCAGCGATCTGAATCTTTCCCCTCAACTGGCCAAACACTCTCGGCGCGCGCTCCGGAACCACCGGCGTCAGTCGAACATAGGGCCTTCCGGCCTTCGCGATCACGATGTCCTCGCCGGCCACCGCCTCTTCCAGCAGGCGTGACAGGTGAGTCTTCGCCTCCTGTACGTTGATTTGCTTCACCAATATAGTCTGGTCTGGTCTGGTCTGGTCTGGTCTGGTCTGATCGGCAACAAGCGGGGGCCCTGGGGCGGACTCACGCGGCGGCCGACGCCGCCGTCACTCCGTTCGAGGCAGCGGGGGCGCCCAGGGCGCGGTTCTCGGCCTTGCGGGCCTCGATCAGGTTCAGGCGAATCTCCTCGGCGATCTCGGGGTGCTCGGCCAGATAGGCGCAGGCCTTCTCGCGGCCCTGCGCGAAGCGCTCGCCCTTCCACGAGTAGAACGCGCCGGACTTCTCGAGCAGGTTCGCCTCGGTGCCGAGATCCACGGCCTCGGCGGGCCAGTTCACGCCCGCGCCGTAGGTGATCTCGAACTCGGCCTCGCGAAACGGCGGCGCCACCTTGTTCTTCACGATCTTCACGCGCGCCTTGTTCCCCACCACCGTCTCGCCGCTCTTGATGACGCCCGTCTTGCGGATGTCGAGGCGCACCGAGGCGTAGAACTTCAGGGCGTTGCCCCCCGTCGTCGTCTCGGGGTTGCCGTAGACGACCCCGATCTTTTGCCGCAGCTGGTTGATGAACACCACGCAGGTGTTCGTGCGCGCCGTGGCCGCCGTCAGCTTGCGCAGCGCCTGGCTCATCAGGCGCGCCTGCAGGCCCATGTGCGCGTCGCCCATCTCCCCCTCGATCTCCGCCCGCGGCACCAGCGCCGCCACCGAGTCGACCACGATCAGCTCCACCGCCCCGGTCCCCACCAGCTTGTCGGCGATCTCCAGCGCCTGCTCGCCGCAGTCGGGCTGCGACACCAGCAGCTCCTCGACGCGCACGCCCAGCTTCTTCGCGTACGTGACGTCCAGGGCGTGCTCGGCGTCGATGAACGCGCACACGCCGCCCGCGCGCTGAGCCTGCGCGATCGCCTGCAGCGTCAGCGTCGTCTTGCCCGACGACTCGGGCCCGTAGATCTCGACCACGCGCCCGCGCGGCAGACCGCCCACGCCCAGCGCCAGATCGACGCCGATCGATCCCGTGGGGATGGTCCCGATCTCCGCGACGTCACCGCCCGCCAGCGGCATGATGGCCCCCTTCCCGAACTGCTTCTCGATGGCCGCGATCGCCGCCGAAACGGCCTTCAACTTCTCCTTCATGCTCGACATGGTCTCTCCTTGGTTGGGAATGCAAGGAGACCTTTCGGCTCAACCGCGTCGCGGTTGCGGACGATTCGCCGAACGCGCCGCTCACCTCGTATCTTCGCAGGGTGAGGTGAGCACGTCATCCTTCGAGACCAGCCCTGCCGTGACGCTGGACGGGCTGACGCTGTACCGCGGCTCGGACCGCTCGGGCGGCGTCGGCGAGGTCGACATCTGGCAGGTGACGCGGGCGGACCGCACCATGCCCTGGGGGAACGTCACCGACGTGGCGGCGTTGAACTCCCCCACCAAGGACGTTCCGCCGCCGCTGGGGCAGCATGACCTGGTGATGCGCCGCTCCCGATGCGTTCATGGCCATCTGGCCCATGACGGCCGCGCCGTTCTTGCAGCCGGTGGCGCTGGGTGACCTGAACACCTCGCGGACGAGCGCGACCCCTGGCTAAGCCCCGACGGATCCAATTTTCTTCTTCTCGTCGATCCTGGATGCACGATCCGCCGGAAGCGGCTGTACAGCACAGGTGCCACAGAGGGGGTTGTCTAGATGACAGACAACCCGGGCGGCACGTCTCAGAAAGCATTCGTCTTTTCCACACTGCATCCGAGATCACGCGGGCAGCTCTCGTTCGAATAGTCCGAGCAGAAGGATCGGACAGGTTTGCCGTGGCAATGCACCCAATTGCACTGCCAAACGTAGTCCACCGGCGGATCCGTCCGCTCGACAGCGTGAGTGCTGTAGCAGGTCTGCATGTCAGAAATCGTGCTGCAGATGTCCAAGCAAGCGCTGCCACTCCACGAGCAACGCGGCGCTACACAGGTCGTCGCGGTAGCTTTCGCCGCGCACGCCTCCGCCGGACGATCGGAGGAATAGAGGCCGCAGACATCTCCGGCCACGCAGCCGGGCACGTCTTCGCAGGACGCGGGCGTGAATGATTCACATTGAATGGCTGGACCCGTGCAGCGATAGCTGCTGCCGCAACCGAACAACCCCCAAGCGGCGACGAGGACAGATGCCCATGAAGTGTATTCACGCATCGTTCAGCCACATCATACGCGCCCATCGCTCCGGCATACGTCATGGCCCACGACCGAGGAGGGAAGCCCTTTAAATGGACCAAGACCGCTGACGAGCTCCTCGGCAAGATGCATCGGTTTGGTCTTCATGCTCGACAGATTTTCCAGCACCGCCGATCACGTCGTATCTTCGTCGGGTGAGGCTTTCCAGCCTGATGCTCGCCGCGTGTTGCGTGCTGTGTGGCGCGTGCGGCAGCACGGTGCTGGACGTGGGCGTGCCGCGCCCGACTTACAAGTTCGGCACGCCGCGCCAGTTGACCGAGCTGGATACGTCGTACGCGAACCAGAACCCGACCCTGACGGCCGATCTGCTGGAGCTGTTCTTCACGTCGGGCCGCGCCGACAATTCGGGCGACGTCTGGACGGCGAAGCGCACCTCGCCGACGAACCCGTTCGACGCGCCCGCCATCGTGTCCGAGGTGAGCACGTCCTCCTTCGAGACCAGCCCTGCCGTGACCTTGGACGGGCTGACGCTGTACTACGGCTCGGACCGCTCGGGCGGCGTGGGCGAGGTCGACATCTGGCAGGTGACGCGTCCCGACCGCAGCACGTCGTGGGCGGACATCACGAACGTGGCGGCGCTGAACTCCAGCGCGAAGGACATCCCACGGCCGCTGGGGCAACACGACCTGGTGATGCCCATGGGCTCACAGCGCGATAGCAGCGTCGGTTACCAGACGTTCCTGGCGGCGCGTCCGGCCACCACGCAGCCGTTCGCCAGGCTGGACCTGGTGTCCGGGCTGGCGTCGGATCAGGAGGCCGTCGCCGATGGCTTCCTGACCGGGGACGGGCTGACGCTGTTCTATTCGGTGACGCCGTCCGACGCGCCGCCTGACCTGTTCATGGCCACCCGAGCCACGACGGCGCAGCCGTTCTCGCAGCCAAGCCCCCTGCGCGACCTGAACACCGACGCCGACGAGCGGGACCCCTGGCTCAGTCCCGACGGCTCGACGTTCTTTTTCTCGTCCGATCGGGGCGGAAACCTGCAGATCTACGAGGTCGCCGCCACCGTCCTGCAGCCTTGAGGTTGCATCCGGGGCGGTCCGGGCGCAGCTTTGTGCCGGAGGAAGATGCGATGAGCCACCAGATCGAACGCTGCGATTTCATCGATATGCTGGAAGAATCGGCGAAGTTCCACCGCTCCATCGCCGTCACGCTGAAGGGCGACACGCGCTTCTCGGACGCCGTGCGGGACGTGGTGACCGAGGACGGCGCCGACTACGCGATCTTCCGCGACCATGGGCGGGTCGCGCTGACCGACATCCTCGACTGCGCCTGGAAGGAACCGCTGCCCGCCAGCTACAACAGCAAGCTGTGATCGCCTGCGGCGCCGCCGCGTCGTCGGACGCGCGCCTCAGCCCTGGGCGTCTTTGCCCGAGGTGGCGAACGTCGTCTCGGCGACCGGCAGGTACAGCTCGGTCAGCAGCTTGGCGTCAGGCACCGTCTCTGGCGTGTTCCGATAGATCTCGTAGCTGGGCGTGGTCTGCGATGGGCTCTGTCCCGCGGCGATGACCTGCTGGCGCAGCTGCGCCCAGGCCTCACTGAGGAACCGGTACGGGCCCACGTGGCTCGCGACCGCGTACCGCCCGGCGGGCAGGGTCAGCTCGACCAGGCCGGGCGGCGCGGAGGCGTCACCCAGCACCAGCGCCGCCTCCGAGCGCAGCTCGGCCACCGGCGTGACCGACGGATCGTCGTGATACACGGCCAGCGTCGTGCTGGGCGCGTCCTGCAGTCCCGCGGCGGCCGCCACCTCACCCAGGCGGCCGAACGCCTCCGCGATCTGATGGTAGGGGCCCCGGTGCCGGACCGCCGCCACACGCAACGCCGGCATGTCCTTGTATTCGACCTGCATGGGATCCTGTTTGGGGCCGTCCGCCGGCCTCGTCAATCGGGCCCCATGTCACGTTCACTCGACCGGCCGGTCCAGCGCCCGGTATTGCAGCGCCTCGGCGATGTGCGGGGAGCGGACCTGCTCGCTGCCCGCCAGGTCGGCGATGGTGCGCGCGACGCGACGGACGCGGGTCATGGCCCGCGCGGACAGGCCCAGGCGTTCGACGGCCTTTTCGAGCAATCGATGACCGGCATCGTCGAGGGCCGCGGCGCGCTCCAGCGCGGCCGGGGCGAGGCGTGCG
>Ga0207652_10003595_pt1 | contig 12773 bp, 14 predicted proteins | sample KBSC63BmetaG_FD_184334 | JGI IMG/M metagenome (GOLD analysis project Ga0207652, IMG submission 184334) | Corn rhizosphere microbial communities from Kellogg Biological Station, Michigan, USA - KBS C6-3B metaG (SPAdes) (version 2) | ecosystem: Host-associated > Plants > Roots > Rhizosphere ... | reverse complement strand
TCTTTGTTTCTTACACTTCCAGTATCACTTTAAGCGCTTTTTCTTTGGCAGCGTTACCGAAAGTTTTATAAGCCTCCACGATTTCTTCGAGCTTAAAATGATGCGTGATTAATTTTTTGGCATCCAACTTTCCCGACTGCACATTTTTAAAAAGCATCGGCGTAGTGACGGTATCCACAAGCCTGGTGGTAATGGAAATATTTCTTGACCACAAGGTTTCCAGGTGCAATTCAACACTTTTACCATGCACACCAATATTGGCAATGCAACCGCCGGGTGCAATCACAGACTGACATAACTCAAAAGTTGCCGGGATGCCTACCGCTTCAATCGCCGTATCCACGCCCTTTCCGCCGGTAAGCGCCATCACTTTTTCAATCGCGTTTTCTTTACCGCTGTTAATGATATTGGTAGCGCCAAATGTTTTCGCAACCTGTAGCCTGTTGTCGTCCACATCTATCATAATAATTTGAGCGGGTGTATAAAACTGCGCAGTAAGCAAGGCCGCCAGCCCGATTGGTCCCGCGCCTACAATAGCCACCGAATCACCGGGTTGTATTTTTCCGTTCAGTACGCCGCATTCAAAACCTGTAGGCAGAATATCGCTTAACATTACCAGCGCTTCTTCATCGGCGCCCGTGGGTATCGGATAAAGGCTGTTATCAGCATAAGGTATTCTCACATATTCAGCTTGTGTGCCATCAATCATATTGCCGAGTATCCATCCGCCTTTTTCGCAATGCGAATACATGCCCTTTTTACAATATTCACATTTGCCGCAAGAAGTGATGCAGGATATCAGCACATTATCGCCTTTTTTAAAATTGGCTACGCCGCTTCCTGTTTCTTCAATAATTCCTACACCTTCGTGGCCTAAGATTCTTCCATCAGTAACTGTTGGCACATCGCCCTTCATAATATGAAGATCGGTGCCACATATAGTAGTTTTAGTGATTTTGACTATTGCATCCGTGGGTTCCTGGATAGCGGGTTGGGGTTTTTCTTCCCATGATTGCTTGGCCGGGCCGTGATAAACGAGGGCTTTCATAAATTTTTATTTAACTGTAAAGAATATTGTAAAGATGGTTTGAAGGCAGCTCATAAAAGTTGACCGTAGTCAGTATTAAAGATGATTCCGATTATTGAGGATAAGATTAATCATTTGGATTAGTATCCATCTAAAGCTGGACGAAGCAAGTATAATTATATCTATGGGTTGGCTGGCAAGCATAAACCCTGCAAGCGCCAACAAGCCCCCGATGCATAAACCAAAATATTATGCATTATTGATTATAAATATATTGTCCAACAAAATGATTCTTCATTGTGATATAGCACAAATGGTATGGGGAAATTGCATTATTGCTGTAAGAATTTTAATACACTCTGCCATGTCTCTTAAACAAAAAAAAACCACTTTGGTGCGCCTTCCAGATTAGACATCGTTACAGAGTATGCTTTTAGGCATTAAATTAAACTCCTGCTTTCCTATAAGAATTAACCTGTCTTCATCGATTTTAAAATCATAAAAAGTCAAATCAGTAATACTTATTCCGCCCTCAATATATTCCAAACACTTTATTTTGCAAAGTATTGTTTGCAGTAGTTTGCGCGTGCGAGTCATTTCCCATGTAGTAACTACTTGTTTACTTAGGGCAATTTTTAATTTGGGGTTTTAGAATAAATAGGCCCGATACGCCGTGCTACAAAAAATGCCGGTTGCTGTACTTCGAATTGGATATAAAAAAACGTTTCGAAATTCGGCACGGGGTCTTAACTGGATATTTAATTTAATTCTTCATTTCATTTGGTGCAAAAAGAGAAAGTGTGTAAGAAATTACTATTGCAAAAAGTCAGAAGACAGAAATAAACTTCCGAAAGTTTAATTTAATTTTCATTTGATCATAATTTATGGCGTTGCAAATTTCAGCCGATGCTTCAAACCAAAAAATAACACTAGTCAGAAAAAATATGACTTGTATCATTTTTCTATTTCTTAGTTCCTGTTTTTTAAAAGAACTTCGCCTGCATGGATAAATTACTTATTCGTGAACAGGAAAAATTTAAAGCTGTTTTTCAAAATGCATCATTGGGCATTTTAGTGGTTGATCAAACCGGAGCCATTACACTTGCCAATAATTTCTTAATTACATTATTTGGTTATTCTAATGAAAACGAACTTATAGGAAAAAAATTGGAGATACTTATTCCGCAACGATATCATCACCAGCATGTAGCTGACCGGGAGCGTTTTACTGAACATCCTACCACACGGCCGATGGGAATGGGAAGAGATCTTTTTGGCATTACCAAAAGTGGGCGCGAACTTCCGCTGGAAATCAGCCTCAGTGGTTATTCCAATGATGAAGGAGTATTTTCTATTGCTTTTATCAGTGATATTACTTCAAGGATTGAAGCTCAAAATAAATTAAAGGAACAAAGGCTTGAATTGGCCGCCATGAATAAAAAGATGGAAGCGCTGAATGAAGAACTGGAAAAAAAGGTAGAAGCGCGAACCGCCAAATTACAGGAGACCATGCAGAAATTAGAAGCTTCAAAAGATGAGCTTTCAAAAGCGTTGAGCAAAGAAAGGGATCTGGGTGATATGAAAAGCGCATTTGTTTCTATGGCTTCACACGAATTTCGAACACCTCTAAGCACTATTCTCTCATCTGCCTCTTTATTAGCCAAATATAAGCTTACCGAGGACCAGGAAAAAAGAGACAGGCACATCCAGCGAATAAAATCTTCGGTAATTAACCTGAATAATATATTGAATGAATTCCTTTCTTTAGGAAAAATAGAAGATGGAAAAATTACAGCGCACGAGTCTGTTTTTGATATCAAAGAATTTGTTTCCCTTCAGATAAATGAAATGAATGAAATCTTAAAACCAGGTCAGAAAGTAACTTATTCCCATACAGGAAATAACGAAGTAACGCTTGATGAAGTATTGTTCAAGAATATTTTAATCAATTTACTTTCCAATGCTATCAAATTTTCTGCAGAGAACAAACCTGTTTTTATCACCACCAATGTAAGTGACAGGAAACTCACCTTCTCTATAAAAGATAAAGGAATGGGTATTTCAAAAAAAGATCAGGCACATTTGTGTGAAATATTTTTTCGCGCAGGTAATGCAGTCAACATTCCCGGCACCGGGCTTGGCCTTCACATTGTAGCCAAATATGTGGAAATGATGAATGGAACTATAGAAATAAAAAGCGAACTCGATAAAGGAACTGAAATAATTTTAATCTTTGCACAATGACTAAAATATTATTGGTGGAAGATAATAATGAGATAAGAGAGAATACCACCGAAATTCTTGAATTAGCAGGCTATCATGTAACGACTGCAGTTAATGGCAAGGAAGGTTATGAAATGGCGCAGAAAGAAACTCCTGATCTTATCGTATGCGATATTATGATGCCTGTTTTAGATGGATATGGGCTCCTGCATCTCATTAATAAAAACGAGGGTTTAAAAACTATTCCTTTTATTTTTCTTACTGCGAAAACAGAACGTAGTGATTTCAGAAAGGGAATGGAAATGGGAGCAGATGATTACCTCACCAAGCCATTTACGGATATTGAATTATTAAATGCGGTGGAAAGCAGGCTGAAAAAAATTAAATTTCAGAATGAACGTGCTAAGGCATCACAGCACCTGGATGATTTTTTTAATGAAGTAAAAAATGAAGATGCGCTGGAAAAGCTGACCCGATCCAATGTCGTAAATCATTATAAAAAGAAGCACCGCGTGTATTCAGAAGGAAATCATCCACATAGCCTCTATTATTTAAATTCCGGCAAGATCCGGACTTATAAAATCAATGAAAATGGAAAAGAGCTTACCATTAATCTGTACAATGCAGGTGAATTTTTTGGATATCATGCTCTTTTAGAAAATACTGCTTACAAAGAAACGGCCGAAACTTTGGAAGAATCTGAAGTTGGGATCATTGATCGCGCTGATTTTGAAATATTAATTAATAACAATAAAGAGGTAGCGCAGAAGTTTATAAAACTGCTGGTGAATAATGTAACAGAGAAAGAAGAACAACTCATCAACCTGGCGTATAATTCGCTTCGTAAAAGAGTGGCAGATGCCATCATTACTTTATTAAGGAAATACAAAGATGAAGATCAGCCGCATTTTCTCATTCGCCTTTCAAGAGAAGACCTGGCACATATTGCGGGCACTACTACTGAATCGCTGATAAGAACCCTCAGTGATTTTAAAAGTGAAAAACTGATAGAAGCAGAAGCAGGATATATAAAAGTATTGAATGAACAAAAATTACTTTCGATGCTAAACTAGGCGTGATTTAGCATCTTTGCATTAAACTCATTGGAAAGATCCAGGAATTTTTTTTCAAATTGCGAAATATCCTTGCGGAGTTTTTTCTGCCGGTGAATCAACTCGTCAGGAATATCTTTATCTGTTATTTTGTTCAGATCTGCATACAGTTCCGATACAGTTTTTATTAGCCGGTTCAGCGCTTCATCTTTTAGCAGTAATTCATTTTGAAAATATTCAGCTATGGAAAGAAAATGGCTTTGTTCATTGTTATCAACCAGGTCACTCAGCCGGTATTTCAATAAAGCATTTTCCTGCCTGAAAAATTCAAGCATTCTTTGCCATGATGTGTATTCGTGCTTTATCTGGTCGTTCTGAATAATCTTCATTGTTAATTTTTTTAAGTTATTACAAGGCGAAACAAAACAAGCGTAGGCCTTTCTCGCTGTTACTGATAATGGTCAGGACGAAATTGATCTATTGAAAGAGAGAAAAAAATGATGCATCGCAGTTAATGGGATGATTTATACCATAATACAGGCAGACTGATTTCAGAGTCCCTGGTATATCACAGATATAAGTCCCTTTTAAAATTATTGGATCAGCTGTTTTACAGCCTTGCTGATTTCTTCGGGGTCTGTGCCTAATCCTTCTTTTTGAAAATTTAATACCCCATTCTTATCCAGCACAGAAATGATATTGCTGTGGGAAAAATTGCCTTCAGCATCTTTTGCAAATTGTACATTTAATAATACAGACAGTGTTCTTACCACTTCTTCATTCCCATGCAGCAAAGTCCAGTTTTCGTCTAATCCAGCATCCCTGGCATACTTTTTTAATGTATCAGGAAAGTCTCTCTCTGAATCAAAACTCACTAATAGATAATTGACTTTTCCATTTTCGTCCTTCAATTTGTTTTCAACATTTTTAATATCGGCAGTAAGGCGCGGGCAGGCATAGGTGCAATGCGTAAATATCATTCCTACTACAGTTGGTTTCCCTGCAAAAGAAGCGAGGGTAACGTTTTTGCTGTCCTGGGTTTGAAAAGTATCAGTCAACTGATAAATGCTTTCTGAGGATATGGTACCAACGGGCGCTGTATTATTTTTTGGCACTTCGCCTGTAAATGCAGATTTATTACTGCTATCTGAACAACTAAAAAATAGAATAACAAGCAAAGAATAAACACAGGTTTTCATTTTATTCAATTTAAATCTTTGGAGCAACGAAATCCCAGGTTGGCAATACAATAATTTCCTTTAAGGCTTCCGCGAAAACTATACCGGAGAAAGCTGGCATAATCTGTTTTATCGCCAACATTAATTGCGCCTCCGGCACAAAAATTCTTAAGATCTGCTTCACTGTTTCCTCTTGAATCTGAAGAACCAATAAAGCTATTAAAATTGGAAGTCCATTCCCAAATCAATCCATGCATATCATATACCCCATACACATTTTGATAAGTAGATTTTACATTGGGCAAATGTGGTGGATTGGGTTTTGAATACCAGTCTAACACATAATCGGTGAGTGATTTGTATTTAATATTTTTGGGAGCGGCATTTGCTGCAAATTCCCATTCTGCAACCGTTGGCAGTTTTTTATTTTTCCATTTACTATAAGCCTGTGCTGCAAACCATGAAACATACACCACGGGCGAATTATAAAGATTCTTATTGGCTTCTCCTATCGTTAGATCTCCGTCCCAATATTTTAAATAATTGGTGTCTGCAAAAAGCCGGTTTACTTTTGATCTCCTCCATTGCGGATTAGTCTTTACGAATTCAAGGTATTCCAAATTGGTCACCGCTGTTTCATCCATTTTAAATGTATTTACCTGTAAAGGCTTATCGCTTTTAGTAACAAAGAAAGGTTGATATTTTCCTGCCGGAATAACCGCCATCTTCTTCTGGGCATTCACATGCCCGAAGAAGATAACTGCAATCATTATGGTTACGAGGTATTTCATTTATGAAAGATCAATCTGATTCAATATAATCTATTTATTTTCTTATCTTTTGAAAGATAGAAGGGTTTTCATTGCCGGTTACTTTTATTTGTGCAACGGCACCCTTATGAAACGCGCGGAAAATTGAGTGATCTACCAGGTTAATTACTTCAGGCACCTGCATCTTCATTTCTGCAATCACTGCTCCACCGGCGGGTATTAATGTAGTTTGTACATCTGTATTTATTTTTGATCCGCCTTCCATATACACTTTGGTAAATAATTGTCCAATAGGATGGAATGAAGACACCAGGTTTGGTCCGCCGTTGCCCACAAATAACCTTACCGTTTCTCCTACTTTTGCAGGCAAAGCATTAGGGCCTGTTGTAGAACGCACTCTTCCATTAAAAAGAACATAATCAGGATTTTCTGCAATGGCTTTCTCTTCATCAAAATCCTGCAATCCTTTCGCTTCATATTTTCCCTTTGTATAAAAATCGCCCTGCATTAAATAATATTCTCTATCTACTTTAGGCAATCCGCCTTGTGGTTCTACCAAAATCAAACCATACATGCCGTTGGCAATATGCAGAGGCACTGGCCCTGTTGCGCAGTGATACACATACAAGCCCGGATGTAAGGCGCGAAATTGAAAATGAGTGGACTGTCCTGGAGCGGTAGATGTAGCATCAGCGCCACCACCCGGGCCTATTACAGCATGAAGATCTATACTATGAGAATTCTTACTGTCGGCTGCATTTTTCAAAGTAAAGTCTACAAGGTCTCCCTGCCTTACACGGATGAACTGGCCGGGTACGGCACCACCAAATGTCCAGAAAGTATATTGAGTGCTATCAGCGATTTGCATTACTTTTTCTATAGTCTCCAGTTGTACGATTACTTTTTTGGGGGAGGTATAGGCCAAAGGTTTAGGCACGTTAGGTGCATGAGTTAATTCTGCTGTAACTGTGCCGGTAATTACGGTATCAATATTATTTTCTGAACTGGTATTTCCCGGATTTGTTTTGCAGGAGAAAAAGAACAAACAAAATAATAGCAATAAAATTCCTGTTGAGAATAAGCTGTCTTTTTTTGAAGTTAGTAACATTAGTTTAGATTTAGGGCTAAGAATATTTTCTGATATCATCTTTAAAAACGAATAGCGAAATTCAGGCTTACAGGGTATTTAAAAACTAATTAAGTTCAATAGAAGATATGATATTGCTCATGTTATTTCTGAGCCGGATTTTTTCTTCTTCATGATTCCTATAGTGATCCATATCAGGCCAATTGCCATCAATACAGCACAGACGAATAAAACGATATTGGTATGTGGCAATGGTTCTATTTCTATAGCTTCAAGACCCTGAAGCATCACCACAATTTCCTGTATAAGAATTCCTATCCCGAAAACAACAATCCTCCCGCCATCCACATGCTTGTGCGCAGGTCTTAAAATTTCATTGATATAACCTAAAATAAAAAAGCTGATGATTCCTACAAATGATAAATGTAAATATCCAATAACAACCGGCCTGAACCCGAAAGCAAAATGACTAAGATACGGTATGATGGATAGCATCTGTAATACGATCTTCATTATAAAAGCAATGCAGGCCATTATCCACAAGTATTTGCTTGTCCTGGTGATCTTAAAAGAAATATTTTTTTAAGAACGGGATATAATTGTATAAAATAAAACAGTACCAGCAATTGCAGAATGCCGGATATATTGGCTATCCAATGCAGTGCTTTCGGCAGTCACAGCCAAAGTATGGAAAGGAGATAATTAGGCGCTACAGTAACTGCCATAACGATGAATAATTTTTTACTGATGGCAATTGAAGGTAAAGATCCTTTTTTGGTATAGCCAGGAAAACAGCAATCCGAAACATGCAAATAAAAACCATCCATTATATTGAAAATGCAGAAAGAAATAAATCGCGCTGAAATAAAGATACTGTATCATGATGTGGTTGTTCATTAAATAAGCAAGCGAAAAAGCCAATAGATGAGATACCTAAAAGTACCAGTGCGCCTTTAAACCATTTCACTTCGCAGGATTTATCTTCAATTTTACTTAAATCGCGCCATAGAAAAAATATAAAAAAGTAGGAAATAAAAATGGAAAGCGTGGAAAAGCTAATCGAATAAAGAGCATACCCCTCAAGTATAAACGAAATATACTTCCCATAAGCAGCTATGCAATTCAAAATTAATATCCATTGATACTTTTTATAGCTGGTAATTACATTACACACCCGGAAATAATGGCCATAAGCGCCATCAATGCCACTGCCACCCAGCCATCAAATGCAAAATGCGAATGTGCACGTAATAAATATTTTTGGTTTATAAATGGTAATGGAAAATTAATTTTGTAGCGTAATGTAACGCCCGCCAATGCTACTATACAGAAATTGATAAGGGCTATCCGGATCCATAGTCTTGTTTTAAATGTATATTTTTCCACAGTTTACTAATTCCTTTAATCAGCGCAACCGGCTAATTCGCGTTTGCAAAATGAAACACTTTTTCTCTGATAGAAGATATGATTCAAATCATGGAAATATTTCATCCTTTATGATCATGCTCATAAAATTTTGTACTTCGGTAATGTAGTATTGCAAAGTAAAAAAACAAAATGTATCATTTTATGAAAAAAACAATCCTTATTGGTTTATTAGCTCTTTCCCTGTCTCTTTTCTTTGTAGCATGTGGAGGTTCAGGAGACAAAGGTACAGCTACATCCACAGAACCTACCTCTGCGGAAGCCACTACTACCGAAAATGGAAATCCTTCTTATGATCCTGAGCGTGGAGAGGGTAAATTTCATGATGTGCAATTGAGCGACAAACTGGATGCAGCTATGGCTGACAAGGGCCAGAAAATTGCTGAATTGAAGTGCCAGTCATGCCACAAAATGACCGACGAAAGATTAGTTGGTCCAGGATGGAAAGGAGTTACCACACGCCACAAGCCAGAATGGATTATGAATTTCATGACCAACACAGATGAGATGATTGACAAAGACCCTAAAGCGCAGGCAATGCTGGAGATCTGTATGGTGCGTATGCCTAATCAGAATTTGTCTGATGAGGAAGCCAGAGAAATCCTTGAATACATGCGTAAAAATGATGGTGTAAAGTAAGTTTTTCATTGTTTACAGTAACCGGGTATAATGTTTTATGCCTGGTTTTTTCCGCAAATCCGTTATTGTTTTTTTACAACTGTTGAAATTGAATTTTCAACAGACTGGTAGCTCTTTGTTTTTTACTTTTTTCTGCAGGCAATTATTTTATCAATCAATACTACATTTATGAAAAAGATTTTTTTTCCGTTTTTATCGCTCATTGCAGCTTTCATTCTGTTGGGCGCAATAGGATGCAAACCTAAAAATGCAGGCGATGCAACAGGTGCCGATGCAGCGTCTCGGGTGTTTATTCCTCCGGGCAAATATGATGAATTGTACAATTTTGTTTCCGGTGGCTTTAGCGGCCAGGTGAGTGTTTATGGAATTCCTTCCGGGCGCTTGCTTCGTGTAATCCCGGTGTTTTCAGTTGACCCTGAAAAAGGATGGGGCTACAGCGAAGAAACCAAACCCATGCTGAATACTTCGCACGGTGAAGTACCCTGGGGCGATCAGCATCACCTGGACTTATCGCAAACCAACGGTGAAATTGATGGCCGATGGTTATTTGCCAACGAAAACAATACGCCGCGTGTGGCAAGGATTGATCTCAAAACTTTCCGCACTGCAGAGATCATTGAAATACCAAACAGCGCTGGGAACCACTCTTCACCTTTCATTACAGAGAACACAGAGTATGTAGTGGCAGGTACACGTTTTAGCGTTCCACTGGACGACGAAAACGGCGATGTTCCCATTGATTCTTACAAGAAAAATTTTAAAGGAACAATCAGCTTTATTAGTGTAGCGCCGCAAGATGGAGAGATGAAGCTAGCTTTTCAACTGGTGTTGCCAGGTATGAACTTTGACCTTAGCCATTCCGGTAAAGGGCCGAGCAGCGGATGGTTTTTCTTTAGCACTTACAATTCTGAGCAGGCGCATACTTTACTGGAAGTAAATGCATCAAAGCGCGATAAAGATTATATACTTGCTGTAAACTGGAAAAAAGCAGTTGAATATGCAAAGCAAGGTAAGGGAAGAAAACAGGCTGTAAGATATGCGCACAATAAGTATAGCGATTCCACGCATTCTGCTACATCTACCATAGAAACAGAGACAACCGTTATTGATGTAAAAGATTTTCCTGATCTTGTTTATATGATTCCGTGCCCTAAATCGCCACATGGCTGTGATGTGGATCCATCAGGAGAATATATTGTAGGAAGCGGAAAGCTGGCTGCTTTGATTCCTGTATTTTCTTTTTCAAGAATTCAACAGGCTATTGCTGCCAAAGACTTTGATGGCGACTATGGTGGAATCCCTGTAATAAAATATGAATCGGCTTTACATGGCGAAGTAAAGAAGCCCGGCTTAGGCCCTTTGCACACAGAGTTTGATGGCAAAGGAAATGCTTATACCACATTCTTTATTTCATCTGAAATTGTAAAGTGGAATATCAAAGATCTGAAGGTAATAGACAGGCAACCTACTTATTATTCTCCCGGCCATTTGATGATTCCGGGCGGCGATACTAAAAAGCCTTATGGAAAATACCTGGTAGCGTATAATAAAATTACTAAAGACAGGTATTTGCCCACAGGCCCTGAACTGGCGCAAAGCGCACAGTTATTTGATATAAGCGGAGAAAAAATGAAGCTGTTGTCCGACTACCCAAGCATTGGTGAACCTCACTATGCACAGGCAGTTCCGGCAGAGCTTATTTCAAAAAATTCTGTCAAAATATTTAAGATTGACGAAAATAAAAATCCCTATGCAACACTGGGTGAAAAGAATTCAAAAGTGGTTCGTGAGGGAAACAAAGTACATGTTTATATGACCATGATCCGTTCTCACTTTTCACCGGATAATATAGAAGGAATAAAGGTAGGAGATGAAGTTTATTTCCATCTTACCAACCTGGAACAGGACTGGGATGTGCCACATGGCTTTGCCGTGAAAGGCGCTACCACAGCAGAATTGCTGGTGATGCCCGGTGAAACTCAAACTCTGAAATGGAGTCCTCTGAAACCTGGAATATTCCCGATATATTGTACTGATTTCTGCAGCGCGTTGCACCAGGAAATGTCAGGCTATGTAAGGGTTTCACCCAAAGAATCGAATGTGCCTATCTCATTCAGCCTTGGTAAAAACTCTGCGGCAGCAGACTCTTTATTGAAAAAATAAATTGTTTAAACGAACAGTCTGTGTGAGTGCCGTGAATGGTCAACCTGCCTGAAGGCAGTCAAGTTGGCCATTCACCATAGCTTTAAATTATTAAAAATGAAAGAAGACAGTCAATTAATAAAGATGAGCGGAAAAGCGCGTATGATTACTATCCTTTGCGGGCTTGCATTGATAGTAGTTTTGTTTGTTCCGCTCTGGCAGATAGAATTGGCTGCGCCACAGTATCCCGAGGGATTGGTATTAAAAATGTATCCTGATAAATTAGGAGGAAATGTAGAGGTGATCAACGGACTCAATCATTACATAGGAATGAAAACCCTTCATGCAGATAATTTTATTGAGTTCACTGTGTTGCCTTATATTATAGGATTCTTTGCAGCATTTTGTTTTCTTGTGGCTCTTATTAATAAAAGAAAATGGCTCAATTTTTTTTTCATTTCTTTTGTGGCTTTTGGAATAATTGCTATGATAGATTTTTACAGGTGGAACTATAATTATGGCCACGACCTTGACCCCAATGCGCCCATACAAGTTCCGGGTATGAGCTATCAACCGCCCATCATCGGGTATAAACAACTCCTGAATTTTGGAGCTTATTCTATTCCTGATACCGGCGGATGGATATTTATGGGAGTAGGCTTATTATTATTAACTGCTGTGACAATACAATTTTTAAAAAATAAAAAAACGACTGATGTATATAGCAAATAAACTATTTCCGGTAATCTCCGCTTTCCTGATGCTGGCATTCATGTCCTGTGATTCCGGCCCCCAGCCTATTAAGCTGGGTTCTGATGCGTGTGACTTTTGTAAAATGAGCATTGCCGATCAGCATTTCGGCGCAGAAATAATTACTCAAAAAGGAAAGATATATAAGTTTGATGACACGCATTGCCTGCTCGGATTTATGAAATCAAACACCGTCAGCAACAACGATATAAAAGAAACCTGGTTGGTTAATTTTACCAAACCACACAATTTTATCCCGGCTGAAAAAGCATTCCTTCTGAAAAGCGATGAGCTGCATTCGCCGATGGGTGGCAATGTTGCCAGCTTTGATGATGAGAATAAGATGAAGGAAACTATGAAAGATATTAAAGGAAAAGTGATTACCTGGAACCAACTGAATGGAAAATGATGCAAAAGATAACCGGCATATTGTTTATATTTCTGCTTCTGTCGGCAACCATGCCGGCCGATAGCAGGACA
>Ga0207652_10003593_pt1 | contig 12776 bp, 12 predicted proteins | sample KBSC63BmetaG_FD_184334 | JGI IMG/M metagenome (GOLD analysis project Ga0207652, IMG submission 184334) | Corn rhizosphere microbial communities from Kellogg Biological Station, Michigan, USA - KBS C6-3B metaG (SPAdes) (version 2) | ecosystem: Host-associated > Plants > Roots > Rhizosphere ... | reverse complement strand
AGTAGGTGCCGCTTCAACGCGCGGAGGCGTCGTCCGCGGTCCGCTCCGTAATACCGGGGCGGGGTGGCAGCTGCGTGCGATCCTGCTCGCGTGCTCCGCTGGCCGTGCCGTCGACACGCTGTGCATCGAGCTGCTGCCTACTCGGCAGCTGGCCGTGCGCCGCTTGCGCCGCCCGCCGGGGTCGAGGTGGTCGCGGTGCCTTCGCCCGGTGGCTGGACGCCGCCGCCGGGGGTCCGGCCAGGCTGGAACTGGACTCCGCCAGGCGGGGCTCGACCGCGCCTCGATCGGGTGCCTCGATGGGTTCAGGCCTGGTACCGCACACCGTTCGTCGACCGCTATGCCCACGAGTGGATGTGGCAGCACGGCGGGTGGGACGTCGAGCCACCCGTCGACGCGTAGTCCCGCGGCGGGTGCATCCATGTGGCCCATCACCAAGATCAATCTGCGGCTTACACACTTGTCTCTGTGATCCTGAGACGGCTCCGCCGCTGTGGCGGGGCGGGTCCCCGTCCTGCGGCTCGCTCTCACATTTGGTGCCGGGGCTGACCGCTCCTGGCTATGCGATGTCTGCGGCCGCAGGGCGTCGGGCCGGGCGGCGTCGCTTGATAGGAGAGCGCCGGGAACAACTCCCGACAGATACGTGCGCACCGCCCGGCCACGGACCCATCCTCACCGCTTCGAGGAGGGGGAGTCCAGGTGCACGCAGGAATCGACACGCACAAGGACACGCTGGCCGCGTCGGTCGTCGACGACAACGGCCGCCAGCAGGCCGCGACCACGGTCCGCAACGAGCCGGCCGGGTTCGGCGAGCTGGCGAAGCTGTTCGCCGACCACGGGGTGCTGCGGGTCGGGCTGGAGTGCTCCGGCACCTACGGCCGGCCGGCCGCGGCCGCGCTGAAGGCCGCCGGGTTCGCGGTGTTCGAGGTGCCTGGGTCGATGACGGTCCGCGAACGCAACCGCAAGCCCGCCCGGGGCAAGAGCGACCCGATCGACGCGCTCGCGGTCGCCCGGGTCGGTCGCTCGCGGGGAGCCGCTGCCGCCGGCCCGCTGCGAGGTCGGCCTGCCCGATGACCTGCAGCAGCTCACGCACTACCGGCGTCAGCTGATCCGTGAACGCACCCGCTACTCCAACCGCGTGCACGTGGAGTTGACCATCCTGCGTCCGGGCTACCAACGCGACCTGCCGCAGCTGACCCGTCCGCAGCACGTGGCCGCGGCCCGCAAGCTGCTGCGCGGGCTGTCCGGTGTCCGGGTGGAGATCACCCGCGCCCGGCTGGACCGCATCCGCCAGCTCGACACCGAGATCAAGACCCTCGGCGCCCGGATCACCGCGATGGTGCTGGCCGCCAAGACCAACCTGCTCGAGATCCGCGGCGTCGGCCCACTCACCGCCGGCCGGATCATGGGCGAGACCCGCGACGTCCGCCGGTTCCGCGACCGCAACGCCTTCGCCACCGCCAACGGCACTGCACCGATCCCGGTCAGTAGCGGCCGCACCGACCGCTACCGGCTCAACCGCGCCGGCAACCGTCGGCTCAACGAAGCCATCCACACCATCGCGCTCGTGCAGTCCCGCGGCCCCTGCCACGGACGCGCCTTCCTCGACCGCAAGAAGGCCGCCGGCAAGACCAACCGCGACGCGATGCGTTCCCTGAAACGCAGACTCAGCGACGTCGTCTACGTCGCGCTACACGCCGACCTCCGCGACGGGATCGGCCTCTACGCAGCGCCGTTGACAACATAGGAGCACATCTCCGAGACGAAGCGACAACTTGCGTTGTCATGGCACGTGCGGGGACGGTCGGCACGGGGACTACGACGTGCGGCGCGGGCAGCGCAAGTCGGTTACGTCCGGTCATGCCGGCGAACCCAGTGCTGACGGGCGGCTTGGCGGCTGACGTCGAGCGCCGCGCCGATCTCGCCCCAGCCGACACCGAGCCCGGCCAGCCGGTCGACCTCGTCGACGACCGCGGCCTCTACCTCGCGCTGGCGCTCGACCAGCTGACGGAGCAGCTTCGTGCGCCCGTGGTTGCGCAGCGTGTTTAGTGAGGTACCGAGCAGCGTCGCGGCCTCGCGCCGGCGTCGTCGGTCACGCTTCCCCATCGGCCACCTGACGCAGCTGGGGGAGTGGTTGAGGTTGCACGAGCTTGCTCATCGCCTCGGCGATCGTCAGATCGCGGTCCTCGGTCGCGTGCTGGTAGATCAGCGCGGCGCGCTGGCTCGAGTGACCCATCCGCCGCATCAGCTCGCGGGTCGTTGCGCCGCTGACCGCGGCCATCGTCGCCGCAAGATGACGCAGGTCGTGGAACCGGTAGTCCGGGACTCCGGCGGCGCGGGTCGCGCGTCGCCACCAGGTGTGAAAGTTCGCCCGATCCAACGACGCACCCGAGGCCTTGGTGAACAACAGCGCCGTCGGCTCAGGGCCGACGTACGCGGCGAGGTGCGCGTCGATCTCCGGCCACAGGTGCGGTGGCACCGCGACCGTACGCCGGCCCGCGGCGGACTTCGGCGGACCAATGTGGCGGTGGCCGCCGTCGGCTTGCACCATCGCCTCGACGACGTGCACGACGCCATGCATCCGTTCGACCGCTGCCGCGTAAGCGCCGCCAGCTCGCCCCAGCGCAGGCCGGACCAGGCACCGAGCAGCACCAGCAGCCGGTAGCGCGGCTCAACGCAGTCAGCGATCAGCTCCACCTCGGGCAGCGACGGCGGCCGCCGCTCCGGTGACCGCTCCACTCCGGCCGCCTTGAGCCGGCACGGGTTGCGCGGGATCAGCTCGTCCTCGACCGCCGTGTTGAGGATCGCCTTGAGCAGCCGGTAAGCCTTCGCCGTCGACACCTGCCCGACCCCGCGCTGGCGCAGCGACGCGTGCCACGTCCGCACCGCCGCCGAGGTGATCCGGTTCAGCGGCGTCGCGCCGAACGCCGGATACAGGTAGAGGTTCAGCAACCGCGTGTAGATCTCGACCGTCCGCGGCTGCAGCTCCACCGGCCGCTCGACCAGCCACCGCGGCGCGTACACGTCGAGGCGGATGTCGCCGGCCTCCGGGTCGAACCACGTGCCACGGTTCAGGTCGACCTCGACCATCGCCAGGAACTGCTCGGCCTCCGCTTGTGTCGCGAACGTCGACGGCGCCCGGCGCATTGAGCCGTCGCCGAGGGAGTAGCGCACCTGGAACCGGCCCGACGGCAGCCGGCGCACCCGGCCGAACCGGCGTCGCTTCCCGCTCATGCGCGAAAGGTGGCTATGGGGCGTCCCCGCCACCGTCCCCGCGAGCGCCCCCGGGCGGGGGCGGGGACGTCGGCGGGGACGTCTACGTGCTCACGGGCGTGCCCCACCCAGGGGCACGCGGGGGGCACGAGCGGATCAGAGGCGAGCCGGCGGTCGGCGTACCACCGCTGTGACCTGCGACTTCGCGTGGAGCGGGCGACCGGGATCGAACCGGCATGGCCAGCTTGGAAGGCTGGGGCTCTGCCATTGAGCTACGCCCGCGACGAGCACCCGCGGGCCGGGCCCGCACGAGGACGGTCCCGTAGACTCGCGTGATGCCGCGGGGCGTAGCGTAGTGGCTAGCGCGCCTGCTTTGGGAGCAGGAGATCGGGAGTTCGAGTCTCCCCGCCCCGACTTCGCCGCCACATCGAAGCCGTTTCAGAGGAGAACCGTCCCGTGAAGAGCGCCGTCGAGACCCTCGGCCCGACCCGCGTTCGCCTCACCGTCGAGGTGCCCTTCGACGATCTGAAGCCCTCCGTCGACGCGGCGTACAAGAAGGTCGCCCAGCAGGTGCGCATCCGCGGGTTCCGTCCCGGCAAGGTGCCGCCGCGCATCCTCGACCAGCAGGTCGGTCGCGGCACCATCCTGCAGGAGGCGATCCAGGAGGCGCTGCCGCAGTTCTACGGCCAGGCCATCCGCGACAACGAGGTCCAGGTGCTCGGCCACCCCGAGCTCGAGGTCACGGAGTTCAACGACGGCGACGAGCTGAAGTTCACCGCCGAGGTCGACGTGCGGCCCGAGCTCGAGCTGCCCGACTACGAAGGGCTTCCCGTCACCGTCGACGACGCCGTCGTGGGCGACGAGGAGGTCAACGAACAGGTCGACGGGTTGCGCGAGCGCTTCGCCGTGCTCACCGGAGTCCAGCGGCCGGTCGAGACCGGCGACTACGTGATGATCGACATCAAGAGCAGCGCCGACGGCGAGGAGATCGACGCCGCCTCCGCCACCGGCCTGTCCTACGAGGTCGGCAGCAACTACCTTGCGCCAGGCCTCGACGAGGCACTGGTCGGACTGTCCGAAGGCGAGTCCAAGACGTTCACGACCTCGCTCGCGGCCGGTCCGCGCGCCGGTGACGACATCGACATGACGGTCACCGTGCGCAGCGTCAAGGCCAAGGAGCTGCCCGAGCTCGACGACGACTTCGCCCAGACGGCCAGCGAGTTCGACACTCTGGCGGAACTGCGTGACGACGTACGCCAGCGGCTGGAGCGCGTCCACCGGCTCCAGCAGGGTCTGCAGGCGCGCGACCGCGTCCTCGAGGTGCTGCTCGAGCGGGTCGAGGTGCCGGTGCCCGAGCACGTGCTCGGTGACGAGGTCGCCTGGCGCAAGCAGTCCATGCAGCGCCAGCTGGAGCAGGCGGGTCTCACCGAAGAGGCCTACGCCGAGGCCGAGGGCAAGTCCGTAGAGGACATCGAGAAGGAGATCGACGACAACGCCCGGCAGGCCATCAAGGCGCAGTTCGTGCTCGACGCGATCGCGGCCAAGGAGGAGTTCGGCGTCACCGAGACCGACCTGACCGAGCAGATCATGCAGCGCTCGCGGCAGTCCGGCGTCACCCCGGAGCAGCTGGTCGGCCAGATCATGCAGTCGGGCCAGCTCGGCGCGCTCGCCGGCGAGGTGCTGCGCACCAAGGCGCTCGCGCTGATCCTCGAGCACGCCAAGATCACCGACGAGTCGGGCAACGAGATCGACCTCGAAGCCCTCGACATTCCCGGCGCGAGCTCCGATGGCGCGGAGACCGTCGAGATCGCCGAGGTCGAGGTCGAGGAGACGGCGTACGCCGAAGACGACGCGAGCGACGCCGAGACGCAGGAGGACGCGGAGACCGCTACGCCCACGGCGTAGCACGCTCACAGCGAACATCGCCCCTTCGCGGGAAGCGCGTTCCATCGACGGCGTTAGGGTCGATGAGACGTGATCGTCAGCGACGAAGCAGGTGAGCCAGTGAGCAAGGCCGTGTCCGGCATCGAGCCCGTGACCGCCCGCGGGTCGGTCAGCGGGATGAATCTCGGCGACCAGGTCTACGACCGGTTGCTCCGCGAGCGCATCGTGTTCCTCGGCAGCGCGGTCGACGACCCGGTCGCCAACACGATCTGCGCGCAGTTGCTGCTGCTCTCCGCCGAAGACCCCGAGCGCGACATCTACCTCTACATCAACTCCCCGGGCGGCTCGGTCACCGCCGGCATGGCCATCTACGACACGATGCAGTACGTCGAGAACGACGTGGCCACCGTCGGGCTCGGCCTCGCCGCATCGATGGGGCAGTTCCTGCTGTGCGCCGGCGCCAAGGGCAAGCGCTACGGCCTGCCGCACGCGCGGATCATGATGCACCAGCCGTCCGGCGGCATCGGCGGCACCGCGAGCGACATCGCGATCCAGGCCGAGCAGATGCTCTACACGAAGAAGACCATGCAGGAGCGCATCGCGTTCCACACCGGGCAGTCGGTGGAGCAGATCGAGAAGGACTCCGACCGCGACCGCTGGTTCACCGCCGAGGAAGCCAAGGACTACGGCTTCATCGACCACGTCGTCGCGACCGCCCGCGAGGTGCCCAGCGCCGGGGCCGTCTCATGAGGTTCGACGCCGCCCAGCCCCTTCGAGCCCCGGAGACGAGTGTGTCCCAGCCGGCCGCCCGCTACGTCCTGCCGCACGTCCTCGAGCAGTCGACCCGCGGCGAGCGGTCCTGGGACGTCTACAGCTACCTGTTCCGCGAGCGCATCGTCTTCCTCGGCCAGGCGATCGACGACGTGGTGGCCAACGACGTGATGGCGCAGCTGCTCCTGCTCGAGTCGCAGGACCCCGACCGCGACATCTTCCTCTACATCAACTCGCCCGGCGGCTCGTTCACGGCGCTCACCGCGATCTACGACACGATGCAGTTCATCCGGCCCGACATCCAGACCTACTGCATGGGGCAGGCCGCCTCCGCCGCCGCGGTGATCCTCGCCGCGGGCACCAAGGGCAAGCGCTACGCCCTCGAGCACGCCCGCATCCTGATCCACCAGCCCTACAGCGAGGGCGGCGGCCAGGGCAGCGACATCGAGATCCAGGCCCGCGAGATCCTGCGCATGCGCTCGCTCCTCGAGGAGCTGATCTCCAAGCACTCGAAGCAGAAGGTCGACGCCGTCCGCAAGGACATCGAGCGCGACAAGATCCTCACCGCCCAGGAGGCCGTCGACTACGGCCTCGTCGACGAGGTGATCACTACCCGCAAGCTGTCGAGCGTGAGCTGAGGCCGGTCAGGGGACCGGCCGCGGCTACGCCTCAGGCGAAACCCGCAAGGTTGGGCTGTCCAAAGCCGAAGGAAACGGTACCGTCGTCATACGGCCCGAAGCCGTACACCCGTGAGGGCGGCTCCGAGGAGCGGGGCCGGTCCGCAGGAGTGAGGAGACACCCGCGTGGCACGCATCGGTGACGGCGGTGACCTGCTGAAGTGCTCCTTCTGCGGCAAGTCTCAAAAGCAGGTCAAGAAGCTCATCGCGGGCCCGGGCGTCTACATCTGTGACGAGTGCATCGACCTCTGCAACGAGATCATCGAGGAGGAGCTCTCCGAGTCCTCCGACGTCACCTTCGACGACCTGCCCAAGCCGCGGGAGATCTACGACTTCCTCGACGCCTACGTCGTCGGGCAGGACGAGGCGAAGAAGACCCTCTCGGTCGCCGTCTACAACCACTACAAGCGGGTGCAGGCCGGCGGCGCCGACAAGGACCCGGTCGAGCTGGCCAAGTCCAACATCCTGCTGCTCGGCCCCACCGGGTGCGGCAAGACGTTGCTGGCTCAGACTCTGGCGCGGATGCTCAACGTGCCGTTCGCGATCGCCGATGCCACCGCGCTCACCGAGGCCGGCTACGTCGGTGAGGACGTCGAGAACATCCTGCTCAAGCTGATCCAGGCCGCCGACTACGACGTCAAGAAGGCCGAAACCGGCATCATCTACATCGACGAGGTCGACAAGATCGCTCGTAAGAGCGAAAACCCGTCGATCACCCGTGACGTCTCCGGCGAGGGTGTCCAGCAGGCGCTGCTGAAGATCCTGGAGGGCACCACCGCGAGCGTCCCGCCGCAGGGTGGTCGCAAGCACCCGCACCAGGAGTTCATCCAGATCGACACCACCAACGTGCTGTTCATCTGCGGCGGTGCGTTCGCGGGCCTCGACAAGATCATCGAGTCGCGCATCGGCAAGAAGTCGGTCGGCTTCGGCGCCGTGCTGCGCCCCGCGGGCGCGCTCGACGCGGCCGACGTCTTCGGCGACGTGATGCCCGAGGACCTGCTCAAGTACGGCATGATCCCCGAGTTCATCGGCCGGCTGCCGGTGATCACCAGCGTGCAGAACCTCGACCGCGAGGCGCTCACCCGCATCCTCACCGAGCCGAAGAACGCGCTGGTCAAGCAGTACCGCCGGCTCTTCGAGCTCGACGGTGTCGAGCTCGAGTTCAGCGACGACGCGCTCGAGGCGATCGCCGACCAGGCGATCCTCCGGGGCACCGGCGCCCGCGGTCTGCGCGCGATCATGGAAGAGGTCCTGCTCTCGGTGATGTACGACATCCCGAGCCGCAAGGACGTCGCCCGTTGCGTGGTGACCGGGGAGGTCGTGCTCGAGCACGTCAACCCGACCTTGGTCCCGCGCGAGACCCCCAAGCGCGAGCGCCGCGAGAAGAGCGCGTAGCCGCTCTCAGACGGTCACGTCGACGCGCAGCTCACCCTCGCCCGGCTCGAACGACAGCTCGCCGATGTGCCCGACCTCGCGCAGGTCGTCGGCGGCCAACCGCACCCGGTCGACCACATCGGCCCCACCGCTCACCACGGCCTTTGCGACGTCGGCCCGCATCGACAGCTTCGCCTCGCTCTTGCCGCGCCGCACCTGGGTCAGTGCGTCGCTGACCGCGGCGATGACCGCCGCGTCACCGCCGCTCGCGAGTCCACGCAGCTCGTCGGCGGACGGCCACGACGCCCGGTGCACCGAGCCTTCCTGCCACCACGACCAGACCTCCTCGCAGGTGAACGCGAGGAACGGCGCGAACAACCGCTGCAGTGTCGACAGCGCGGCGGCGAGCGACGCCCGGGCCGACGCGGCCGGCGCCTCGCCGAGCCCACCGTAGGCGCGCTCCTTGACCAGCTCGACGTAGTCGTCGCAGAACGTCCAGAAGAACGTCTCCGTGACTTCGAGCGAGCGGGCGTAGTCGTAGTCGTCGAACGCCTCGGTCGCTCGTCGCACGACCTCACCGAGCGCGGCCAGCATCGAGCGGTCGACCGGCGCCGTGATCGCGGCCGGGTCGCGTGCCGCCCCCAGCCCGAGGACGAACTTCGACGCGTTGAGCATCTTGATCGCCAACCGCCGGCCGACCTTGATCTGGCCGACGTCGAACGCCGTGTCGGTGCCGGGCCGGCCGCTCGCCGCCCAGTAGCGCACCGCGTCGGACCCGTGCTCCTCGAGCAGCGCGATCGGCGTGATGACGTTGCCCTTGGACTTCGACATCTTCTTGCGGTCGGGGTCGAGCACCCACCCGTTGATCGTCGTGTCGCGCCAGGGCAGCTCGCCGAACTCCAGGTGCGCGCGCACCACGGTCGAGAACAGCCAGGTGCGGATGATCTCCGGGCCCTGCGGGCGCAGGTCCATCGGGAAGACCCGGCCGAACAGGTCGGGGTCGTCCTCCCAGCGCCCGGCGATCTGTGGGGTCAGCGACGAGGTCGCCCAGGTGTCCATGATGTCCGGGTCGCCGATGAAACCGCCGGGCTTGCCGCGCTGCTCCTCGGTGAACCCCGGTGGGGTGTCGGCGCTCGGGTCGATCGGCAGGATGTCCTCGGCGGGGACCAGCGGCGCGGCGTAGACCGGCTCGCCGCTCTCGTCGAGGCGGTACCACAGCGGGATCGGTACGCCGAAGAACCGTTGCCGGCTGATCAGCCAGTCGCCGGCGAGGCCCTGCACCCAGGTCTCGTAGCGGTGGTGCATGTGCGGCGGGTGCCAGCGCAGCTGCTCACCACGCGCCAGCAGCTCGGCGCGCACGGCCTGGTCACGGCCGCCGTTGCGGATGTACCACTGCCTGCTGGTGACGACCTCCAGCGGCCGGTCGCCCTTCTCGTAGAACTTCACCGGGTGGGTGATCGGCTTGGGCTCGCCGTCGAGGTCGCCGGCGGACGACAGCAGCTCGACGATCTTCGCGCGGGCCTGCTTGGCGGTCAGCCCGGCCAGCTGCGACCAGGCGCCGTTGTCGGGCACGTCGGCCGGCGGAGTGGTCACGATCCGCCCGTCGCGGCCGAGCACGCTGCGCACCGGCAGGTCGAGCTCGCGCCACCAGACCACGTCGGTCAGGTCGCCGAACGTGCAGATCATCGCGATGCCGGACCCCTTGTCCGGGTCGGCGAGGGCGTGCGCCTTGACCGGCACCTCGACCCCGAACAGCGGCGTGCGCACGGTCGTGCCGAACAGCGGCTGGTAGCGCTCGTCGTCGGGGTGGGCGACCAGCGCGACGCAGGCGGGGATCAGCTCCGGCCGGGTCGTCTCGATGTAGACCGGGTCGGCGCCGGTGAAGCGCACCCGGTGGTAGGCCCCGGGCACCTCCCGATCCTCGAGCTCGGCCTGGGCCACCGCCGTACGGAAGTCGACGTCCCACAGCGTCGGCGCCTCGGCCGCATAGGCCTCGCCGCGGGCGAGGTTGCGCAGGAACGCCCGCTGCGACGCCCGCTGCGCCACCGGCCCGATCGTCGTGTAGGTCTGCGCCCAGTCGACCGACAGGCCGAGCCGGCGCCACAGCTGCTCGAAGACCTGCTCGTCCTCGGCGGTCAGCCGCAGGCACAGCTCCACGAAGTTGGGCCGAGAGATCGCGATCGGCTGCTTCGGCGGGGTATCCGGCGGGGTGAAGCCGGGGTCGTAGGGCAGGCTCGGCTCGCACCGCACGCCGTAGTAGTTCTGCACCCGGCGCTCGGTCGGCAGGCCGTTGTCGTCCCACCCCATCGGGTAGAAGAGCATCCGCCCGCGCATCCGGTGGTAGCGCGCGATGCTGTCGGTCTGCGCGTAGCCGAAGACCGACCCCATGTGCAGCGACCCGCTGACGGTGGGCGGCGGGGTGTCGATCGAGAAGATCTCGTCACGACCGCGGCTGCGGTCGAAGCGGTAGGTGCCCTGCTCGTCCCATACCCGCGCCCACCGATCCTCGATTCCGTCGAGGGTCGGCTTTTCCGGGACGCGTGCGGACGGGTCGGGCATGGTCACCATGCTAGGTCGAGGCTCCTACGATCCTGTGGTGAGCAACGGCGAGGTCGATCCGCTGACGCGCGTCGAGAAGGCACTCGATGCCCGCGGCCCGACCCGCATGTCACCGGGCCACTCGCGCATCCACGATTTGCTCGGTCTGCTCGGGGACCCGCATCGGGCCTATCCCTCGATCCACCTGACCGGCACCAACGGCAAGACGAGCACCACCCGGATGATCGACACGCTGCTCGGCGGCCTCGGCCTGCGGACCGGCCGTTACATCAGCCCGCACCTGGAGTCGATCACCGAACGGATCGCGATCGACGGGCAGCCGCTCAGCAACGAGCGCTTCGCCGAGGTCTACGACGAGATCGAGCCCTTCGTCGACATCGTCGACGGGCGGCACGACCCGGGCGTCAGCTACTTCGAGGTCGTCACCGCGATGGCGTTCGCCGCCTTCGCCGATGCACCCGTCGACGTCGCGGTCGTCGAGGTCGGGCTCGGCGGCCGGTTCGACACCACCAACGTGCTGCACGCCCCGGTCGCGGTGATCACCCCGATCTCGCTCGACCACACGCAGGTCCTCGGCTCCACCGTCGCGGAGATCGCCGCCGACAAGGCCGGCATCGTGTACGACGGGGCCACGCTGGTCACCGCGCAACAGCCGCCGGAGGCGGCGGAGGTGCTGCTCCGGCGGGCGGTCGAGGTGGGCGCCACGGTAGCCCGCGAAGGGATGGAGTTCGGCGTCGTCCACCGCTCCGTGGCGGTAGGCGGCCAGCTGCTCACCCTGCAGGGACTCGCAGAGCGCTACGACGACGTCTTCCTGCCGCTGCACGGCGCGCACCAGGCCGGCAACGCAGCCTGCGCGCTGGCTGCGGTCGAGGCGTTCCTCGGCGTCGGCGCCCGCGAGCCGCTCGCGGCCGACATCGTCCGCGACGCGTTCGCCTCCGTCGAGTCACCCGGACGCCTCGAGGTGCTGCGGCGAGGGCCGACCGTCATCGTCGACGGCGCGCACAACCCGGCCGGCGCCGATGTGCTCGTCGCCGGGCTGCAGGAGGCCTTCGCGTTCCGCCGCCTCGTCGGGGTCGTCGCGGTGCTGGGCGACAAGGACGTGGCCGGCATCCTCGCCGCGCTCGAGCCGCTGCTCGCCGAGGTCGTCGTCACCCAGAACTCCTCGCCTCGGGCCATGCCGGTCGACGACCTGGCGGCGCTGGCGGCCGAGGTCTTCGGCGAGGACCGCGTGACCGTCGCTTCTCGGCTCGACGAGGCGATCGACGAGGCGATCCGACTGGCCGAGGACGACCCGTCGCTCGTCGGCGACGCCGGTGTCGGCGTGCTGGTCACCGGGTCGATCGTCACGGTCGGCGAGGCCCGGCGCCTGCTGCGACCTACCCTGGGCCGGTGAGCACGGCCGCCCCGACCCAGAGCCCCGCGGCCCCGGCGCGCGATCCCCGCAAGGGGCTGCGCGGGGTCGGTGCCGGCCTGCTGGTGCTCGAGTCGTTCACGGTGATGTTCGCGATGCTCGCGGTCTTCGGCACCAGCAACACCGATGGCCACGTCGCGGGCACCAAGCTCGCGACGCTCGGCGGCATCGCCGCAGCGTTGTTCGTCGCCGGGTTCCTGATGCGGCTGCCCTGGGGACGGGCACTGGGCACCGCGCTGCAGGTCGTCGTCCTCGGCACCGGCGGATGGATCCACCCGCTGCTGTTCGTCGCGGTGCTGTTCGGCTCGATGTGGGCGGTCTACCTGCGGATGTGGCGAAATCTCATGGTGGAGCTCGGCCAGGTACGCTGACGCGGCCCATCGGCACGATCTCCTGGAGTCCCCGCCTTGAGCACCGAGCGCACCCTTGTCCTGGTCAAGCCCGACGGCGTCCGCCGCGGCCTGGTGGGGGAGGTGATCGGGCGGCTCGAGCGCAAGGGACTCTCGCTCGTCGCCCTCGAGCTGCGCACGCTCGACCGCGCGACCGCCGAGCAGCACTACGCCGAGCACACCGACAAGCCGTTCTTCGGTGAGCTCGTCGACTTCATCACCGGCGGCCCGCTGGTGGCGATGGTCGTCGAGGGCCCGCGCGCGGTGGAGGCGGTGCGCAACCTCATGGGCGTGACCGATCCGGTCGCCGCGACTCCCGGCTCGCTGCGCGGCGACTACGCGCTCGAGATCGGCCAGAACATCGTGCACGGCTCTGACTCGCCGGACTCCGGTCGCCGCGAGGTCGCGCTGTTCTTCCCGCGACTGGGCTGACCCGCGGGCTCACTCGACGGTGAGCAGGGCATATCTGGTGCCGATCCGGTCGCCGACACCTGCCGCCAC
>Ga0207652_10003588_pt1 | contig 12797 bp, 9 predicted proteins | sample KBSC63BmetaG_FD_184334 | JGI IMG/M metagenome (GOLD analysis project Ga0207652, IMG submission 184334) | Corn rhizosphere microbial communities from Kellogg Biological Station, Michigan, USA - KBS C6-3B metaG (SPAdes) (version 2) | ecosystem: Host-associated > Plants > Roots > Rhizosphere ... | reverse complement strand
CGGTTTCCGCCGGCACCAGCTTGTCGAGGAAATCCATCACCGTGGCCGGCGTCTTGGCCATCTGATCCTGCAGCTTCCACGCCGCATAGCTGTCGAAGCCCAGCAATTTGGCTTTCTCGGCACGGATCTTCGCGATCTGCGCAATCGTGTCGCGGGTATCGTTGGCGTCGCCCTTTTCCGCGCGCGTCCACGAGTTTTCGAACAACTGGTGGCGCGTGTCGCGATCGGTGAGCGAAGCCAGCGCCGGTTGCTGGGTGGTGTTCTGCAGCGGGATCACCCATTTGCCGGCGAGCTTGCGGCCCTTCGCCGCGGCGGCAGCGGCATCGATCTCGGCGTCGGACAAGCCGGCGAGTTTGGCCTTGTCGCCGACGATCAGCGCGCCGGCCTTGGCGGCGGCCAGCAATTTGTTCTGGAATTTCGCGGAGAGCGAGGCTTCCTGCTCGTTGAACTGCTTCAGCGTGGCCTTGTCGGCCGCAGAAAGCTTGGCGCCGTTGAGCACGAATTCCTTGTAATCCCATTCCAGCAGGCGTTGCGATTCCGGATCGAGCTTCAGCGAGTCGCGCTGGTTGTAGAGCGTCTGGATGCGTGCGAACAGTTTCGGATTGAGATAGATCGAATCCTGGTGCGCCGACAGTTTCGGCGCTTCGGTTTCCTGCACCTTCTGCAGCGTGTCGTCGGTATTCGCGCCCGCCACCGTGCTGAAGGCCAGCATCACGCGCGTCAGCATCTGCCCGCTCTTCTCCATCGCGACGAGGGTGTTGTCGAAGGTCGGCGCCGCCGGGTTGTCGGCGATCTTCTCGATCTCGGCACGTTGTTGCTGCATGCCTTCTTCCATCGCCGGCTGGTAGTCGGAATCCTTGATCTTGCTGAAATCCGGCGCCTGGAACGGCAGCGTCGAGGCCTTGTAGAACGGATTGGCGGTGATGCTGCCGGCCTTGGCGCCGGACGTAGCAGGCGCGGCGGCTTGCGCTGTCATGCCGATGCCGCCGGCGACGATGGCGCAACAGGCAAGTGCGAGTACTCGGGTCTTGAAACCTTGCATGGGATGACTCCTTCCACAACGAAAAGGGGATCAGGCGGCCGCGACGTCGTGCAACTGCCAGTTGGGACCGATCAATATGAAAAGGCGATGGCGCAACACGAAATGGGTCAGCGTGGTGACCACTTCTACGTCGGTGTGGAGGTCGTTCACTTCGGCCGTGACCGTGGCGTTCGGATCGACCGGCGCCAGCGAGGGATCGACATTGTCGGGATCGGGCTGCTTGGCCTTCCAGTGGTCGAACACGACGGGCTTGCGCAAGGCTTCCTGCAACGCGTCGGCGAAACCCTGCGGCGACGATCCCTGGAATGACAGGTCGGCGTCGGGGCCGCGCGCGGTGGCGAGGTTGGCGATCGTCAGGTAGTACCGTTGGGCTTGGCTCAAGGGAAACTCCGCAAGCGAATGGAGGAAGTGACTGGAATCGCGGGCGCCCGTCCCGCGCAGGGCGCCCGCGGACGGCTGGCCCGTCATGATGCCGGGAATGCCGTGAAGGTTCCATCCATGACGCAAGTCATGGGTGATCCGGCCGCCCCTCCGCGTGCCTGTCGAACGGGACTGGCGGCCGCAGGCGAAATCGCGTATAGCTGCGGGTCCGTGCCGTCATGCGAGGGGCGTTCCATGTCTTCCACGATTCGCAAGTCCGTTCTGGCGGGGTGCGCACTGTTGGCCGGCGCCGCGGGATTGGCCGCCTGTTCGCAGTCCTCTTCGCCGTCCGCTGCGTCGGGTCAGGCATCGGCGCCTGCTTCGTCGGCCAGCGCCACGCCGGACACGTCACCGGCGCCGGCGGGAACGTCCGCCCAGGCAACCGCCGCCGCGAATGTCGAAGGCACGCGCTTGCTGCGCTTCCCTGACGTGTGCGGCGATCGCGTGGCGTTCACCTACGCGGGCGACTTGTGGACCACCTCCACGCAAGGCGGCACCGCGACCCGCCTGACCGCGGGGCCGGGCCTGGAAATGTCCGCGCGTTTTTCGCCCGACTGCAGGCAGATCGCGTTCACCGGCCAGTACGGCGGCGACAGCCAGGTGTACGTGGTGCCCGCGGGCGGCGGCGAGCCGACGCAGTTGACGTTCTATCCGGCGATGGGTCCGTTGCCGCAGCGTTGGGGGTTCGACAACCAGGTGTATGGCTGGACGCCGGATGGCAAATCCGTGCTGTTCCGCTCGTGGCGCGACTCGCGCAACATTTCCGATCCGCGCGTGTTCACGGTTGCCGTTACGGGTGGTTTGCCGAGCGTGCTGCCGATGCCGCAATCGGGTACCGCGCGGTTTTCGCCCGACGGCAAGCAGATGGTGTATTCGCCCAAGTTCCGCGACTTTCGTGACTGGGATCGCTACAAGGGCGGCTGGGCGCAGGATCTCTTCATCTACGACTTCGCTTCGAAATCGGCGAAGAACATCACCAACGATCCCAACACCGATCGCGATCCCGTATGGATCGGCAAGGACATCTATTTCCTGTCCGACCGCGGTCCGCATCTGAATCTGTATCGCTACGACACCAGTGACGACAAGACTACGCAATTGACCGATTACAAAACCGACGACGCGCGCTGGGCCAGCGGCGACGCGGCCGGGCAGATCGTGTACGAGGTGACCGGCGCGCTGCACATTTTCGATACCCGCAACAACAGCGACCGCGCCTTGACGATCCACGTTCCGAGCGATCTGGTGATGGCGCGCGCGTCCGAGCGCAGCGTCAAGAAGTACGTCGAGGATTACGCGCTCAGCACGAATGGCAAGCGCGCGGCGTTCACCGCGCGTGGCGACGTCTTCAGCGTGCCGCTGGAACACGGCATCACGCTCGATCTCACCCACACGCCGGGCGCGCACGAACGCGAGGTGTCGTGGTCGCCCGACGGCAAGCGCGTCGCCTACATCTCCGATGAAAGCGGCGAGGAAGAAGTGTGGATGCGCGATGCCGACGGCACGAACCCCGCGATGCTGACCAAGGGCGTGATCGGCCGCCTGTACGGCACGCTGTGGTCGCCGGACGGGAAGAATGTCGCCTTCGTCGACAGCAGCAACCGCATGCACATCGTCGGTGCGTCGGCCGGCGCAAACGACAAGGTGGTCGCGCAGGACCCGGGCGTGTCGAAGCGCGACTATGCCTGGTCGGCGGGCGGGCATTACCTCGCGTATTCGCTGACCGACAAGGACACGCAATTGTCGCGGCTGTACGTGTACGACCTCGGTTCCGGCAAGGCTGTCGAGTTCGGACGCGATTACGCCGATGCGATGTCGCCGGCGTTTTCGCCCGACGGAAAATACCTGTACTTTCTCGGCGATCGCGAATGGTCGCCGCAGTTCTCCGGTGTGGAACTGGATTACGCGACCAACCGCACGACGCAGATCCTGGCCTACGCGCTGCGCAAGGACGTCAAGGATCCGTTTGCGCCACGCAACGACAGTGCGACGGGCGATGACAACGCACCGGATTCTTCCGCGTCGGCGGACAAGGGCAACGACGACCACGGCAAGCAGGCCAAGCCGAAGCCCGCGTCGCAGGTCAACGACAAGATCGATTTCGACGGCATCGACCAGCGCCTGGTGCTGGCGCCGATCGACCCGGACAACGTCCAGTGGCTGGCAGTCACGCCGAAGGCGATCCTTTACGCCACGGTCGGCGCGCCCTTCCTCGGCCGCGAAAGCGCGCTGCCGCTGAAGGTACACGCGTGGTCGTTCAAGGATCGCAAGTCCAGCGACGTCTACACCTACAAGCCCCAAGGCGGTGCGGGCGGCGAAGGTGGTGGCGGTGCGGCGCCACTGGCGTTGTCGGCCGACGGTTCCACGCTGCTGGTACACGATGGCGGGGATTACAAGCGGATCGACCTCGACGCGCCCAAGCCGAAGCCCGAGGACGTGAAGCTTGACGGCCTGTTCATGCGGGTCGATCCCAAGGTCGAGTACGCGGAAATCTTCAACGACGTGTGGCGGCGCTACCGCGACTACTTCTACGTCACCAACATGAATGGCTACGACTGGAACGCGCTGCGCGCGAAGTACCAGCCGCTGCTCCAGTACGTCGGCGACCGCACCGACCTCAACTACGTGCTGGGCGAGATGATCGCCGAGATCTCCAACTCGCACACCTATGTCGCGGGCGGCGACTTGGGCTTGCCGGACAAGCCGCACGTCGGCTTGCTGGGCGCCGACTTCAAGCTGGATGCCGCCAGCGGCCGTTACCGGGTCGCCGACGTGTTCCCGGGCGAGAACGACGAGCCGCGCTATCGCTCGCCGCTCAGCGAAGTCGGCGTGGACGTCAAACCGGGCGACTACATCCTCGCGATCAACGGCACGCCGCTGACGAAGGATGAAAATCCGTACCGGTTGCTCAGGATCGCGCCGGGACAGATGGTGCAGTTGCTCGTCAACTCGCGCCCGTCCACGGATGGCGCGCGCACGGTGCTGGTGAAACCGATCGCGAGCGAGATGGACCTGCATTACTACGACTGGGTGCAGGCCAACCGCGACTATGTCGCCAAGGCCAGCGACGGCAAGATCGGTTACCTGCACATTCCCGACATGGGCGTCGATGGTGCGCGCGAATTCATCAAGTGGTACTACCCGCAATTGCGCAAGCCGGGCCTGATCATCGACGTGCGCGACAACGGCGGCGGCTTCATGTCGCAGACCATGATCGAGCGGCTGTCACGCAAGCTTTTGGCGTACAACTACCTGCGCGGCAGCTCGATCACCGGCACCTATCCGGGCGCGACGTATCTCGGTCACCTTGCCGCGCTCAGCAACGGCACCACCGCCTCGGACGGCGACATCTTCTCCTACATGTTCAAGCAGGCGAAGCTGGGGCCGCTGATCGGCACCCGCACCTGGGGCGGCGTGATCGGCATCGGCGGGCTCGGGCCGCTGATTGACGGCGGCGACGTGTTCGTGCCGCAGTTCGCGGGCATCGTCGGACTCGACGGCAAGTACACGGTCGAAGGCCACGGCGTCGATCCGGACATCGTCGTGAACGAAGACGTGTCGCAGCAATTGGCCGGCAAGGACCCGCAACTCGACAAGGCCGTCGAGGTGCTGGAAAAGGCAATCCAGGCGCATCCGCTGAACCTGCCGCCGCAACCGCCGGGGCTGGACAAGGCACCGCCGAACATGCGGCCGAAGTCCGCGGCGAGCACCGCGCCTGCGGGTTGATCCCCACTACTCGTCATCCCGGCAAAAGCCGGGACTCAGAGTGACTTTCGCGCAATGCACTGAAAGGCAAAGTCGCTGGGTCCCGGATATCGCTTCGCGATTCCGGGATGACGAGCAAATCAAGACTTCCTGACGCGAAAACACCGGACACGCTCACGAGTGCGCGTTTTCTGATTGCTGCGCGCGCAATGCTTGCGTCAATGTTTCCGCATCACGCCAGGTCAGGCGCGCATGCTTGCCGGCCAGGCGCAGCAGCCGCCGTGCGCGGCGTTGTTTCGAAACGACGCGCAACCAGCGCGGATCGAGCGGTTCGGCCGTGAAGGCGTGCAGCATGCGGCCGTCGCTCGCGAAGTGGCGGCCCAGCTTGTTCGCCAAACCTTGCAAACTCGCTGTCGTGAAAAACCCGACGTGGTGGCCGGTTTCCGGTGCGTAGTAATGCCATTCGCCGGGACGATTGTTGCGCTCCGGGAGCAGCTCGGTGGAGAAGATCAGGATCGGCGCGCGTTCGGAGAGTTGCCGGAAAACCGGCAACGGATCGGTGAGGTGCTCGGCGACTTCGAAACACGTGACCAGATCGAAAGTCGTGTTGTCGCCGGCTTCGAAGCCCCGCGCGAACAGGTTATCGCAGTACGGATCGCTCCAGCGGAAGTCGTGGCCGCGATCGCGCATCAAGCGCACGAACAAGCCGGTGCCGGCGCCATAGTCGAGTGCCGTCCGCACCTTGCGGAAACGCCAGCGCAACAGCGCGTCCACGGCATCCGCCAGCCACAGGTTGCGCACGACGATGCCGGTGTCGAGCGCGGCGATCGCGCGGTCGGCATACGCTTCGTCCAGCCAATGGGGATTCTCGACCGTCACGTAACCGCACGCGCGGCAACGCCGGTAGTGCGCACGGTGGTGGCCGAGTACTGCGAGTTCACCGAACGATTCGGTGGCACCGCCGCACAGCTTGCAGGTCGTCATGGCTTGAGTTCGCGCACGGCGTCGGCCGCGTCGCGGAGGGAGGCGGCCGCGGAAACGGGTTCGATGCCATGGCCGATGACGCCCAGGCAGGGCGCCGCGAGCGAGCGGTTCAACGTGACCAGGTTTTCCTTGGGGTGCAGCATGTCGGGATCGATGCGGTTGCAGATCCAGCCCAGCAATTCGCAGCCGTCGGCACGGATCGCCCGCGCGGTGAGTTGGGCGTGGTTGAGGCAGCCGAGTTTCAGCCCGACCACGAGAATCACGGGCAGCTGCAGGTGGCGCGGGATGGCGCTGACCCGCAGGGATTCGGAAATCGGCGCCAGCCAGCCGCCGACGCCTTCCACCACGATGGCGTCGCCGTGCATGATCGCGATGCGGTCGTAGGCATCCTCGATCGGCGGCAGCGTGACTTCCTCTTCCACTTCCGCCGCCGCGATGTGCGGCGACACCGGTGGCGCGAAGGCGAACGGATTGCAGTCTTCGTAGCGTTCGGGCTTGGGATCGCTGGCCGCGATCAGCGCCAGCGCGTCGTCGTTGCGCAAACCTTCCGGCGTTTCCGTGCAACCGCTGGCAACGGGTTTCATGCCGGTCGCGCGCAGGTTCGCCGCGCGCAATGCATGCAGCAACGAACAGGCCGCCCACGTTTTGCCGACGCCCGTGTCGGTGCCGGTGATGAATACGCCTTTTGCCTTCATGGGACCCGTCCTTGTTCGATGCGCGCACGATAGCGGTTTGCGATGCCGCCGGTGAATCCCAGCAGCGCGTAGCTGAACCCGGCGATGGCGATCAGCCATTCGGTACCCGTCGCGAATGCCGACAACGCGATCAACGCCGACAACAGCCCGATCCCCGCGTAATACGCCCACGATGCCACGCTGACGTGCACTGAAATCGCATTCGCACGCGTCAAATCCCCGTTGCGTGCAGCGTGCCGGAACATCAGCGCGAGCGTGCCTGCCATGCAGGCATAGGACAAGCCGTAGCATGCAAACAAGGCGGCAAGCGCCTGCAGATCGACGCTGGACACGGCAAGGTCCGGCGACAGCCAGCCGTGCGTGATGGCGCTGAAAAAACTGGCATACACGAGGTGCAGCGGAAACACGAAGATCAGGGCGAAAAACACCAGCAACAACGACAGCAGCAGGCTTGCACGGTCGGTCAGGTGGACGCTGTCGCGCCAGCGCACGTGCCCGTGCCAGAAGATCGCCGGTTGCGCGAAACAAGCAGCGAATGCCGGGATGCCGCGCAAGGCGTGTTCGAGCGCCGCGATATCTTTCGGCAGGCCGGTGCCGCTGATCACCAGCAAGGTGATCGCGAACGCAAAAGCCCCATCGACAAAGTTGTCCAGACGTGCGTTTTCGGTGCGCTCGCGCCGGGAGTCCATCGCCGTTGGCACGCTGGTTTCCGCCATTGCGCGATAATAGAGCACTTGCCCCTTGCGTTTCGTTGAAGCGGACGCGCAAATGCTGCGCGCCGCTTAACTCAAACCCGCTCACTCGAGGACACTCAACGTGTTCGAAGCCGCAACCATCACTGCCACCCACAAGCCGACCCTGTACGCGGAACTCGCGCAGCAGGCGCGCGGCCTGCTGCACGGCGAAACCAACCTCATCGCCAACGCCGCCAATTTCGCCGCGCTGGTGTACCACGCGTTGCCCGACATCAACTGGTGCGGCTTCTATCTGCTCGATGGCGGCGAACTGGTGGTGGGGCCGTTCCAGGGCAGACCGGCCTGCATCCGCATCGCGCTGGGGCGCGGTGTATGCGGCATCGCCGCCGAAACCCGCGCGACGCAGGTGGTGGAAGATGTCAACGCGCATCCCGACCACATCTTCTGCGACGGCGCCTCGCGCTCGGAAATCGTGGTGCCGTTGATCCGTGCCGACGGCTCGCTGCTCGGCGTGTGGGATGTCGACAGTCCCAGCCTTGCACGCTTCGATGACGAGGACCGCGCCGGGATGGAAGCGTTGTGCGCGGAGTTTCTGGGCGCGGCCGAGCGTCGCTGAGAGCATCCCGCGCCGTCGACATGCCGCACAACACCCTTTCAGCCTGACTCGCGCCTGACCACGTTCAGTCAAACGTAACCGGGTCATCACGGTTGCCGGCGCATGCTCGCGCGCACACTCCGCCACGGTTCCCTGGGGAGGCAGCATGCGCAAGATCCAGAACACCGCGCCGGCGACCCGCCGGCACCTTCCTTCCGCCATGCGCTACCTGGGTGCCTGCGCCAACGACGAGCCGATGGATGTGACGCTGGTGCTGCGCCGCCGGCAGCCGCTGGAACGGCCGATACCGCGGGTGCGGCGTGCGGAATTCGCCGCACGCTATGGTGCCGATCCGGCCGACGTCGAACGCGTGCGCGCCTTCGGTGCCAAGCACGGGATGCAGGAAAAGGCCTGCGACATGGCCTGTCGCACGCTGCACTGGCACGGTAGCGCGCAGTCGCTGCAACAGGCATTCGGCGTCAAGCTGGGCCGTTACGAGATTGCGCCGGGCGGTGCGAGTTTCGTCGGTTCCGCGCAGGAACCCGTGTTGCCTGATCCGGCGGTGATCGCAGTGCTGGGGCTGGACCGGCGCCCGGTCGCGCATCCGCATTTCCGGGTCGCGCAGGCGCAGTCGGCGGCGACCTACACGCCGGTGCAGATCGGCCAGCTCTACGCTTTTCCTGCCGGCGACGGAACGGGCCAGATCATCGCGATCATCGAACTCGGCGGGGGCTATCAGCAGTCCGATCTGGATGCGTATTTCAGCGGGCTCGGCTTGAACACGCCATCGGTCAGCGCAGTGTCGGTGGATGGCGGCAGCAACCAGCCCGGCTCCAGCGCGGATGCGGAAGTGGATCTGGACATCGAGGTCGCGGGCGCGCTGGCGCCCGCGGCGACGTTCGCCGTGTATTTCGCGCCGAACACCGACCAGGGTTTCTATGACGCGATTTCACAAGCCGCACACAGCAGCAGCCAGCCCGCCACGGTGATGTCGATCAGTTGGGGCGGCCCTGAGGACAGTTGGAGCACGGCGTCGCGCAATGCAATGGAGACCGCGCTGGAAGATGCCGCCGCGCTGGGCGTCACGGTGTGCGTGGCCGCCGGCGACGGCGGTTCCAGTGATGGCGAGAGCGACGGCCAGCAGCCGCACGCGGACTATCCCGCTGCCAGTCCTTCCGTGCTGGCCTGCGGCGGAACCAAGCTGATGTCCAACGGCACCACCATCGCCAGCGAAGTGGTGTGGAACGAAACCGCAGCGGGCGAGGGCGCCACCGGCGGCGGCGTCAGCGCCGTGTTCGCGTTGCCGACTTGGCAGGCCAACGCGAACGTGCCCGCGGCACCGAACGGTTTCGTCGGACGCGGCGTGCCGGATGTCGCCGGCAACGCCGATCCGCTCACCGGCTACGACGTGCTGGTCGATGGCCAGAGCGAAGTCGTCGGCGGCACCAGCGCCGTCGCGCCGCTGTGGGCCGCGTTGATCGCGCGGCTGAACCAGCAACTCGGCAAATCGCTGGGCCTCGCCAACGCCGCGTTGTATGCGGTCGGCGAAGGTGCGTTCCGCGATATCACCCAGGGCAACAACGGCGCGTATCAAGCCGGCACAGGCTGGGATGCCTGCACGGGTTGGGGCAGCCCGAACGGTGCGGCGCTGCTCAGCGTGTTGTCGGGTACGGGCAGCGGCAGTCCGGCGCCGGTTCGTCATCGCAAGCCGCCCAAACCCGGCAAGCCGAAGCCGAAACCGAAAAAACCAAAACCGAAACCGAAGAAGCCGAAACCGGGAAGCTCCGGAGGCAGGCGTCAATAGGGATGGCGACGGTCCGGATGTTTCGCGTGGAGAGGGGGAGGGGGCAGGCCCTGGAAGTTTCCGAATCACCCGCCCGTCGCAAAGCCCGGATATAGCGTCATGCCGCCGTCGACATAGATCGACGCACCGCAGATGTAATCGGATTCGTCGGAGGCGAGCCACGCCGCGACGTTCGCGATGTCGGCGGGCACGCCGATGCGTCCGCACGGGATCAGTTTCTCCAGCGCCTTGGCGGCTTGCGGTGTGTCCCAGGCTTTGCGGTTGATCGCGGTTTCGATGGCACCGGGGCAGATGGAGTTGACGCGGATCTTCTGCGGCGCCAATTCCTGCGCGATCGATTCCATCAACTGCATGATGCCGCCCTTGGTGGTGGCGTAGTTGCAGTGCCCGGCCCACGGAATCTCCTGGTGCACGGAGCTGGTGAAGATGATCTTGCCGAGCGCGCGCGACACATCGCGCATGCCGCGCCGGGTGAATTCGCGCGCGGCTTCGCGCGCCACCATGAACGCGCCGGTGAGGTTGACGCCGATCACCTGGTTCCATTGATCCAGCGTCATGTCCACCAACCTTGAGTCGCGCTGGATGCCGGCGTTGGAACACACGATGTCGAGCGTGCCGAATTGCTTGATGGCTTCCGCGAACATCGCCTGCACGTCGGCTTCCTTGCTGACGTCGCCCTGGATCGCGATGGCTTTGGCGCCACCCGCCGCGTTGATCTCGTCGCAAATTTTCTGCGCGACGTCCGGCTGCACCACGTAGTTGACCACGACGTTGGCGCCTTCCGCGGCGAGTTCGCGTGCAATGCCCTCGCCGATGCCGGAATTGGCGCCGGTGACCAGCGCGTTCTGGCCGGCGAGGCGTTTGGGTGCGGGTTGGGTGTTCATGGCGACTCCTTGTTCAAAGCGGTAAAAAGGAATTCGTCATTCCGGGGCGGGCCGCAGGCCCGAACCCGGAATCGGTTCCGGAGCTAAAAAGCCAGGCGCAACCGATTCCGGGTTCCGCCTGCGATGGAGCTGCGGTCGGCCCCGGAATGACGAAAGACGGGCATGGCGGTAACGGAGCTCAAGCATGCGACTCGCTGGAAGGTGCGGCCTCGGATGTCTCCGTCGCCTTGCCCAACCATTCCCCGCGAAACCCCGCACGCTGCAAACCCAGTTTGATCGGCGCGCATTCGCGCATTTGGTTCCACACGCTGCGGGTGCGGTAGTTTTCGATCATCAGCACGATGGGGCCCTGATTCAATGCGAAGTGCCAGGGCGACACCCACGCGACCGTGTCGCTGTCCTTGAGTTGATGGCGCTGCGCGCCCTTGGTGTGTGCGCCGGGCCACGACAAATTGAAGGAGGCGTGGAAACCGTAACCCGCGGGGCTGTGTCCGATCAGGCTTTCCAGGTGGCGGATTTCGTCCAGCACGATCTCCGGCGCGAATGGCAGCGAGGCGATCGAGGCCCACGGCGAGATGGTGCCGTCGTCGGGACCGAATGGGGCGCCGCGCGCGATGTAGTCGTAGAACTGCTGGTCGTGTCCGTGGAATTTTTCAACCGCGTCGGCGGGCCCATCGCTGGCGGTGAAGCCCCAGCAATTCTTTTCGTAGCCCGTGAACTTGTGCGGATTGCGCATCGCGTATTGACGGTGCACGTGCGTCATCTCGCGGCTGTTTTCGAAGTAGTCGGTTTTCCTTTCCGCCATCACGCGGTCCTGCAGGCCTTTCAGATCCAGCCAGATGTGCGAGAACTGGTGGATGAACAGTGGCCCGGCGTACAGCACGTCGCGGCCGTAGATGCGCCGCCAGTCGAAGGTGGACGTCCACGCGGCGTAGGCGGCAGGGGTGACGGAAAACTCCGGTGCGGCCAGCGCCAGCACGTACATGATCATCGCTTCGTTGTAGCCCAGCCAGCGGCAAGGCTGGAAGCCTTCTTCGGGGGTCCAGCCCATGACCAGCGCGTCGCCACCGTTCTGCGCCCAGCGCCAATCGACCCGCGCATAGATGGATTGCACGTGCGAGCGCACTTCGCGTTCGTGCGCGCCGTCGCTCGCGAAATACTGCGCGGCGTGCAGCATGCCGGCCAGCAGCAGCGCGGTGTCGACGGTGGAAAGCTCGCAATTCCACGCGCGCGCGCCGGTGTCGGCTTTCAGGAAGTGGTAGAAGAATCCCTTGTAACCGACGCCATCCTTCGCGCCGGACTGATCGGCTTCGTCGAAGAAGCGCAACGCGGCCAGGGTGAGTGCGAGCGCCTCGTGATACAGCATCCAGCCGCGCTCGACCGCGACCGGATAACACGACAACGCGAAGCCGACGGCGGCGATGCTGGCCGGCTGGCCGGGTTGGGTCGAGTCCAGTACCAGTCCGGTTTTGGGATTGGTATGGCGATCGAAGAAACGAAACGCCTTGCGCTGGAGGTCATCCAGCATCGTGTCGTCGTCTTGCGCCATGCGCGCGGTGGCGCGTCTCCCTGTGACCATGCCGCCCCCTACGCCAATTCCACGCGCGCCGCGGCGATCGCGTGCGGCGGCAGGTTGAGCTGGATGTCGAAACCGTCGTCGCGCGCGTTGATCGCGACCGGCTCGGCTTTGAGTTGCGATACTTCGTCCAGTTCGGCCACCTGTTTCGCATCGAGGTAATCGGGCGAACCCATGTCCAGCCATGCCTGGCGGCTGTTGCAGTGATCGCCATCCACACGTTGCACCGTGGCACCCTTCGGCTTGCGCGTGCTTTGCACGTGCCAGGTGACCGCTTCGGCGGCGATGGCGTGGCGCGGGAACGCGTGGTTGCCCAGCAACAAATCCACGTGCGTGTCGTCGCTGCGCACCGCCCACGCATCCACGGTCGGGTGGGTGCCTTCCACGGGCAAGCGTT
>Ga0207652_10003587_pt1 | contig 12798 bp, 13 predicted proteins | sample KBSC63BmetaG_FD_184334 | JGI IMG/M metagenome (GOLD analysis project Ga0207652, IMG submission 184334) | Corn rhizosphere microbial communities from Kellogg Biological Station, Michigan, USA - KBS C6-3B metaG (SPAdes) (version 2) | ecosystem: Host-associated > Plants > Roots > Rhizosphere ... | reverse complement strand
GGCGACATCCCGAGCTTCCGGGTGGACAACATGCCCTATGGCGGCGTGAAGTTCTCCGGCTTCGGCCGCGAAGGCATCCGCTACGCGATCGAAGACATGACCGAACGCAGGTTGCTGGTGATCCGCGACCCCGCATGACGTGCATGGCGATACACGGTCAGCATTGAAGCGGTGCGTCGCGCCCCCACTTCGAACCGATGACCGATCCAGCCGAACCCGAACCCAAGCGCCCCGCCCGCCAACTCGCTGCGCTGGGCGCATTGTGGCCGTACATGCGCCGCCACCGCGCGCTGGCGACGGGCTGGCTGGTGTTCCTCGCGTTGTCCTCGGCGGCGACGCTGTCGCTGCCGGTGGCGGCGCGTTATGTGATCGACCGCGGGTTCTCCAGTGGCGACGTCGCGTTGGTGGACGAGACCTTCCTGGCGTTGTTCGTGGTCGCGCTAGTGCTGGCAATCGCCACCGCAGGGCGCTACTTCTGCATCAGTCTGCTGGGCGAGCGCGCGGTCGCGGCGTTGCGCGACGTGCTGTATTCACGCCTGATCCGGCTCGACGTCGCGTTCTACGAAAGAACCCGCGTCGGCGAATTGATCTCGCGTCTCGGTACCGATACCGAGGTGGTGCAGACCTTGATCGGTTCCAGCATCTCGGTCGCGCTGCGCAGTGTGGTGACGGTAATCGCGGCAGCGGCGCTGATGGTGTGGACCAGCCCGCGCCTGGCGGGCTTCACCGGGCTGGTGATTCCGGTGGTGATCGTGCCGATCGCGCTGTACGGCCGCCGGCTGACGAAACTCTCGCGCACCAACCAGGACCGCATAGCCGACACCAGCGCGATCGCCAACGAAACCTTGAACGCCGTACACGCAGTGAAAGCCTACGCGCGCGAAGGCATCGAAAGCACGCGTTACGGCGATGCGGTGCTGCGCGCACTGCGCGCAGCGCAAAAGCGGATCATCGCGCGCGCGATCCTGACCGGCGGCGTGATCGTGCTGATCTTCGGCGCCATCACGCTGGTGTTGTGGGCGGGCGCGCGCGACGTGCTGGCCGGCAGCATGGACAAGGGTGTGCTGGTGCAATTTGTGTTGTACGCGGTGATGGCGGCGGGTTCGGTGGGCGCGCTGGGCGGCGTATGGGGCGACGTCTTGCGCGCGGCCGGTTCGATGGGACGCATCGGCGAATTGCTGGCCGAGCGCGCCTCGATCGCCGATCCCGCGCAACCGGAATCGCTGCCGCAAACGCCGCAAGGCGCGCTCGCGTTCGAGCAGGTCGAATTCCACTATCCGTCGCGCCCGGATACGCCTGCACTGCACGACTTTTCGCTGTGCATCCAACCCGGCGAGACGCTGGCATTGGTCGGTCCGTCGGGTGCGGGCAAGAGCACCGTGTTCAACCTGCTGCTGCGTTTCCACGATCCGCAGCGCGGCCGCATCACGCTGGACGGCGTCGACCTGCGCGCACTGAGACTCGACGAACTGCGCGGTGCGCTGGCCCTGGTACCGCAGGAAACCGTGATCTTCGGCGCCAGCGCCGCCGACAACATTCGTTTCGGCCGCGCGGATGCCAGCGACGACGACGTGTTCGCCGCGGCGCGGGCCGCCGAAGCGTTCGGCTTTCTCAGCGACCAGCCGCAGGGTTTCGACACACAGTTGGGCGAACGTGGCGTGCGTCTGTCCGGTGGCCAGCGCCAGCGCATCGCGATCGCCCGCGCGATCCTGAAAGATGCGCCGGTGCTGCTGCTGGACGAAGCAACCTCAAGCCTGGACGCGCAATCCGAGGCCGCGATCCAGGCCGCGCTGGAACGCGCCGGCCGGGGCCGCACCACGCTGGTGATCGCGCACCGGCTGGCAACGGTGCAACGCGCCGACCGCATCGTGGTGATGGACCAGGGCCGCATCGTCGCCGACGGCAGCCACGACGCGTTGCTGCGCGAAGGCGGGTTGTATGCGGAATTGGCGCGCCTGCAATTCGCAGCGTAGCGGCGCGATCGCCCCTGTGCTCGCTGCGCATCGAAGCAATCAGCCACGACCCATTCAGGCGCACGCAGATCAGAGTGACGCAAGGTGCCGTCCGTGGCAATCCGCTCCAAAGCCCGGCGTTCCACGCAACCCTCGCGAGGGTTACTTCGATTTCCGAGAGCTATGCGGCCGGCGCGGCCGAAACCTGTGCCTCTTCCGGCATCACTTCCGAAGCCTGCATGCCCTTGGGGCCCTGCACGATCTCGAAGCTGACGCGCTGGCCTTCCTTCAGGCTGCGAAACCCCTGCGCCTTGATCGCCGAGAAATGCACGAACACATCAGCGTCACCGCCATCGGGCGTAATGAACCCGAAGCCCTTGGCATCATTGAACCACTTCACCATTCCCACTGCCATTTTGGAAGACCCCTCTTCGCAACGATTCATTTCGCGGCGTGTGCCTGCCGCGTGGGTGAGTATCAGCCGGGCTTTTGCCACGCGCAAGCCTGATTTCGTGACGCCGTTCGCTCAATCCACTAACAGGGTGTTGAGAAACACCCTGTTAGCGCATGCCATGAATGGCCTGCCGCGGATCATGCGCTGCAAGCGCTTGATCCGTCGAAGCCGAGTACGGGCGTGAACCGGACTCGGCGTGTTGAGACTGCGTCCGCAGGAGCTGCGCGAACAGCGAAGCTGGCCCGACGGGCGAGCGCCATGGATGGCGCGAGTCAAGTGCAGGACAGCACTTTCTCAGCGATCGGTTAGAAGTGCACACACGATCGCCGGGACCTGCCCCGTTGCCGCGGCGAGATGGGCGTGGATGTCGTCAAGACTGATTGGCGCGTCCGGATCGGGGCCGCAACCTGCCGCCCAATTGACGACCACGGCGACGCAGGCGTAGTCCATCCCCCGTTCGCGCGCCAGCGCGGCTTCCGGCATGCCCGTCATGCCGACCAGATCGCAGCCATCGCGGCGCATGCGCACGATCTCGGCGCGGGTTTCCAGTCGCGGTCCCTGCGTGGCGCCGTAGCAACCGCCGCCGACCACGGCAATGCCCGCGTGGCGCACGGCGTCCAGCAGGCCGCGTCGCAGTGATTCCGTATAAGGCTCACCGAATTCCGCGTGCAGAACCGCTTCACCCTCGGCATCGCAGAAACTCGAAACGCGACCCGTGGTGTAGTCGATCAACTGGTCGGGCACGGCCAGTACCCGCGGCCCCATGTCTTCGCGAATGCCACCCACCGCGTTCACGCCGATCACGCGGCGTACGCCGAGTTCGTGCAACGCATCGATGTTGGCGCGGTAATTGATGCGGTGTGGTGCGATCGTATGGCCTTCGCCGTGGCGCGCAAGGAATGCGACGCGCTTGCCTGCCACTTCGCCCACCACGACCGCCGACGAAGGTTCGCCCCAACGGGTGGAAACCCGATGCCGCTGCGCGTGCTGCAACCCCGGAAACGTATACACGCCGGTGCCGCCGATGACCGCTAGATCGATGGCTTCAGGATTCATGCCTCGCCCTCCGGCAGCGCGTAGATGTCCGGCAGGTTGCGCCCCTGCCCGAAATAATCGAGTCCGTAGCCGAACACGTAACGGTCCGGCACCTCGACGCCCACGAAATCCGCTTGCAGTCCCGCCACGCGACGATCATGGCGTTTCTCGCACAACACCGCGATCAAAACGCGCTTCGCACCTTCCGCAACGCAGTAGTCCCGCAGCGCAGCCAGCGTGTAGCCCTCATCCAGGATGTCATCGGCGAGGATCACCGTGCGTCCCGCCAGCCGCACTTGCGGACGGCGGCGCCATTCGATCTCGCGACCCACCGTTGCGTTGCCGTAGCGGGTCGCGTGCACGTAATCGAATTCGAGGTCGCAGCCGATGGCCAGCGCCAGCGGCGCGGCGAAGAACATCCCTCCGTTCATCACGGTCAGGAAGACCGCGCGCTCGCCTCTCAGCGTGTCGGCGATGGCCGTCCCCATGCGCGCGATCGCAGCTCCCAGTGTTGCGTGATCGTGGAGGCGCTCGGCACGCGCCAATGCTGCTGCCAACGGATGTTCAATCGTGCTCATGCGCTGGTTGCCTCCGGTGCGGCCAGAGTCGCCAGTGCCGCCACGTAACGGGCGTGTTGCGGATCGGTCGACAGATCATCCCAGCCGGGTGCCACCGTGCCGCACAGCGTCGCGATTTTTGCCTGCGCGCATGGCACGCGGCCGCGCACGGATTCGATCGCCGCGTCCACCATTGACGGATGGCATACCAGCACCAAGTCGCAACCGGCATCGAGATGCGCGACGACGCGTTCGCCGATGCCGCCCGCCGATTCCGCCGCGGCCATCCCGACGTCATCGCTGAACACCACACCGCGAAATCCCATCTCGCCGCGCAGCACCTCGTTGATCCAGATTTTTGAATAACCCGCGGCCAGCGCGTCGACCGCCGGATAGGTGACGTGCGCGACCATCACCGCTTCGGCGCCGGCCGCGAAACCGTCGACGAAGGGAACCAGATCGCTCTCGCGGATCGCGTCCAGCGGACGCGGATCGACCGCGGCCTCGAGGTGCGTGTCCTCGGGAATCGAACCATGCCCCGGGTAATGCTTCACCGTCGAGGCCATCCCGGCCAGGCGCATGCCGCGCACGTAGGCGGCGCCAAGCTCGGCAACGACCTGCGGATCGGGATCGAATGCGCGCTCGGCGATCACGCGGTTGCCGCGCGCGAGATCCACCACCGGCGCGAACGAAATATCGATGTCACAGGCGCGCACTTCGCTCGCCATCACGATGGCGTGTCGTTCCGCCATCGAAATACCGGCGGCGCGATCACGCCGATACAACGCACCGATGCGCGCCAGCGGCGGCAAGCGCGCGAAGCCTTCGCGGAACCTTTGCACGGGGCCGCCTTCGTGATCCACGCTCAATACGAAATGGTCGCCGCGCAGTTCGCGGATGGATGCGACCAGCTGCGCCAGCTGCTCGCGGCTTTCGTAGTTGCGGCTGAAAAAAATCGCGCCGCTCACTTCGGGCGCCAGCAGGCGGGCGCGTTCGTGTGCGGCGAGATGCTTGCCTTCGATTCCAACGATCAACATGAAGAATGCTGTGGATTGCGGCAGCCATGCCGAAGCTTCCGATCATAAAGCACCCGTTAGCCACGTGACGGAGAACGCCGCGTCACGTTGCCGGAAGCACCCGGCAGATGAAACCTTTCAGGTAATCGGTTTCGGGAATCGCGGGGTGCACCGGGTGGTCCGGCGCCTGCTGCAACGACTGCAACACCTGCGCACTGCGATCGAGGTGGCGCGCGCCTTTCTGCACGGCATCCCGCAGCGCCGCACGCGGCATGTGGTACGAGCACGAACAGGTCACCAGCACGCCGTCACGCGCCAGTACCTGCATCGCCAGCTCATTGATCCGGCGATACGCCAGCGCGCCTTCCTTCATATCCTTCTTGCGCTTGACGAATGCCGGTGGATCGAGGATCACCACGTCGAAGTGTTCGCGGCGCTCGCGCAGATCCTTCAAAAAATCGAAGGCATCTGCACGTTCGGCGCGCACGCGATCGGCAAGCCCGTTGTTCGCCGCGTTCTCTCCGATCAACTTCACCGCCGACGCCGACGCGTCTACGCACATGACTTCCTTCGCGCCCATCGCCGCCGCGCGCAGGCCCCAGGCGCCGAGGTACGCGAACATGTCCAGCACCCGCGCGCCTTTCACGTACGGCGCCAGCGCATCGCGATTGGCGCGCTGGTCGTAGAACCAGCCGGTTTTCTGGCCGCCGATCGCATCCACCGCGAATTCCACGCCGCCCTCGCGCACGCGCAGGGCGCCCGGCGGATCGCCGAAGCCGATATCGGCGTATTCCATCAAGCCTTCCAGCGCGCGGACACCTGCGTCGTTCTTCCAGATCAACGCGCGCGGCTTGACGACTTTCTGCACCGCGGCTTCGACCTGCGGCTTCAGGCGTTCGATGCCCGCCGTGGTGGCCTGCGCAACGATCACGTCATCAAAACGATCCAGCGTCAGGCCCGGCACGCCATCGGATTCGCCGTACAGCAGGCGGTAAAAAGGTTCGGTGTGCAGCCGCTCGCGCAGCGCCAGCGCCACCTGCAAGCGATGCGCCAGCAATGACACGTCCAGCGGATGTTCCACGCCCCGCGCCACCAGCCGCGCGCAGATCAGCGAGCGCGGGTTGACGTAGCCGACGCCGATGGGCTTGTCATTCGCAGCAACCACGACGCACGGCTCGCCCGGCTGAAAATCCACCAGCGGCGAACGCGCCACATCGACTTCGTTCGAAAACACCCACAGGTGCCCCGCGCGCAGACGCGCGTCCTCGCCACGCTTCAGGTACAACGCGGGGTACTCGATGGGCTGGTTCACGATGACTTTCCGGAAAATCGACTCCGCACAGTATCGGAAACGTACGGGTACCGCCAAGCAATCCGCGGTTACAGCCTCCCGGGGTTGTTAGCATGGCGATATGAGCAGTGACGACTTCGCGCGCAATCGGCTGAGTGGCGCATCCAGCCCATACCTTCGTCAGCACGCGGGCAATCCCGTCGATTGGCAACCGTGGGACGATGCAACGCTCTCCCACGCGCGCGACACCGACACACCGATCCTGCTCTCGATCGGCTACAGCGCCTGCCACTGGTGCCACGTGATGGCGCACGAGTGTTTCGAGAATCCGGCCATCGCCGTTGCGATGAACCGCGCGTTCGTGAACATCAAACTGGATCGTGAAGAGCGACCCGACATCGACCGGGTGTTCCAATTGGCGCACCAGGCGCTCAGCGGCCGCGGCGGCGGCTGGCCATTGACGGCGTTCCTCGATCCGCAGGATCTCTCGCCGTTCTACATCGGTACCTATTTTCCGCCTTCGCCGCGGCATGGCTTGCCGGGTTTTCCGGAAGTGCTGCAACGCGTGCGCGAATACTTCGATACCCACCGCAGCGAGCTTCGCGCGCAAGCGGGACAACTCCGCGATTGGCTGCAACAAGCGCACGCCGGCTCTTCGGAGCAAGCGGTCGAGCCCGCCGCGATGCAGGCAGCCGCGATGCAGCGGATCGCGGCACGTTTCGATCGTCAATACGGCGGGAATGCGGACGCGCCGAAGTTTCCGCGCGCGACGGAGCTGGAATGGCTGCTGGACATCCGCCGTGCGAATTCTGCAGCAATCCAGATGGCGCACCTCACGCTTGCGAATATGGCGGCCCGCGGCTTGCAGGATCACCTGGGTGGTGGGTTCTTCCGCTACTGCGTGGACGCGAGCTGGACCATTCCGCACTTCGAGAAGATGTTGTACGACAACGCGCAACTGCTGCCGGCGTACGCGCGCGTAGCCGCTGTTCCCGACCTGGATTCCGCGCTGCGCGACGATGCGGCGAAAGCCGCGCAAGGCATCGTGGATTGGCTTGCGCGCGACATGACCGCGCCCAGCGGCGCGTTTTTCAGTTCGCTCGATGCGGACAGCGAACACGAGGAAGGCAAGTACTACCTGTGGACCCGCGATGAAGTTCACGCCGCACTGGACGATGTCGATTTCCCGCTGGCAGAAACAGCGTTCGGGCTGGATGCACCGACCAACTTCGAGGGCCGTGCATGGCACCTGCTGCGCGCCGTTCCCGTCAACTTGCTGGCCGATCGCTTCAAGCAGACGCCGAAGGAAATCGCGGCCCGGCTCGACGTCATTCGCCGCCGCCTGCTCGATGTCCGCTCTGCGCGCGTGCCGCCTGCGCGCGATGACAAGATTCTCACGGCATGGAATGCACTCGCGATATCCGGTTTGGCACGCTGTGCGCGGTTACTGGACGACACGCATTGCGCCGACATGGCGCGCGGCGCGCTGGATGCACTGCGCGAGTCGGTCTGGATCGACGGGCAGCTTTACGCCAACGTCGCGGAACCCGCCTGGCGCATCGCCGGCTTTCTCGACGACCATGCGTTTCTCCTGGATGCTCTGCTTGAAGTCATGCAACTGGCCTTCGATCCGCGTGATCTCGATTGGGCGATCGCGCTCGCGGATGCGTTGCTGGACAGGTTCAGCGATGAAACATCCGGCGCGTTCCGCTTTTCGACACCGCAACACGCCACGCCGCTGATCCACAACGAGAACTGGATGGACGATGCATTGCCGAACGGCAGCGCGGTAGCGATCCGCTCGTTGTTGCGGCTGGGTCATCTGATCGGCGACGTGCGACACCTCGATCGTGCATCGCATGCATTGCAAGCCGCGGCTGGTGCATTGAACCGCTACCCGGACGCCTGCCCCACGCTCTTGCGTGCCTTGAACGAGTCCGCCCATCCGCGCCCGCAGATCGTGGTGCGCTGCTCCGCGGCGCGCGCAGCGGATTGGCAAGCGGCCATGCGTTCCGCCTTGCGCGGTGCCGGCCTTGCACCCGGCGGCGATCCTGTCGACGCGTTCCTGATTCCCGCCGATGCAACCCATCTGCCCGGCGTGCTCGCCGCACGCGAGTCCCGCGGCGATGGCGCCGCCTACGTGTGCTCGGGACTGACTTGCCAGGCGCCGGTCACCTCGCCTGATGCGCTCGCCGATTCACTGAGCGTGGCACTCGCGAACTAACCGCCGTCACAACACCACCGGCTTATCCGGCAATGCATTGCGCCGGCCGGGGCCGGGCGGCAAATACAACTCCAGCAGATTGTGCGTGGCGATGATGCCGTCCAGCGCACCTTCCTTCCAATGCTCCTGCCGGAACTGCTCGCTCATGAAACCGATGATGCGTTCCCACGAACCTTCCGGCACCCGCGCCGCCACGCCGCGGTCGGGAATGATTTCGATCGTGTAGTCGCCCAACAGTACGTAGATCAGAATTCCCGTGCGGCGTTCGGTATCCCACACCTTGAGATCGCCGAAAACGCTTTCGGCACGCGCGCGGATTCTGCGTCCACCGATCAGGTAACGCGCGGGCAGGCGCGCCTCGACCGCAAAGCAGATCTCGCCGTCGTGCTTCACCTCGCCGCTCGCGATCGCCTCCTGGATTTCCTGCATCGCGGCAGGCGGGAACGCCCGGGTCGCAGGTGCGTGGAACCAGTGCCGCAACCATCGCATCGCATCCATCACCAACTCCCCGAAGCACCGCCGCCACCGGTGCCGCCACCGCCGCCGGAAAATCCGCCGCCCCCACCGAAGCCGCCTCCGCCGAAACCACCGCCACCAAAGCCACCCCACCCGCCGAAGCCGCCGCGCCGCGCGAAGGTGCCGCCGGTTCCGCCGACGAAGCCGAACAGCAATCCGATCACGCCGAAGGCGAGCCCCAGTGGCCACAATCCGCTGAACAGCCACGACAGCACGCCGGTCAGGGCACCTACCGCTCCGGCGCGCGGCACCCGCGGCAACCGGCCGAACATTCCGCGCGCCCATACCAGCATGAAGCCGGCGACCAGCAGGCCGGTGAACCAATCCTGCCCGTGCGCGACGCCGCCGTTGTTGCGCTGCGGCCCCTGCAACGGCGGCGGCAAGGGTTCGCCGTCGACCAGTTTCGTCAGCGCGCCGATCGCGTCGTTCAAGCCGCCGTAAAAATCGTTCACCCGGAACTTGGGCGACATGTACTCGCGGATGATACGCGAAGCGGCCGCGTCCGGAATCGCACCTTCGAGGCCATAGCCCGTTTCGATCATCGCGCGATGATCGTCCTTGGCCACCACCACCAGCACGCCATCATCCACGTTCTTGCGGCCGATCTTCCACTGGTCGAACGCGCGCGTGGCGTAATCGGCGATGTCCTCGGGTTGCGTGGAGGGCAGCATCAACACCACGACCTGCGCGCCCTTGCGCTGCTCGAGCGCGGCGAGCTGCGCTTCCAGTTGCTGCGTCTGTTGCGCGGAAAGCGTTCCGGTCAGATCGGTGACGCGCGCTTTCAGAGCGGGCACCGCGACGTCGGCGCGCGCGATGCCCGTTAGCGCGACCAGCAAACCCGCGAACAGCAACCAGCGATGAAACGTGTTCTTCACGATTCGCTCAATGCGCGCTCGAAGCGGACGCAGGCGCGGATGGCGCACCGAAGTCCACCTTCGGTGCGACCGAAATCGCGGCCTCGTTTTCCACGGTGAAATTCGGCTTCACCTTGTACCCGAATACCTTGGCGGTCAGGTTGACCGGAAAACCGCGGATGTAGCTGTTGTAGTCCTGCACCGCCTTGACGTAGCGGTTGCGTGCCACGGTGACGCGGTTTTCGGTGCCTTCGAGTTGCGCCTGCAGGTTCTGGAACAGGCCGTCGGCTTTGAGGTTCGGATAATTTTCCGACACCGCCATCAAACGCGTCAGCGCGCTGGACAACTCGCCCTGCACGGCCTGGTATTTGGCGAGCGACGCCGCATCGTCAGCGTTGACGGTGACCTGCCCGACTTTCGCGCGCGCCTCGGTGACTTCGCGGAACACCTGCTCCTCGTGCGCGGCGTAACCTTTCACCGTCGCGACCAGGTTCGGCACCAGGTCGGCGCGGCGCTGGTACTGGTTGATCACTTCCGACCACGCGGCCTTGACCGCCTCGTCCTTCGTCTGGATCTGGTTGTAGCCGCAGCCCGACAACAGGCCGCATGCCAGCAGCAGCACAAGGCCCGCAAGCAACACACGCAAGCTACGCATGGCGAATCCTCCCTCGGGTCGGTGAGTGGATTGCAGCACGTGCCGCAAGTCCGTGCAATGGCGCCAACGCAAACGCCCAGGAAGCTGCAATTTTGCTCGTCATCCCGGAATCGCGAAGCGATATCCGGGACCCAGTATCTTCTTGGATCAATGTGCGAACGCCCTGGGTTCCGGCTTTCGCCGGAATGACGATAAAAAAGTTAACCAGACCTTTCCTAGAGCGCACGCGGAAGCAGGATCACGCCCCAGATCACCAGCACATTGACCAGCAGCAGGAACACGGCCGCCGAGCCCATGTCCTTGGCGCGCCCCGCGATCTCGTTGTGTTCGGGCCACAGCTTGTCCACCACCGCCTCGATCGCGGAGTTGAGCATCTCTGCAGCCAGCACCGGCAACAGCGAACCGGCCAGCAGCGCCTTTTCGATTGCGCCTTGACCGAGCCACAACCCGATCGGAAACAGGATCACCACCAGGATCACTTCGAGACGGAACGACGCCTCGATGCGCCAGCCCGCGCGCAAGCCCTTCATGGACCAGGTGAATGCCAGCCAGATTTGGCGCGGTCCGCGGTTGATGTTGCTGGGCATCGGTTCTCCCCGCGCCGGGCGCGTTTGTGTTCGCCTGAATCACTTGTCGCGCGATAGGTTCACGACATGCGCTTGTGCGGCTCGCTGATGATCTTCTTGTTGCTGATTTCCACGCTTCCGACCATCAACAGCCGCAGGTCGCGGACGATGTAGTCGGCCAGCGCTTCGTCGGAAATGTCGTCACCTTCGATGTCGAGCCGAAAATCCCAACCCTTGAGGCCGCCGCCGTTGCTGAAGGCGATCTCGAAATCGAACTGGACGCGCTTGGGTTCCATGGATTCCGCGATCGGCAGCGAAGGCGCGTATGATGCCACGGCCGCCGCCGGACGTCCTGCCCCGCACCCGAGAGCACGCAGCCCATGCCGCGCAAACTCACGCCCTGGTTGTTGCTGATTCCGTTCATCGCGCTGTTGTGGGTGCCGTTCTACAACCGCGCGCGGCCGACGGTCGCGGGATTCCCGTTCTTCTACGTCTGGCAGTTCGCGTGGGTCGTGCTGGCGGCGATCCTGACATGGATCGTGCATCGCGGGTGGCGCGCATGAGCGCTGTCCGGTTCGACGGCACGGCGCTCGGCGTATTCGCGTTCTTTTTTCTGCTGGTCACGGTGCTCGGATTTTTCGCGGCGCGCTGGCGGCGCGGCGATCTCTCGCAGTTGCACGAATGGGGCTTGGGCGGACGCCGCTTCGGCGCGTTCGTCACATGGTTCCTGCTGGGTGGCGACCTCTACACTGCCTATACGCTGATCGCGGTGCCGGCGCTGGTGTACGCGGTCGGCGCGTACGGCTTCTTCGCGATGCCGTACACGGTGTTCGTGTATCCGATCGTGTTCCTGACCATGCCGCGCCTGTGGAACGTGTGCCGCAAGCACGGCTGGATCACCTCGGCGGATTTCGTGGAAGGCCGTTACGGCAGCCGCGGGCTTGCATTGGCGGTCGCCGTCACCGGCGTGTTCGCGACCATGCCGTACATCGCGCTGCAACTGGTGGGCCTCGAAAAAGTGTTCGAGGCGATGGGCCTCGGCACGCTCGGCATCGGCAAGGAAACGCCGCTGATCATCGCGTTCGTGATCCTGGCGCTGTACACCTATTCCAGCGGCCTGCGCGCGCCGGCGCTGATCGCGTTCGTGAAGGACGCGATGCTATATATCACCGTGATCGCGGCGGTGGTGATCATTCCGATCAAATTGGGCGGCTATGGTGCGGTGTTCGATGCGGCCGAGAAAGCGTTTGCCGCGAAAGGCGGCGACACCGGCGTCCTGCTGAAGCCCGACCAGTATTGGTCGTTCGCGACGCTGGCGCTGGGCTCGGCATTCGCGCTGTTCCTGTATCCGCACGCAACCACCGCGACGTTGTCGGCGAACGGTCCCGGCACGATCCGCCGCAACGCGGTGTGGCTGCCCGCGTACAGCATCATGCTGGGACTGGTCGCGCTGCTCGGCTACATGGCGCTGGCCGCGCACGTCGACGTCAAGGATGGTTCGATGGCGGTACCCGCGCTGATCAACGCGAGCTTCCCGCCATGGTTCGCCGGCTTCTGTTTCGCCGCGATCGCGCTGGGTGCGCTGGTGCCGGCCGCGATCATGTCCATTGGCGCGGCCAATCTCTTCACCCGCAACATCTGGCGGGCGTACGTCAACGACAAGATGACGAACACGCAG
>Ga0207652_10003586_pt1 | contig 12800 bp, 9 predicted proteins | sample KBSC63BmetaG_FD_184334 | JGI IMG/M metagenome (GOLD analysis project Ga0207652, IMG submission 184334) | Corn rhizosphere microbial communities from Kellogg Biological Station, Michigan, USA - KBS C6-3B metaG (SPAdes) (version 2) | ecosystem: Host-associated > Plants > Roots > Rhizosphere ... | reverse complement strand
TGGCGATCTCGCGGTTGCCGCGCCCGACGGCGACCAGCCGCAGCACCTCATGCTCGCGCTGGGTCAGTCCGAACCGCGCGGATGCCGCGGCCCGCTGCCCGGCGGGCAGGTCGATGCGGGCCTGGCGGGCGAACTGGGCGATCCGCTGCAGAAGCGGGGCGGCACCCACCTGGTCGGCAAGGCCGACGGCGCGCCGGATCCTCGGCGAGGCGGCGTCCCGGTCCCCGGTCGCGACGGCAGCCCGGGCGGCCTGCAAGAGGGCGTGCGCCGTCGGGTAGGGCTGTCCGATGCCGTCCCACGCGGCGCCGGCGGCATCCCAAACCGCCAGGTCGTGCAGGCCGCCGGCGCGGGCGGCCTCGGCGGCGAAGGCCGCCGCGTAGGCCTCATGGAGCGGGCTGCGCCTGGCGACCCGGGCGGCCTGCTCGGCCAGCTCCGCACGCAGTCGGCGGACGTCGTCAAGTCGCGCCCCGGCCGCCTCCGCGCAGGCGCGCATCGCAGCGGTCAGCAACGCCCACTGGTACTGCGGCGCGCCTTCCCCGGGCGTGGGCGGGGAAGTGCCCGCCGCCACCAGCGCCCCGGCGAGGTCGCCGCCCGCGAGCCGGGTGTCGATCTCCAGCTGGGCCAGCGGGAACGCGAAGTGCGACTCGGCGTACAAGCCGGCCGGCAACGCGCGCAGTTCGGCGAGCGTGTGCCCCGCGGTCTCCAGGTCGCCGCGCCTGGCGGCGATACTGCCGCGGACCAGCAGTGAGCCGACGCGTCCGAGCGGCGGCTGGTCGAGGCTCAAGATCTCGTCTACTACCTCCACCGCCTCGTCCCAGCGGCCAGCCGAGGTGAGCGACTCGGCCAGGTTCGCCGCGATCGGTGCCGCCACCTGTCGGCCAAGGCCAAGCTGGCGGGCACGGGCGAGGCCATCCCGGCTGACCTCGATGGCCAGCTCATGGCGGCCGAGATCCTCCAGGCAGTGACCCGCGGTGAGATAGGCCCATACCTCAAGCTGCCCGGCGCCGAGGGCTGCCGCCTGCTCCCGCGCGGCACGCAACTGCGCGGCCGTGTCCTCGCCGCGCTGCGCCCCGACCGCGGCCAGCAGCAGCGTGGCTTCCGCCCGGCGTTCCCGGTCGCCGAGCCGGGTGGCAAGCTCGGACAGTTCCCTGGCGGTCCGCTCTGCCTCCGTATGCCGGTCCGCCCGCCGCAGCGTCCAGCCGAGCTGCGTCATGACGCGCGCGCGCACCGGAGTGGGGGCGCTGGCCAGGCGAAGCGCCTCGTGCAGATCCTCAAGCTGTCCGGGCAGCAGCAGTTCGCGCCGCAAGCTGGCCCGGCGCCGGAACCACTCAGCGAGTCGTTCCGGCGGCTCCGCCGCGCCGAGAGCGGAGATCGCCTCCTCGACGAGAGCCAGGCCGCGCTCCGGCTCGCCGGCCAGGCGCGCGGTGTCAACCGCCAGCTCAAGAACCCTGGCCCGGTCGGTGCCGACGCGCCCGGCGGCGCCGGGTACCCGGTCCCACAGCCGCAGCACCAGGTCGAGCATCCGCAGCCGCTGCGGATAGGCGAAGGCGGCCTCCGCGTCGGCCGCTGCCCGCCAGGCGGCCGCGAGCGCCCGCTCGTCGTCGCCCGCGCCCAGCCAGTGCAGCGCGAGTTGCGCTGTCCGGCCGCGTTCCCGGCCGGACGACCCGGCCACCTCAATCGCCTCGGCATATCTCCGGTGGGCGGCGGCGCGCTCGCCGGGAAGCAGGTTCTCAAGGACGGCCTCGCGGAAGAGTTGGTGCCGGAAGGCGTAGCCGTCGGCGTCGGCGGCCAGCACGTGCGCGGCTACCGCCGACCGGAGCGCCATCGTCAGCGCGGCGTCGTTCAGCCCGGTCACCGCGGCCAGCAGGCCATGCCCGACCCGGTCCCCGCCCACGGCGGCGACCCGCAGCACCTGCTGGGCCTGGCCGGGCAGTTCCCGCACCGTGGCAAGCAGCGCGTACCGCAGCCCCGCCGGCAGGCCGGAGACGATCGTCCCGTCCGGGTTCACCAGCGCCTCGGTGAACAGCGGGTTCCCGCTCCCGCGTTCGTATACCGCGTTGGTCAGGGCCGGTCCGGGCGGACGGCCGAGGATTCCCGCGAGCTGCTCGCCGGCCTGGCCGCGTGACAGCCGGGCGAGCTCGAGCCGGACGACGCCCGCGATCCGGTCAAGTCCGCCGAGCAGCGCCCCGAACGGTGCCTGGTCGAGGCCGCCGGAGCGGAACGTGACGATGAGCAGCACGGCGGCCTGGCGAAGGTTACGCACGAGGAAGCTCAGCAGGTCGCAGGTGGGCCGGTCGGCCCAGTGCGCGTTCTCGATCGCCAGCACCAGCGGCCGGTGCCCGGCGAGCGCCTCGAACAGGCTTAGCAGCAACTCGAACAGGCGCGCCCGGGTCAGTTCCGGGTCGCCGGACGGCAGCGCGCCGAACTCCGGCAGCAGCATGGCCAGCTCGTCGGCCTGCCCGCCGGGAAGCAGCGCGGCCACCCCGCCGGTGCCCCGCGAGCGGACCAGTTCCCGCAGCAGCGCCGTGAACGGCGCATATGGCAGGCCCGCCCCGCTCACCTCCACGCAACCGCCGGCCAGCACCAGAGCCTTCTCGCGAACGCTTCCGGTGAACTCGTCGACGAGCCGCGACTTTCCGCCCCCGGCTTCGGCCCCGATCAACACCGCGCCCGGCCCGCCGGCCGTGGCCTCGGCGAACGCCCTGGCCAGCACCGCCATTTCAGCGTCCCGGCCCGCGAAGACGGGACTCCTCCTCTCGGCGACCACGCTAGCCATGATGGCACGCAGCGCCGGTCCCTATCGCGTGCCGGTCACTGGCTCACCGGACGGTGCGGGATCAGCTCAGGTGGCGCGGCGCCGGGCGCGCAGCACGATGTCGTGGGCGTGGTGCGAGGCGGAGGCGGCTCCCGGCGGGCGGGGGCGCTTCTCGTGAAGCTCGATGTCCCAGGCCGGCGAGGCGGCGAGCGCGGCCGCGAAGTCGTCCACCCGTACGTAGGCGTCCGGGTCGAACGGCCGGCTGTGGTCCGGTGCGCCGGCCGGCGCCCGCATCGGCTCGAGGTCGTGGCTCACGATGAGCAGCGTGCCGTCCGGGGCGACCGCGTTCAGGAGGTTGCGCACGCCGCGGCCGTCGGGTGTGCGGGGAATCGAGGCGTACTGCGCCGAGACGAGGCCGAACGCTGCCGTCTCGAACGGGTCGCGCGCGTTCGCGTCGGCATGGTGGCACTCGACGCACAGGCCGCGGCGCCGGGCCTCGGCGCGGACCCGGTCAAGGGCGCGCTGCGAGATGTCGCTCGCGGTCACGCTCCAGCCGCGCTCGGCCAGCCAGAGCGCGTCACCGCCCTCGCCGGCGCCGACGTCGAGCGCGCGGCCGGGCGCGAGGCCGCTGACCTCGCTGACGAGCGTGCCGTTCGGGTTGCCGCTCCACATCTGGTCGCCCCCGTAGCGGTGGTCCCAGTCGGACTCGTTGGCCGACGGCCGGGCCGCGGCCCGGATGTCGTCGCGGGCGAGGCTGAAGCTGATCATGGCGCCGACCCGGCTGCCGTTGGCGGCGGCCTGCAGCACCTGCTGGGTCGGGTCGGCCACGTTTCCGGCCGCGTACAGGCCGGGTACTTTCGTTTCCCCGGTCGCGTCGGTCTCGAGGAAGTCCCCGAGCCCGGTCGGGTGTGCCGCGGGCCGCAGGCCGAGTGACGCGAACGGTTCGGCGCGAACCCTGAACCGGGGACCGACCGCCACCGCGTCGGCGTCAACGGAGCCGTGGCCGGACAGTCCGACCGCCGTAACGCGGCCGTCGGCGCCGGCGACGATGCGGCTCACCGGTCCCCGCACGATCTTCACCCCGGCGGCCCGCAGGGCGTCAAGCTCGGCGGCGTCCACGCCCGCGGGGTCGTGGAGCACCACGGCGAGCTCGGAACTCAGCTGGCGGAACAGCCCGGTGCTGTGCAGCCCCGTCGGATGGGTCACGATCTGGACGATGCGCTGGTCGCGGAACTCGTAGCCGTGGCAGAACGGGCAGTGGATGACGTCGCGCCCCCAGTGCTCCGCGAGACCGTCAATGTCCGGGAGCTCGTCCACCAGGCCGGTGGCGGCAAGCACCCGGCGGGCGATGACGGAGTGGCCGCCGGCGAGTTCGGCACGGAAGTCGCCGGCTTCGGTGCGGGTCACGCGACTCACCAGGCCGGTGAGGATCTCGCCGCCGTAGCTACGGACCTCTTCCCGGCCGGCGGCGGTCAGCTCCGACGGGGCAAGCCCTTCACGGCCGAGGTAGCCGTGCATGTGCGCGGCGGGGGCGTTGCGCGGATCGGCGGCATCGACGACGATCACGGACCGGCGCTGACGCCCGAGCTGAAGCGCGGCGGCAAGCCCGGCGGCCGACCCGCCGACGACGCAGACGTCGCAGTGTCGCTCTACTGTGCGGATGTCATGGCTGCTCATACCTCGTAACGGTACGTTGCTTCGCGCAAAGTGCAAACTTCTTTGCTATATTAGCAAGAAGGCGGAAGGGCGATATGACCGAGCTGAACGAGATTGAACAGGTGGTCCGGACCCGGCTGCGGAGCCTCCGGCACACGCTCGGCCTGTCACTCGACGAACTCGCCGCGCGCACCAGCCTCAGTCCCTCCACTATCAGCCGGGTCGAGACCGGCAAGCGGACGATCAGCCTTGACATCCTGCTGCCGCTGGCAGCGGCCCTGCAGGTCGACCTTGACGCGCTCCTCGACGTGCGCAGCGACGACGACGTGGTCATCCGCCCGGCACCGAACTGCTCGGGCGAGCGCACAACCTGGATGCTGAGCCGGCCAACCGCCAGCAGGATCGCCGTCAAGATACGGATCGAGCCGTCCCGCAGGACCGAAGAGCAGCGGGTCCACCCCGGCCACGACTGGTTCTTCGTCATCACGGGACGGGTGCGCCTGTCGCTCGGCGAACGCGAGATCACCGTCCAGGCCGGCGAGTCCGCCGAGTTCTCCACCATGACTCCCCATGCCATCGCGGCCATCGACGGCCCGGCCGAGCTCATCATGATCTTCGACCGTGACGGCCAGCGCGCCCACGTCCACCACGAAACCTCAGGCCAGCCGGCAATCTAAACCTAGATGGATTCACACCCTCGACGGGTCCGTCGCGGCGTCTACGAGACAGCTGGGTCAGAAGTCGAGCAGGTCTACCGGGTCAAAGGTGACGATGAGCGGCTTGTCCGCGTCGGTCACAACCTCAAGCCGGGTGCCTTCGGTGACCGCCGGGGAGGCGGTGTAGGTTCCGCCGTCCAAGGTGAGGACCGGTGCCAGGGATCAGTCCCTGCGATGGCGGTGGTCAGCACGTAAGCGGCTTCGGGGGTGCTCGCGGTCCGGGTGTCAGTATCGTTGTTGATCCGCGGGTCGAGGTACCGCGGCGAACGGCGACAGCGTGAACCAGCCGGGCGCGGCACGGCGCAGTTCCTCTGGGCCGTGCACTTCCATCGCCCCGGTGCGGAGCGCTTCCGGCCAGCTGAGGTCGCCGCGCCAGACCTGGGTCATGTGGCGCAAGGTCGCGGTCAGCGTCACCGCGACCGGGTAGCCAGGGTCGGTGTCGCAGACATCCGCCTCGCCGGGCGTGATCACCAGCCACCAGTCGCGGACCTTGGCAGGCAGGTCCGGGAACCGGAACTGGACCACCGTGCGCCCGCCGGGCGTCGCGGCATGGTCGATGTTCCGGTGCATGTCCCACAGCAGCAGCTGCGGGTCGAGGTCTTCGTTGCCGAGTTCGCCGACCCAGCGCGTGCCCCAGGCCCCGAGCGCCTCGATGATCGGGCGCAGCTCCTGTCCCGCCGGCGTCAGCAGGTACCGGACCCCGCCGTCGTCGCGCTTGTCGACGATCCCGGCCCGCACCAGTTGCCTCAGCCGCTTGGACAGCAGCGAGGGCGACATCCGCGGCAGCCCGCGGCGCAAGTCGTTGAAATGCTCGCTGCCGGTCAGCAGTTCCCGGAGCACGAGCAACGTCCAGCGCTCATCCAGCAGTTCCATCGCCTTCGAGACCGGGCAGAACTGGTAGTAGGAGGCACTCATCCCCGCAGACTAGGCCCTGCCGTCGGTCATAGCCAGTCCTCGGTACAGATCTTGTACTAGTTGCCGGTCGGGTCCGTTCCTACCCTCGGAACCTCAGGCAGCAGCCATGACCGACGGAGGGGACCGAGATGACCACAGCGCTTGACGCGGCCGGGGCCGACCGCGTACTCAAGTCCGCGCACCGCGCCATGTGGGCGCTGGGCGACTATGCCACTGTTGCCAGCGAAGTCATCCCCCGCCTGGGCGCGGACCTCGTCGAGGCCTGCGGTGTCCGGCGGGGGATGCGCGTGCTCGATGTGGCGGCTGGCCCGGGCAATGCCGCCATTCCCGCTGCGCTGACCGGGGCGAGCGTGGTGGCCAGCGATCTCACTCCCGAGCTCCTCGAGGCGGGGCGCTTGGCCGCGGCGCGCCAGGGCGCCGTGTTGGAGTGGCGGCAGGCCGACGCCGAGGCCCTGCCCTTCGCCGACGGCGAGTTCGACGTGGTCTTGTCCTGCGTCGGTGTGATGTTCGCCCCCCACCACCAGGCCAGCGCCGACGAACTGGTCCGCGTCTGCCGGCCGGGAGGAACCATCGGCCTGATCAGCTGGACGCCCCAGGGGTTCGTGGGCGAGATGCTGGCGGCCATGAAGCCTTATCTCGCGCCGCCCCCGCCCGGTGCTCAGCCGTCGCCTCTGTGGGGCCAGGAGGAGCACGTCAGCGCGCTGTTCGGCGACCGGGTCACCGACCTGGCCATGCGCCGGCAGGCCACCCGGGTGGACTGCTTCGCCACTCCGGAGGAGTTCCGCGACCTCTTCAAAACCTGCTATGGCCCGACCGTCTCCGCCTACCGGGGCATTGCGGAGGACCCAGAGCGCGTCGCCGCGCTTGACCGCGCTCTCGCCGACCTAGCCCGCCGCCACGACCGCGGGACCACCTCGACCGTCATGGACTGGGAGTACCTGCTGCTGACCGCCCGCAGGCAGGGCTGACGGCCGCGAAAGCCCTTTGCGGACGTGGCGGCTGATGCCGCACGCTTGCTGGCGTGTTCCGGTTCGCCGTCTTCGTCGCCTCCGCGCTCGGCCGCGCGGCGTTGACGGCTGCCTCCGCACTGCTATCGCCTGCGGGCTTGCTCGCCCTCGACAGCGTGCGACGCTGACCTCGGCAGCGAGGTCTCGGCCGACGAGGCGTTTGAGTTTGGCGCGGACGCCTTCGATGGTGTTCTTGCTGGTGGCGGGCAGGTTGAGGGCCAGGGCGATGTCTTTGGCGCGGATACCGTCCGGGTGGTCGGTCAGAACGCCGAGGATGTCCTGGTGGGCGGGTGGGAGAGGCGGGCCGGCGGGCCGGGGCGGTTGATCGGCTGTGCCGGTGAGTTCCAGCAGAGTCTGGTGCGTGACCTCCAGCGGGTCTAGGCGTTGCCGGGCGCCGGCGAACTCGGCGGTGAGAGGGTCGAGCATGACTCCAGCCCTGTGACGGGTGACAAGACCCGCTGCACCGGCATGTTTCCTCCGGTGATCTGCGTGATGGACGGCGGCAGATAACCACATCCGGCAGGCGGACCACCGGGTAACGAACGCCTATGAAACACCGTTCCACTCCGCACCGGGCGGAATGTGCGGCCTTCGAACTTGGCGAACCGGCCGTTGGCACGGCTACCGGACGCGCCGGCGCTCGGGGCCTCAGGCCCACGACTTGGCCGAGTGGGTTCGACTGCGCTAACTTGGTCGTATGACTAACTTGGTCGATCGAGCAACTTCAAGCCGCGGCCATCGCCGCCGCGAGCAGTTGATAGATGCGGGCACCACGTTGCTGGCGGATGGCGGCTGGCCTGCGGTGACCACGCGGGCGGTGGCGGAGCGGGCCGGTACCAACATCGGGTTGATCCACTACCACTTCGGCGGCCTACCCGGCCTGCATGCGGCCATCGCACGGAAGGCCGGCGACGAGGTCATCACCCCGGTCGTCGACGCCCTCCTGGAGGTCCAGGACCTTAACGCCGCTCTGGACACCGTCCGCGACCTGGTTCCGGCCACGACCGGCGACGGCCAGACGATGCGGCTGGCGGTGGAGCTGATGGCGGGTGCCCTGCGCGACCCCGCGCTGGGCGAGGTTGTGCGTGACGGGCTGCGCCAGGCACGGGCGCGGATCGGTGAGCGGCTCGGAGAGCTCCACCCGTCTTGGTCCGAGGCGAGGCGTACCGGCGCGGCCACCGTCATCACCGCGCTGCTGGACGGGCTCATGCTGCACCGGCTACTGGACGCGTCGCTGCCCGTCGACGAGGCGTTGGCCGCGCTCGGCGATCTGATCGGAGACGCCCATGAGGGTGCTCATTTCCGGTGATGGCGTTGTTGGCCTGACCTGTGCCTACTGGCTGTATCAGGCGGGCCGCGGCCGTGTTGTGCTGATCGGCGACGTCTGCGGCGCGCTGACTTTCACCTCCGCCCAGGGTGCCTCGCTTGCCATGGCCGGCGGTTACCTGCTCGCCGAGGCGCTCGCGCCCACCCTCGTGACCATACGGCCGCGTTTGCAGCGTATGAGGCGCGCTTGCGGCCTGTGGTCGCTGAGCGCCAGCGCCGCGCCCGCACCTTGGCCCGCGGGCTGTGCCGGCCACGCGCACCGGCCAGAGCGTCCAGCGCATGGTCACCGGCTCGTCCTGCGGGAGGCCTGTGCTCCGCTGCTGCGCCGCGGCTTCGGCGACACCAGCAGCATCCTGCCCATACCGCCCAACGATGCGAAAGAGACAGAGCAATGAGGGTTTTTGTCGCCGGTTCAACCGGCTATCTAGGAAGGCATATCGTCCGGGAGCTGAAGGACCGCGGGAACTATGTTCGGGCGCTGGCTCGTGACTCCGCGCGGTTGGAGCCGGTCCGCGATGCGGTCGACGACGTGTTCACGGCTGATGCCACCGATCGGGAGGCACTCGCGGGCTGCTGCGACGGTATCGACGCGGTCGTCAGCGCCATCGGGCTCGTGGGCAAGAAGAGCAGGCAGACCTGCTGGGACGTGGACCACGGGGCCAACCGGAACCTGCTGGAAGAGGCCGACCGGGCCGGGGTCGGCAAATTCGTCTACTCCTCCGTGGTCCACGCACCCGCCTTGGAGAAGCTGCAACTCGTCCGCGCCAAGCGCGCGTTCGAACAGGACCTGCGCAGCTCCGGGATGGCGTACACGATCCTGTTCCCGAACGGCTTCTTCTCCGACTTCGACGAGTACCTCGACATGGCCCGCAAGGGCCGCGTCTACGTCTTCGGCGACGGCCACTTCCGCATCAACCCCATTGACGGCGCCGATGTCGCCACGGCAGCAGCCGATGCCCTCAGCACTAACGTCAGCGAGGTCGAGCTCGGCGGCCCTGACGTCCTCACACACGAGCAGATCGCTCAGGCAGCCTTCCACGCACTGGGCACGACCCCGCGCATCACCCGCATCCCGGCCGGGCTCCTCAAGTCGGGCCTGGTGCTGATGCGTCGGCTGACCCCACTGCGCGTACACGGGATCGTCGAGTTCCCGCTCACTGTGCTCACCCACGACGTGATCTCCCCGACCACTGGCCAACGGCACCTCGCCGACCACTACCAACAGGCGGCGACATCCAGCCCCGCCGTCCGGCTCGCGGATCACCGTGACCGATGACGGCACGGAAGGCAGTTCCCGCGACCGCTTCACCTTTAGATCGCCGATCTTTGCGACGTACAGCCGGTCCCCGTGGAGGGCGAACCCGTTGCGGGTGAGCCGGATGGACTGCCGCCCGTGCTTGCGCCTGAACTGAGGGCGCCCGGCCTGACGGCTATCTGGACGTGGCCCGGCGGACTCGGGTGTGGGCAGCGGGCATGGCGAACACGGAGCAGACATCCCCTCGGCAGTGCGAATCGGGTCGACTCATCAGAGCCCGGCCGAGCGGTTGCCGGCGCAGGTGCGCGATGCCGGGCGGGCGGCCTAGGGCTCGGCGTCGTCGGCGGTGTCGAGCAGGGCCGGACGGGCGGACAGGATGTGCACGCGCATCACGGCCTCGGCCCAGGCCGGGTCGCCGGCCCGCAGCGCGCTGAGCAGGTCGCGGTGCTGCCGCATGCTCTCCAGCATGCGGGAGGGGGAGTAGCGCCGGTAGGTGCGCGAGATGACCGGGACGTGCAGCAGCGCGTTCATGAGCTCCGGCAGCAGCGAGTTGCCGGACGCGGCGATGACCGCGCCGTGAAACTCGCGGTTCAGCTCGGTGATCAGGTCGATGTCGGCGGCGGTCCCGTCGGCGGTCGCGGCTTCCATCCTGGTGACTAGGTCGTCCATCGCGGCGAGGTCCGCGTCGGTGACCAGGGTCGCGGCCCGCGCGGCGGCGTGTCCCTCGAGGATGGCGCGCAGGTCGGAGATGTCGCTGAGCTCGCTGGTGGTCCACCGCCGGACCCGGGCGCCCTTGTTCGGCAGGGTGGAGAGCAGGCCCTCCGAGCCCAGCCGGCGCAGCGCTTCCCGAACGGGGGTCCGGCTGACCCCGAGGGCATCTGCCAGGTCGGCCTCGCCGAGCCGGGCGCCGGGGGCGTAGACGCCGTCCAGGATGCCTTGCCGGAGCGTGGCGTACACCCGGTCCACCGCCTGGGTAGCCGGGGTTCCCGCTTCGCTGCCAGCTGGCCGCACGTCCCTCACCTCCCGGCGTAGAGCGTAACGCGGATCCCGCCGGGCTCAGGACGCGGCGACGGGCGGGAACGTCCCGGCCCGGCCCAGCAGGGCGGGGTTGGCGTGCCCGAGGCGCTCCTCGATGTAGGACGACGCGGCGAGCAGGGGCGTCATGTCGATCCCGGCCTCGATGCCACTGCGGCCGAGCGCGTACAGCAGGTCCTCGGTGGCGATGTTGCCGGTCGCGGCGGGGGCGAACGGGCAGCCTCCGATGCCCCCGCTGCTCGCGTCGAGCGCGGTCACACCCGCCTCAATGGCGGCGAGCGCGTTCGCGTAGCCGGTGTTCCTGGTGTTGTGGAAGTGGCAGCGCAGCGGGAGGCTGGTTTCGCTCCGCACGGCCGCGACCAGGGTCCGGACGTCGCGGGGGACCGCCACGCCGATGGTGTCGGCCAGCGCGAGCTCGGTCACGCCCGCGTCGGTGCACTGGCGCACGATGCCGGCCACACGCTCGGGCCGCACCTCGCCCTCGAACGGGCAGCCGAACGCGGCGGCGACCGTCACGGTGACCGCCAGTCCCGCGGCGCGGGCCGTCCCGGCGATGAGCGCCGTGGCCCTGATCGCCTCCGCCGTGGTCATCCCCTGGTTCTTCGCGGAGAAAGTGTCGGTGGCGACGACGACCATGTTCACCTCGTCCACGCCCGCCGTCACCGCCCGGTCAAGTCCCCGCTGGTTCAGCACCAGCCCGCTGTAGCGGACGCCTTCGGGCCTGGGGACCGCGGCCATCACCGCCTCGGCGTTCGCCATCTGCGGTACCCGCGCCGGGTTGACGAAGCTGACCGCCTCGATGCGCCGCAGCCCCGTCATGGCCAGCGCCTCGATGTAGGCCACCCGGGCGGCCACGTCGAGGATCACGTCCTCGTTCTGCAGTCCGTCCCTGGGGCCGACCTCGACGACCTCGACCATCTCCGTCTCCAATCGGCCGACGTTATTTGCATGCAATATCGAATATTCAACCCTCAGATCTTGTTAGGCACAACCTTCTGTGCATAACTTGTATGCAATCAAGGCAATGGCCGAATGAGAGGGCACTCAGCGTGACGACGACAGGCGAGGACAGCAAGGTGTCACAGGAAGAGCCCGGGGCGGAGCCGCTGGCCGGTCTTCGCGTCACCGAGCTCGGGACGCTGCTCGCCGGGCCGTTCTGCGGACAGCTGCTCGGCGACTTCGGCGCCGAGGTCGTCAAGGTCGAGGATCCGGGCCGGGGCGACCCGATGCGCCAGTGGGGCCGGGAGAAGCCGCACGGCCTGTCGCTGTGGTGGCCGGTCGTGGCGCGGAACAAGAAGTCGGTCACCGCCAACCTGCGCGATTCCGAGGGGCAGGAGCTGGTCCGCCAGCTCGCGGCACGCTCTGACGTGCTGCTTGAGAACTTCCGGCCGGGAACGCTGGAGCGCTGGGGACTCGGACCCGAGCAGCTGTGGGAGATCAACCCCGGCCTTGTCATCACCCGGGTGACCGGCTACGGCCAGACCGGGCCGTACGCGCAGCGGGCCGGGTTCGGCTCGATCGGCGAGGCGATGGGCGGCATCCGCTACGTCACCGGCGACCCTGACCGGGCGCCGTCCCGGGCGGGCGTCTCGCTCGGCGACGCACTCGCCGCGACGTTCGCCGCCCTCGGCACACTGGTCGCGCTGCAGGCCAGGCAGCGCACCGGCCGCGGCCAGGTAGTCGACTCGGCCATCTACGAGGCGGTCCTCGCCCTGATGGAGTCGCTCTTGCCGGAGTGGGAGCTGGCCGGCTACCAGCGCGAGCGCACCGGGAGCGTGCTGCCGAACATCGCCCCGAGCAACGTGTACCCGACCGCCGACGGCGACCTGATCCTCATCGCGGCCAACCAGGACGGGGTGTTCCGGCGGCTGGCGGGGGTCATGGGCAAGCCCGGCCTCGCCGACGACGAACGGTACGCGACCCACGGGGCGCGCGGCACGTACATGGCCGAGCTCGACGACCTCATCGCCGCGTGGACGGCGACCGTCGACGCGGACGACCTGCTGAAGCGGCTGCACGCGGGCGGCGTGCCGGCGGGCCGCATCTACCGGGCCAAGGACATGTTCGCCGACCCGCACTTCGCGGCGCGCGAGGCCATCGTCCGGCTGGCCCATCCTCAGTTCGGCGAGCTGCCC
>Ga0207652_10003585_pt1 | contig 12803 bp, 7 predicted proteins | sample KBSC63BmetaG_FD_184334 | JGI IMG/M metagenome (GOLD analysis project Ga0207652, IMG submission 184334) | Corn rhizosphere microbial communities from Kellogg Biological Station, Michigan, USA - KBS C6-3B metaG (SPAdes) (version 2) | ecosystem: Host-associated > Plants > Roots > Rhizosphere ... | reverse complement strand
AGCTCGCGACAATCCGCAGAATGCGGAGGCGTTCGCGCATATGGGTCTGATTGAAGCCCGCCAGGAACGCTACGACGACGCCATCGCCAGCTACCGTAAAGCCCTCGCGCTGAATCCTGGGCTGCCGGGTCTCCAGATGAATCTCGGCCTCGCGCTCTTCAAGGCCAAAGACTTCAAGGGCTCTATCAAACCTTTCACGAACGAGCTCAACAAGCATCCTGACGACCAGCGTCTTACTATTCTGCTCGGTATGGCGCACTACGGTATGGCTGACTACTTCGTAGCGATCCCCTACTTACGGAAGGCGGCGGAAAGAGATCCGCAGAGCCTGCCTCTTCGGCTGGCGCTCGCGCACAGTTGTTTGTGGAGTAAACAAAATCAGTGCGTTCTCGATGTCTACAAGCAGATTCTAGCCCTGAATGCCGAATCGGCAGAGGCGGACATGCTGGCCGGTGAAGCGCTGGAGGAGACGGGGGATGACGCGGGCGCGACCGAACAATTTCGCGCGGCCGTTCGATCCAATCCGAAAGAGCCCAACGTCCACTTCGGGCTGGGCTACCTCCTCTGGACGCAAAATCACTTTTCGGAAGCAGCCAAAGAGTTTCAGGCCGAGCTCGACAATGATCCCCATCATATCCAGGCGCGAGCCTATCTTGGAGATTCCTATGTTCACTTGAACGACTACGCAAAGGCGCTGCCAGAGCTGGAAAAGGCCGCTGCCGATCCGTCGTTTGCCCTCGTGCACCTCGATCTCGGAATTGTATATGGGGAGAAGGGTCAAAAGGACGAGGCAATAAACGAGCTTCAGAAAGCGATTGCGCTCGATCCGAAAGACGTCGCGCCGCACTGGCGGCTTGCGAAGTTGTATCAATCCACGGGTAGAAAAGAGGATGCTAAAGCCGAGTTCGCCAAGGCAAGCACGATGGACAAAGAATCACTTCAGACAAGCCACGCCCTCTACGAAAAGCTCCTTGACGCCCAGCGAACACCACGACAGTAGATATCTTCTCGGCTACGCCGACAGGCCCCAGGTCACAACTCCCATTGTCTAAATCCGCAGCGTATAGCTCATTTACTGGAATCAGCATTTTCGCGCAGCGTCCATTGTTGTCTCACGGCTTCCTAGTGCCGGGATAGATCTTGATCCAGTGGTTCCGCATGGTCGCCCGAAGGACCTGATCCGCCGTCTCCGAGATGATCACCCTTGTCGGCTGAACTGGCATGTGGCAATCGATGCAGTCATTAACGATGGCATGGCCCATGGTTTTTGAGACACCGCAGCTCTGCCACTGATGGCAAGTGAGGCATTTCGCTGAATAGGCTGCAGCCGGCTGCTCCTTCGCATGCACGTCGTGACAGGTCGAGCATGTCATGTTTGGCGAAGATAGGTAGCAGCGGCTTCTCTGCAATAGGCCGACCTGATTGCCGTGAACATCTGGATGTTCGGATGAGTCTGTCTGCAAGAGTCGGAAATAATCGCTCAACCGCTCGCCGGGCATATAGGAAAACGGTGGTGCGATAGCTTCACGCTGAATACCGTTGTGGCACAGTGCACACATATCCACCTGCCTGTCGCGAGAAAACTTCGCCGGATTCAGGATCTCCTGCCCAGTCGATGAAGAAGCTGAACCGGCTTTCTGTCTCGCCACATGCTTGGCGCCTGGACCGTGGCATCTCTCGCACGAGATCCCGGTCACCAGGCTGTCTCTGTCGTAACGATTCGTGGTTGGATCCTGTGAGAGCGGACGAATGTACGTCGTGTGGCATTCCAGGCAACCCGGATTCACAGGTCGCGAGAAATCAACGGAACCGTTTTCGTAGCCAGGGCTATTAATCCACCGGCGCCCGTCGGTCCAGTAGCTTACCGGCAGCTCATACAACTGATTGCCTTGCCAATAGAGGTAAGTTGCTCCCCGGACCCCCGAGCCGGTAACTACGTCTATTGGCTCAGTTCGAGTCTGCACCTGATTGCCCCAGCCGGTCACTGCGGTTTCATAGTAGCGGTCGTCCTTTGCTTCCATCCTGAAATAGAGAAAAGGCCCCGCGGTTGCAGCCGGATCAACGATCGGCAGGACATTTGATCCTTGCTGGAAGGAACCGAGCACCGACTCCTTATTCGGCGGCCGCGACGTAAGGTAGTGCGACGTGTGCAGGTAGGACAGGCCCTGTTTCTTATGACAAGAGACACAGGCCGCATCGCCAAGGTAGCCGGCTCGTCCCCCGTCAACCTCGCGATGGCTCGACCGATCCGCACGTGCCGAAGATGCGATCAAACCAGGTTTCGTGGCTTGAATCGCAAGAAAGGACAAGCCAATTAGACCCAAAAGGAAAATCGTGCGGACTCGGGTCATTTCGATGTAGTCTCGCAGCGTAGCATCGGTTCACCTCCGTACCACTCTAATCTTGGCCCACGAAACGGACAACGGCTTCTGCGCGATAGACCCAGATTTCCCCTCGCGGAGGCGTCGGCCACACGAAGATCGTCCAGTCACCCCAGCTTTCCTCCGAAGAAGGTATGCTCAACATCGATGTGTCAATCTGCAATCCCGGGACGGTTTTGAATGGTATTCATATGGCCATTCGCTCGGTGCTGCCGAAAGTTTTCAGTTCTGTGGATGCTCGCGCTGTGCGCATGTATCTCCGGGTATGGACTGGATACTCAAACACCACTGAACGGCTTTGCAAAGCAAGTTTGGAGCACTGAGAACGGGCTTCCGCAAAGTTCCGTCCATGCGATAGTGCAGACGTCGGACGGCTTTCTCTGGCTTGGGACTGAAGGGGGGCTGGCGCGGTTTGACGGCTATCAATTTAGGGTGTTCGATCGGGAGAATACGCCTGAGATGGCTGGCGACGATATTCGCTGTTTACTTGAAGACCAGACCGGAGCGTTGTGGGTGGGCACGGGTTCGGGTCTTACACGATTTAAGGATGGCCGCGTACGTACGTTTACGCCTGCCGACGGCCTGCCCCCGGGTGCTGTAAGCGTGTTGGTGAAATCTGGAGATGGCAGCTTATGGGCGGTGACCGCGGGTGGTCTAGCGGCTACTTCTGTTGCACACGCCGATCCAGCGAAGATTCGCTTCCGCACCTTTTCACCAGGGGATGGGATGTTGAGTGCAGGCGTGCTGTCACTTATACCGGACGCGAACGGCGGCGTTTGGGTGGGCACGTCGCAGGGACTAAACCACATCGTGGGTACCAGGGTAGAGCGTGGACCGCCGCCGACGGTTGGCGTCAGCATCAATGCGCTCGCAAGTGTGCCGGGTGATCCGGGTACTCTGCTGATGGCGTCGGCTGAAGGTGTGATGCGGTTGCAGGGAAGTGGAGTCACGATTTTAGCGAAGCGAGAAGCGCTTCCGATCGAAGGTGTGCGGCAACTGCTCGCAGACCGCGAGGGTGTCTGGGCCGTTGGCCGGAACGGCGTGAGCGTGATTCGGCCTGGGGGAACCGTCATGTTCGCAACGGGAAGGGCTCTGCCGGGAACACAGGTGGTGACGATTGCGGAAGACAGGCTTGGTGCGGTCTGGATTGGGACCAATGCAGGCCTGGCGAGATTCTCGAATGGCCGAATGGAGATTGCAGCCACGGCAGGGGAGATCGACGCGGCGTCGGTCCTGGCGATCTTCGAGGACCGCGAAGGCGATATGTGGATCGGGACGGAGACGGCCGGAGTGAAGACATTACGGCCGCGCATCTTTGAGATGCTACGTGGCTGGACAGGTTTCACAGAAGGAGCGTCCACCTCCGTGGTGCAGGCTGCAGATAGGGCCGTTTGGGTAGGGACTGGTGGTGCGGGAGTCGTTCGAATCGGTATTAAGCAAACTGCGTCGCGTGCGTACACCATGAAAGATGGTCTCGCGAGTGACACCGTGCTTGCCTTGGGAACCGGCGGCATGAACCATGAGGACATGTGGATCGGAACTCCAGATGGTCTAAGCATGTTGCATGACGGACGGTGGCGAACCGTCACCTCAGCAGATGGCTTGGCCGACGATCTGGTGCGGTCGGTACTGCCGGCGCGAGACGGCGCGGTTTGGGTAGGAACACGCCATGGAGTTACGCGGTGGAAGGATGATCGCGGGACTACTTTGACTGCCGCCCAGGGGTTGGGCAGCGACCTGGTTGGGCCAATGTTGGAGGATGCAGGCGGCGATCTGTGGGTTGGGACGTCTGGTGGTCTGTCACGTCTGCATGCGGGCGCGTTGAAGAACTATACGATCGCCGATGGCTTGCCGAGCAACACGATTACAACGCTCGAGGCGAGCAGGAACGGCACGCTCTGGGTGGGGACCAACGGTCGGGGACTGGCGCGATGGGACGGCTCAAAGTTTTTCAGCTTCGCGGCATCGCCGGCTCTTCCGCGGGAGATTTACGGTGCGCTCGACGACGGTTCCGGTTCGCTGTGGTTATCTTCCGCGCATGGGTTATTCCGTGTCTCCATTGCGAGTCTCGATAAATTTCGGGTCGATCAAAAGAACGAGATCGCAGTCGCGCAATATGGCACGGCCGATGGATTGCCGTCCGTGGAAACCGCCGGCGCCGGCTATCCTTCGGCGTGGCGGCTGGACGACCGGCGGCTTGCTTTCGCGAGTCGGCGCGGCGTTCTCGTGGTCGATCCAACCCGTTTGCCGCAGAGTGAAACTCCTCCTCCGGTCGCGCTGGAGCAAGTCACTGTCGACGACCGGGGCGCCACACCGGAGGAGATAGCCTCTCTTGCGCCGGGACCATCGCATTTCTCTTTCTCCTTCGCCGGTATCAATCTCGCGGCGCCACAGCGCGTGCAGTACCGCTACATGCTGGAGGGGCTGGACCATAACTGGATCAACGCAGGCACGCGGAGAGTGGCCTACTATACGAACATTCCGCATGGACATTACCGCTTTCTGGTTTGCGCGCGCAATGCGGGCGGAGCGTGGAGCCAACCGGCGGTCCTTCCTCTCGAACTGCGCCCGCGCTTTTATCAGACAGTGTGGTCCTGGACGCTTTTCGTTTTGCTACTTCTTGCGTTGGGGTTTGGGTTGTACAGACTGCGTGTGCGCGCGTTGCGGAGCCGGTTCGAAGCCGTCACTGCGGAGCGCAATCGCCTGGCGCGGGAGATACATGACACGCTGGCGCAGAGTTTCGTCGCTGTCTCCGTTCGGCTCGAAGTCATGTCGCAGATGCTGCGGAATGGAGGCGTGGAAAAAGCTCGCGAGCAATTGGACCAGACTCGAATGCTGGTTCGCGAGAGTTTAAATGAGGCCCGGCGATCCATCTGGGACCTGCGGACGGAGGGAGCGGATGCGCAAAGTCTGCCTGCGCGGCTGGCGCGCCTCGTTCGCGAAACGATACCGCGAATCACAGATACACAACTGGAAACTACGGGGACTTATCGAGCGTTGGCGCAATCTATCGAAGACGAACTCTATCGGATTGCGCAGGAAGCCGTCACCAACGCCGTCCGCCACGCGAGCGCGCAGTCGATACGGCTGCGACTGAGCTATGGACTGGAACGAGTCGTGCTGGAAGTCGTCGACGATGGGCGTGGGTTCGATGTGTCGCAGGCGCCATCGAGCCAAGGCGGACACTTTGGCTTGACCGGGATGCGGGAACGAGCGCGCATACTTGGTGCAGAGGTTATGCTGGAAAGTGCTCCGGATAGAGGCACAAGCGTTCGCGTGAGCGTAGTGCCGGCACCGGACAACGGAGCGAAAGGAAGGAGGACCTGAGTGGCCGTACCGATTCGACTGCTCGTCGTAGACGATCACGCCGTGGTTCGTGGCGGTCTGGTGGCCCTGCTCGGGACAGTCGACGATATGAACGTAGTGGCCGAGGCGAGCGACGGCCGCGAAGCGTTCGAGAAATATAGCCTGCACCAACCGGATGTCACATTGATGGATCTTCGGCTACGTACGGTCGGTGGCGTCGAGGCGATTCAACTGATACGCGCAAAGTGGCCGGCAGCGCGCGTCATCGTGCTGACAACTTTCGACGGCGATGAAGACATTTACAAAGCTATTCAGGCCGGGGCGAAGGCGTACCTGTTGAAGGGAATGTCAGTGGAAGAACTCATCAGCGCAATCCGCGCGGTACATCAAGGCCGGGTGCGGATTCCGGCCGCTATTGCCGAGAAGCTTGCGGAGAGAATGTCTGGGCCGCAGTTGACCAATCGTGAAATCGAGGTGCTGCAGTCGATCGTGCGCGGACGCAGCAACAAGGAGATTGGTAGCGATCTCAACATTTCCGAAGCGACGGTGAAGACCCACATCAACAGCTTGCTCGGGAAGCTTGGGGTGAGCGACCGAACGGGTGCTTCGACCGCGGCGATTCAGCGCGGGATTGTTCATCTCGATTGAGTTGGAATCATGGTGAAAGCGCCGGGGAGAGCGACGATGCTGAGAGAAATAGCGAAGTGGATGGGGACGCTAGGCATTGTGCTTCTTGCCCTTGGGTTGGGCGGGGCACTGGCTCAGAGTCCCGGCGGCTGGCGCGTAGCGACCGATAAGGAACTACAGTCGCTTTTGCCGGCACGGGCTACGGTGGTTAAGGAACATATCGAAACGGAGATGAGGACCGCTTCGGGAATAAGCGATGGCCATGGGAAGTTCGTTGCGGGAATCGTTTTAATTACAGCGGGATACTCCGCTGACGGTAAGTACTCGCATTACTTCACGACGCAGGTGCCCTTGCGGGTCGGTTCGATATTGTTAACCCCTGGCGACTATGTTTTTGGTTGGCAGCGCGAAGAGGACTCGCTCAACGTGCATTTTTATGAGGCCGCAACGGGGGTTTCGAAAGGGTCAGTACAGGCGAAGCGTATCGAAGGAAGCTCTGGTGTGGTGTCTTTCAAGATATGGACGCCCGCGACCAAGTCGACCATTCAGATCGGGCGATTCGGAATTCCGTACCAGATCGAGAGATAGGCATTCCTATGGGACTTACAAGCGGCGAACTGTTGGAGCGACTCCAATCTCATCCATTCGATGGATGCGCCTGTACATGTTTTGGGTGGAAACTGGAGGCATAATGTTCCAGCGCTACCATTCATGTGTTGGATATCCGCTGCGCTGAAGACGCGCGGCGGATGGCCCTCCGGGGCGCAAGGATAGCGGGGCAAGGATTTTGGGAGATGTATCTACGAACGAGTTCGCGATGGCCGCTGCGGGTACTGCCGGTCATTCTGTTTATGGCCGGAGCCGGTACGGTCCTTCACACGGTCCATGCGGACAGTGAATCCGATGCCGCCGAGGCGGCGCGCCATGCGTACGAACAGAAGACCGCGGCACACTACAACAACCGCTTCGGCGCGAGCGAGCACTTTCTCCCATCGAACGCTACCACCGACACGGGCGAGTTTATCGACCAAAAAAATTTTGCGACCGCGAAATACTGCGGGCACTGTCATCGGGAGGCCCACACGCAGTGGCGCGAGTCGGCGCATTCCAACTCCAACCGACCGATCTGGTACCTGCGCAACGTCAATCTTTTGACGGCGGAAAAAGGTGTGGAATTTACGCGTCACTGCGAGGGCTGTCACGACCCTATCGCGCTGTTCGCCGGCGTTTTGACGCAGGGTGGTTCCGGCAAGCGGCCCTATGATCAAGACGGCATTACGTGCACGGTTTGTCACTCGATCCAGAAGGTGGATACGCGCGGCACGGGAAGCTATGTGATGGGGATTCCTGCGGTGATGGTGGACGACGAGGGAAAGCCGATCACGCGGCCGGTCAGCGACGTGGAGATTCTGGCGCATCTCGACCGTCACAGCAAAGCGGTAATGAAAGACTTCTATCGCAGTTCGGAGTTCTGTAGCTCGTGTCACAAGGCTGCGCTTCCGCGGTCGCTGAACGACTACAAGTGGCAGCGCGCAATCTCGCTGTACGACGAGTGGCAGGCTTCGTCGTTTGCGAAGCAGTCGCCGCTGCCGTTTTATGTTAAGGACTCGGTATCTACGTGCCAGACATGTCATATGCAGCGCGAGACGCTTGGCTCTCCAGACCCCGGTGCAAAGAGGGGCCAGTTGGCGTCGCACCGCTGGGTTGGAGCGAACACGATCATTCCCAAGTTCTACGGCTTCGATGAGCAGGCACGGCGGGTCGTGCAGTTTCTGCAGAAGGACGTCTTCAACGTCGACCTGTTCGCTCTGGAGCACGGCGATGCGAACGATAGCTCGAAGCCACAAGCGGTCTCGGCTCCGCTGGGTCTTGTGGCGTTTCGCGTCGCTCCCGGTGAGAGGTTAACGGCCGACGTCGTCATTCAGAACAAGGGCATCGCGCACAGCCATGTACCGGAGCAGCGCGATATGTACGAGTCGTGGGTGGACTTTACAGTGAAAGACGCTACCGACAGGTTACTGAGCGAAAGTGGATTCCTCAAGGCTAGTGGCGATCTCGACGAGAGCGCGCACAGCTTCACGAACCGCCTTATTAACAAGCAGGGCACGATCAACGACCTGCACCAGGTCTGGGACAACCGCGTCGTCGCTTATAACAATACGATCCAGTCGGGGCGGTCGCAGATGGTGCGTTACACGTTCACGATGCCGGCTGGAGCGACGGATTCAGTAACGCTGACGGCAACCGTGAAGTACAAACGCTTCGACCAGCATTTCATGGACTTCGGCATGAACAAGCATTATGAGGAGCCCATCGTCGATATGGTTTCGTCGAGCCGGACGGTCCGCATTGGGGAAAACTCGGCGACAACCCCGGACGCGAACGAGAACAAGGAATGGATGCGCTGGAACAATTACGGTATTGCGTTGCTGGATGCGCAACAGTATGGCACTTCGCGCGAGGCCTTCAGCCGTGTCGCGAAGCTTCGTCCCGACTATGCTGACGCGTATACCAACATGGCGATTGCGGAGATTCAGTGGGAGCGGTACGCGGAAGCTCGACCGCACCTGGAGCAGGCCCTCAAGCTGTCGCCGAACAATTCGCGAGCGCTGTACTATCGTGCGCTGGTCGAGCGGAACGAGGGCAACCTCGATCTGGCTGTGGAGGATCTGCAAACCGTGTTGAAGAGCTATCCAAGGTCTCGCGACGCGCTCCGGGAACTGGGTTTCTCGTTCTATCAACAACACAAATATCTTCAGGCGCTAGCCGAATATGAGGCGCTGCAGGGTGTCGATCCCGACGACCTTGCGGCGCACTACAATCTGGCGATCCTGTACCGCCGTCTAGGGAATAAGGAGAAGGCCGCGTACGAAGCAGAGCGGTTTGCCGATGAGAAGGACGATCCTACGGCAAATACGTATGCCCTGGAATTTTTGCGCGGTCACACAGAGTTGGCGAATGAAAGCGTCCCTTGGCACGCACATGAACTGGACGCACGGCAAATCGACGCATCTGCGAGTGCCGGACACGTCGCCGGAGTAAGGAATCGATGACCCGGAGATCCACGTTTCTTCGTTTCCCTGTTGAACGCTTCCTGTTGATCGGTGCGGCAATATGTCTTGTGATGGGATCGTTCAATCTCTTCTCTGCGTCCCCGGCTCATGCGGCTTCGAAAGCCCTGCGCGAACAAGGTGCAACGGTCTTCCATGAGAAGGGCTGCGAACACTGTCATGGCGTCGACGGCATCGGCACGGACAAAGGCCCGGACCTTAGCGGGGTTGGAAGATATCTTCACAAACCTGAGATCGAAAAGCAGATTCACGATGGCGGCAAGGAAATGCCCGCTTTTGGCGATGCGTTGACGAACGAGGAGATCCAGCAACTTGTTGAGTATTTGGCGGTAAAGAAGAAAAAAGTGAAGAAGCCTGTTTCTGCCGCTGGGCGTTCGGAAAGCTAACGATTCTGCTGGTTCCGCATGCATCGCTCCAGCGGAAGTCTTCGCACTTCGCACCCTCTTCTATCACGTCCAGTGCTTTACAGGAGAACCACGCATCGCCGATGATGGCTTACTGATGAAGAGCGCTGCATTACGGAAACGATTCCTTTATCTGCTGCCGGGGCTTGCTCTGTTGATCGCGGTTGGCGGGACCCTCGCGGCTGCGCAGAGCCCGAATGCAAATCCCCTGGAGAACCAGGCCCAGAAACCTGTAGAAGGATCTCAGTCCGCGGCCGGTATGGGCGTCAATACCGGTGGAGCGCACGAGGCAGTGCTCGATGCTCAGCATCGGCCGATTACGGCCGGCGATTTCGTTTCTGCGGGCCCGGTCATCTTCAAGGACATCTCCGCGGCTGCGAGCCTGACGACCTGGACGCATCGCATGGGGACGCCGGAGAAGAACTACATCATTGAGACCGTCGGGTCGGGCGTCGCTCTGCTCGACTACGACAACGACGGCTGGCTCGACATCTACATGGTCAACGGATCGACGTTCGACGCCATGTCTGGAAAGACAACACCGCCACACGCTGCTCTATTCCACAACAATCACGATGGTACGTTCACCGATGTTGCCGCCAAGGCTGGTGTGACGAACGATCGCTGGGGATTTGGCGCGGTCGTTGGCGACTATGACAACGACGGCTGGCCGGATATCTATGTCTCCAATTTTGGCAAGAACCGGCTGTATCACAACAACCACAACGGCACGTTTACCGATGTGGCCGATAAGGCCGGCGTGGCGCTCGGCAATTGGTCCACGGGAGCGACATGGGGAGATTACGATGGCGATGGTCGGCTCGATCTCTTCGTTCCGGGTTATGTGCACTATGACTTTGCCAATCAACCGGGGCAGGGAAATACATCGACCACTTTCAGCTTTTGCCAGTTCCGCGGCGTCAAGGTGATGTGCGGTCCGCGCGGCCTGCACGGTGAACCCGATCATCTCTTCCACAACAACGGCGATGGCACGTTTACCGACGTCAGCGTACGGGCAGGGGTGGCGGATGAGAACCGCTATTACGGTCTCGCCTCCCTCTTTGTCGATGTGAACGGCGACGGCCGGCCCGACTTGCTCGTCGCCGATGACTCAACCCCGAATTATCTTTATCTGAACAAGGGCGACGGCACGTTCGAAGACGCAAGTTTCGCCAGCGGGTATGCCCTGAATGAGAGTGGACGTGAGACGGCATCGATGGGCATCGCCGCAGGCGATCTGCTGCACAAGGGTCATATCGACCTCTACAACACGACGTTCTCCGACGACTACAACCCGCTCTACAGGAACGACGGCGATGGAAACTTTACGGACACATCTTACCAGGACGGCATTGCCGAGGCGACGATCCCGTTCCTGGGCTGGGGGACGGCATTTTTCGACTACGACAATGATGGCTGGCTGGACCTCTTTATGGTCAACGGCCATGTCTATCCGGGCGTCGATCAGCAGGCCTGGGGGACGACCTGGAAGCAGCGTGCGCTCCTCTTTCACGGCAACCTGGGAAAGCTGACGCTGGTGCCCGCTGTAGAAGGAACGGGGTTGGCCAAACTCGCTTCCGCGCGCGGCATGGCGTTCGGCGATTTGTTCAACGATGGACAGATCGACGTTGTGGTGAACAATATGGATGAGCCGCCGTCGCTCTTCCGCAACGTTGGAAAAAATGGAAATCATTGGATTGCTTTTCGGCTGATTGGCGCGTCTTCGAGCGCGCGGGGCAAGCCCGCAAGTCCGCGCGATGCGGTCGGTACGAGGGTATACGTCACGGCCAATGGCTTCACACAACGCGCCGATGTGCTGGCGGGCGGAAGCTTCGCATCGAGCTCGGATCAGCGACCGCACTTCGGGCTTGGCGCCGCGACGAAAATCGACAAGATCGAAATTCGCTGGCCCAGCGGCAAGGTTGAAGTAGTGCCGTCTCCGCCCGTGCTTGACACGATTTATACGGTCACTGAGAGCAAAGGCATTGAAGCGCACAAGTAGACCGGATCTGGACGACGGACGACACCGGGCTACTCTCAGCACCCTCCCATGAAGACGATTTAGCCTTAGGCTTTAGGTGCCATTTGCGATGGGCGGTCGTACTTAGTTCTTGAAGACACCTGATGAAGGATTGTGGTTCATCCAGTCGAACCAGTAGTCCTTTTGTGCATTGATTTGAAGAAGGCAGTGGCCGGCATATTTACCGGAGACAGCACAGCCGTGGAAATTCCACGACGATCCGCTTTCGGCGTCTGTCATGATGGCTTCATCGCTTGCTATCGACGAGCGGATGAACGTCGGTGTGGTCGTTTCGGCAGGTAGCTGTACCTGAAAGACTCGGATGGAAGAACGGTCCGGGCCAACGACAATCAGCACAGGGTTGTCGCCGAGCCGATCTTCGATAAGGCCCGCCGACAAGATCGACTTCATGGGATATGCCTTGGTTTTTCCGTCGGACGCAATGCCGAGCATGAGTTCATGTGGACCGACGCCTGATCTGCTGGTATCGACGACGGTGTGTGTGCGCTCGACGTGCTGCTCCCAGTCCTTGGGGTCGTATTCGGCTTCGTATTGCGGTTCGGGCTTGAGCACGACTCCATTCGGCTGCTCGGCGCGCCAGAGTGCGAAGGTGAGTTCGTCGCTGTGGATGCGCTGGAGCTGCTTGCCTTTCAGGCGTCCGAATATAGCCTCGCCGGTGCTCTGCTGCCAGATGGTGTTGGTCTGCTCGTCGCGTAAGACCGCGTTGCCGTTATTGATGCCGGCAAGCCGGAAAGTCAGTGTGCGGCCATCAAGAATGCGACTCCAGATCAACCCGGTGTGACAGAGCGTGCAGTAGGTGACAGCTATCGGTGTGCCCGCGATGAGGTCATTCACGATGTGGTGGTAGCCCATGGTGCGAATCGGGTACGCGTGCGATTGGCCGCCGATGGCCACTGCGAGGACTTTGTCGTCGGCGTCTACGTTCGCCGTGCTCGATGCTTCGAACTCGGGCGTGGGATAGGGCTTGAACATG
>Ga0207652_10003584_pt1 | contig 12804 bp, 13 predicted proteins | sample KBSC63BmetaG_FD_184334 | JGI IMG/M metagenome (GOLD analysis project Ga0207652, IMG submission 184334) | Corn rhizosphere microbial communities from Kellogg Biological Station, Michigan, USA - KBS C6-3B metaG (SPAdes) (version 2) | ecosystem: Host-associated > Plants > Roots > Rhizosphere ... | reverse complement strand
GTCGACGCCCGGGTACAGCGTTGAGGCCTGAGTGAAGAGGCCCAGGTGGGTGGTCACCTCGGCGTCGGTCAGGGGACGGCGGAACGCCCGCTGGCCCAGCGCCGTGATGAACGCCTTGGCCTTGCCCGTCGCGTCGGTGGGCGCGTTCGCCGGGACCAGCCGCGCCAGCGCGGTCGCGTCACCGGTGACCTTGCCGGCAAGCTGCTCGGAGGCGTCGAACAGCTGAGAGCGCAGCTGCTCGGTGACGTACAGCGCGTCGGCCTCGTTGTCGAACCCGATGAGCGCGTCGCCCGACACCATGCTGTCGACGTCGGAGATGTCGGACAGCTTCAGCAGGTCGCGTACGGCGTTCGACCACTGCTGCCGGCTGAGGCGCGCCACCCGGGAGGTCGGCACCAGCACGGACGCCGGCGCTGACGAGGGGATCGCGTACGGGTCGTCGCCCGCGCCGCCGCTGCCCTGACCTCCCGAGCCCTGGCTGCCGCCCGACGCGGCGCCCGCGCCCGTCCCGGAGCCTCCGGAGCCGCCCGGGGTTGAACCACCGCTGCCGCTGGCGCGAGCGCCACCGGAGCCGGACGACCCGGAGCCGCCGCTGCCGCTGGTCGCCCCGCCGCTACCCTTCCCGCTGCCGCCCCCCGAGCCCGACGTATAGACCGAGCCGATCTCGCCGGAACAGCCGACCCCCAGGCAGAGCATGCCCACCAGGGACGCGGTGACCGCCCAAGGGCCTGCGCCGGGGGCGCGACCAGGCAGACGAGCCGCGACCGTTTCCGGAGGAGGATCAGAAAGATGACCCGCGAGACGGTTCAAGCCGTCACGCTCGGGACGTCGGTTCGAAATGGGCCACCTCTTCACGGGCTCCTCCTCGAGTGATGTAGGCTTTTTCCCTTCCCCCCGCGCCTAGCCCCGCCCTGTTACATTGCTACTGTCGGAACGCGTGCGGTTGTTCACGAGTTCCAGACGAGAACCGTCTTCAACAGGCTGCCGCGGGTCAGATTCCCCAAGGATTCAGCGGCCCAGTCGGACAAGTCCGCTGAAATATTTTCTGCCAGGAACGCCCGTGTCCGGACAATCACGGGGGATGACTAGAAGAAGCGCCGCGAAGCGAGGCACACGTTCCTGGATGACAGCCGTCTGCCTGGCGGCGCTTGCCACGGCCTGCAGCGGGGGCTCGGGCGGCGCGACCGGTAGCGGCGGCACGGATAGCACTGGCAGCTCGGGCGGCAGCACTGGGTCCGGGGGGGCCAGCGCCACCGGTTCGGGCGGTCAGGCGGCGGGCTCGGGCGGTGCGAGCGCCGGCACCGGGGGCAGCCCGGGCGGGTCCGGTGGCGCCGCCACGGGTTCGGGGGGAACGCCCTCGACCGGAGCGGGGGGCAGCGGCGGCATCTCCGGCGGTGCCTCGGGTGGCGCGACGCCGGCCACCGGGGGCGCCACCGGCAGCGGTGGGCGGGCCAGCACCGGCTCGGGTGGGACGACCGCCTCCGGCGGCGCCAGCGGCAGCGGCGGTAGCCCGGGCTCGGGCGGCGCCGTCGCCACCGGCGGAGCGACCACGCCGGCGAACGTGCTGGTCACCTCGGCTTCGGGGGCGTTCTGGAAGACGGGGACGCTGACCGACTCCACCTCGAACGCGACCGTGACCGTGAACGACGCCAACGCCTACCAGACGTGGGAAGGCTTCGGGGGCGCGTTCAACGAGAAGGGGTGGAGCTACCTGACGACGGACGACATGAAGACGCAGGCCCTGCAGCTGCTGTTCGGCGCGGACGGCTGCAACTTCGCCTGGGGTCGGATCCCGATCGGCGCCAGCGACTACGCGATGGATCGATACTCGTTGAACGAGAACGCCGGCGACACGTCGATGAGCAAGTTCTCGATCGACCGGGACATGATGAAGTTGATCCCGTACATCAAGGCGGCGCAGGCGGTGAAGAAGGACATCCGGTTCTGGGCCAGCCCCTGGTCGCCGCCCACCTGGATGAAGACGGGGCCTTACAACCCCAACACCGGCGCCTCGCACTCGAACTTCGACGGCGGCGTCATGAAGAGCGACGACGCGACCATGCAGGCGTTCGCGCTGTACCTGGTGAAGTTCGTTCAGGCCTACGCCGACCAGGGGATCAAGGTCGAGGCGGTCTCGCCTCAGAACGAACCGAACTACCAGCAGAACTATCCCTCCTGCCACTGGGACTCCTCCACCTTCGTCACCTTCGTGGGTAAGTACCTGGGGCCGGCGCTCGCCAGCGCCAGCCTGGACACCAAGGTGCTGGACGGAACGCTGTCCAACCCCAGCGGCGACGCGGACATCGGGCAGATGGTGCTGAAGGACGCGACCGCCAAGACGTTCATCCGCGCCATCGGGGTGCAGTGGGGCATGGCCGACTCGGGGCCGGTCGGCACCTTGAAGGGGCTGGCGGGCAGCATCCCGCTGTGGCTGTCGGAGACGAAGTGCGGCGGCACCATCGGCTCGACGGCGCCGGCGCCGAACGACTTCAACTATGGCAAGGACACCTGGGGCTACATCACCGCCGCCGTCAAGAACGGCCTGACCGCGTACAACGCCTGGAACATGGTGCTGGACAAGGGGGGCCTGGGCATCGACGACACGCGCAAGTGGCCGCAGAACGCGCTGCTGGTGGCGGACTCGGGCAGCATCACCGCCACGCCCGCCTACTACGTGTTCCGCCACTTCTCGCAGTTCGTGGTCCCGGGCGCCAAGCGCGTGGACGCCACGGGCGGCGACGCCGTGGCCTTCAAGAACCCGGACGGCAGCCTGGTGGCGGTCATGTTCAACAGCGGGTCGGCCAACAACAACTACGTCGTGTCGATCGGCGGCAAGAAGCTGCAGTTCGCGATGCCGTCCGCGGCCTGGGCGACGATCAAGTACACGCCCTAGCGGCCCGACGGGTTTTTCGCGGCGGTCCCACGGCCGCGCCCGGCTGTCTACATGGCGGTCGGCCGCTGCCCCGTTCGGGGACGAGGCCGGCGCCGAGGTGCTGGTGGCGCAGGTCACGCCCGACGGCGAACGCACCAACGAGCTGAGCGAGAAAGACGTCATCAACGTCCTCGAGCGGGTCTTGAACGAGTATCCGGTCGACCGTGCCTCGGTGTTCTTGACCGGACATTCGATGGGCAGCGGCGGGACCTGGTACATCGGCGGGAAATATGCCTCGTACTGGCGCGCGCTGGCGCCCATGTCCGGGCCCTTCGTGCAACAGGACGGCTATCCCTGGGAGGCCGTGCGCCCCCTGTCGCTCTTCGTGACGGAGGGGACACAGGCCCCCTCCCTGGCCCAGAGTCACCTGTTGCGGGACTGGTTGAGCAGGAACGGCCTCCTCTCGAAGTACGAGGAGGTCAACGCCGACCATCCCGGCCTGGTGAAGCTGGTCCTCCCCGACCTGTTCGACTTCTTCGCGACCTCGCCTCCCCGCTGACACCCGGCCGCCGCGCTCGCGGCAGGCCGCCGCCGCGCCGGCGCGCTCGCCGCGGCTCGACCATTCGAAAATACCGAATGGTTCGACAGGAACTTCCGCATTGTCGATGTCACGGGCCGTTCTTAGATCACGACAGAAGCAGGAGCGCGGTCCTGACCGAGTGCGTGGACGTTCGTTCCACTGGCCGCCTTCGCGACATCCTGCCAGGAGTGCCCATGACACCGTTCAACGTCTACCGCTCGATCCTCCCCGGCCTCTCGAATGGAAAAGGAGCCGTCGGTCCCAACGACGGCGCCACGTTACCCACCGACGAAGCGATCGCCGCCCGGGCCTACCAGATGTTCCTGGCCCGAGGGGGCGAGCACGGCTTCGACCGCGACGACTGGATCGATGCCCGTCGCGACCTGATGACCGAGGCGCTGGCGGTCATCCGACCGCACGACGGCCCGGCCGACGCCTGAAGCAGCGATCGAACGAACCTAAGGAAGGAATCAGATGCCCATACGCTCATCGATACTTGTCTTCGCACTGGTCGCGGGTTGCGCCACCACCAAGGCCACCCCGACCGGGGTCCACGCCGAGTCCTCCTCGGCGTCGATCCGGGCCGCCGAGGAGGTGGGCGCGACCCACTCTCCGGAGGCGGCGCTCCACCTTCAACTGGCGAAAGAGCAGTTCGAGGCCGCCCGCAAGATGGACAACCCGGACGATCGGGATCGCGCGGACCGCTTGCTGATGCGCTCCCAGGCCGATGCCGAACTGGCCCTGGCGCTGGCCCGCACAGAGACCCAGAAGACCGAGGCCAAGGGGGCCGCCACGCGCGTGAAGACCCTGACGGACTCGGCAACCCAATAGTGAATGAAAGTATCAAGGAGCCTGTCATGACAACCGGAAAGTCGTTTCGTTTCGTCGCCTCGTTCGGCGGCCCGCTGCTGGCGATCCTCATCGCCGGATGCGCCACCGTCACCCCCGTCGAGCTAACCAACGCCCGCACCGCCTACACGCGGGCCAGCGCTGGACCGGCCAGCCAGTACACGCCGGTCGACCTGCACAAGGCGCGAGTGGCGCTCGACAAGGCCGAGCAGAGCTTCAGCGAGGAGAAGGGCTCACAGCGGACGATCGATCTCGCCTACATCGCGGAGCGCACCGCCCAGACCGCCGAGGCGCTGGCGGCCGGAGCCATCGCGACCAAGAAGACGGCGGACGCGAAGGAGGCTTACGGCGCCGAACAAGGCGTGATCGTCAAGAACACCCAGGGTGCCCTGGTGAAGAGCCGAGAGCAGCTCGCGGAGAACGAGCAGGCGCGCGTGCAGCAGGAGCAGCAGCTCACGACCGAGCGTTCGGCGCGCCAGGACGCCGACAAGAAGGCCGACGCCTCCGAGCAGCGGGCCCAGGCCGCCGATCAGAAGACCAAGGAGGCGAACGACGCGCTGGCCAAGCTGGCGGCGAAGGACGAGGAGCGGGGCATGGTCATCACCCTCTCGGGCAGCGTGCTGTTTCGCACCAATGACAGCACCCTGTTGCCCGCCGCGCAGACGCGCCTGGATCAGGTCGCCGACGCGGTGGTCGCGAAGGGTCGCCCCGTCGTCGTGGAGGGTTACACCGACTCGCGCGGCTCGCAGGCCACGAACCTGGCCCTGTCCCAGCGGCGCGCGGAGTCGGTGCGCAGCTACCTGGTTTCGCGCGGTGTGCCCCAGGCCACCATCTCGGCGCGTGGCATGGGCGCCGAGCGACCGGTCGCCGAGAACACCAACGCCGAAGGCCGCGCCAACAACCGTCGCGTCGAGATCGTGATCGCCAAGAACGACGTCGCGAAGTAGCGATGGCCGAGACGGCGCCATTAGCGGAGGGCCGCAGCCCGGCCCTCTTTCCTATCGTGGGGGTGGGAGCGTCAGCGGGGGGGCTGGAGGCATTCACCCAGCTGCTGCGCGCTCTGCCCGCCGATACCGGGATGGCGTTCGTCGTGATTCAACATCTGGACCCCCAGCACGAGAGTTTCCTCGCGCCCACCCTGGCGAGGGTCACGGCCATGGCGGTCACCCAGGCGGCGCACGGCGAGCGGGTGGAACCGAACCACGTCTACGCCATCCCGCCCGGGGCCGACCTCTCCATCGCCCAGGGCGTTCTGACGCTTTCACCGCGGTCCCCCGCCTCGCCGCAACCTCATCTGCCCATCGACTTCTTCTTCGCGTCGCTGGCAGAGGAACGCCGGCGCAGGGCGATCGGGGTGGTGCTCTCGGGCAACGCCTCGGATGGGACCGAGGGACTGCACGCTATCAAGAACCAGGCCGGGATAACCTTCGCGCAGGATCCGTCGACGGCGAAGTTCCCCGACATGCCCCGGAACGCCATCGCGGCGGGCGTGGTGGATCACGTGTTGCCCGTGGCAGGCGTGGCCGACGAACTGGTGCGCCTCAGCCGCCACCCTCACCTGACCCAACCCGCGCCAGCGTGCTCCCCCAGCGGCGACCCGCTGGCCGACGGCGTCCCGGACAGGGCCGCGCGCGGCGGGATCATGGGGGTGCTGCGGTCGTCCGTGGCCGTCGATTTTCGCGAGTACAAGGCGCCCAGCTTCGATCGCCGGCTCTCCCGCCGCATGGCGCTCCGTCACGTCGAGGGCCACGAGCAATATCTCGATCTGCTCCGGCGCGACCCCGACGAGGTGCGGGCGCTGGCCGAAGACGCGCTCATCCACGTGTCGTCCTTCTTCCGGGATCCGACCGCCTTCGAGACCATCAAGACGGGCATCTTTCCCGAGATCTTGCGGCACAAGGCAGACGAGGCCCCCATCCGCATCTGGGTGGCCGGGTGCGCGGCGGGCGAAGAGGTGTATTCGCTGGCCATCTGCCTGCTGGAGTTCTTGCGGGACTCACCGCGGGAGCACCCCATCCAGATCTTCGGCTCGGACGTCAGCGAGCTGTCGATCGGCAAGGCCCGCGCCGGTCGGTACGCCGATGGTGCCATGCGCGGCGTCAGCGACGAGCGGCGGCGACGCTTCTTCACCAAGACCGACGCCGGCTATCGGATCAACAAGAACGTCCGCGACCTGTGCGTGTTCGTCCGCCACGATCTAGGCTGGGACCCTCCCTTCTCCCGCCTGGACCTGGTGAGCTGCCGCAATGTGCTCATCTACTTCGAGGCAGCCCTCCAGAAGCGCGTGCTGCAGACCTTTTCACTACAGCCTGATCCAGCCCGGCTTCCTGATGCTGGGACGCACCGAGAACGTGTCCGGCTTCAGTGAGCTGTTCAAGCCCTTCGACAAGGCCAGCAAGATCTACCTCCGCTCGGCGGCGCCCAGCGGGTTGCATTTCGCGGCGCGGTCCCCCCAACCTTCCCGTGGCCAGCTCGATCGGGGCTTCGCCGTCGGCCCTCCTCGTTCCGCCAGCGACGTGAGCCGGCACCTGGATCGCCTTCTGCTGGCCCGTTACGCCCCGCCCGGCGTCCTCATCAACGACAAGCTGGACATCCTGCAGTATCGCGGACAGACCGGCGCGTATCTGCAAGCCGCCCCCGGTGAGCCGCAGACCAACATCGTCAAGATGGCGCGTCCCGGCCTGGTCCCGGCGCTGCGCGCGATTCTGGCCCGCGCGAAGACCGAGCCGGCGCCGGTCCGATCGGACCAGGTCGACATAGATCAGGGCGGCTTCACCGTGACCTGTAACGTCGTCGTCATTCCCTTCGCCGGTCTTCCCGACGTCAGCGAGCGGCTGTTCGTGGTGCTATTCGAGGAGGTGTCCACGTCGGCCCCCAGGGCGCGCAGACGCTCGGGGCTCTCTGCGAGGGCCACTCGAGCGGCGGCGCACGATCTCGGCCGGATCCCGACGCTGGAGCACGAGCTATCCTCGACCACCGAATACCTGCAGTCGCTGATCGAAGAGCACGGCCAGATCAACGGCGAACTCGGCGCCGCGAACGAGGAGCTGATCTCCGGAAACGAGGAGCTGCAGAGCCTGAACGAGGAGCTGGAAACGGCGAAGGAGGAGCTGCAGTCGTCCAACGAAGAGCTGACCACCGTGAACGACGAGCTGCAACACCGCAGTCAGGAGGTGGGGCAGATCAACAGCGATCTCATCAACCTGCTGAACACGGTGGACTTGCCGGTCGTCATCGTCGATCAGGGTCGGCACATTCGTCGATTCACCCCTCAGGCACAGAAGCTGTTGAACCTGCTGCCGTCCGACATCGGACGACTGTTCGACGACATCAAGACGAACCTCGCCGTGCCCGATCTGGATCGACAGATCGCCGACGTCATCACCAGCTTCGTGGCCAGACAATCGGAGGTCCAGGACCGAGCCGGACACTGGTACCGCCTGCAGATCCGTCCTTACAAGGCGGCCGACGAGCGCATCGACGGCGCCATGGTATCGCTGGTCGACATCGACGCCCTGAAGGTCCATGTCCATGACGCGCAGGAAGGCCAGGCCACCGCCGAACGGGCTGATCGTGCCAAGGACGAATTCCTGGCCGTCCTCTCGCACGAACTGCGCACGCCGCTCTCGGTGCTGATGATGCAAACCCGGCTGCTGCGCCAGGGAGGTGCCGACCCGGTCAAGCGCGAGCGGGCCTGTGACCGGATCGAGCGTAGCACCAAGCTGCAGTTGCACCTGATCGAGGATCTGCTGGACGTCTCCCGCATCGTGACCGGCAAGATGAGGGTCGACCTGCGCCCCACCGATCTGACGTCCGTAGTGAAGGCGAGCGTGGACGGCGTGACGGCGTCGGCCGCCGCGAGATCGATCGAGCTGCGGGTGGCCATCGCCCCCTCCCTGGGCCCCGTGGCGGGAGACCGCCTGCGCCTGGAGCAGGTGGTGTCAAACCTTCTCGCGAACGCCTTGAAGTTCACCCCCGACCAGGGTCGGGTCGAGGTCTTGCTCGAGCGCCAGGGCGGGTCCGCGCACCTGCAGATCAGCGACACCGGCATCGGCATCGACGCCCAGTTTCTGCCCCTCATCTTCAATCGATTGACCCAGCAGGACAGCTCGACGACCCGGCGGCACACGGGTCTGGGCCTGGGCCTCGCCATCGTACGCTACCTGGTGGAGGCCCATGGCGGCACCGTGCGCGCGGAGAGCGCCGGCCCCCACCGAGGCTCGACCTTCCACCTCACCCTCCCCTTCCTGAAGGCCGAGCCGCTCGCGAACTCGGGACCGGCACGGGAGGAGCGGCCGGCCGCCAGCGCGGCCGTCGCCCCGGCGCTGCTGTCGTCCCGGATCCTGGTGGTGGAGGACGACGCCGGGCTGCGAGAGGTGATTGCCGAGAGCCTGACCACGATGGGCGCCCTGGTGCGGACGGCCGAATCCGCCGCGGCCGGGCTGCTGCTCCTCGATGATTTCCGTCCCGACCTGTTGGTCTGCGACATCGCCATGCCCCACCAGGATGGCTACGCGTTCATCTCGTGCGTGCGCGCGCGAGGCGGCAACAAGGGCGCCATCCCCGCGGCCGCGCTGACGGCGCTGGTGGGAGACTCCGACCGGCAACGCGCCCTGGCCAGCGGATTTCAGGCTTACCTCACCAAGCCGGTGGACATCGATCTCCTGGCCAGGACGCTCTGCACCTTGTCTCTGCGGCGGTCGCCGGCGCTCAGCCTGTCGAGGTGACGACCTCCTGGCGGTGAGCCCCAGTCACGAGAAGATGTCCTGGCGCGCCTTCTTCACCACCGCTGCGACCGCGGGGTGATGGAGGCGCTGGTCGACCGAGATGGCGTAGAACTGCTGGCGGACCTGCTTCAGGCGACCCGCGACCTGCACGTTGTAGCGCCGCCTGAACTCGTTCTCGAACACCGTGGGCGCGGGGAAGAAGCCCTGGCCCGCCTCGCCGAAGGCGTACATCAGGGAGCTGTCGTCGAACTCCGCCACCAGCGCCGGGCGCACGCGGTTGGTCTCGAACCACTGGTCCAGCATGCGCCTGATGGTGGCGTGAGCGCTGGGGAGCAGGCACGGTGCGCCGTCCAGGGAACGAGGAAATCCCGTGCGCAGCCGCTTGGCGAGCTTGGCGCCGGCCAGGAACGTGGTGCCGCACTCGCCGAGCAGGTTGTTGTAGGCGTGCGCCCGCGTCCCGGGGCCGATCGGCCGGTCGGCGAGGACCAGATCCAGCTCCTGCCCGGCGAGCTCGCTCATGAAGTCCTCGACCACGCGGTCCTCGCGGCACACGAGATAGATGGGCCTGCCGATCTGGAACGCCGGCTCGAGCAGCTTGTGGACCAGCGCCTTGGGGAGCGCGTCGGCCACGCCCACGGTGAAGCGCAAGGGGCGTGTGGAGCCGCGCCCCTTGAGGGTGCCCATCAGGTCTCGACCGATGGCGAAGATCTCGTCGGCGTGTCGAAACACGGTGCGGCCCACGCTGGTGAGGACCAGGCCCCGGCCCACGCGCTCGAACAGCTTCTCTCCGATGACCTCCTCCAGCCGCCGCACCTGCCCGCTTATCGTGGGCTGGGCCAGGTGCAGCTCTCGGCTGGCGCGAACGACGCTGCCGTAGCGGGCCACCGTCCAGAAGTAGAGCAGGTGGTGATAGTTCAGCCATTCCATGCTCGAGACGATACCTTGACCCGCTCGCTCGTCGTCGAGCGCGGTCTGGCCCGGTCCGGTCGGGTCCCGGGCCTCGGGGCCCCGGCGAGCGCCCGCCACGGCAGGGGTCGCCGGCGATCGAGACAATGGCCAGGCCCTAGGTCAGACGACCGGGTCGGGCGTGCGCTTGCGCCAGCAGTAGAGGCACAAGGTCGCCGCGGGCATGATCATGCCGCCACACGCGCCACAGGCGATGCGCGCGGGCCCCGGGTCGGCGACGCGCAGCAGGTGGCCCACCAGCGACAGCTCATCGAGCGTCGTTTGAACGCCGGCCAGGACTTCGTCCCGGGCCACGGTGCCCCCTTCCGTGGCGGTCTGGCGCAGCTTGCCCAGCACGGTCCGCGCCGCCTCGAGATGTCGTCCAACCTCCCCGCTGCCGGCGCCGATGGGCTGGTCCATGACCGAAGAATACGCGTCGAGGGATCGACCCGACACCACGGTATTCTCGAAGCCTGGCGGTTGATATTCCTCATGGTCGGGAGGTGGCGTACGCGGCATGGTGGGTGGGACATGGGCACACAGAACAACGACAAGACGGAACAGACGATGAAGATGACGAAGCAGGGCGTACGCGACCTGAATCACCTCACCCGGACGGTGCCCCCGGTGACCGCCGAGGTCGGCTCTCCGCCGGCCGAGGACGCGCCGGTCGCCGGCGAGCGCGTCAGCGCGCCGGTCGAGCCCTGAGTCGCCCGAGCGGAGCGTTGCTTCGCCATCTGGTTGGAGTTCCGGGGCGCAGGATGGTCTCGATGCCCGAACGGAAAGCGCAGGGAAGCATGTGGTTCGACGAGCTGGCGGTGTTTCTGATGATCTGCTGTGCGCTGGGCTGGGCGCTCTTGAACCGGGAGCGTCCTTCCCTCCTCGCCTCCCGGGCCGTCCGGAGGGCGGGCCCTGCCGGGCGCCAGCCGTCCCGAGACGGCTGGCCCTGGGGCGCCTGACCTGTCAAAACTACCCTAAATGCCAATCGGTCCGTTCGATGGGGTCAAGGTGTTCTCGGCCACGAAGGCAAACGATCGCGCGGTGCTGGGCGATGTGGTCACCGCGTGGATTCAAGATCATCCGGAGAACGAGGTGGTGGACACCGTGGTCAGGCAGTCCTCCGACCACGCATTCCACTGTCTGACGTTCACGCTGTTCTGGCGGATGAAGCCTCCGGCGGCTGGCTAGGCGCCCCCCGGCCCAAGCATGGGCCCTGGTTCCTGGCCTGGTCGTCCCCTGCGCCCGCGGCGCCAGCAGGCTAAGCCGGGACGGGCCGCGCCATCTGGTAGTCCCTGGAGCCACATCTCCAGCAGCCCCAGCTGCCACAGGATGTTGACGCCCAGGTTCGAGCGGTCGTTGGGCCGGTCGAACAGGCTGGTGACGAACTGGCGCCGGAACAGCCCCCGCGCGCTTGCCGCCTCGCTGGTCAGCGCGGCGCGCACCTGCTCCAGCAGGGGGCCCTCGAGATGGCCAGCGCGGGTACCACTCGTACCCCGCGAAGACCTCCTCCGCGCCCTGCCCCGACTGCACCACCTTCACGTGCTTCGCCACCTGCTGCGAAAGCAGGTAGAAGGCCACCGCGTCGTGGCTGACCATGGGCTCGCTCATCGCGGCGATGGCGTCCCCCACCGCCGGGACCAGGGCCTGATTGTCGATGCGTAGCTGGTGGTGATCGGTGTCGAAGGCGCGCGCCACCGGGTCGGAGTAGTGGAACTCGTCCCCGCTCATGCCGCCCGCGGCCTCGAAGCCGACGCTGAACGTCTTCAGGCCCCGCTGCCCGCCCTGGGCCAGCAGCGCCACGATGACGCTCGAGTCGATGCCACCGGACAGCAGCACCCCGATGGGAACGTCGGCCACCATGCGGCGCTTCACCGCCTGCCGCAGGGCCTGCAGGATGGCGTCCTGCCACTGCTGCGCCGACCAGTCGGCGCGCGCGGGGTCGCGTGAGAAGGTGGGTCGCCAGTAGACCCGGTCGCGCTCGGCGCCGTCGGGCTCGATGGTGCGCACGGTGGCGGCCGGCAGCTTCCTGACGCCGGCCAGGATGGTGTACGGCGCGGGCACCACCGCGTGAAACGTCAGATAATGGTGCAGCGCCACCGGGTGCACGGCGCGATCGACGTCGCCGGCCGCCAGCAGCGCGGGCAGCGTCGAGGCGAAGCGCAGCCGCCGCGCGCCGCGCGCCGCGCGCCAGGTAGAGCGGCTTGATGCCCAGCCGATCGCGCGCCATCACCAGGCGCCCGCTGTCACGCTCGGCGATGACGAAGGCGAACATCCCCAGGAAGCGCTCGACACAGGCGGCGCCGCAGCGGTGATAGGCCGAGACGGCCTGGCGGCCCGAGGCGGGCCCGCCGCCCTAGCGCCCAAAAGAGTCGCCCACGGGTCCGGGTGTCGCGGCGCAGCGATTGCTTTGTGCCGTGGTCGTATCCAAAGTGGGGGTCCGATGTGCGGCGCGAAGTCAGGAACCCGTCTGTGGGACTCGAAGGTCGGCGGTAGGTTCGTTCCCGTCGCAAGCGGTTGGGTGTGAGCGCCGCAAGGATCTGGACCCTCCGCTGGTGGAGGGCACGCCCCGCCGCCAACGCCCCGCTCGTCTCCGAACCGCCCCTGGGCGCGGAGCTGTTCAGCGTGGGCCGGCTGGAGGAGCACGCGCGCACGCTGGCCGAACGGCACACCCTGGGACGCCGGGGGCGTGGCCAGCCCGACCGGCTGTTGCTGCGCCTGGAAGAGAACGCGACGGTGCTGCGGGACGCGAACACCCTGCTCGCCGACGCGGTGAAGCGGGGGACCCGCATCACGCCCGCCGCCGAGTGGTTCATCGACAACTACCACGTCAT
>Ga0207652_10003576_pt1 | contig 12820 bp, 9 predicted proteins | sample KBSC63BmetaG_FD_184334 | JGI IMG/M metagenome (GOLD analysis project Ga0207652, IMG submission 184334) | Corn rhizosphere microbial communities from Kellogg Biological Station, Michigan, USA - KBS C6-3B metaG (SPAdes) (version 2) | ecosystem: Host-associated > Plants > Roots > Rhizosphere ... | reverse complement strand
CGAGGAGGTGGATGGGAAGCTGCGCACTCGGGTGCGTGACAACATGGTCGATGTTGTTCGTGTGGATGTGACGCTGGGCCTTGACCCCGTGCAGCCAGTGAACGGCTATTACCGCATTGTGATGGTCAACACCGCCACTCGCCAGGCTGCCCTGGTGGTAGAGGATGTGGTCCGCAAGGATGAAATCGTGATCAAGAGCCTGGGCAATTACATGAAGCGGCTGAAGATGTTCCCGGGGGCGACGATCGCTCCGGACGGCAGCCTGATTCTATTGCTCGATGTAAACCGGCTGGTTGCTTTTGAGGCTATGGAGCACCGCCAGACCATCGGCTTTGAGACAGCGGTTGCGACACCCACTCCAAGTGCAGCCCGGATTTTTGCGCCAGGAGCGGAAGCTGTTGCGCGCGGCACACTCCCGCAGCAGGCGATTGATACGGTTCCGGAAGAAAAGCTTGTGGTTCTGGTGGACGATTCCATCAGCGTGCGAAAGTTTGTGGGGCGCATGCTGGAAAAGGCGGGATACCGGGTGAAGTTGGCTGCTGACGGTATGGAGGCGCTTGAAGTGATCGCGCAGAGCAAGTGCGATCTCGTGGTTACTGACCTGGAGATGCCGAGGACCAACGGTTACGAACTGCTGGCCCATCTGAGGCAGAACCCGCAGACTCATGGCATTCCCATCATGGTTGTGACTTCGCGTGCAGGAGCCAAGCATCGTGATCGCGCGATGAAAGAAGGTGCTTCGGCTTTCCTGACGAAGCCGGTTCAGGAAGAGCACTTTCTGGCCAGCGTGGGAAGACTCATTGGAGCAGGAGCGGCTGAAAAGCTGAACGTCGCCGTTGATCAGGGTTGATCGGCGGCTGAGAGAACATGGAAGCAGGCAGGAAAATTCGAGTCTTGGTAGTCGACGACTCCGCCTTCATGCGCAAGGTGCTGGCGGAGATCATTGCCTCCGATTCCCAGCTCGATATCTGCGGTGAAGCGAAGAATGGTAAGGAAGCTGTGGCTCAAGCCGAAGCCCTGAAGCCCGACGTAATTTCCATGGACATCAATATGCCGGTGATGGACGGCCTGCAGGCAACCGAACTCATCATGTCCGCCAATCCACGGCCCATACTGATCGTCAGTTCAGAATCGAGAGAAGGCGCCGACGTCACTCTCAAAGCCCTTCAGCTGGGCGCCATCGATTTCGTCTCCAAGCCTTCCAGCGGAATCGATCTGGACATGCGGTCCGTGGCTGACGAACTGCTTCGCAAGCTGAAGATGTCGGCTAAAGTTCGAGTCGTGCGAACGGCAACGCGGAGCCGGCTACCGGAAGGGATTCAGGCGACAAAGCAGCCTCCACTTCGCTCCGAAATTGCGCGAGCCCAATCTACTAAATTTCCGGTGGTCGTCATCGCTGCATCTACGGGCGGCCCTGCGACCCTGATGAAATTGGCGCCTTTGTTTCCTGCCGATTTTCCAGCCGCCGTTATCATTGTCCAGCACATGCCGGGAAGCTTCACGACACAATTCAGTAAACAACTGGGTGAAGCTGCGCAAATTCGAGTGAAAGAAGCAGAGGCAGGCGAGATCGTCGTTCCTGGCCAGATGTATGTGTGTCCGGGATCGCACCACCTGAAAATCACATCTAACGGCCGCATCACCCTCGATGATGGTCCACGAGTTAACGGTTATCGCCCGTGTGCTGACCTCGCAATGGACAGCGCCGCTGCTTTTTACGGCGCCCTGACCGTTGGGGTGGTTCTGACTGGCATGGGGAATGACGGGGCGAAGGGATCCCAGACAATCAAGGCCGCGGGAGGAATGGTGTTGGCTCAGGATGAAGCCACTGCGGTGATCTTCGGCATGCCTCAGGAAGCCATCCGAACTGGAGCGGTGGATCAGGTGCTTCCCGTCCAAGACATTTATGCGGCGATCGAGAAACGGGTAGTGAACGCCTTCGGCACGGCCCGTGTGGGGGCGCTGTGAACTACACGACCAGCAAGACGGGAAAGGGAGCCACCGAATGAGTTCGCCGGCATCGGCTCCCGCCAAAATCTTGTTGATCGATCCCAACCTGTTCTTCGCCCGCAGAGTGATGGAGGCGATCAAGCACGAAGGCTTTGAAGCAGTTCATTGCAGCCAGTCGGCATACGCGCTGACGATGCTCGAATATGACACTCCCTCCGCTATCGTGTGCTCCACCAGTTTGCGCGAAATGAATGCGCATGACCTGCCACCAATTGTTCATGCCGATCCGAAGACTGCGCACGTGCCGGTGATTGCTCTTGGAGAAGGCGGCGACCAGGCGCTCATGGCAGCTTTTCGTTCCGGTTGCGCCGATTACATCGACAAACGTCTGGGACCGGAACTGATTGCGTCGCATATCAAGTCATTTCTGCGCAGCCACACCGAGGGATTTCAACCGGTGCAGATGCTGGTTTCTTCCGATACAGCGCTGAGCGGGAGTCTCTCTCACATGGACATTCCCGGCGTGGTGCAGATGCTCACGCACACGCGCCAGACCGGGGCGCTTTACGTGAACACGGAAATCATCGACGGAATTATTTTCTTCGAAAACGGAATCGTCACGCACGCAGAGAGCGGAGAACTGGTGGGTGATGAAGCCATGGTGCATATTGTGAAGCTCTGCAACGGACTTGATTCCGGATCTTACAAGTTTTTACCCGGCGAGAGCGCCGCAACGCGTACCGTGCTGCGCTCCGCGACCGAACTCATGCTGGAAGCCCTGCGTGAACTGGATGAAACTGCGCAGGCCGAGACCGAGGGGGGATTCTGATGTCAGCCGCACCCACCGTTTATTTCATTGATGACAGCGCAACCATGCGTGAGGTGATCAAGATAGCCTTTCGTCGCGAGAACATGAACGTACTGGCGACGCATGATGCCGTGCTGGCGCTCTCGGAAATCGAGGAGAAGCGTCCCGACATCGTGATCACCGATGTGATCATGCCGGAGAAGGACGGCTACGAAGTTTGCCAGTTCATCAAGAACCACCCAGAGCTGTGCAAGACGCCTGTGATCCTTATGTCCGGCGTTGTCAATCGCACGGTAGCGGAAAAGGCGTTTGCCGTGAAAGCCGACGAATTACTCCGCAAGCCCTTTCAGCCGCAGGACCTTATTTCGCGTGTGCGACACCTGCTCAGCGGCAATACCGTACCGCTGCCGACTCCGGCAGCTGCAGCGAGCGCTGCGATGGCGTTAAGCAGCATCTTCGCCGCGTCGCCTTCGCCCATACCGTCTCGATCTGTCACTCCGGCACCGGTCTCCGAACCGAAAGTCGTGGCAGCATCCGTGAGCAGCTCTGTAATGGACTTCCCACTGAGCGCGACTCTAACAGTTCCGGAGCAGGACCCACTGCTGGAGCCGATGGACTACTCGCCAGTTTCAGCGCCAATTGGTTCCGCAATGCCGGTGGTTCCGCCTCAACCGTCGCCTACAATCGTTGCCTCTCCGCCCATGACTCCTTCGCCTGTGCTGCGAAACGGAAATGGAGGAGAAAATACCCGGATCAAAGTCGAAGTCATGCGCCTGGAGGGGCTCGTCAAGAAGTTACAGGCTGAGCTTCACGCAGAACGCGAATATTGCCGAGCCCTTGAAGACCACATTCGCACCCTTCAGGAAGCCGACTAGGAGCGGTTTAAAAGAAGGTTCGTAAGCGATTTCACGGGTATTCTGCCGTGCCAGGGATTTGTTAGACTGCCGCAGCTGACGCGAAGCTTTGCCCTCACGGGAGGATGGATGCCGCTTACTTACATTGACTGGCTGGTCATTGCTGGTTACCTGCTTATCAATCTTGGGATAGGCATCTATTACCGTCGTCGCTCCGGCGGCAACACGGAAGAATTTTTTGTCTCGGGCCGCAATGTTTCGTGGTGGCTGGCTGGAACTTCGATGGTTGCGACCACCTTCGCGGCGGACACGCCACTTTTTGTGAGTGGCGTGATTGCGACCCAGGGGATCGCCGGCAACTGGATCTGGTGGAGTTCCTGCCTCAGCGGAATGCTTACCGTCTTTTTCTTCGCGCGATACTGGCGACGCGCGGAAATCCTTACGGACGTCGAACTGACGGAGATCCGTTACAGCGGAAAGCCGGCGGCGTTTCTTCGCGGATTCAAGGCCATCTATCTCGGGCTGTTCATGAATTGCCTGATTCTTGGCTGGGTTACAAATGCGATGGTCAGCATCATCGCGGTGCTGCTGGGCCCGCTCATCCAGCAGGGAAAAGTTCTTCAGTTCGCGCTCGGCAGTCACACCATTCTGCATTACACCTTCGGCGCTCCGCAGCACACGGCCCTGCTGATCTGCATTTTCATCCTGGTTCCGTTTACCGGCATATACACTTCGATTGGCGGGCTTTGGGGCGTGCTGGTCACAGACTTGTTTCAGTTCGTCCTGAAGATGGGCATGGTGGTGGTTCTGGCGTGGGTGGCCGTCTCGCGCATCGGCGGCATGGACTCGCTGAAGCTGCATCTTCAGTTCGTGAGCCAGTCGGCTCAAAAAGCGGGACACCCTGTTTCGAATCCGCTGGCATTTTTCCCCGATTTCCACCTCGGCTGGACGTCCGATGCACTGTGGACACTTCCGGTCCTCACGTTCCTGACCTATCTGGGAGTGCAGTGGTGGTCGGCCTGGTATCCGGGAGCTGAGCCAGGCGGGGGCGGCTACGTTGCGCAGCGGATGTTCTCTGCCCGCGACGAAAAAAATTCACTTGGCGCGACGCTCTGGTTCAACATCGCGCACTACGCATTACGTCCGTGGCCGTGGATTATCACGGGCCTGGTAGCGCTGGCTGTTTATTCCCCAAATGGCGGCTTGAACCCCGATCCGACATTTGCACTGAACCCGCAGCAAGGCTACGTGATGGTGCTGCGTGATTATCTCCCGCCTGCACTGCGTGGAGTCATGGTCGCTGCCTTCCTGGCTGCCTTCATGTCAACCCTGGGTACACAGCTCAACTGGGGCGTCTCTTATCTCGTCAATGACCTTTATCGCCGATTTGCTGTGCGCGGAAGAAGTGAGAAGCACTACGTGGCCGCGGGCAGAATATTTACGATTGTCCTTGTTCTCGTGTCCAGCTATGTCGCCAGCGAATTGCATTCGGTGGGACAGGGCTGGGAGATCGTATTGAATCTGGGTATAGGCACGGGCGCCGTCTACATTCTTCGCTGGTACTGGTGGCGGATCAACGCGTGGAGCGAGATTGTGGCTATGAGCGTGGCCGCGATTGTGACGGTCGTTCTCAGCCGGGTCAAGTTTGCCGGTACGGAGCCGATTGTCTTCGCAAAGACAGCACTGATTACGGCAAGCTGTACCACTGTGGCGTGGGTGATCGCTACGCTGCTCACACCTTCAGAGCCGGAGCAGAAGCTGCTGGAGTTTTATCGCCGTGTTCATCCAACTGTTCATGGTTGGCGGAAGATTGCCGCGCTGGCTCCGGATATGGCGCCCGTCAGCGACTTAAAAAACAACGCGTTCGACTGGGTCCTCGGATGTTTGCTGGTTTACTGCTCACTTTTCGGAATCGGGAAGATAATCTTTGGACAGCCGGTGTTTGGGATACTGCTGCTGGCGCTGGCAGCGCTTTGCGGATATCTCATTTTCTGGGATCTCTCGCAGCGCGGGTGGGAGTCACTCTCCGGTGTGGCTCCGAAAACAGTGGATCTTGAGGCGGTAGCCACCGAAAATCGGAACTGATTAGGGCTCCTGCTCGAGTTTCCGCCGAGCCTGATCGAGCTCTTTCCGCCGCGCTCCATCCACCTTGGGGTAAGACAGATCGATGCTCTCCAGGGTTTCGATAATGGCGGAGCTGACCACGAGATGCATGAACCATTTGTGGTCAGCCGGCACGACAAACCAGGGCGCCTCTCTGGTTGAGGTATGCCGTATAGCATCTTCATAGGCTTCCATATAGTCGTCCCAGAACTCGCGTTCACGTACGTCTGCCTCAGAGAATTTCCAGTTTTTCCCCGGTTCTTGCAGGCGGGCCAGGAAGCGCCTCTTCTGCTCCTCACGTGAGACGTTGAGGAAGAACTTGCGAATGATCGTCCCGTTTCGCGCAAGGTACGACTCAAGGCCGCGGATGTCCTGATAACGCTCTTTCCATACTTTCCTCGTCACGAGTTCCCAGGGGAGGTGTTGCCTTTCCAGGAACTCGGGATGCACACGCACCACCAGTACTTCTTCATAGTATGAGCGATTGAAGACGCCGATCTGGCCACGTTCGGGAAGACAGCGATTGGTACGCCACAAAAAATCGTGGTCCAGTTCCTCGGTGGAAGGCTGCTTGAAACTGAACACCTGGCAACCCTGCGGATTCAATCCGGACATCACGTGCTTGATAACACCATCTTTGCCGGCGGCGTCCATTGCCTGAAAAATGAGTAGAACTGCCCATTCATTCTGGGCGTAAAGCATGTCCTGCAATGTTGCCATTCGTTTAACGCTCTCTTGAAGCAGGGCCTGAGACTGCTCTTTCAAGTCAAGGCCTTGAGTATCAGCAGTATCGTAGTCTTTCAGCCTGAAGTCCTTTCCGTGGTCGACACGGAAGGCTTCAGCCAGGGTCGCAAGCTTTTTCAGTTTCATGGCTGAGGGATGTTGTATCGCACTCGGCGCGCGGCTGCCAAATGGGTGGGCTGAATCGGGCTGGTAGAATTCGAACTGCCCAGAGAAAAAACAACATGGAACAACGTCAGGTCCCAAATGCCATAGAAGCGCCGTCTGATTGCCGACTAGCTTTCCAAGTGAGCGCCAAAGGAGTGCAGGTGTACCGGCTTGTTAAAGATCAACAGAGAGTCGTGTCGTGGGTTCTGGCCGGACCCGAAGCCGAACTCACTGATGAAAACGCAAGGGTGGTCGGGACGCATTTCGAGGGGCCAACCTGGAGACATCACGATGGCAGCGAGATTCGAGGCAAGGTAATTGCTCGCGCGGATGCGCCTGACCCGGCAGCGATACCCTGGCTGTTGTTAGAGGTGACAGAAAGAGCAGGAACAGGTGCGTTGAGCAGAGTTTCCTATATCCAGAGAGTTGAGACTTTCGGAGGTCACCCGCCGCAAAAGCATGATGTGAACGAAGGCGAATTCGTACGGATTCCTTATACAGCCGTCTATCGCTTTTTCAGCCACTTCCGGAGTTAAGCTACGCCAGCGGGAATTGCCGAGCGTTTCGGGAAAATCTCACCCATGCGCCGGATTTGGGCGCCGACGGCACGCAGTTTTTCTTCAATGCGCTCATAACCGCGATCAATGTGATAAACGCGATCGAGGATGGTCTCGCCCTCAGCAACCAGTGCGGCAATCACAAGAGAAGCCGAGGCGCGGAGATCGGAACATTGAACAGCAGCGCCGCTGAGCTGAGTGCCTCCGCGCACAATCGCCCGCCGGCCTTCCACGCGGATGTTGGCTCCCATGCGTACCAGTTCCTGAGCGTGCATAAACCGGTTTTCGAAGATGTTTTCCGTGACCACAGTCGTGCCTTCGGCTTGCGTTGCTAGAGCCATGTACTGCGCCTGCATGTCTGTGGGGAAGCCAGGATATTCTTCGGTGCTGATATCCGCCGCCGAGAGCTTGTGTCCATTTGTCACGCGCACACAATCGCGGTCGACCCCCAGTGTTAGGCCGCATTCGTAAAGCTTGCTCAGCAATGCTCCCAGATGATGGGGATCACAATTGGAAACGGCGAGATCGCCGCCGGTGAGCGCCGCAGCGATGATGAATGTGGCGGCCTCGATGCGGTCGGGGATAATGCGATGCCGTGCACCGTGCAGCTTCTCAACACCCTGAATGCGGACAGTCGAAGTGCCTGCGCCTTCAATTCTGGCACCCATTTTGTTCAGCAGGGTAGCCAGATCGCTGACTTCGGGCTCGCGGGCACAGTTTTCCATCAATGTCTCGCCTTCGGCGAGCGCTGCCGCCATCATTAAGTCTTCGGTTCCGGTGACGGTGATCTTGTCAAAGATAATGTGGCCGCCGCGCAGGCGATCGGCGGAAGCTTCGATGTATCCGTGCTCCTGGGTAATCTTTGCGCCGAGTCTTTCCAGGCCTTTGATGTGCAGGTCAATTGGTCGGGCGCCAATCGCGCACCCTCCGGGGAGTGATACGCGGGCGCGGCCCACGCGGGCGACCAGCGGCCCAAGGACCAGGGTACTGGCGCGCATCGTCTTCACCAGTTCGTAAGCCGCTTCCGGATTGTTGAGATTGCGGCAGCAGAGGGTAGTGCGATGCGAGGCGCGACCGTAACCAAGTTCCACCTCGGCACCCATTGAGACGAGCAGGTTGCGTTCAGTCTGGATATCGCGCACGTCGGGGATATTTTCAAGCACTACTGGCTCGTCGGTCAGGAGCGCAGCAGCCATCGCCGGCAGCGCGGCATTTTTTGCGCCGCTTACGCGGATGGTGCCAATGAGCGGGTTTCCGCCGCGAATTACGAACTTGTCCATAAGGTTTTCAGGTCTGTCCAGAGCCGAGAGGCCGACGCGAATCGCGTTTACCCGCAGCGGAGATCGCTTCGCCGGAACCACAGTAGCGAGCAGTTGCTCAGTGCTGCGCACGGTAGATGCACTTCCAGACTGCGGTTTGGATAACCTCTTCATTCTAAATTACCTGGATAATAAGTCAGCGTGCTGCAAGGGCTTGTCGGACATTTCCCTTATGGAGATTGAGTTTTCGCACTGCTTCTGAACTGGTCAAACCAGTCTTGAGCATGATGAGCGCCACAGGCACGCGGTTGCCCGAGGATTTCAGGGCGCGGGTCGCGGTTTGACGGTCGACTCCAGCGCCCTCCTGCAAAATGCTTAGCGCGCGCTGTGCCAGCTTGAGGTTTTTGGTTTCCACGTGGGCCATGAGGTTGCCGTAAACCCGTCCGAGCCTAGCCATCGCTCCAGTGGTAAGCATGTTTAGAACCATTTTCTGAGCTGTTGCCGCTTTCATCCGTGTGGAACCGGAGAGCACTTCGGGACCAACGTCGGCGACGATCTCAATGTGGGCGCTCCTGCCCAATTCGGAATCCGGGTTGCACGCGAGCGCTACCGTTTGTGCGCCGCGCTTGCGGGCAAGCTGGAGTGCGGCGACGGTGTATGGGGTCCTACCGCTGGCTGCCAGGCCGACAACAACATCTCTTTTGCCTGGTTTGCGTCGCGCCATGTCACGTTCGCCGGACGCGCGAGAGTCTTCACTGAATTCCTTCGCGCGACCGAGCGTCTTTGTTCCGCCAGCCATCACAAACTGCACAGTCTTTGGGCTGACACCAAACGTCGGCGGGCACTCTGAAGCATCCAGTGCGGCAATGCGGCCGCTCGTGCCGGCGCCTACATAAATCAGCCTTCCGCCGACGGCAATTGCATTGGCGATGGCGTCGATGGCTTCTGCGATTTGCGGTAAGGCTTTCTCCACTGCCCCGGCGATCTTGCGATCCTCGGCATTCATGATCTCGGCGATTTCAAGAGCGGACATGGTGTCCAGATCGGTGGATGCGGAGTTCCGCCGTTCGGTGTTCAGCTTATGCAGGTTTGCGCGCTCAAGGGTCAACGGAGGGCCTCCACAACGGCATCGTGAAATGCCGGCCTGATCTGTCTAATGATCTGCGAGCTGCGATCCGGCCACGTACGATTGGTCAGCAATGTGACAGAGAGCTGCCGCTCCGGATCAATCCACAGGGAAGTACCGGTATAGCCCAGGTGGCCATACGCACGCGGGGAAAAGTACTTACCGGACTGTGACGGATGAGATGGTGTATCCCATCCAAGAGTCCGTGATGTGCCTGCGGGCGAGGGCTCGCGTCGTGTAAAAAGCTCCACAGTGTGTAAATCAAACAACGGCGAACCGCCTCTGAGCACGCATTCGGCAAATATTGCGAGTTCCTGAGCGGGACCGAAGCAGCCGGCATGGCCTGCGACACCCCCCATCACCCAGGCATTTTCATCGTTCACTGCGGCGCGGATGAGCTTGTGGCGAAAGCGCCGGTCGTTTTCAGTTGGCGGGATGGTTGAGCGTTCCCAGCGCGCCGGATTGAAACCCGTATGTTCCAGCCCGAGCGGCGTAAAGATCCGATTTCCACAAAAAAGGTGCAGCGGTTGGCCGGTGATCCGTTCCAGGGCTTCGCCGAGGAGTATGAAACCCACGTCACTGTATTCGGCCGTGCTGCCTGGGTCAGCGATTAAAGGCACCTTCGACGCCTGCGATAGCAGTTCCTGCCGTGTCTTTGCCGTTTCAAACAGCCGAACGTAGGCCGGCAGTCCGGAAGAGTGCGCAAGAAGCATGCGGAACGTAATGGCGAGCCGCCTTGGATCATCGCCCCGGAATTCGGGCAGCACGCTTGCAACCGGCGACTCAAGTTCGAGCTTGCCTTCTTCGAAGAGAAGCATGCATGCGCTGGTAGTTGCCAATGCCTTCGTAACAGATGCGAGATCAAAGACGGTCCCGGCTTCAACCTTGCGCGACAATTCCGAGTAGGTGAAACGCCCGAGGGCTTTCCATGCGACCAGGGCGCCCCGCGCGGTGATGGCAACGGCGGCCCCCGGAAACGCACGGCGGCGGATGCCATCGTTCAGCACCGCGAAGGCACGCTCAAACTGCTGATCTTGTTCGGAGAGAGCGGCAGGGAGCAGACTGTTAGTAACCTGGTCCAGAAGCATCCTCAAGTTGCATTTGTGTTCGGTTTATAACACACTCAATCCAGAGATGAAACTGTCGGCGAAGGTTACCTTGTGCAGCTGTCTTTTGCTGCTTCTGATTTTTAGCTCACCATTATTTGCACAGAAAAAGAAACCCAAGGCCCGGCATCGTCCGGGCGTGCTGAACATCCGGGAAACCGGTGATTTCAGCAATGTGGACTTACTCGTGCAGCAGCAGGTGAATGATCTGGCGATCACGGGCGCCGTGCTCATGGTGGGGCACGACGGGCATGTCGTGCACCAGAAGGCGTTCGGGTATCGCGCGTTCACGCCAAAACGCGAGCCGACGACCCTGGACACCATCTTCGACCTCGCGTCGCTCACTAAGGTGGTTGCTACCACGCCCAGCGTGATGCGCTTGGTTCAGTACGGCCAATTGCGGCTGGATGAACCCGTAGCACATTACATTCCAGAGTTTGGCGCCAACGGAAAAGAGAACGTCACGATCCGGCAGCTGATGACGCATTATTCCGGACTGCGGCCCGACCTGGACCTGAATACGCCGTGGCAGGGAAGAGACACGGCGTTCCGCATGGCACATGAAGAACGCCTGGCTACTCCGCCAGGAGCGCAGTTTGTCTATAGCGACATCAATTTCATCCAGCTCGGCGAAATGGTACAGAGGCTTTCCGGGCTCACACTGGACAAGTATGCGGAAGTCCACGTGTTCGGGCCGCTTGGGATGGCGCACACGCGCTTTCTTCCTCCGCAGAGCTGGGTACCGAAAATCGCCGAAACGCTCGCAGTGGATGATCGCAAGCTGCTGCGCGGAGTCGTCCATGATCCCACTGCGGAACGCATGGGCGGAGTGGCGGGACATGCCGGGTTGTTCGGAACCGCCGGTGATCTGGCTCTCTATGCGCAGGCTCTGATTGACCGCTCGACCATCCTCTCTCCCGACTTGATTGAGAAGATGACCACGCCGCAGCAGCCGCCGAATGCGGTAGACGTACGCGGGCTGGGATGGGATATCGACTCACCGTTTTCGAGCAATCGTGGCGCACTGCTGCCGGTGGGCTCGTTCGGTCACACGGGGTTCACCGGGACGTCACTCTGGATCGACCCTTACACGGACACCTACATTGTTCTTCTCACGAACACGGTGAGGCCGCGAGCCGCCAACAACCCGGTGGTCTCATTGCGCTCGCGTGTGGCTACGGCAGTCGCTGGAGTGCTGAAGCTGGATGTCACAGATGCGAAGCGTGAGAAGCAGCTCACCGTAACCGGCTACAGCGAAGTGGCCGCGGGATCCCGCCATGTGACGACGCGAAATGGGCATGTGCTGACAGGCATAGACGTACTGGAGCGCGATAATTTTGCGCAACTCAAGGGCGACAAAGAGACCGTCACCATCGGACTACTCACAAATCAGACCGGACTAGACGGGCAGGGCCGGCGAACAATCGATGTCCTTGCGAATGCTCCGGGAGTGAAGTTGGCGGCCATCTTCAGCCCCGAACATGGGATATTTGGGAACCTTGATCAGCTCAACGTCGATAACGGAACAGATTCCGTAACCGGAATTCCTGTGTACAGCCTTTACGGCGGCACGGATGCCAAGAAGCGTCCTCCGGCTGATGTATTGAAGACGCTCGATGCGGTTGTGTTCGACGTGCAGGATGCGGGCGCAAGGTTTTATACCTACCCGGCCACACTCGGCTATCTGCTGGAAGCGGCAGCGGCGACGAATGTCGGAATCTTTGTGCTCGACCGTCCGAACCCGGTCACGGGCTCGATCGTGCAAGGGCCAATGTCAGCGCCTGAGTTGCCGGCCTTCACCAACTACCATCCCATACCGATCCGCCATGGGATGACCCTTGGCGAGCTGGCTCAGCTGTACAACGTCGAGAGAAAAATAGGTGCGCGACTCAAGGTCATTGCCATGGATGGCTGGTTGCGGGGTGACTGGTTCGATTCGACCGGCGTGGTCTGGACGAACCCTTCGCCGAACTTGAGATCCGTAAATGAAGCTGCGCTCTACCCGGGTGTGGCGATCGTGGAAGGTACGAATGTTTCGGTGGGTCGCGGAACGAATACTCCGTTTGAGGTGTTGGGCGCGCCGTGGCTGAATGCTCGCACATTTGCGGAGTATCTCAATGCGCGTCTGATCCCGGGCGTGCGGTTTGTGCCCGTGACGTTCACGCCCGA
>Ga0207652_10003572_pt1 | contig 12828 bp, 13 predicted proteins | sample KBSC63BmetaG_FD_184334 | JGI IMG/M metagenome (GOLD analysis project Ga0207652, IMG submission 184334) | Corn rhizosphere microbial communities from Kellogg Biological Station, Michigan, USA - KBS C6-3B metaG (SPAdes) (version 2) | ecosystem: Host-associated > Plants > Roots > Rhizosphere ... | reverse complement strand
AGAGAAGGGTACGATTGAACTGTACTATATTCTAATAACTAAAATAGTAGCCGATAGGCTAACTAAACCTCTTACAGCTAAGAAACATACGAAATTCGTCGATTTACTCCGAATAAGAGTTATAGAGCTCTAAAGGTGAATTATAGGGGTAGTATCTGTCTGTTTTGTTGTATATTGTACCTGTTTTACCTTACGACGTTTTTCAGTCGTTTTTTGGACCTATTTGGACCTTTCTTTTAAGTCCTGCACACTTATATTAATGAAGGAAGGAATCGCGAAAATGCGCGAGGCGTGTGCAATTGCCGCCACGGTGCTTGATCAACTCAAGCCGCTCGTGAAGCCGGGTATTACCACGCAAGACTTGGAAGAAGCCGGTCGGGAATTCATCAGCCGGCTGGGTGCGCGAAGCGCTTGTTATGGGTATCAGCATGGGGCGCGTCGTTATCCGGCGCACACCTGCATCTCGGTGAACGACGAAGTCGTACACGGGATCCCCACCTTCAAGCGGATTCTCCGGGAAGGCGATATCGTCTCGCTCGACATCGTCGTTTGGTACGACGGGTATGTCGGCGACAACGCCGCGACGGTCCCTGTCGGTGCGATTTCCTCCGACTGCGACAAGCTACTCCGCGTGACGCGCGAGTCGCTTGATCTCGGAATCCGGCAAGCCCTGGTTGGGAACCGGATCGGCGATATCGCCAGTGCGATCCAGACCTACGTTGAAGCACACGGTTTCAGCGTTGTTCGCGACATGGTTGGACACGGTGTCGGCGTCGCGATGCACGAGCCGCCGGAAATTCCGAACTTCGGGCGCAAAGGAACCGGCGAGAAGATCAAGCCGGGCATGACCTTTGCGATCGAACCGATGGTAAACCTCGGTGGTTATCGCACCAAGGCATTGTCGGATGGTTGGACGATAGTCACCGCAGATGGTTCGGCTTCCGCTCACTTCGAACATACGGTGCTCACCACCGATAACGGCCCCGAAATCCTCACGGTGCCACGCCAACCCGATGCGAAGTAGTTTCGGTGGGCGCCACGGTTTGGGCGGCAAACGAGCAGCCCAAAGCAATTAATTTTTTCCCCTCTCTTTCATAATCAGTTTCACGTTTAACTAGTCACATCACATGCCACGTCTCCTCGGCGTAGAAATTCCCGCGAAGAAGAAAGTCGCGTATTCCCTCCGTTATATCTTCGGCATCGGCCCGGTCCGTGCCGACCAGCTCATCAAGGAAGCGAGCCTGAACCCCGACATGCGGGCGCAGGACCTGACGGAAGAGCAATTAAACAAAATTCTTCAGCTGATCGGCGAGCACAAGTGGGTGCTCGAGGGCGATCTTCGCCGCGAAATCGCGAGCAATCTCAAGCGTTTGCAGGCGATCAATTGCTACCGCGGCATCCGCCACCGTCGCAGCCTGCCGGTCCGCGGTCAACGCACCAGCACCAACGCCCGCACGCGGAAGGGCCCGCGCAAGACCGTTGGCGTCAGCAAGGCGAAGGAAGCCTGATCCGTTCACGGTTTGTGATGCTCGGTTTATGAGCGGCGTTGCCGCCGCGTAAATCGTCCAGCGCCTCATGAATCGACACTCATAAATCAAATTTTTAAGACGATGGCCGAAGAAAAATCCGCTCCGAAGAAAGAAAAGCCCGTGAAGGCCGCGACCGCTCCTGTCGAGGGCGCCGCGCCTGCCGGTGAAAAGAAGGCAAAAGCCCCGAAAGCTGCCGGTGACAAAGCTGCCAAACCGGGCGCTGAGGGTGCCCCTGCGGCCGCTGCCGGTGGCGCTGCCCCTGCGGCGGGCGCTGCCCCCGCGGCTGAGCAAAAGCCGGCGGAAATGGTCCACGGTGTGGCCCGTCAGCCAACGGCCGAGGAACTGCTCAAGGAAGAGATTGGCGCGATCAAGATTCGCAAAGCCAAGGGCTCGAAGAACGTCACGTCGGGCGTCGCCAACGTGCTCGCCTCGTTCAATAACACCATCGTCTCGATCACCGATCAAAAGGGGCAGGTCATTGCGTGGTCGTCGGCGGGTAAGTGCAATTTTCGTGGTTCCCGCAAGTCTACCGCGTACGCCGCTCAGGTTGTCGCGCAGGACGCCGCCCGCAATGCGATGGCGCACGGGCTGAAGGACATCATCATCCGGGTTTCCGGACCCGGTCTCGGCCGCGATTCCGCCATTCGTGCGCTGCAGGCAATCGGTCTTGAAATCACATCGATCGTCGATGTGACCCCAATTCCGCATAACGGCTGCCGCCCGCGCAAACGTCGTCGCGTCTAACGCGGCGCACGCCTTTTACATTTAATCTCAAATTTCAGACCCTCTAAGTCATGGCTCGTTATACCGGCCCTACCACTCGCATCAGTCGCCGCTTCGGTCAGCATTTGCTCGGTTCCGGCAAGGCCCTCGAGCGCCGCAACTATCCTCCCGGCCAGCACGGCCCGAAGCTGCGTCGCAAGGTCTCCGAATACGCGGTTGGCCTGAATGAAAAGCAGAAGCTCCGTTATATTTACGGCCTGCTCGAGCGCCAATTCCGCCGCGTGTTCGAAATCGCGAAGAAAGAGCGCGGCGTCACCGGCGAGCGCTTTCTCCAGCTCTTGGAGACGCGCCTGGACAGCACGGTGTACCTCCTCGGGTTGGCCAAAAGCCGCGCATCCGCCCGCCAGATGGTTAATCACGGTCACATCCGGGTGAATGGTCACAAGGTCGACATCGCCAGCTACAATGTGCAGCCCGGCGACGAGATCGAAGTGAAGAACACGCCGGCGTCCCGGCAGCTCGCCACCCGCAACCTCGAAGAGAACCGCATTCGCAATGTTCCGGGTTGGCTGTCGATGAACGCCGAAACATTCAAAGCGAGCGTCGTACGCCTGCCCACGCGTGAAGAAATGACCCAGGACATCAACGAACAGCTTATCGTCGAGTTCTACTCGCGCTTCTAATTTCTCTGGGCCACCTTCTAAACTCAATTACGTCCACCTTCCGCATCCATGCCAAAACGTCTCGGAAAGTTCGAACTGCCCAATAAGCTCACGAAGGTCGAGGAAGGCGCTACACCGACCTACTCGAAATTCATCGCTGAACCCTTCGAAGCGGGTTACGGACACACCATCGGTAATTCACTCCGCCGCGTGCTCCTGAGTTCGATCGAAGGCGCCGCCATTTCGTCGATCAAGATCGATGGCGTGAACCATGAGTTCCAGTCGATCGATGGCGTCGTGGAAGACGTCACCGATATCGTGCTCAACCTGAAGAAGATTCTGATCGTTTCGCAGAAACGCGAACCGATCACGCTCCAAATCAAGGTCAATAAGCAGGGTGCGGTGACGGCGGCTGACATCCAGCCCGACCCGAACATCCAGATTATCAATTCCGATCAAGTCATCTGCACGCTCGACTCGAAGAAGAACTTCGAAGCCGAAGTGGAGATCAAGACTGGTCGTGGCTACTTCCCCGGCGAGGCCAACAAGAAGGAAGATCAGGCGATTGGCGTCATCCCGATCGATTCACTCTTCTCTCCGGTTCGCCTGGTCAAGTACGGGGTCGAAGCGACGCGTGTCGGTCAGATCACCGACTACGACAAGCTGAACCTCGAGGTTTGGACCGACGGCCGCATCACGCCCGACGACGCGCTGAAGCAGGCAGCTTCGATTCTGAAGCATCACCTCGATGTCTTCGATCGCGTCAGCGAGGAAGCATTCGAATTCGAGAACCAGCAGAGTGAGGTCAGCGAGGAGCAGAATAAGCTCCGCAAGCTGCTCAACATGTCGGTCAACGAAATCGAGCTCTCGGTTCGCGCCGCGAACTGCTTGAACAACGCGAACATCACGACCGTCGGCGAACTGGCGATGAAGACGGAGCAGGAAATGCTCAAGTACCGCAACTTCGGCAAAAAGTCGTTGAACGAAATCAAAGAAAAGCTCGAGGCTTTGGGTTTGTCGCTCGGCATGAAGTTCGACGAGCGGCTCCTGGATACGAAGAAGGAAGCCTGACGCGAAGTAGCGAGTAGCGGGTAGTGAGTAGCGAGCATCTCGCTTGCGCTCCCCGCCTTTCTACTCGCTACCCGCTACGCACTACTCGCTACTCTAATTTCGGTTCTCGCGCCGTCCGCCCCGCCCAACGCTGCGAGGGGATTGCCGATCGGGAACCATCTAAAACACACGCACAATGCGTCACAATAAACACCACGCTACACTCGGCGTGACCCGCGAACATCGCGCCGCGATGTTGTCCAACATGGCCACCTCGCTGATCGAGCACGGCCGGATTCAAACTACGCTCACGAAGGCCAAGGCCCTGCGTCCTTTCATCGAGAAAGCGATCACGAAGGCCAAGCGTGCCGCGGCCAAATCCGAGAAGAAGGATCAGATCCACCTTCGCCGTTTGGTGCTCGCCGACATTCGGGACGAGGATGCGGTCACGAAGCTTTTTAACGAAACGCACAAGGAATTCGCCAACCGCAGCGGCGGCTACACGCGTATTTACAAGCTCGGCCAGCAGCGGATCAGCGACGCGGCCGAACTCGCCCTCATCGAGTTCGTGAAGGCGGACGACCAAGGCTACAAGAAGTCGAAGAGCAGCAAGAAGGCCAAGGCCAAGAAAGGTCCGAAGGCTGCGAAATCGAACACTGGTGATACCGCACCGGCAACCGAGACCGCGTCCGCGACGCCGGCGGCCGACACGCCCAAGGCCGAATAAGGCCATTTACCAGCGACCATCTTCAACGCGCCGAGCACGTCTCGGCGCGTTTTTTTTTGCCCGACAGAGCCGCCGCGAATTGTCGCCGCCGGCGCATTGGGACCTCGCCGGATCGACACGTCGGCGACGCACGAGATGAGGGGAGACCGGCTGCGCCGCACGGTGTTTGCGTTTTTGCGTTCGGCATTGCCGCCGCACTTTGGTGACGCAGTCTGCCGAGGATGCTCACGCTTTCGGCCGCCACGGTGATCTACTGCGTCGTCGTGGGCGCCGTGTTTCTCGGCCTCTGGTTATGGTACGACCGGCGCGATCACCAGCGCTTCGAGCAGGAGCGACGGAAATCCACGTTTCACTGCATTCGCTGTGATGCGTTGTACACGGCCTCGTCGTCCCAGTCCCTCGCGCGCTGTCCGAAATGCGGCCACGAAAATGGCCGATTGCGGTTCTGATTTTTCGATCGGAGCGGATCCGGCCGGCGCGTCGTTTGCCGGGCGTCCGGCTCCATTGTTCGTTGCTTGCGGTCTTTGCCGGTGAACGTGGTCCGCGGCGGAGAGCGGCCCGTTTGATACGCTTGCGGTGATGCAAGGTTGCCCCGTTCGCTCGTCCAACTGGATGGCGGAGCTCTTCGAATGCCGGCGGGATCCCCGCCTTTTTCCTGAACCGGTGTCCATGGCTGGATGCCAACGAAGTGCTACTCGCTGCTCTTGGGCGCTCGCAACACGCCCGCGCGCGGCAAACGATTCTCGCGCGCAGACGACGCGCTGATCCGCGCGATTACGTTACGCCATTTCCCGTCCGGGTTCACCGTGCTCAATGCCGATGGCGGGTGGTATGACCCTCAACGGTCCAGGTTCGTTCGTGAGGAATCGCGGCAGATTCTGGTTTCGACCGATCGCCGGTCGGGCTTGCGCGCCTGGGCGCAGGAACTCGCGGTCGCTTTGCGGCAGGATGAACTGCTAGTCATCGAAGTAGGCGCCGCGTTTCGTTTCCGTCGGGCTGAGCCTGTGGCGGCTCGGCGCCGGCGCTGAGATGCCGCTTGTGATGGTTTCACCGTGAGGCAGCCTCGATTGCGCATGGAATACATTCCTGAGCTCCGCGCGACTATCCGGCGGCTCCACCGGTGTGATGCCTCGCACACTCGCACGGAAGAAGTGAAACAAGTCCTCGACGGGCGGTTGTTGTGGGAAGGGAAAGTCGAGGTTTTCGCTCTGCTCGGCCACGACAACGCGCTGCGCTGCTACGCCTGGGGCAACCTCGACGGGCAAGGTCGCTGGGAAGTCACCACGGTGCTGGCGATCCCTCCCATCGTCTCGGCGGAAACCGCGGTGCTGGCGGCGATCGCCGCAAAGATCAAGGAACTGGAGCAAGAGGGCGGCCGGCCGATGCCGGATGAACCGGCGTGACTGGCCGCTGTCTGTCCCAGCGTGAACGCTGTTGCACTCGGCGACCTGAATGGCCGCGTTGTCCTCGTTTATTCGCAGCAGGACCAACGTAACCCGCCGAGTGGGCGGCGCGGAACGCTCGTAGTGCAACAGTCGGGCGAACAACCCGCTTGCGTGGAAGTGGACGTCGAATTTCCCGAGATGTTTATCACCCGCGCTCATCGCCGCCGTATCCGACTCAGCGACGAGGAGGTCGATCGCATGCTCGCATCGGAGCACTACGGCTCATTCACGGTGCGCTTGGCCGAATCCCTCGATCCGGACGCGCCGCGCCGTAACGAGTAGGGCAGGGCGCCGGAACTGGCCCGGCGTTTCCGGCACTATCGCCTCGCATCCTTGCGATGCGGTACGCTTGAACCCCATTGCCCCGTCTTCAGCCGCCACCCCGACGCGCCACATCATCGTGGCGGTGTCGCTCGGGGCGCTTGCCGTTGCGATTTGGCGAATGTCCGACGTGTTCGTCATCGCCTTCGGTGGCATTGTGCTTGCAGCGATGATCAGGTCGCTGGCTCAGCTGTTGGCGCGGAAAACCGGGCTGCGCGAACGCTGGTGCGTGTTGATCGTGGTGTTATTATGCATCGTCGCCGCGGGCGGAGTCGGCTGGCTGTTTGGGCAGCAAGTAACGAAGCAGGCCGCGGAGCTGCGCGAGCAATTGCCGGCCGCGTTTCATAAAGCCGTCGCGGCGCTCAAGCGAACTCAGATCGGGCAGACGGCGCTCACCTCGGTTCAGAGCGGCGCTGGCAAAGAAAAGGCCATCGCGAACGTCGGGGTTGCCGCGACCGCTCTCCTCGGCGGCACGCTCGATTTGATTCTGATCCTGTTTCTTAGCGTCTACTTCGCCCTCGATGTTCGCATGTATCGCAACGGAGCGCTCCGGTTGCTGCCGCCGGCGCACCGCGCCCGGGTGGGCTTGGTGCTCGATGATGCTGGCTTGGCCTTGCAAAAATGGTTGGTTGGACAGGCCATCGCCATGGTCACGGTCGGGGTGCTGGTTGGGGTCGGCCTCGCGCTGGTCGGCGTGCCGCTCGCACTGGCGCTCGGCGTGCTCGCCGCCTTGTTGGAGTTCGTCCCTGTACTCGGCCCAATTTTGTTCGCGATCCCCGGCATCCTGCTGGCGTTCGGCAAAGGCCCCGAGACGGCGCTGTACGCCTTCCTCGTCTATCTGGTCGTCCAGCAATTCGAAGGCAACGTATTGATTCCTTTAATACAGCGGTGGGCCGTCGAGCTGCCGCCCGTGGTGGGTCTGCTCGCGGTCGTGGCCGGTGGCCTTTTGCTCGGCGTCCCTGGGGTCATCTTCGCCACCCCGCTGGCCGTTGTCATCATGTGCCTCGTCAAGCATCTGTACGTCGAAGACGCACTCGAGATGCCCGACGCGCCCGAGAGCACGCCCAAAGTGCATCCGTAATCGGGGTTCGCTTTGGCGCGCGCTCCGCGGACAAATTCGCGTGGCGTGGAGGCCAACTTGCTACCGCTGTGGGACTTGAATCTTGTCGCGCCCCGGCGTGCCAAGTGAACTGCGCGAATTCGGCGCCGGGTTGCGGACCGGCGCACAAATGCATTGGCGGAGTGACTTGCATCTGTGCCGCGATTTGATCGGAATCGTTCGGCTTACCCCTAGTCATGGCGCGCACGTTCCTGGTGATCGACGACAACGAATCCGTTCGGGAGTCGTTGAAATTCCTCCTGCTTCGGCGGGGGTACGGCGTGCTCGTGGCGGAAGACGGCTATGAAGCATTGCGATTGGCCGGCGTCCATGTGGTCGACGCGGCCATGGTTGACGTGAATATGCCGGGGATGAACGGGATCGAGGTGTGCCGTGCCCTCCGGGAACTGGCGGCCGCGGCTGGCCGCGACATTGCAATTTGGCTGATGACGGGCGGGCGTTCCCCGGAGCTGGTGCGGCTGGCCCGAGAAGCCGGCGCACTCGATTTGTTGGGGAAACCGTTCGACCTGCCCGCGCTTTATCGACGTTTCGAGGATTATTTCGCGGCGCAGAAACCCGCGCTAGAACTCGACGGGCAGCCGCCAAAATAATTCCGCGCGGTGCGGCCCGTCGCGGCCGATCGCCGCGCGTTTTGGTCCCCGCTGGACGAAGCCGCGGATTGCGCACACCGTACGGCATGCACCTGACCGGGTTTCACCACCTTACCGCCGTCACCGCCGATGCGACGGGAAACCACCGCTTTTACACGCAGACACTCGGCCTGCGGTTGGTGAAGAAAACCGTCAATCAGGACGACGTTTCGGCCTATCATTTGTTTTATGCCGACGGTCGAGCGACGCCGGGAAGCGACATCACGTTTTTCGACTGGCCAGTCCCGCGCGAGCGGCGCGGCACCCGCAGCATCGTGCGCACGGGCTTCAGGGTCGATTCCGAGGTGGCACTCGAATGGTGGGCCCAGCGTTTCGCGGAGCTGGGCGTGCGGTGCCACCCCATCGGAACGCGGGACAGCCGGCCGACGCTCGATTTCGAAGACGGTGAAGGGCAGCGCCTGAGTTTGGTTGCCGAAACTCCCCGCGGGGCGGTGCATCCCTGGGATCGGTCGCCCGTGCCGGTCGAGCATCAAATCCGCAGTCTCGGTCCGGTCACGATGAGTGTGCCGCAGCACGGGCCGACGGACACGATCTTGACGAAAGTGATGAACATGCGACGCGTGCGCGAGTACGCGATCGGGGCCGATGGCGATCGCGCGGCGGTGATTGTCTACGAAATGGGCGAAGCTGCGGCCAATGAGCGCGCGAGCATCGGCGCCGAGCTGCACGTTACCGTCGAACCCCAACTCACCCCGGCCCGCAGCGGTGCCGGCGGAGTGCACCACGTGGCCTTCCGCACCCCGACGTTCGCCGATTACAACGGGTGGGTCGAGCGGCTGCAGCAGATGGAGATTCCGTCGAGCGGGCCCGTGGACCGGTTCTATTTCCGGAGCCTGTATTTCCGCGAGCCCAACGGCGTACTGTTCGAGATCGCGACGGACGAGCCGGGTTTTGGCGCGGACGAGCCGATGGAGACGCTCGGCCAGAAGCTGGCGCTGCCCCCTTTTCTCGAACCGCGGCGTCAACAGATCGAAGCCGGCTTAAAGCCGCTCTAAGGTTGCGGAGACGGGCGCCACCCGCAGGGCGCGCCGTCTCCGGTGAAAATTCGCGCGGCGTGGCGGATCACGTCTCGGGCGCCGCATAGTTGGTTCTTGCCCCGCGACACCGGCGCGGCTTGATCTCAACTTTTCCCACCCAGCACATGCCACAGACGATCGCCGTCCTAGACTTTGGTTCGCAGCTCACTCAGGTCATCGCGCGGCGGATCCGGGAGTGCCAAGTCTACTCCAAGATCTACCACTACTCCACGACCGCCGAGCAGCTGCGGGCGGATAATGTCGTCGGTATCATTCTCTCCGGCGGTCCGATGAGCGTCTACGCGCGGAAAGCCCCCCATCCGGATCGCGCGATCTTCGAACTCGGGGTGCCGGTGCTGGGGATCTGTTACGGCGTGCAATTGATGGGACGGTTCCTCGGCGGCGACGTGGAACATAGCAAGGCGCGGGAGTATGGGCACGGCGTGCTCACCATCCAAAAGCCGGGCAAGCTTTTTGCCGGGCTGCCGAAAAAGCTGCGCGTCTGGAATTCGCACGGCGACAAGCTGACGAAGCTGCCCCCCGGTTTTCGCGCGATCGGGATCACCGAAAATTCGCCCTTCGCCGCGGTCGAGGACGCGAGTCGCAGGTTCTACGGCATTCAATTTCATCCGGAGGTGTTCCACACCGAGCGCGGGGTTGATATGATCCGCAATTTCCTGCTCGGCGTCTGCGGCGCGAAACAGGATTGGACCACGAACGATTTCATCTCGCACGCGATCGAGAACATCCGCCGACAGGTCGGAAAAGGCCGCGTGGTGCTCGGCCTCTCTGGCGGAGTGGATTCCTCGGTCGCCGCCGCACTCCTGCACAAGGCAATTGGCAAGCAACTCACGTGCGTTTTCGTCGACAACGGCCTGTTGCGCAAAGGCGAACGCCAGTACGTGCAGGACCTGTACGGACAACATTTTCAGATCGACCTGCGGGTCGTCGATGCCTCGCGGCTTTTCCTGCGCCGGCTGAAGGGCGTCAGTGAGCCCGAGCAGAAGCGGAAAATCATCGGCCGCACCTTTGTCGAGGTGTTTGAGAAGTCGCTCAAGTCGATCAAAGGCAGCGCCGAATTCCTGGGGCAGGGGACGCTTTATCCCGATGTCATCGAGAGCGTTTCGATCGGCAATAATCCCGCTTCGCTGATCAAGACGCATCACAACGTCGGTGGCCTGCCCGATCGCATGAAGCTCAAGCTGATCGAGCCGTTGCGCGAGTTATTCAAGGACGAGGTGCGGCAGGTGGGCGCGGCCCTTGGCCTGCCCCGCGAAGTGGTATGGCGTCAGCCGTTCCCCGGCCCCGGCCTTGCCGTACGCGTGATGGGTGAAATCACGGCCGACAACCTCGAGGTGCTGCGCAACGCCGATGCCATCCTGCACGACGAAATGATGACGTCGGGCTTCTATTACAAGGTGTGGCAGTCGTTCTGTGTTTTCCTGCCGGTCCGCACGGTCGGCGTATTCGGTGACGAACGCACCTACGATCACGTGATCGCGTTGCGCGTCGTTGAAAGCACGGATGCGATGACGGCCGATTGGGCGAAGTTGCCGCACGATTTGTTGCAGCGGGTTTCGAGTCGAATCACGAACGAGGTGCGCGGGGTCGGCCGGGTCGTGTTCGACATCAGCTCGAAACCACCGTCGACGATCGAGTGGGAGTAATCGGGTCGAGACTTCCCAACCCGGGCTCAGACCGCTAGGGTGGCGGCATGTCGTTTTCGTTCCTGCGGGTCGCGGCGATCGTGATGTTCGTGAGCGCCGCCCAAATTCGTGCGGCCGACCTGCCGATTATCGCTCGGGCACGCGCCTACTTGGGCACGGAGGCTGCATTGGACGGCATCAACGTCATCCACTATCGCGGCACCGTCGTGAGCACGGACTCCTCGGATCCGCTGAAGCCACGCCGCGAAAACATTGAGATCGTGGTGGAGAAACCTGATCGGGAGCGAGTCACCGCGCGATCGGCGGAACGCATCGAGTCCACGGGCCTGGACGGCTACGAAGCGTGGCAGCGGGTGACGGACGCCAAGGATCCGAGCAAATGGAACCAGGTTCTGCTGGCGCCGGAAGTCGTGAAAAAACTCCGCGCGCAAACCTGGGAGAATATTGGGTTTTACCGCGGCCTTGAGCGACGCGGCGGGGTCTTGCGGGATGAAGGGTTGACGACCGTCGATGGTGTTGCCTGCCGCAAAGTAGCGTTTGTCCATGCTCCGGATATCATCTTCTACCACTACTTTGCGGCTGCGACGGGCAAGGCCGTGCTGGTCGAAACCAGCGGTGTTTCAATCCGCTTCCAGGGCGAAATGCTGGTGAACGGCGTCCGATTCGCGCAGACCCTTACGCAGGTCAATGATCTCGGTCACGGCCGCTCGCGAACGATCGTCACCACCTTCGACACGATCACCGTCAATGATTCGATCCCGGACTCATACTTCAGCGTTCCGCTGTTGACGGCGCAATAAGGCGAAAGGTCGGCCCGGCTCTGCCAGCGAAACCGCCAAACCGGTGGGCTTTGCTCGCGGCAGCCGAAAAATACTCGCGGTCGGTTATGGCCGCGGGTAGACCGTTCCACACCCCGCTTCATGCGTACGCTGCACCACGGTTCGAAGACCTTTGCCGAAGATCTCGCGGCGTTTTGCCGCGGCGCTCTGGTTCCGAAGGAGATCACGGACTCCGTCGCGGCCATCCTCGCCGACGTACGTCAACGCGGGGACGAAGCGGTATCGTATTACGCCGCGAAGTTTGACGGGGCGAAACTGCGCGCCCGCGAGTTTCGGGTCAATCCGACTGACCTGGCGGCGGCGGCCAAGAAATTGCCCGCGGCGGAGATGAAGGCGTTGCTCGCGGCGAAGGAAAACATCGTCGCCTATAATCGCCGCAGCTTGCCGGAAAATTGGTCCGCGAAGAACAAGCACGGCGCGCTTTTTGGCGAAAAATTCGATCCCATCCGTCGCGTTGGCTTGTACATCCCGGGGGGCGAGGTCCCCTTGGTTTCGACGGTTCTGATGACGGCGACGCTCGCCAAGATCGCCGGGTGCCCGGAGATCGTCGCGTTTACGCCCTCGAATGCCAGCGGCAAGGTCGCAACGGGGCTGCTGGCTGCGCTGCAGGTCGTCGGCGTGGAGGAGGTGTATCGCGTCGGTGGCGTCCAAGCGATCGGCGCGATGGCCTTCGGCACCACGACGGTAACGCCCGTCGATAAGGTTTTCGGACCTGGCAATGCCTACGTTTGTGAGGCGAAACGTCAGGTCTTCGGCACCGTCGGCGTTGATTCGCTGCCGGGCCCAAGCGAAGTGATGATCATCGCGGACGAGACGGCGAATCCCTCCTTCGTCGCCGCGGATCTGCTCGCGCAGGCGGAGCACGGCTCGGGTCGCGAGAAGGTTTACCTGGTTTCGACGACGGGTGCGGTGATCGATGCGGTGGCCTCGGAACTGCGCACGCAGCTGCAACTGATTTCGCGCTCCGAGAAAACGCAGCGGGTGCTGAACGACGGCTTTCTGGCACTCGAGGTATCGAGCGTCGCCCAGGCCGTCGCCGTGGCGAACTACGTGGCCCCCGAGCATCTCGAACTGCTGGT
>Ga0207652_10003571_pt1 | contig 12828 bp, 11 predicted proteins | sample KBSC63BmetaG_FD_184334 | JGI IMG/M metagenome (GOLD analysis project Ga0207652, IMG submission 184334) | Corn rhizosphere microbial communities from Kellogg Biological Station, Michigan, USA - KBS C6-3B metaG (SPAdes) (version 2) | ecosystem: Host-associated > Plants > Roots > Rhizosphere ... | reverse complement strand
TCTCTTTCAGATTTTATTTGATTCTCTTTTCTTTTATCCTCGCACTTTTGCCGCTTCTTTCACGAAGGAAATATAATTTAGAGCGGCGAACCTTTCCTACTTTATGCAGCTTAATACTTTCAATGCTGGGAGAAAATACGGGGAAAAGCCGCTCAACGCCAACGCCATCACTTATCTTTCTAACAGTGAAGGTAGCAGTGCCGCCTTCGCCCTGGCGTTTTACCACATCGCCTTTAAAGCTTTGAATCCTTTCCTTATTACCTTCTACAATTTTATAATTCACAGTGATATTATCGCCTGCTTTAAATTTCGGAAAATCCTTTTTGTTGGTTAACTGGTCGTGAACAAATGCAACTGCATTCATGGCTTTTTATTTTAGGAGTGCAAATGTAAGGCAATTTTTGTAAATTGTAGCAAGAAAAGATTATAATTCAGGTTTTTAAATCAACCCTTCATATCCGTCCTAACGCGCAACGTTCACAGCCCTTTTCTCGCGGATTACGGTAACCTTAATCTGCCCCGGATAAACCATTTCAGTTTGAATTTTTTGAGCTATTTCAAAGCTCAGTTTATCGCTTTCGCTGTCTGTAACTTTTTCTGACTCAACAATTACCCTCAGCTCTCTGCCTGCTTGAATCGCGTATGCCTTTTCTACGCCCTGGTAAGCTAATGCAAGGTTTTCAAGGTCTTTAATTCTTTGCAGATATTGCTGCATTATTTCACGCCTTGCGCCGGGCCGCGCCCCGCTCATGGAATCGCATGCCTGCACCACGGGTGATATCACGTATTCCATTTCTACTTCATCATGATGCGCTCCAATTGCGTTGCATACTGCAGGATTTTCACCATATTTTTCTGCGAGCTTCATTCCCAAAAGAGCATGGCTTAATTCAGTTTCTTCATCGGGCACTTTCCCGATATCGTGTAGCAATCCAGCCCGCTTGGCCAGTTTGGCGTTCATTCCCAATTCTGCTGCCATTATCCCGCAGAGATTGGCTACTTCACGACTATGCATCAATAAGTTTTGCCCATAAGACGATCTGAAGCGCATTTTACCTACGATTCTTACCAGTTCTTTATGAAGTCCATGAATGCCCAGTTCAATCACAGTCCGCTCTCCAATCTCCATAATCTGATCTTCAATTTGTTTGCGGGTTTTTTCAACTACCTCTTCAATGCGTGCTGGATGAATTCTTCCATCAGCAACCAGCCTTTGCAAGGATAACCTTGCAATTTCGCGACGTAATGGATCAAAACAGGACAAAATAATGGCTTCAGGCGTATCATCCACAATGAGGTCTACGCCTGTGGCAGCTTCTATTGCGCGAATATTTCTGCCCTCGCGGCCTATGATAGAGCCTTTTATCTCGTCGCTTTCCAAATTGAATACTGTAATAGCATTTTCGATGGCTTGTTCTGACGCAGTTCGCTGAATAGTTTGAATTATAATTTTTCTGGCTTCCTTATTAGCCCTGAGTTTGGCATCGTCCACTATCTCCTGCTGGATGCTTAGCGCCTGGGAATTTGCTTCATTTTTAAGCGTTTCAATTAATTGTGATTTGGCTTCCTGTGCTGTGAGGCCCGAAACTTTTTCAAGCCTTTTGATATGTTCCTCCTGATGTTTTTCGAGTTCGGTTCGTTTAATATTAACTACTTCAATCTGACGGTTGAGGTTTTGTTTAATAACCTCATTTTCCTTGAGCAACTTTTCAAGATTTTGATCTTTCTGATTGAGTGATTGTTCTTTTTGTTTTATCCTGTTTTCCGCATCGCTTAACTTTTGATTTCTTTGATTTACTGTCTTTTCATGTTCCGTTTTCAACTGAACAAAATGTTCTTTTGCTTCCAGTTGTTTTTCTTTTTTTAGCGTTTCAGCTTTTGACTGTGCATCCGAAATGATTTGTTGTGCTTGATTTTTTGCGTTTTCGAAGATTTGTTTTGTATTTTTTGCAAATATGATTTTTCCCAGTAGAATGCCAATAATTAGTGCGACGGCTCCTACGATTATGGGGAGAAGTTGTTCCATTGTTTTTTTATAGTTTTAAGTCTGTTCATAATCTGATTCCTCTTTAATTTCCCAAATTAGATAGTAATTTGGTTATAAACGAAGATAATAAATTGTAAAAAGAATGATGGTAATTAATCTGTTATATCGAAACAGGTGAAAACTGAAAAACAGGCTAAAAAGCCCTATCAATACTAAAAATTACAACAGAAATTTGAAGAATATTACGGCTTATACTTCTTGATTATAATCGATGCATTGTGGCCTCCAAAACCAAAAGTGTTACTCAGTGCTGCATTCACCTCTCTTTCCTGCGCTTTATTGAATGTAAAATTCAACTTGGGATCAAATGCAGGATCATCAGTAAAATGATTGATAGTTGGCGGAATTATGTTTTTGGTAACGGCCAGAATACAAGCCAGAGCTTCTATAACACCTGCAGCTCCCAGGCAATGCCCCGTCATTGATTTCGTAGAGCTGATATTTAAATTGTGGGCACTTTCGCCGAATACTTCTAAAATTGCTTTTGTTTCTGCAATATCTCCCAAAGGAGTAGATGTGCCGTGAACATTAATATAATCAATATCTTCAGGCTGCATTCCTGCCTCTGACAAAGCAATACGCATTACGTTTTTTGCGCCAAGACCCTCAGGATGCGGCGCAGTGATATGATAGGCATCTGCCGTGGCACCGCCTCCTGCAATTTCACAATAAATTTTCGCACCTCTCGCCAGCGCGTGCTCTAATTCTTCAAGTACTAAAATTCCTGCCGCTTCTCCCATTACAAAGCCATCGCGATCTTTATCGAAGGGCCTTGAAGCAGTTTTGGGATCATCATTTCGTTCGCTGAGCGCCTTCATCGCATTAAAACCACCTACACCCGATTCAGAAATAACAGCCTCACTTCCGCCCGTTAAAATGATATCAGCTTTTCCCAATCTTATATTATCAAATGCATCAATAATGGCATTGGTACTGCTTGCGCAAGCGCTAACTACAGCAAAGTTAGGTCCCCGAAAACCATATCGCATTGAAATTTGTCCGGCTGCGATATCCAATATCATTTTAGGAATAAAGAAAGGGTTGAAGCGGGGCGTACCGTCGCCACGGGCAAATTCCATTACGTCGTCCTGGAAAGTGGTAATACCTCCTATGCCGCTTGCAAAGATGACACCTACCCTGTCCGGGTTTGTATTTTCTGCTGAAATGCCTGCGTCTTTAACCGCTTCATCACTGGCAATTAAAGCAAATTGTGTAAAGCGGTCTAATTTCCTGGCTTCTTTTCTATCGAGAAATTCAGTGGGTTCAAAATTTTTAACTTCGCAGGCAAACCTGGTTTTAAATTTTGAGCAATCAAATTGCTGAATATAATCAGCGCCGGAAACACCTTTAGCCAAACCTTCCCAATATTCAGAAACGTTTTTACCTAAAGGTGTTATGGCCCCCAACCCGGTTACTACAACTCTTTTTAATTCCATAAGCTTACCTGCAAAGTTAAATGATGTGATTACTTAGCATGCTCTTCAAGATATGCTACTGCCTGGCCTACGGTGGTAATGGTTTCCGCCTGTTCGTCCGGAATGGAAATATTAAATTCTTTTTCGAATTCCATGATGAGTTCAACGGTGTCCAAACTGTCGGCGCCTAAATCGTTGGTGAAAGATGCTTCAGTAGTTACCTCAGCTTCATCAACACCTAATTTGTCAACAATGATTTTTTTAACTCTTGTTGCAACGTCTTGCATGATTGTAAAGTTTAGTTAATATGGGCACAAAAATATACTTTTTGTGATAAAAAAAAATAATAACTATTTCTCTCAAAAAGGAGTATTTTAAACCGCGATGTATACAGCCGTAATTTGCTATTATGTTATAAATGAATTCGTTTGGAAAAGCCTTATGCATTATTTACTTCAACTTTCCTTTTAATAATTTAAATGCATCAGATTCTTTTTTTCGGTGATTATTCTTCTTCCCAATGATAAAATCTTGTATTTTTATTGATTATTAAAAGAAGATTTTTTATGCCAATTAAGCAAATAGATCATGGCACTAAAGAATACGACCAAATGGTTGGCCTTAGATATGAGATTCTGCGCAAGCCATTGAAACTTTCATTTGACAAAGACGAACTTGAAAAGGAAAAAAACGATATTCTTATCGCCGCTTTTGAAGAAGAAAAAATACTGGGATGCTGCTTATTAAAAAAAATAGATGACAAGACGGTCAGGCTTCGCCAAATGGCTGTGGCAAACAATTTACAGGGCAAAGGCATAGGAGCAAGTATGATGTATTTTGCTGAAAATGTGGCGCGGGATGCGGGTTTTAAAAAAATCAGGATGCACGCAAGAAAAACTGCTGTAGGATTTTATGAAAAACTGGGATACACTGTTATAGGAAAAGAATTTACCGAAGTTTCAATCCCCCATTTGTTGATGGAAAAAAAATTACGCCTGATTGATTAAAGAAACTCAATTCCTTCGAACTTGTTCTTTTTGAATATACTCCAACTTTTAGACAATGTATCAATGAAGGCAATTGTGCGAACTTCTCAATTTCCCATTATAAGGCCGGAAACTTATTAACGCCAGTAAAGCAATAAATTCGTCAATTTCTTATTTTTAAACAGCCTTATACAAGCTTTTCTTAATTTTAGTTGATACAAAGAATATGGCTCCTGTAATTGTTTTATTTGGATTGGCTTTAGTAGTCGTATTTTTTATTTTGTACAAAAGGCCTGTAAAAAAAGTAACTCTCCCTGAAAATTATAAGGATATCTTACTTCATCATGTTTCTTATTACCAAAGGCTAGGGGAAAAGAGCAGGTTACGCTTTGAGGAGAAAATGAAGGATTTTCTGAGTTATGTCCGAATCGATGGAGTTGATACCAGTGTGGAAAATCTTGATATACTTCTTGTGGCTTGCAGCGCCATTATTCCTGTTTTTGGTTTTAGAAACTGGAAATACTACAATTTAAAAAACGTTTTACTCTATCCCGCTACGTTCAACAAAGAAAATTTCCTTGCATCCGGCTATGAAAAAAACACACTTGGCATGGTTGGTACCGGCCCGCTGCAAAGAATAATGATTTTATCGAAACCTGCTCTGCGCGAAGGTTTTCTAAACAGCTTGTCTACTTCAAATACCGGAATTCATGAATTTGTACATTTACTGGATAAAGAAGACGGCGAGGTGGATGGATTACCAGAGACGCTGTTCGCAAAGAAAAATAATTCAAAATGGTTTTCGCTAATGAATCAAAACATTGAAAAAATTATGCTTCAGCAATCTGATTTTAATCCCTATGGCGCATACAACCAGGCCGAATTTTTTGCCGTTGCTTCTGAATATTTCTTCAATCAGCCGGTAATGTTCAAAGAAAAGCATACTGAGTTGTTTGCATTCCTATGCATCTTATTCAACCAGGATCCGGGTGTCCCACAATAATTTATCAGCGGTTAATATAAACTTTTTCGATGTGTTTTTCTCCTTTACTATTTGTAATCATTAATACATACATACCTTCAGCGATGTGCTTCGGAACGTTTAAAGTATTAATATCAATCCCATAAGTGTCAAACTCTTTTTTAAAAATTAATTTTCCGGATAAATCTAAAATACTGACAATTATTTTATTCCCATTGCTAAAGTTGTCGTTATTCCGAATATAAATTTTATCGTATGCCGGGTTGGGATAAATAATAATTGCTTTTAAATTAAATTTTACCGGCACTACTGAAGAATAAGAAATTTGGCCCGATTTGTCCACTTGTTTTAGCCGGTAATAATTATTGCCATCTTCAGGCAGGTAATCGATAAACCTGTATTCCTTTGATTGTGAATGGCCTCCAATAGCTTTGACAGTCCCTATGTTTTCAAAATCACTATTTCCCTTACTTCTCTGAACTTCAAAATAGTTATTATTTGCGTCATTTGCTGTAATCCATGAAAGTATAGCGCTCCTATTATTTTGATTCTTTCCTGTGAAAGTAAGTAAATTAGAATCAAGGACTCCGCTGATTCGCAGAGCAACGTTATCTACAACCGCCGTATCCAGCAGAGTATTATTTTTTGGGGTATAGGCAATCCCAACATAAGGATTGGTACCCAGCGTCAAGGTTAAGGAATCTAATTTAGTCCAATCGGTTCCATTAGGCGAAGAGTAGAAAATATATTTGTTGCCTTTATTATAAATTCTTAACCAGTACGGAGCACTTTGAACATAAGAAATTCCATAATTAGTAGCAGCAATATTTTGTTTTTTGCGTTGTGTTATAATTATTCTGTTATAAGGAATAAGGCTTAAAAACACATACGCTGATCCGGGGTCAAGATTTTGTCTAAACAGAATACCAACTTTTGCATAATCATCAGTATTTTTTATGGATTTTACCCGTATGGTCATTTCGGTTTCGTTTGTGATTACCTGCTGAAATACATAGTGAAATGCATCCTTGGTATTCCAAATATCATCGCCTGACGCTGTAATGTTAAATGTTCCATTATCAACGCAAACATCTCCGGCAAAGGCCACATAGCCTATATCCGCGCTTTGCCACATAGGAGGCAAAGTGGCAGAACATTCTGAGGCGGGAGGTGGATTAAGGCCATACACGTTTAGTTTATTAGAAAAAGTGGCCATATAGACTTTTCCATTGGCAATGGTAGGAGGAACAAACTTTGGATGTTTGCCAACTGAATCACGTTTGCTGTTCCAGTTACTGTTCCATAGTTCATGTGTAACATCCATAGCATCGAAAGCTTGTAGCGCACCGGGGACAACCATTTGATTTGGATTGCCGGTAAGCGTTCGGTTTACCCATAAAATACCTGTCCCAGGCTTAGACCCATTTGAGGAAAGAGACAGAATGCCGCCGGGCATATAGGCATACGGTAACATCCCAATGCCGTACTTAGTATTTAGTGTATCAAATTTCATTTCAGCCCTGTTAAAAGGAATTTGTTGTAAATAGCCCCTTTCAGCCCATCCATAAATATATTCATTGTTATAGATGTCCTTATAATAAACCGGTGAACCGTACAGGTGGCGTGTATTGTAAGTGCCTGCATCGCCAAAGTTCAATCTTTGAATTACGTTTGAATTATCAGCTTTGAAACCGCCCATTTGAGCGTTATCAATTACATACAGGCCTCCATCTTTACTTCCTGATAAGGATAAATTTGTACCAGGTACCAGCAAGGCCCCGTTAATACCATAATCTTTATCGGCATCATTTAAATATTGATAATTAGACGGAGTAAAAAAGTCAAGCACTTTTAATTCAGGTGAAAGTTTGATAAGGCTGGAGCCCCTGTTAGTTGTATCATTTGGATTGCCGCCCACCCCTGTTGTCCCATTTCCAGTTGTTACATAAATATTTCCATCGTCATCAACAGATGGCGCTTGCCCACTCATCCATATTCCGGCGAGGCCGCCTTCAGGCGTTGCGTTATAAACATACTTTTGATGAAGGTTAGTCGCATCATAACCCATTATCCATCCATGATAGGGATGCCAGTCGCAATGGGATGCCCATGAAATATAAACCGTATTATTATATAATAAAAGACCTGGCCGTTGGTTTTGTGTTTGAGCATTAAAAGTGATATTACCATTCAGACTGCCATCGCCTGAGCCTTGCACCGTGGCGGTTATCAAAACGGGACCTCCGCATTTTTCTGCACCTGTGGTTACATCGATCGCATGTAAATACTGAACATAATCTTCGCTCTTTTTATTCTTGCTTCGTGCCACCACATACAGTGTATTCGTTGCCGTATCTATTGCCGGAGTGCCAACAATTCCCATATTGCCACTAAAATCTGCGTAATGACCGCCACAAGCTCCTGTCATATCCGCTTTATTTACCGGCCTGTAATTAGCCGTATCATAGGTTAAATTAACCTTCCAATAAGGTGAACTTATATTTGGATCATCGGCATCAAATGCATATAAGGTATTATTAACTGTGGCGACAAATACAACATTATGAACTCCTCCGGCTATGGGCAAATTACCCAGGACCAGGGGTTGCGCATAAATTTCATCATCTACATCGCGGGAAAAAATTTTTCCGAAATTCCCTCCGCTCACATTGTCTGTCGCAAGTATGGTTTCTTTATTATTCCAGCCGGTTCTTTTTAAGTCATTGTGATTCATGATCACATCTACCTGGCCATAAGTTTCTGTATGCGCAATAACAAATGAAAATATAATCGGAATCGTACAATAAAGTTTTGGGAAATTAGTCTTCATTCACTTGTTTTCCTAAGAGTTAAAAATATATTTGGGGAGATCGGATTATATGGCGAGTTGAATGATTTATTTTTCACATAACTCAACCGTTATTAGCTCAATTTATATGGTCAGCATCTATAGCTAAACGTCAAAAATACTAATTCTTTGATTGTTATCCCCATATATCGAAAAAACAAGAGATAATATTTTATAATTACGCACATTTAAAAAGTAAGCATAAGAAGGTTTCAATCTATTTGAAGATATAAATAACAATAAGAGAAGCAAGCGTCATATTGAGTTTTATTCCCAACCGGTTGCCAATACGTCCGCAATATGCAGCGTTGTTAATGGAATTGATTTCTTCTTAATGATACCTTCCAGGTGCATCAGGCAGCTTAAATCCGTAGAAATTATATGGGTGGCGCCTGTGTTGATCACATTTTCAATTTTTTGGTCAGCCATTGAGAGCGAAATCTCCGGAAATTTAACTGAAAAGGTACCTCCAAATCCACAACAGGTCTCACTTTCAGCCATTTCTATCAATTCCAGCCCTTTCACTTTGGAAAGCAATCGCTTTGGGGCGTCTTTAATTTTACATTCTCTAAGCGCAGCACAACTGTCGTGGTAAGTAGCTCTCACATTTAATTCTGCCCCATAATTATCAATTTGCAGTATTTGGGTCAAAAACTCTGTAAATTCAAAGGTCCTTTCTGCCAGGTTTTTTACCTGGTTATGTTGAGAAGAATTCTCAAAAAGATCTGAATAATAGTTTCTTATAAAACCAACGCAAGAGGCAGAAGGCGCTACAATATAATCAAGGCCTTCAAAATCTTTAATAAATTTTGCTGCAACCGCTTTTGCATTCTCTAAAAATCCGGCATTAAAAGCAGGCTGTCCACAACAGGTCTGGTTGGTATTATAGCTTACGTCGCAACAGGCTTTCTCAAGTACTTTTACCATATTCATTGCTGTCTGCGGATAGAGCTGATCAACAAAACATGGTATAAATAATTGAACTTTCATAGTAAGAACATTTATGATTGCCCAAAAAATTCTATTTAGAATATTTTAAAGTAATCATTTTTAATGCAGCTAAGGCTGCTTCTTCGCCTTTATTTCCATGAATGCCACCAGTTCTTTCATCAGCCTGCTGCTGGCTATCTACGGTAAGAACTCCGAAAATAGTAGGCACCGGCAAAAGCAAATTGAGTTGAAGAACGCCATCGGTTATTGCTCTGCAGACATAATCAAAATGGGGAGTGCCTCCTTTAAGAACACAGCCCAGCGCTATAAAGGCCTGTGGTTTTTCGAATTTATTATGGTAGGTATCCCAAAAATTCTTTATTGCAAATGGAATTTCGAAGGCGCCGGGAACACTGATGATTCTGTAATTCGTCATCTGGTATTTATCCAAAATGCTTTCGCACCCATCTACCAGTTTATTCACAATTTCCGGGTTCCATTGAGTGTGCACAATAACAATACAGGCATCCTTCGGAAGAATGCCTGTATCAATATCATAGAGATTTTGGTTGACTATTGCCATTATTTAAAATGTTATTCTGAAAATTCTCCAAGCCTTGCTAGGTATCTGTCCACCTCTGCTGCTTTCGGCGATAATGGATAATCCGTCTTAATTTTTTTGAAAAAATTTATGGCTTCTTTTTGCTTGCCAATCGACTCGGCAAATAATCCGGCCCTAAAAAGAAACTCAGATGAGGTGTAAGTATCTTTTTCGTTCACGTTCGCGGCTTTTTGATAATAATCCAGCGCATCTTCATTTTTATTTAACTCAGCGCTTGCATCTCCCATCATTCCAAGGGCACGGCTTTTTATCTGATCTGCCCCATTCGCATCAAAATTTTTCAAAAACCTGATGGATTTAGCATACTGTCCCAAGTGCAAATAGCAGGCGCCCGCATAATATTCGCAAAGGTTAGCGGCAGGTGTGCCGGAATATTGATTAATAATCTTTAAAGCACCGGGATTGGTGCCATCGCCATTTAAAACCTTCGTTGCCAACAATATCTTTGCGGAATCAGTAGCTCCAGTAAATTCACTAAAATATTTTTGGGTAACGAAAACGATTTTATCAGCTTTTTCCTGTTTAGGAACTTTAAACATGTATTTATAAATCATCCAGCCAACAAACAATATTACTATTGCAGAACCGATATAAGAAACCGGTTTGTTGTAAACAGCCCAAAAACCGCGGACTTTATCAACTACATCTACCTCATGTGTATGTGCTTTTTTCGCAGCCATTTAAATCTTCTGTTTTATTTTTTGGAAAATATTAATCGGTAATGAAAGGATAATCTTCTTCAGCATATACATCTTTGTATATTTCATCGTCATCCGGATAAGGACTTTCGTCGGCAAATTGAACGGCTTCTGCCACCTCATTTTTTACCCTCTCGCTTATTTGCTCAATTTCTTCATCCGTGATGCCAAAATTTTCCTGCAATTTGATTCTGGTGGTTTCAATCGGATCTTTCAGCTTATATTCTTCCATTTCCTCTTTGCTTCTGTATTTGGCCGGATCACTCATACTGTGGCCTTTATAGCGGTAAGTCTTTATCTCCAGCAAAGTAGGTCCGCCTTTTTCGCGGGCTCTTTTCACTGCTCTGGATACAGCCTCATGAACCGTTTCTGGAATCATGCCATCCACCTGGTCGCCGGGCATTTCATAAGCGTCGGCTAATTTGTAGATATCCAGCACGTTAGAAGTGCGCGCTACTGAAGTTCCCATGGCGTAATTATTATTCTCACAAATAAAAACTACCGGCAACTGCCACAACATAGCCAAATTAAAGGTTTCATGCAAAATTCCCTGCCGCGCAGCGCCATCACCAAAAAAACAAAGAACCACATTTTCAGTATCGAGGTATTTTTCAGCGAAAGCCAGGCCCGCGCCGGTACCAATTTGAGCACCAACAATTCCATGACCACCAAAAAAGCCATGCTGAACTCCAAAAAAGTGCATGCTTCCACCTTTTCCCTTGCTGCATCCCGTAGCTTTACCGTATAATTCGGCCATACATTCTTTAGCGGTTACTCCTTTGGCAATGGCAAGCCCATGATCGCGATAAGCAGTGATAAACTTGTCCTCAGGCGTTGTGGCGGTCATGCAACCGGCAGCAACCGCCTCCTGACCGATATAAAGATGACAAAAGCCCCGGATTTTCTGCATTCCATACATTTGACCTGCTTTTTCTTCAAAGCGGCGGATCAGAAGCATAAGCTCGTACCAGTATAAATAAGTTTCTTTAGAAAACTTTGTAGCCAAGGTTTTTAAATTTAGGTCGCAAAGATAATGGAAAACAAAATAATTCCTATCGTAAAATCAGAATATACATACGGATACTCTTTGGCTTTTGGCTGCCTGCAATAAGGCCTGGTATAGTAAACCGGTAAATAACGTTTTTTTATGTTTTGGTTTCTGAATGCCAATACGCAATTAAAATTATACAGTTTATCTTTTAAGATGTTTTTTAGCTATTTTTTTACCGGGAAAACGGAAATATTACATTTGCTTCATGAAAATTGAAGAGATTTATGGAATTTACAAACGGTTTCCCAACGTGCAAACCGACTCGAGAAAACTGCAAAAGGGTGAAATATTCTTTGCGCTGAAAGGCCCGAATTTTAATGGAAATCAATTTGTAAAAAGCGCATTGGAACTAGGGGCTGCCTATGTAGTAGCGGATGAATTTCAATTTGAAGATGAAAGAATTATTTATGTAGAGGATGCATTGAACACGCTGCAGCAATTGGCAAAATTTCACCGCGAACAATTTGATATTCCTTTTATCGCTATCACGGGAAGCAATGGAAAGACCACCACCAAAGAACTGATTCATGAAGTGCTTGCCACCACCTATAAAACCTACACAACCACCGGAAACCTGAACAATCAAATTGGAATTCCGCTTACCATTTTAAAAATAAAACGGGATGCAGAAATGGCCGTAATCGAAATGGGCGCCAATCATCTTCATGAAATTGCTTCCTATTGCGAATATGCCAAACCCCGTTTTGGATTAATAACCAATATCGGCAAGGCGCATCTTGAAGGATTTGGCGGCGCAGAAAATGTAAAAAAAGGCAAAGGCGAGCTTTTTGACTATCTTAGATTGAATGGCGGAACTGCCTTCGTCAACATCGATGATCCTGCTGTTTTTGATCTTGGGAAAAAGCTGAAGAATACCGTTCCTTATGGCAGCAACGGCGGCAATATTAACGGACAAATTTTGGAAACTGACCCTTTTTTGAAAATAAAAATCAGGGGAAAAAGTTTGTTTACTATTCAATCACAACTGGTAGGAAATTATAATCTGCCTAACCTGGTTGCTGCTTCGTGCATTGGTGAATATTTTAAAGTAAGTGATGAAAATATCAAGAAAGCCATTGAAAATTATCGGCCTTCCAATAGCCGCTCACAATTAATCACCAAAGATTCCAACACGATTATTTTAGACGCCTATAATGCCAACCCCGGCAGTATGAAAGCCGCAATAGAAAATTTTGCAAATATGAAGGGCGACAAAAAGATTCTGTTGCTGGGCAGTATGATGGAACTT
>Ga0207652_10003569_pt1 | contig 12829 bp, 8 predicted proteins | sample KBSC63BmetaG_FD_184334 | JGI IMG/M metagenome (GOLD analysis project Ga0207652, IMG submission 184334) | Corn rhizosphere microbial communities from Kellogg Biological Station, Michigan, USA - KBS C6-3B metaG (SPAdes) (version 2) | ecosystem: Host-associated > Plants > Roots > Rhizosphere ... | reverse complement strand
AGTCGCCAGACCGACGTCTCAATTTCGGGCGCCACGCCGCAAGGGACCCGGTTCACGCTTGACTCCGGCGCGGTCTTCGACCCGACCTCCGGAGGAACGCCGCAGGCCTTTTCTCAAGAGACCGTGCGCGAATTTCAGGTCTCAACCGCCAACCCGGATCTGAGCACGGGGCTGACGTCGTCGGGATCGGTATTGCTCGTGTAGGCCAGCCAGTCGGGATGGTGCGCGCGGAACCATGAGAACGTATGCGTTTGGCTGTAGTCTCTCATCGACGGGTAGTAAAAGCCGGTGAAACAATAGGGCGCCGAAGTGACGTGACCGGCATAGACCATCGCGCGGGTCCCCAAGAGCTTCGAGGGAGGCGTCAGGCTCGTATCGCCGGCCTGCGCCGTCAGGACGGTCGACTGGGAAGAGCCGGCCGGCGTGGTCATGGCCGACCCGAGATATGTCGCCGGCATCGGCACCTGCGCGGCGGTGATATGAAACCGATCGAAGTAGGTGGGCGTGGTGTCGCCGGTGGCGGAATACCAATAGAGCGCCTCGTTGGCCGTTCGTCCGTCGGTTCCGGAACCGTAGCTGAATGGTATGTTGGTGCCGCTGCTATGCGACATGCCGTTCAGGTAAACCGTGAACGTGTGATTAACCACGTCGATATATAGCGTTACCTGCGTCCACGTCCCGACCGACCAATTGTAAGTAGCGTCGGTCAACTGCACGGTCGTCGTGGTGTCGGTCGGTGAGTTTATATATGTCATGGTCACATGACCGGCCGTATCCAATTTGGCTTGGAGGAAAATTTTGTTCGTCGAACTGCGCAGCACCAAGGGCAGCAAGCCGCCGGAGCCGATGTGGCTCGTGGCTGGCGGAGTCAAAACCCACACGTCGTAATAGGCGCTCTGCGTCACCGAGACGACCTGCTCCGCGGTGACATAGCCGCCGACGCCGTTCAGTTGGAGCGCCTGCCCGGCGGGTGGACCCGACGTGTCGGTGGCGTCCGTCGTGAAATACACCGAGTTTTCGACGTTCGCATCCGTGCTCAGGCCTTTGACGACTTGCCAGCCGTTTTGCCCGGCGATCGTGCCGAGACTGTAGCTGGGGCTGCCGCTGGCTTCGAAGCCATTACTGCCGAAAAGCGTTTGCGGAGTCTGAGCCTCGGCGAACGGGACGAGCAACGGAAGGGTGAGAACGAACGCGAGAACGGAGGCCTTCCTCCGGGGGGTGCAGGGGCATGGTTTCATAGGCTAACGGGGGGGTTAGTGCGTCGTTCCGTTCAGGCACCAGGAAAGCGAGACCGCTAACCAAGTGGGGGGCGTCACGAGGCGGGTTTATGGGGACATCCATTTGCAAATCGGAAAGGTCGCCCCACTTCAAGAACTGTTTCTTGGTCCAAAGAAATGTTTCTCAGACGCGTCCACTCGTTTTTGCCTCGCCGCGCCACGGGGCCTCAAGCCACAGGCCGTCGAAATTTGTCGGGCTTATCTGACGTTTTGCGCAACGGCTGGCCCCTCCGCGCGGTCCAAGACTCAATCGGCGGTATGGGGGGCGTGGCCTCGCCGTGTTGCGTGCGGAACGCGTTCGGGCGAAGACTTTGCGCGCGCCTCCTCGCTTGCGCTCTGCTCGCCGACCGGTCGCCGACGCAATGGTTACGAGTCAGTCATCGGCGCGTTGGCGGGCGGCCGCTCGAGCTCAGGTCGTGATGACGTTGGCCGTGACTCGATGGTCGCGCGGCATACGTCGGCGCGTCGCGACGCCCGCCACCCACCGTAGGGTCGTGACAACATTGGCACCGCCGCCGAAATGGGACCGGACGGCGAACCGGCGCTCATTCCCCCCGCGCCGCTTAATCCGAGCCTTCGTACAGCTCGACCAGCACGACCCCGCTCGTTCCGGCGGCTCCGAGGGCGTGCACGCTGTATGAGCCCGGGGCCAGACGCTTCACCAAAACGGCGTCCTTGCTGCCGGCGGCCAATTGGAACGCGCCGACCGCCCGGCCGTCATCTCCCTGCCACTGGTCGTTACTGTCGAGGAGCGTGTTTCCCTGGAAGAGCTCGAGCTGCGGGTCCGGGTGCGCTCCGCCCACGCCGAAAAGCGCCAGTGACGGCCCGACGGCGCGCATGACCATGGTCTTCGCAGTGGAACCGCTCAAGGTGAAGCCGACGATCAGCCGCTGCCCGTCATCGACCTGAGCGCGCGTCGACAGATTCGTCACGCGCACAACGGTCGGGGCCGTGTCCGCGTCGTACAACTCGACGATGGCTTGGCCGGTTGTGCCGCCGACGCCTTTCACTTCAGCGGAATACAAACCCGGCGTGAAAGACGCGGCGATGAGGGCATCCTTGCTGCCAGGCACCAAGGCGAACGCGCCGAGGGCGTGCCCATCGTCGCCCGACCAATCGTCGTTTTGCAGAATAATCGTCGAGCCCGAATAAATGTTGAGCCGAGGATTCGAGAGGAGATTTGGCAGTCCAAACGTGGCCAGGCCGGGTCCGACCGCCCGCACGATCACTGGCTTCGTGCCGCCACTGACGTTGAATCCCATGCTCAAGGTCCGATCGCCTTCGCCGGCCGGCGCGAGCACGGACAAGTTGGTCAATCGCGTTGGCGCGGGCTGGATATCGAGCCGCGCCGGAGCCGATACGACGGTACCGAGCGAATTCGTAACGGCTACGGTGTACGCACCGGCATCGCTGAGCCCGACCGTCGCAAGCGTGAAGCTCGCGGCCGTGGCTCCATCGATCGCCGAACCGTTGCGCGACCATTGAAAATGCAACCCCGAGCCCGTCGCCGTCGCGGAGAAGGTAGCCGACTGGCCTTCGTAGATTGTAAGCGATTGCGGGGACGTCACGATGTGTGCGGGGTCGACGCTGACGGTGACCGCCGCGGGCAACGACACGACGTCGCCAGCGGTCGTGGAGACACGCACCCGATAGAGTCCGGCCTCGGCGGCAGTGATGCCGGGGACGGTGAGGGTCAAGGTGGTCGCACCGGCGACGGAGATCGTCCCAGGTGTGGCCAAATCGACTCCGTCGCGCTGCCAGGTGGCGGACGTGACGTCACCGCTGACCAGCGCCTGCAAGACGAGCGTGTCATCCTCCTTCACCGTTTGGGGCCGCGGGGATACGTAGATCACCGGCGACCGTGTCGCCGTAAACTCGTCGTCGTGGACCTCGAGCAGGTAGGTGCCGGTCCCGCCGGCGCTTTCCCCGTCGAAAACAGTGGCACTGCCGTTTGGCGCGGTCGCTGCGATCGTCCACGGGATCACGACGCCAGCGCCATGGCCGTTGCCGAACGCCGGTGAGTGGTAGCGCGGTTGGTAGGTGGCGGCATCAGCCGTGACCTCCGTGGTGCTGCTTAACCGGACCGGCGGAATGTCGCTCGAAAATACATCGAGGCGCGGAGCCTGAATCGCCGAAGCCAGTGGCAAACCTTGCCCGCTCAGAAACAGGGCGAGCCGCAGGGTGCCGGCGCCGGCAAAATTGAGGCCGACCCCATTGCCACTGCTTGCAAAATCGGTCAGCAGCGCCGCGGAACTTAGCGTCGAACCAGCGCCTTCGACATTCATCTCGACGAGATAGAATCCATCAGCGCCGGCTTTGTTGCGGAGCCGCACCGTGTATGCTCCCGGGCCGAGAATCAGGCGGATACCGGCGTCTTTCGGGTCGCGCGCGGCGGCCGAGTAGTTGCTGTCCTCCAGCAGCGCCGGATCACGGTCGTCGTTGCTGGCAATCATCGTGCCGGTGGAGTCCCAAACTTCGAGGGACGGATCGGCAATGGCGCCGGCAACTCCGAACTGGACGAGGTCGGGGCCACCGCAGGCAATCAGCACGGGCCGCAGCCCCGTACTCGCGTCCAGCGTGAAAAACAGCGAGGCACCGTTCGCCCCACTCATGTGACCTCGGGTACTCAGGCCGAGGAACTGCGGCACCTCGGACCGGACGGCCGGAGCCAGGAGGGCGAACGCCATGGAGGCGACGGTCGCGAACTTCCGTGAAAAGCGGGCGTGCATCGCTCCAAATTCACAAATGAATTTGCGCCCGGCAAGTCCGTTATCGCAGGTGATACCGAGGCTGGCTTGGTGAAATTGAATCGGATCCGATGCAGCGATCCCGACGCCGATTGTCGGGCGGAGAATGCCCATGCCGGCAGATCAGGGGCGCCCGGATGAGCGTCGACGAGTGAACCGGAGCAGCGGCGGGTGGCGCGTCGGGATGCCTATCGCCGGTCGGCGGGGGTCACTTTTACATGACAGAAAGCGGCATTCTCTCTGCGGCCCGCGGGTTCGGAAAGGATGCGCGAGAGCATGCAACCGCGACCTTCCTGCATGGTCCGTCAATCACGTCGACCCCAGGTCGTGGCCCGGTCGGCGACCATGCACGACCCATCACATCCGCCGCCAGAGTCTCCGGCACCTCTCGTAGCCCTGACCGCCCGCGAAGCGGACCGTTATCGCGCTTTGCTGGGTCAAAAAGCCGTTGGGTTCGTCGAAACAGACTTAGGAGGCCGCTTCCTCCTCGTGAACGAGGCTTTTTGCCGCATGACCGGGTACCCCGAGGCCGAGCTCATCGGCAAGGACTGTCATCGGCTCACGGATCTAGGCGATGGGCGCATCGACGCGATCGCGCGCGCGGAGTTGATCGGGGCGGACGGCACCCTCGCGTTCGAGACGCGGTACGCGCGGAAGGATGGCGCGACGATCTTCGTTTACGTCAGTGCCACCCGCATTGCGCAAGACGCGGCCGATTCGACGATCCTCATGACGGTGATCGACATCACCGAGCAAAGGCGGGCCGAGCAAATCGCGCGACGGAGCGAGCAACGCTATCGCACACTGCTCAATTCGCTCGATGTGGGGTTTTGCGTGATCGAAGTGATCTTCGAAGGCGCCGATCGGGCGGTGGACTATCGCTTTCTCGAAATCAACGAGCCGTTCGAACGGCTAACCGGCCTCGCGAATGTCAAGGGCGCCACGATGCGCGAGCTCGTGCCCGAGCACGAATCGCACTGGTTCGAGGTTTACGGGCGCGTGGCGCTGACCGGTGAACCAACCCGCTTCGAGGCGGAGGCGCGGGCCCTGCACCGTTGGTACAGCGTGTATGCGTTCCGCGCCGACAGCAGCAACAACCGGCAGGTCGGCATTCTCTTCGAGGACATCAGCGCCCGGCGCATCGGCGAGCAGCGCCGGCTCTTCCTCTCCAATCTGGCGGAAAAACTCGCGCCGCTGCGCCTGGAGGCAGAGGTGGTCGAGACGGTCGTGGGGGCGCTCGGCCGATTCCTGAACGTCGACCGCTGCGCCTTCGCCGAATGCCTCGAAGCGGAGAATCGGCTCGTGATCAGCAGCGATTACGCCCGTCCCGGGCTGCCCTCGTTGACCGGCGAGTTGAATCTATTCGAATTCGGCGGGATCGAATGGTGGCGGGCGATCTCCGGCGAAGGGCTGTCGGTGGACGACGTGGCCTTGCACCCGCTGACCGAACCGCATCCGGAGGCGTACCAGGCCATCGGAATTCGTTCCTACCTCGCAAAAACGTTTCGCGGCGCGGGGCCGTGGACGAGCGGGCTCGTGGTCGGGAATCTGAAACCGAGGGCATGGAACGCCGAGGACATGAAACTGGTGGACGACGTCCTGGCGCGCGTGTGGCCGATGATCGAGCGCGCCCGCAGCGACCGGGCGCTGGTCGAGGCGCATGCGGAGTTGGAAAGACGCGTCGCGGATCGAACGGCGAAATTGCGCGAGACGATTTCCGAACTGGAAGCGTATTCCTATAGCATTTCACACGACTTGCGCGCGCCGCTCCGTGCCATGCAATCGTACGCGAGCATTGTCGCGGAAGAGCGCGGGGCGGTGCTCGGCGACAGCGGCCGGGAATATATGCGTCGGATCGAAGCCGCCGCGGACCGCATGGACCGCCTGATTCGCGACCTCCTCGTCGTCACCCGGCTCTCCCGCGAAGCGATGCCGATCGAGCGCATCGAATTGGGCAGCTTCATCGCGGGCGTGATGGACAACTACCCGGGGTTGCGGGTGAACACGGCGCAGATCGAACTCGTCGCCCCGCTCGGCGCCGTGCGCGCCAATCCGGCGGCGCTCACCCAGTGCGTCGCCAACTTGCTCGGCAACGCGATCAAGTTCGTGGCGCCAGGGGTAAAGCCGCACATTCGCATCTGGTCCGAACTCAGCGGTGGTCGGCGCCGGGTGTTTTTTCGCGACAACGGCATCGGCATCGCGGAAAGCGCGCGGGAAAAAATCTTCGGCATGTTTTATCAGACCGACCCGAGCCAGGAAGGCACCGGCGTGGGCTTGGCGATCGTAAAGAAGGCCGTCGAACGCATGGGTGGAACCGTCGGCGTAACGGATTCACTCGGCCACGGCAGCACGTTCTGGCTGGAGTTGTCGGACGCTGGCGGCGGCGTGGCCCTTTGACCATGGGCATTGTGCTCTACGGAGAAGACGACGCGAACGACGCGTTTTTCATGGAGCGCGCGTTCGCGAAGCTCGGCCGGCGGGAGGCGCTCCGCATCGTGCCGAATGGCGGCATCGCCGTGCAGTACCTCGAAGGCGCGGGCAAGTTCGCGGACCGCTCGCAGTATCCCGATCCGTCGTTGCTGCTCCTGGACGTGAAAATGCCCGAAGTATCCGGCCTCGAAGCGCTCGCGGCGGTGCGTCGGCGCGTCGCCTTCGCGGCCATCCCGGTGGCGATGTTCACGTCGTCAACGCAGGCCACGGACATCGCTTTCTGCCGCGCGCACGGGGCGAATGCGTATCTCGTGAAGCCCTCGAATGCAGCCGGGCTCGCGCCGCTGGTCGAGGGCCTGCTGCGCGCGATCGAGCGCTTTTCCGTGGAGTCGCCGCGCCTCGCGATCGACGGCAATCTGCTCTGAGCATCGCCCTTTCCGAGGCCATGATCGGGCTGAGGGGGCGCGCCCAATGCCGTACCGGGATGCGCAGGCTCGGGGTTCAGCCATCACCGGGTGAGCCGTCATCGACGCCGGTCCGAGGACGGCGCAAACGATAGCATTAACTTTTCGCGGAGCTTATTCTTGCCCCACGCGTCCGGCGCGCTTGGCTAGGCATCTTACCCCTTACCCCCCTATGAACTCTGCGAAGTTGTTTCGTGCGAGCTGCGTCGCATTGATAGTCACGGCCATGAGCTTTGCCCTGCGCGGCGAAGCGGCGGCCTCCTGGGCCCGAGAATTCAATCTCACCCATGAACAGATTGGCTGGGTGAACGGCACCGCCTTCTGGGGATTCACCCTCGCCATGATGTTTGGCGGCCCGCTGTGCGACGCGCTTGGCCTGGGCCGAATTCTCGGCCTCGCGTTTATCGGCCACCTCGCCGGCATCCTCCTGACCATTTTCGCCTGGAATTACTGGTCACTGTTCTTCGGCACGCTGCTGTTCGGCATCGCGAACGGTTCGGTCGAAGCCGCCTGCAATCCCCTGATCGCGACGCTCTACCCGACAAACAAGACCACGAAGCTGAACCACTTCCATGCGTGGTTCCCTGGCGGCTTGGTCATCGGCGGCCTGCTCGCCTTCGCACTCGGCAAGCTCCACTACGGTTGGAAGATCCAATTCGCGTGCATGCTGATTCCGCTGGTTGCTTACGGCGCCATGTTCTTCCGGCAGTCGTTCCCGCAATCCGAGCGCGTCCAGCAGGGCGTTTCCACCGGCAAGATGTTCAGCTCCTGCCTGAACCCGTTTTTCCTCCTGATGGTGATCTGCATGCTCATGACGGCGGCGACCGAGCTCGGGCCCGAGCAGTGGATTCCAAACATCCTGACCAATGCCGGCGTATCGGGCATTCTCGTCCTGGTGTGGATCACGGGCTTGATGTGGCTCGGCCGGCAATGCGCCGGCGCCTTCGTCCATGGTCTTTCACCGTCGGGCGTGCTCCTCGGCAGCGCGATCTTCAGCACGCTCGGCTTGTATGCCATGGCGCATTCGACGGGCACGATGCTCTTTGCCGCCGCCACCGTCTTCGCCGTCGGCGTCTGCTTCTTCTGGCCGACCATGCTCGGCTTCGTGAACGAGAAATTCCCGGCCACCGGAGCCCTCGGACTCGCCATCATGGGCGGCGCCGGCATGCTCAGCGTCAGCATCGTGCTGCCGATCATGGGGCGCTACTATGATGCGGGCATCGCGGCGCGCCTGCCCGGCCAGAGTGAGGCCGATCTCGCCGCTGCGCCGATGAACATCCAAGCGGCGGCGGGGCTCGAGACGCTCGGCAAAGTCGCGATTCTCCCGATCATTCTCACGGTCGTGTTCTTGTTCATTTATCTCTCGCAGCGCAAAAAGACGTCAGCGCCGGCCGCACCGTCGCCGACCACAGCAGGCGTTTGAACGTGGCAGCCGGGCGGGTGAATCCCCGCCCTGCCTCGGTGATCGCAATCGGCTGAGGTCGCGCCGCGGCGTCCCCGCCGTCGCCAGCCCAGCTCCGGCGTTTCGGTTTCTCGAACTCATCCTCTACTCACATGGCTAGACCTGTCACCTTGTTCACCGGCCAATGGGCCGATCTGCCGCTCGCGAAGCTCGCCCCGATGATCAAGGCGATGGGCTACGACGGCGTGGAACTCGCCTGCTGGGGCGATCACTTCGACGTCGATGCCGCGCTGGCGTCGAAAACGTACGTCCGCGAGCGGTGGGATCTCCTGCAGAGCCACGGCCTCGCCTGCTACGCGATCTCCAACCACTTGGTCGGCCAGGCAGTGTGCGATCTGATCGACGAGCGTCATCAAGCGATTCTCCCGCCGGATGTCTGGGGCAACGGCGAGCCCGAAGGCGTGCGCAAGCGCGCCGCGAAAAAATTGATCGCGACCGCCAAAGCCGCCCGCCGCTTTTTCGATGCGCGTCCCGCCGCGGCCGACGGCGTCAACCATCCCGCGGTCGTCAATGGGTTCACCGGGTCATCCATTTGGCACTCGCTGTATGCGTTTCCGCCGACCTCGCCGGAGTTTTGGGAGAAAGGATTCCAGGATTTCGGCAAACGCTTCGGTCCGATCCTCGATGGGTTCGATGCCGTGAACGTGAACTTCGCCCTCGAGGTCCATCCCACCGAAATCGCGTTCGACACCGCTTCGGCCCAACGCGCGGTCGACGCCGTGAAGGGTCATCCGCGCTTCGGCTTCAATTACGATCCCTCCCACCTCGGGTATCAAGGCGTCGACTACGTGAAGTTCATCCGCGTCTTCGGCCCGCGGATCTTCCACGTGCACATGAAGGACGTGTGGTGGGGGCATGGCGATGGCACCGCCGGCGTTTTCGGAGGCCACACCGGCTTCGGCGATCCGCGGCGCTTCTGGGATTTTCGCTCGCTCGGCCACGGTGACATCCAGTTTGAGGACATCATCGTCGCGCTAAACGACGTCGGTTACCGCGGCCCGCTCAGCGTCGAATGGGAAGACATCCGGATGGATCGAGTGCACGGCGCCACCGAGGCGGCGCAATTTGTCCGTAAGGTGGATTTTCCCTCGAGCAATCGCGCGTTCGACGCCGCCTTCGAGAAGAAATAGACGGGCTCCGAATTCAACTTCACCCAACGATTCGTCCACGGAATCCACGGATTACACGGGATGGACTCTTCGGCCGGCGTCTCGCTTCCACCTATCCGGCGAGTTCGCGGGCAATTCCTGGCGGGTAAGCTCGAGCGGACAACCAGCAAACTTGGCGCATTTTTATGAATCGGAAACTTCGATACGGGATGATCGGTGGCGGGCGGGGGGCGTTCATTGGCGCCGTGCACCGCATCGCCGCCGGAATGGACGGACAGGCCGAACTCGTCGCCGGCGCCTTTTCATCCGACGCGGAACGGTCGCGCGCGTCCGGCGCGGATCTCTACCTCGCGCCGAACCGCGTTTATGGCAGCTATGCGGAAATGGCGGCGAACGAGTCGCGGCGCCCACCGTCCGACCGGCTCGATTTCGTCGTGATCGTCACGCCGAATCACCAGCACTTCCCGCCGGCGAAGCTTTTCCTGGAGAGCGGCTTTCACGTGATCTGCGACAAGCCGGTCACCTTCAATCTCGCCGAAGCGAAGGCGCTGCAGAAAATCGTCGAGCGGACCGGCCAGCTGTTCGTCCTGACGCATAACTATACCGGCAACGCGATGGTGAAGCAGGCGCGGCAGTTGGTGCGCGAAGGCAAACTCGGCAAGCTCCGCAAGGTCGTGGTCGAGTACCCGCAGGGTTGGCTCTCGACGCGGCTGGAAGCGACCGGCCAGAAGCAAGCGGGGTGGCGCACCGACCCGAAGCGCAGCGGCGCCGCCGGCTGCATCGGCGACATCGGCACCCACGCCGAGAATCTCGCGCGCTATATCACCGGGCTGGAGATCGAAGAACTCTGCGCGGACCTGACGACATTCGTGCGCGGCCGGAAGCTCGACGACGATGGCAACATCCTCGTGCGATATGCGGGCGGCGCGAAGGGCGTGCTGCACGCGTCGCAAATCTCCGTCGGCGAGGAAAACAATCTGAACATCCGCGTTTACGGGGAGACCGGCGGACTCGAGTGGCATCAGGAGCATCCCAATGAGCTGCTCGTGAAGTATCCCGACCGGCCCACCGAAATTTGGCGCCGCGGCAATGGCTACCTCGGGAACGCCGCGAAGCAGGTAACGCGCATCCCGGCCGGGCATCCGGAGGGCTACCTCGAGGCGTTCGGCAATATCTACCGCGAAGCATTTCGCGCGATCGAAGCGGTGGCCTCCGGTCAGAAGCTGCCGAAGGATCTCGATTTCCCGACCATCGCGGACGGCGTCGAAGGCATGGCGTTTATTGAAACCGTCGTGAAGAGCGCCGCGCGCGGCGCCAAGTGGGTAAAAATGCCGAAGTAACCCTGCGACCGCGGCTCGACCTTCGACGAGACAAATAAAATCCAACCGACGCACTCGGCTGCGCGCATTGATGGCCGAGTCATTCCCTCCTTCCCTGCCATGAACACCAAACTTCTCCGCCGCCTCGCCCTGAGCCTCGTTTGCGTCGCTTCCGCGTGCGCCGCGTCTGCCGCGCCCAAGAAGCTGCTCGTGGTCGAAGTGACCACGGGCTACCGCCACGCCTCGATCGAAACCGCCGAACGCATTCTGACGGAGCTAGCGAAGCGCAGCGGCGACTTCACGCTCGACTACGTGCGCCAGCCGCCCGGCGCGCCCATCATCGTGTTCAGGCCTCACGCCGGTCCCGGCGGAGAGAGCGATCCCGCCTACCAGCAGGCGCTGAAGAAATTTGCCGTGGACGACGCCGCGTACCAAGTGGCGCTAAAAAAATGGATGCCCGTGGCGGCGGCCGCCCTGAAGCCGCTGAGCCCCGAAAATCTGAAAAACTACGACGGCGTGATTTTCGACAGCACCACCGGCGTGCTGCCGTTGCCGGATAAAGCAGGGTTCTTCAAGTGGATCGCGGAAGGTCATGCCTTCATCGGATTGCACTCGGCGACCGACACGTTCCACAACGACCCCGAATACCTCGAAATGATCGGCGCCGAATTCAAAGTGCATGGCGCGCAGGTCGCCGTCGACTGCCAGAACGAAGACCCGCAACACCCGGCGACCCGGATGCTGCCGGCGACGTGGACGGTTTTCGACGAGATTTACCAGTTCAAGAATTTCGACCGGACAAAGCTACATGTGCTGCTGGATCTGGACCGGCACCCGAATAATCACACTCCGGGTTTCTTTCCGCTCTCGTGGTGCAAGCCGTACCACCAGGGACGCGTTTTCTACACCGCGCTCGGCCATCGCGAAGACGTGTGGGACCCCGCCGCGAAAGACCGCAAGAACTCACCCGAGGTCGCGAAGCAGTACCAAGAGCACGTCCTCGGCGGCATTCGCTGGGCGCTTGGCCTCGCACCCGGCAGCGACACGCCGAATTCAAAATGACCGGCGGCACTACAGCCAGTCGCCTGGGACACCGCGTTCGGACGCCGACGGCGCCGCGACCCGTGGCACTCGCCAACGAAATCCGGAGTGGTGCCCACGCCTTGCCAGCATCACCCTTAACGCATCGCCGGATGAGGTCTGGCCCCGCGACCTAAACTTCGCCTCGTCACATTTTACCCCATGAACATGCCCCTGAGAGCGCTCGTTGTTGTTCCCCTCCTGCTCGGTTCGTCGCTCGGCGCGGCCGGCATCGATTTCCACGACCACATCGGCATACAGTTGTGGAGCGTGCGAGCGGCCATGAAGCAAAGTGAAAACTGTGCGCTCGACCTCGTGCAGATCAGCGGTGTGCGGGAAGTCGAAACGGCCGGCACCGGCAAACTCACGCCGCAGCAGTTCGCCGAAGCGCTCGAGGCCCATCACTTGAAGGTCATTGGCGCCCACGAAGGCTACGAAGCCTTGAAAAAGGATCCCGCGGCCGCGATTCGCGAAGCGAAAGCGCTGGGGGCGGAATACCTCATTTGTCCCTGGATGCCGCCGGATCAGCGGCCGAAGAATGGCGACGATGCCCGCCGGCTCGCGGCCGAGTTCAATGCCTGGGGCGCGCAGTGCCATGCCGCGGGGTTGAAGTTCGGCTATCACACGCATGGATTCGAATTCGTGCCTGCGGAGCCGGGTGGAACCGAACGCGTCTTCGACATCCTGGTGCGCGAAACGAAGCCGGAGCTCGTCTGCTTTGAAATGGACGTCTTTTGGGTCGTGCACGCGGGCCAGGACCCGGTGGCGCTGTTGAAAAAATATCCGGACCGCTGGCGCCTCATGCATGTGAAAGACATGCGGAAAGGCGCGCCCACGGGCTTCTCCACCGGCAGCGCACCCGACACCGACGGCGTCGCGGTCGGCCAGGGCCAAATTGAATGGCCCGCGATCCTTCGCACGGCGCAGGACGTCGGGGTCGA
>Ga0207652_10003567_pt1 | contig 12836 bp, 11 predicted proteins | sample KBSC63BmetaG_FD_184334 | JGI IMG/M metagenome (GOLD analysis project Ga0207652, IMG submission 184334) | Corn rhizosphere microbial communities from Kellogg Biological Station, Michigan, USA - KBS C6-3B metaG (SPAdes) (version 2) | ecosystem: Host-associated > Plants > Roots > Rhizosphere ... | reverse complement strand
CCAGCGTTCGCCGGCGGCCAGGGCCTCGCGGCGGGCGCGCCAGGCCCGGGGATCCTCGGGGGCCGCGCCGGTCGTCTGCTCGGCCAGCGGCAGCGCTTCGTCCGCGCGTCCGCTCGCCAGCAGCGCCCGCACCAGCTCGGCCCGCAGCGACACGTTCTCGGGCGCGCGCTGCAGCCCTTCGCGCAGCAGGGCCTCGGCGCGGACGGGATCGGCCGTGGCGGCGGCGGCCTCGCCGAACAGCGCCGGATCGGCCTTCTCCGCGCGCGCTGCCCGCGTCAGCCACTCCGACGCCTCCGGCTCGCCCAGCCGCGCCAGCACGCGGCCGTACGCGACGGCGGCCTGGCGATCGTCGTCGCCCGGCGGCGCCAGCTCGACCGCCTTGGCCAGCTCGCGCGCCGCCTGCGCCAGCCGCCCCGACGCCGCGTGCACAGTCCCCAGCGCCGCGTGGGCCCGGCGGCGCAGCCCCGGATCCAGCGCCAGCGAGAGCGCCCGGTGGAGCGCGTCGCGCGCCGGCTCGGCGCGACCCAGCTTGCCCAGCGTCTCGCCCAGCGCGCACCAGGCGTCGGCGCGTCCGGCCGCCAGGTCGACCGCCCGCCCCAGCGGCGCCACCGCCTGTTCCAGCGCACCACCGGCGGCCAGCAGCTCGCCCAGCGCCAGGTGCGCCTCGGCGGCGTCGGGAACGCGCGCGGCCAGATCGCGCAGCAGCCGTTCGGCCTCGGTCCGGTCCAGGGCCGCGACGTCCTGGGCGTGCTCGACTTCCGCCGCGACCGCGGCGCGCCGATCCGTTCCCAGCTCCTCGAGCCGTCCGGCGATGCGGTCGAGGAAGCCCATCACCCGGCCGCGGGGGCGGCGCCGTCGGAGCTCCAGACCTTCTGTCGGATCTCGGCGATGTGCTCGTCCACCTTCCGCAAGTCGGCCAGCGCGGCGTCGAGGCCGGCCACGTCGGGCTTGGCGTCGGTGGTGGCGTCGGAGGTGCGGCGCTCGGCCAGCGCGCGATCCAGCACGTCGGCGATCCCCCTCGCCAGCGCGTCGCCGGCTTGCGCCACGAACTCGAGCAACCGGGCGCCGAAGCCGTCGACGATCTCGTCCAGCTTGGGTCCCACCAGCGTCGCCACCCGGTCGACCGCCTGCGGCGCCTGCGCCTTGGCCTCGGCCTTCACCTGCGCCGCCACGCGGCCGCGCAGCAGGAACGCCAGCAGCGGCGCCGCCAGGGTCAGCACGCCGCCCACCAGCCCGTCGACGAACAGGAACACGGTGGTCCCCAGCGCACCCAGCGCGAACACCGACGCGTCGTACTTCAGCGTGTCGACCTTGATGTCGACCTTGGTCTCCGTCGGGCCGAGCTCGGTGGTGACCCCTTCCAGCACGTCGCGAATATTCTCGTTCGCGACCTGAATCACCGTCTCGGCCAGCCGCTCGAGCTCGGCGGCGATCAGCTGCCCTTCCGCCTCGGTCCAGGCCTTCCAGGTGTCCTGCACGAAGAACGACAGGTAGCGGCGGATGTCGCCGGCGTCGGCGGCGTCGAGGTCCGCCACCAGGGCCTCGCGCATGCGCGCCGTGAAGTCGGCCAGGTCCTGGCGGACGCGGGCCTTCAGCGCCGCGGTCTCGGCGCGCACGGTGGTGGCCGCGCTCTCCAGCACCTTCTTTCCCGACTTGAGCCGCTCCTTGGCGCGCCCGATCCGCTCTTCCAGCTCCGGCAGCGGCAGCTCCAGCGAGCGGCGGTGGATGGCCAGGCTCTGGCGAATGAAGCCCGCCAGGCGGCTGGCGTCGGCCAGCGCGTTGTCCAGCAGCAGCTTGCGGCGCTGATTCTCGACGGTGGCGCCCAGCGCCGCCACGAACGCATCCAGCCCCGACCCGGCGCGATCGCCGGCCAGGGCCCGCTTGGCCGACACCGGGAAGATGGCCGGCTCGGGCACGATCGCGCCCAGGTGCTTGCGCGCGAAGGCCAGCGTCTCGTTCAGCTCGGGCTCGCTGAGGAGGTCGGTCTTGGCCACCACGAACAGCAGCCGGTCGCGGGTCGAGCGCAGGATGCGCTCTTCCAAGAACTGCCGCTCCGACGCGGTCAGGATCTGGGTGGCGTCCAGCAGGAACACCGCCGCGTCGGCCCGCGGCAGGTAGCCGTAGGTGATCTCGGCGCGCTGCTCGTTGATGTCGTTGACGCCGGGCGTGTCGACCAGCGTCAGGTGGTTCTGCAAGAGCGGCAGCGGCTCGGTCAGCTCGACGTGGTGGACCGACGCCTTGCCGGCCCCCTCGCCCTCGACGGTGAGCCAGTCGGCCAGCGCCCCGGACGCGACGTTCCGCCGCGCGCCGTCCTCGCCCACCAGCGTCGCCGCGCGCTGCGTCCCGAACGACACGTGTGACAGCACCGCCGTGGTCGGCGTGATGCCGGTCGGCAGCACCGGCGCACCCAGCAGCGCGTTGATGAACGTCGATTTTCCGTGGTTGAACTCGCCGAGCACGACCACCACGAACCGCTCGTCGTCCAGCTTGGGCAAGCGGGTCTCGCGGATGTCGCGGGCCACGAACGGCAGCCCGGCCCGCTCCGCCAGCGTCCCCAGCTCGGTCAGCGCCCCGCGGATCGCCTGCTTGCGCGCGTCCAGGCCGCCCGGATCGCTCGCGGTCATCGCAGCACCGACAGCAGCTCGGCGACCTTGGCGTCGCACTCTTGCTTGGACATGCCGGCCGGCGCCGCGCCGCCCGCATCGCCTTCACCGCGCGCGCTGCCGGTCAGCGACTTGAAGTAGGTGGTCTGCGCGAACAGCCGCAACGCGTGCACCCGCTTGGGCAGATAGGGATGGCGCTGGGTGAGCTCGTCGAACCGCCCCACCCCCTTTTGCGCCTCGTCGAGCTGCGCCAGGTACTCGTCCAGGTTCACGTCCTTGTAGAGCTTGTGCGACCCCAGGGCCAGCTTGACCAGGCAGCCGATCGAGACGTCGAGATCGCGCGTGCAGATCAGACCGGCCCGATCGCAGCTGATCTCGGCGCGCCGCGCCCAGGCGTTCAGCGCCAGCACCGCCGGCCGGACGCTCCAGCGCAGGAACATGTTCGCGGCGTGGGTCAGGAAGTGCAGCGTGGTCATGTAGACCACGTGGTTGTTCTGGATGTGGCCGCACTCGTGGCCGATCACGTCCAGAAGCTCGGTCTCCGACAGATGGTCGATCAGTGCCGCGTTGAGGACGATGTACGGATCCTCGGCGGTTCCGAAGGTGTGCGCGTTCAGCGACCCGATGTTGGGGGAGACGTACAGCGTCGGCAGCGGGATGCGCAGCGTGTCGGCGCAGCGCTCGGCCAGCTTGGCGATGCGCGGGAACTGCCGCGGCGTCACCTTGATCGACGTCCCCAGCATCCGCGCCTTCTCGACCGACTGCCAGAGGCGGACGGCCGCCTCCACCGCCAGCGTCACGGGGCGGACCCGGTCCAGCGCCGACCGCACCTTGATGTCGCCGGCATAGGCGTAGGCCGCCCCCTCTCGCGAGCGCGCCGACGCCTCGCCCTTTCGCGCCGCGACGTAGCGCGCAAACGACAGATCCACCTCGGGTCTGGCCACGGGAATGATAATAGAATAAGCCCTCCCGATGACCACCGCTGCCTCCCTCTCGTTCAGCCCCCCGGCCGCGACGCCGGGCGAGCGCGAAGTCGCGTTCATGCGGCAGGCGCTCGGGGCTGCCCAGGAGGCGGCTGGTCGGGGTGAGGTCCCGGTGGGTGCGGTGGTGGCCATCGGCGATCGGGTGATCGCCGTGGCCCACAACGAGCGCGAGACCGGCGCCGACCCCACCGCCCACGCCGAGATCCTGGCGCTGCGCCGGGCGGCGGCCGCGCTGGGGAGCTGGCGGCTTTGTGACGCCGAGCTGTTCGTCACCATGGAGCCGTGCCCGATGTGCGCGGGAGCGCTGGTGAATGCGCGCATCAAGCGCCTCTACTTCGGCTGCGACGATCCCAAGGCGGGCGCCGTTCGCACCCTCTACAACCTGGTCGACGACCCCCGTCTCAATCACCGGGTCGAGGTCGTTCCGGGGGTGCTGGCGGCCGAGGGGGCAGCGCTGCTGCGGGGCTTTTTCTCGCGTCTTCGCAGCGCGAGAGTTCCCTGATTCTTCCGTCTGCCTGAGGTTCTGGCAAAATAGAGGGTCCATGATCAGGGCCGTCCGCCGGAACCGCACGCGTGGCACCTCCCTTGGACTTGCGGTCGCGGTTGCGCTGGCCGCGGGCGGCGCGCAGGCGGCCCCCTCGTTCTCGCGCGACCAGACCACCCCGCCGCCCTCCGCCGACTGGACCATGCGGTCGGCCATCGGCCTGGATCTGGGAGCGGGCGGAACGATCACGGACTTCAACCGGTCGCCCGGCCCGGACGGGACCCTGTTCTTCACGGGCCTGCGCGGCACGGTCGACATCAAGCGCGGGTTCGCGGCCCTGCTGGCGTTCCACCAGTACTGGTTGCCCGGGCCGAATCACGCGCTGCTGTTCGGGCTGGGGACGCGCTTCGAGCCGGTGGTGGCGCCGTGGGGTCTGGTCTTCGGCGACCTGGCGCTCGGGCCGGCGTCGACCGGTTACGCCTGGTGCTTCGGGTTCGACGTCGGCGTGGGCGTGGAGTTCAACCTGCCGGTGGTCCCCGGGTTCAGCATCGGCCCCTACTTCCGCTACGCGGACTTCATCAACCCGGACCGCGCCACCAGCAACGACGGGATCGCCTGGAGCATCGGCGCCAGCTCGACGTACCACTTTGGCCGGGCCGCCTCCGCCCCGGCGTCTCCCACCGACCGTCCCGTCCGGCGCAGCGTCTGGCACATCAGCATCCCGGACACCGACCGCGACGGCGTGGCCGACGACGAAGATCAGTGCAAGTCCGTGCCGGTCGGCAAGCACCCCGATCCCTTCCGCCCCGGCTGCCCCGAGAACGACGAGGACGGCGACGGCGTCTCCGACGTCGACGATCCCTGCCCGGTCACGCCGCCCGGCGACCATCCGGATCCCGAGCGCGCGGGCTGCCCCTTCATCGACACGGACAACGACAACATCTCGGACGCCGACGACGCCTGCCCCAGCAAGGCCGGCCCCCCCTCGAAGGACTCGGCCAAGAACGGCTGCCCCGACAAGAAGCACAAGGAAGCCGCGCCGCCGCCCCCGCCCCCCTCGGCGAGCGACGAGAACGCGGCGCCCAAGCGCGTTCACAAGCACGGGCGCTCGAAGTAGCGCTCAGTCCAGGGCCAGCGTCAGGCGGAAGATCAGCCAGTACTTGCTGAGCGGATCGACGCTGGACCACCGGCGCTCGAACCCCATGGTGAGCCGCCAGCGGGGGTCGGGCGCGTAAGCCGTCCAGGCGCCGCCGGCTCCCCAGGTCGTGGCGTCGCCCGCGCGCTGCCATTCGGCGCGCGCCACCAGGTGCTGCTGTCCGTGCAGAAAGGTCAGGCCGGGCTCCAGCACCGCGCCCTGCACACCGCTGGTCTGGAACGACGTGCCCGACGCGAGCCGCGTCGACAGGAAATACTCCGCCGAAACCTCGAAGCGCCGCCACTGCGCCGTGAGCTCGGGATCCAGCGCCAGGGTCTTCGGCGCGGCCAGCGTGCCGTACAGGACCGAGAGGCCGCCCGCGAACCGAAACCAGTCGGTCCAGGGATCGCCCTCGGCGCGGCGCCAGGGGCGCAGGCCCACCGGGCCGATCGGTTCGGCCACCAGGCGCCCCGCCGCGATCACGCCGCGGTCGAACAGATGCTGGTCGACGGTGCGATCGGCGCTGAGGATCGCGAACCGGTATTGAATCTCGCCCAGGTCGCCACCCACCGAGGCGCCGGTGCGGAAGTCGGGCGTGAAGGCGTCGATGAAAGCGGCCCGCTCGGGCAGCGGGAGATCCGCCTCGTCCATCTGCCGCGACCGCGAGAACGGCACGCGCAGCGATCCGGCGTCGACCTCGAACGCGCGGTGGGGCGCCCAGCCGGCGAAGACCTCCGTCATCCGGATCGGGCCGCCGAAGGGCATCTGCCCGCCGGCCAGCGTCGCCGGGGGCTGGCCGGCGACGGTCTGAGGCTGCCATTCGAGCAGCGCGCGCACGTGCACGGCGTGCCCGGACAGCTCGTCGCCGACCCGGATTCGCCGCCAGCGCGCAAATCCGGACGCGGGCGCGGGCGGCGGCGGTGAGGGCCAGAGACCGGCGTCGGCCTGGATCAGCAGGCGCAGCGGCTCCGTGTCCTGGGCGCGCGCCGTCCCCGCGGACGCCAGCAGCGCGAGGACGGCCCAGGACGCGCGATTCACCGGGTGGACTGAGCGGCGATCTTCTGTTCGAGCTTCTCGACGACCTTCACCTCGTACGCGTCGTCGTAAAGCACGTTCGCTTCCAGGATGCCCGTCGGGCTGGTCACGTTGACCTCGGTCAAGAAGCCGCCGATGACGTCCAGCCCGACGAAGAAGTGGCCGCGCTCGCGCAGGCGCGGCCCCAGCGTCTGCACGATGGCCTGGTCGCGATCGTCGAGCTTGGTCGCCATCGGCTTGGCGCCCACGTGCAAGTTGCCGCGGGCATCGTCGGCGGCCGGCACGCGCAGCACCGCGCACAGCGGCTCGCCGTCGCACAGCAGGATCCGCTTGTCGCCGCGCCGCACCTCCGGAAGGTACTTCTGGGCCATGGTCCAGCGCCGCCCCAGGTTGGTCGACTGCTCGAGGATGGCGCCGGTGTTCGGGTCCCCCTGGCGGACGTGGAACACGCCGAAGCCGCCCGACGCGTCCAGGGGCTTCACCACCATCTCGCCCCCCTGCTCGGCCAGGAACGAGCGCAGCCGGTTCGCCTCGCGCGTGACGATGGTCGGCGGGCACAGGTCCGGGAACTCCAGCACGGTCAGCTTCTCGTTCTGCTCGCGCAGCCCGCGCGGGTCGTTGATGATCAGCGTCTTGCCGCGCGCCCGCTCGAGCAGCAGCGTGGCGAAGTAGTAGTCCAGGTCGAAGGGCGGGTCCTTGCGCATGAAGACCGCGTCGCAACTGGCCAGCGGCACGGTCGCCTGCGGTCCCAGGAGATAGTGATCACCGACGATGCGGCGGACGGTGGCGGGCCAGGCCCGCGCGACCGCGTCGGCGTGTTCCAGCGAGAGGTGCCGGGGCTCGCAGAACCAGATCTCGTGCCCGCGCCCCTGCGCCGCGAGCATGATCGCGAACGTCGTGTCGCCGGCGATCTGCAGGCGCGCCAGCGGGTCCATGACGAAGAGCAGCTTCATGCGCCTATTCTGTCAGGATCCGGAAGGCGTGCCGCTGGGATCGGCGACATCCTTCATCGGCAAGAGATGTTCCAGCCCGTGCTTGCGCAGCCGGTAGTACAGCGTCGACCGGTTGATCCCCAGCGCTCGCGCCGCGTGCGCGATGTTCCCCTGGGCGGCGTCGATGGCGGCCACGATGGCGGCCCGCTCTTGCTCGTGCAGCCGCTCGCTCAGCGGGCGCGCGCCGTCGCCGGGCCGGCCGGCCGTGGGGGAAGCGCCCGGCAGCGGCCGGCGCGTGAACTCCAGGTCGGCGGCCGTGATCTCGGGCCCGCGGGCCAGGATCAGGGCCCGTTCGATGACGTTTTCCAGCTCGCGGACGTTGCCCGGCCACGGGTACGCGCACAGCGCGGCCACGGCGCTGGCGTCCAGCCCCCGCACCGGCTTTCCGGCCCCGGCCGCGTACTTGCCGACGAAGTGCTCGGCCAGCAGCGGCGTGTCGCTGGTCCGGTCGCGCAGGGGCGGCAGGAAGATCGGGAAGACGTTCAGGCGGTAATAGAGATCCTCGCGGAACGTGCCGTCGGCGATCTGCTTTTCCAGGTCGCGGTGGGTGGCCGAGATGATGCGCACGTCGACCCGGATGGTCTCGGCGCCGCCCACCCGTTCCAGCTCGCGCTCTTGCAGGACGCGCAGCAGCTTGACCTGGACGTCCAGCGGCAGGTCGCCGACCTCGTCCAGGAACAGCGTCCCGCCGTCGGCCATCTCGAACCGCCCCAGGCGGCGCGCCACGGCCCCCGTGAAGGCCCCCTTTTCGTGCCCGAACAGCTCGGACTCGAGGACGCCCGGCGCCAGCGCGGCGCAGTTCACCCGCACGAACGGCTTCGACTCGCGCGCGCTGTTGATGTGGATGGCGCGGGCCACCATCTCTTTACCGGTGCCGGTCTCGCCCCGCAGCAGCACGGTCGACGCCGTCTGCGCGACCTGCTCGACCCGCGCCAGGACGTCGCGCAAGGCGGGGGATTCGCCCACGATGGCGCCGAAGCTGAACGCGCTGTGCGCCTCTTTCGAGAGCATCCCCACGTAGGCGTCCAGCTGCTCTTGCAGGCGCCGGTTCTCCCGCACCAGCGCGTAGCGCTCGACGGCGTGGGTCAGGACCCCGCGCAGCTCTTTCGAGTCCCAGGGCTTGGTGACGTAGCGGTAGATCCGCCCCAGGTTGATGGCTTCGATCAGGACGTCGACGTCCGTGAAGGCGGTCACGATGATCCCGATCGCGTCGGGCCGGAGCGTGCGGGCCTCCTTCAGCAGGTCCAGGCCCGTCATCTTCGGCATCCGCTGGTCGGTGACGATGACCGCCACGTCGTGCTGGCGGGCCAGCGCCAGGGCCTCTTCGCCGCTGCCGGCCAGCAGCAGCTTGAACGTGCGGCCGAAGTTGAACCTGAACGCGTCCAGGTTGTCCGACTCGTCGTCCACCACCAGGATCGGGTACTTCCCGAGGTCCAGCTCCTGCGCCATCGGCCAGGCCAGCATAACGGCTTTTTGCGCACCGTGCGTGACTCTTGATACGATCGCGTCTCGCGTATGACGGAGCGCCGGCGTTCTTCGACCCCCGAGCCTGCGGCGGATGATCCCGCCCGTGGGCCCATCGACTCAGCGGCGGCGGCTGCGCGCCGGCCCATGGCCCGGGCCACCCGCATCGCGCTGTTCGAGCGGGAGGTGCGCGAGCGCCTGTCGCGGACGGCCCTGGACCTGGTGCTCTCCCGGGCCGAGGTGATCTCCGAGGGGCAGCGCAACACCCGCAACGGCCGGGACGCCTACTTCGGGTCGACGATGCTGACCATCGACCTCCCCTCGCTGGAGCTGCTGCTGCGGGACGCCTGCGACGCCGGGACCGCCCGCCGGCTGGCCGACCTGCTGCAGTCGGACGCCGCGGCGATGGGTGGCGTGGAGGGGCTGGCCGCGCGCGAGGCGGCCCGGGTCTGCGGGGCGCGCCCGACGGCCGTGCGGACCCACGTGGCCATCCGCGCCCAGGCCGCCAGGGTCTTCATCGACATCGACGTGGAAGCGAGCTTCACAGAGGAAACATGACGGACGCACCGGCCCATCCACCCGAAGACAAGACCGCGGGTGACGAGAACGCGCCGGCCGGCCAGACCACCTACACGTTCGCGGCGGCCGCCAAGATCCTGGGGGTGTCCGAGAGCAAGCTGCGGTACTGGGCCCAGGTCGGCTTCGTCGGCCCGTCGGCGCGGCGGGCGGGCAAGCCGGTCTATTCCTTTCAGGATTTGGTGGGGGTCAAGGCGGCCAAGGAGCTGACCGAGCGCGGGTTCAAGACCTCCGAGATCCGCAAGGCCATCGACGGCGTTCGCGCGTCGCTGCCGCACGTCGACCGCCCGCTCGAGCGGATGCGGGTGGCGTTCGACGGCGCCAAGCTGGTGGTGGTCGACGAAGGGATGGCCTTCGAGGCGACGACCGGCCAGAAGGTGTTCGACTTCGGGCTGGGCGATCTGGCGCGCTCGGGGTCGCCCCGGCCGTCCTCGACGCTGGTGGCGCTGGATCCGACGGCCGCCGATGCGCCGGGGCGCAGCGCGTACGAGTGGTTCGTCGAAGGAACCCGCGCCGAGATGCACGGCGGGCCGGAAGCCGACGCCAAGGCCGAACGCTGCTACCGCGAGGCGCTGGCGCTGGACCCGGGCCTGGCCGCGGCCCGCACGAACCTGGGGAGCCTGGCCTACCGCCGGGGCGATGCGTCGGCGGCCCGCGAGGCGTACGAGGCGGCGCTGGCCCTGGACCCCGACCAGCCCGAGGCCCGGTTCAACCTGGCCAATCTGGTGCTGGAGAACGGCGATCTGGAGCTGGCCGTGGCTGAGCTGCGCCGGGTCTTGCAGGCGGCGCCGGAGTTCGCCGACGCCCACTACAACCTGGCCGTGGCGCTGGAGCGGCTGGGCGGACGGGCGGCGGCCCGCGTCCACCTGGAGCAGTACCTGTCGCTGGAGCCGGAATCGGCTCCCTGGGCCGATCAGGCGCGCGCGCTGATCGCGCGACTCGATTAAACTTCCCGGCGATGTCCCGGTGGCTTCTCGCCGCGATCTGCATCTCGGCGACCGCGCCGGGCGCCCGACCGGCGCGCGATCGCGTGGCCGTGCCGGGGGGCCCCTTCACCCAGGGGAGCACGCGCGGCGAGGAGGATGAACGCCCGGCGCGGAAAGTGACCTTGAAGCCCTTCGCCATCGATCGCACCGAGGTCACGCGCGCGGCCTACGCCCAGTGCGTGGAGGCCGGGAAGTGCCGCGCGGCGGCCGCGGGCGACGCCGACGCCAACCTTCCGATCACGAACGTCGACTGGAACGACGCGCAGGCCTACTGCAAGTTCGCGGGCGGCCGGCTGCCGACCGAGGCCGAGTGGGAGAAGGCGGCCCGCGGGACCGACGGCCGCGACTACCCGTGGGGCAACGACATCGACTGCAGCAAGGCCAACTGGGGGAGCTTCGAGGGCGAGGGACCTTGCGCCGGCAAGAACCCCGGCCACCCGGTGGCGGTCGGCTCGTACCCGGCGGGGGCCAGCCCGTATGGCGCGCTGGACCTGGGCGGCAACGTCTGGGAGTGGGTGGCCGACAAGTACGACGCCGAGGCCGGGCGGCGGGTCGTGCGCGGCGGGTCGTGCTGCAGCTTCTTCGTGGGGCCGCGGGCGTCGAACCGGAACGCCTGGGCGCCGGACCACCGCGACGGTGACCTCGGGTTCCGCTGCGCGGGGGCGCGATGAACCGTGGCGTGATCGGCCTGTTGCTGCTGTCGTTCGCGGCGCCGCCCGTCGCGGCCGCGCCGCCGCAGCACCGCGGCATGATGAAGCACGCCGAGCCGGCGCGCGGGGCCACCGCCAGCAAGCACGGCCGCGTGAGCGAGGTGGCGCCCGAGCCGCCCGCCGACGACCGCGACCACGACCGCATCGTGCGGATGCAAGAGGCGCTGCGCGAGATCCTGCACGACAGCGTGCTGCGCCGGACCCGGGTCGGGATGCGGGTCATCGAAGCGCGCACCGGCCGGGTGTTCTTCGAGACGCGGGGCCAGGTCTTGATGGATCCGGCCTCGAACCAGAAGGTTCTGGCGACCACGACGGCGCTCATGCGCCTGGGGGCGGAGTGGCGGTTTCGGACCGAGCTCAGCGGGCCGGCGCCGGGACCGGACGGGGTCGTGGTGGGCGACGTCCACCTGCGTGGCAGCGGCGACCCGACGGTCACCGCGCTCGATCTCGACGCCATGGCGGCGGCGTTGGTCCGCCGCGGGGTGCGGAGCATCGCGGGGGCGGTGGTCGCCGATCCGCGCCGTCTGGGCGCCGACGAGCCCACCGTCGAGGAGGACGGTGAGGACGCCGCGACCGAGACCGCCGACGAGGACGACCGGGCGGCGCCGCTCTCCAAGCTGTCGCCGCGGGCGCCGCTGGTGGTCAGCCACGGGTTGATCTCGATCCAGGTGCGGCCATCCGCCGAAGCGGGGGCGCGCGCCGAGGTGACGACCAGGCCGGCCGACCCGTCGTTCGTGATCCACGACAGCGTGCGCACCAAGCCCAAGGGGCGGCCGCGGGTCAGCGCGCGCCTGTCGGTGACCGGCGGCCGCATCCAGATCGACGTCGACGGCCGCGTGACGGTCGGCCGTCCGGGGCTGGTGTTGCGGCGCCGCGTCCCGCAGCAAGCGCTGTTCGCGGCGGCGTTGCTGCGCGCCGCCCTGACCTCGGCCGGGATCTCGGTGCGCGACGACGCGCGCGTCGAGGCGGCGCCCGCGCCGCGCGCGGGTCACCAGGCGCCGCTGCTGGCGCTGCACGAGTCGGCGCCGCTGGGCGTGCTGCTGCGCAAGATCAACAAGGACTCCGAGAACGACTACGCCGAGCGCGTTTTGGAAGCGGCCGGCGCCGAGGTCTACGGCGGACCCGCCGCCGAGGACAAGGGCGTGCGCCTGCTGCGCGAGGTGATCGGCGAGCTGGGGCTGCCGCCGTCCAGCTACGTGCCACGGAACGGGTCCGGGCTGGGCCACGCCAACCGCATCACCGCCGAGGCGATGTCCGCGCTGCTGCGGGCGCTGTACCTGGACCCGCGCGTCGGGCCCGAGTTGCTGCAGTCGCTGTCGGTGGGCGGCGTGGACGGCACCACGCGCAACCGCTTCAAGGGGACGCTGGCCGCCGAGCGCGTGCGGGCCAAGACCGGGACGCTGGCGGGTAAGTCGTGCCTGTCCGGCCTGGTCGGCGACGGACCCGACGTGCTGGCCTTCTCGATCCTGGTCGAGGGGCTGCGCGGCCGCAGCCTGCACGCCGTTCGCAGCGCCCAGGTCACCTGCGTGAACGCGATGATGCGCTACGTGCGCGAGGCGCGCGGGGCGCTGCCGGCCGCCATCTCGTCCCCCGTCCCGGCCACCGCCGCCAACGCCGACGTCGAGGGGAGCCAGGACACCACGGAGGGTGAAGAAGAGCTCACGCCGCCCACGCCCACGCCGCCTGTGCCGCCGCCGCGTCCGCTCTTCCCCGCGGCGCCGCACTGAGCAGAAAGAGGAAACGCCAGGACGCGAGGAACGCCAGGGTCCGGACTCTTATTGATCCGGATCCGGATGGCGTTCCTGGCGTCCTGGCGCTTGACCGCTTCTCAGGCTTCCGCGGACGCGCGGCCACCGCCGCGCTTGGAC
>Ga0207652_10003566_pt1 | contig 12837 bp, 14 predicted proteins | sample KBSC63BmetaG_FD_184334 | JGI IMG/M metagenome (GOLD analysis project Ga0207652, IMG submission 184334) | Corn rhizosphere microbial communities from Kellogg Biological Station, Michigan, USA - KBS C6-3B metaG (SPAdes) (version 2) | ecosystem: Host-associated > Plants > Roots > Rhizosphere ... | reverse complement strand
GCGCGGGCGTGCCCGAGGAAGTACGGCGACTTGAGGTCGACGAAGCTCGCGATCGCCGCGAGCGCGCTGTCGAGCTGCGCGTCGTCGAGCAGCACCGCGAGGCCGGGCTCCGCCGCGATCACCTCGCTCCAGCTCGAGGCCTCCTCCGGCTGCGGCAGGATCTCGCGGGCGCCGGCGACGAGCGCGTCCGCGACCTGCGGGTCGAACTGCTTGCCGCGACGCCGGCGGGCGAGCTTGACCGCGCCGTCGACGCCGCGGACGCGATTGGCGACCTCGGCGAACTCGGCGAGCTGTGAGATGCGCGCCGGCAGGGGAACCTGGTCGCCCTTCAGGTCGCCGGGCCAGCCGCGGCCGTCCCAGCGTTCGTACGCCGTCTGGAGCGACGCGAGCACTCCGTCCGAGAGCGCCAGCTGCTCGCCGAGCATCCGCGCGATCTGGCTGTGCGACTCGATCATCCGCGTCACGTCGCGGTGCCCCGACACCACGAACTCGAGCCCGAGCCGGAAGCGGTGGAGCGGGGGATGGCCGTGCCCGAGGTAGCTGAGCCCCGTCGCCGCCATGCGCAGGCTGCGCGGCTCGTGGTCGTACTTGATCGCCTTCGAGGCGAGGTCGTCGCCGAACCACTTCGCCTGCTCGTGCGCATCCGAGTGGCAGCCGACATTGATCAGGAGCGCGGTGTAGTAGACGTCGGCGCGCGCGTCGTCGTCGAGGCCGAGCTGCTCGGCGAGGCGCAGCGAGATCAGGCACTGGCGCAGCACGTGCTCCATCGGCTGGCCGAAGCCGAGGTCGATTCCCAGCGACAGCGCTGCGACCAGCTCGGCGAGGCGCGCCTCCGCCATGGGTGGACGATACGACTGGCTGTGCGAACATGTGTTCGTGTCATCGATCCTGCACGCGGACCTCGATTCGTTCTTCGCGTCGGTCGAGCAGCGGGACGCGCCGCGGCTGCTCGGGAAGCCCGTGATCGTCGGCCTGGGGGTCGTGCTCGCGGCCAGCTACGAGGCGAAGGCGTTCGGTGTGCGCACCGCGATGGGGCAGCGGCGCGCCCGGCAGCTGTGCCCGCAGGCGATCGTCGTCCCGGCGCGCTTCCAGGCGTACTCGGAGGCATCGAAGGCGGTCTTCCGGGTGTTCGAGGACACCGCGCCGGTGGTCGAGGCGCTGTCGATCGACGAGGCGTTCCTCGACGTGCGCGGCATGGAGCGCAGCGTCGGGTCGCCGCTCGAGATCGCGCGATCGCTGCGCCGGCGTGTTCGCGACGAGGTCGGGCTGCCGATCACCGTCGGTGTCGCGCGGACGAAGTTCCTGGCGAAGGTCGCGAGCGGGGTCGCGAAACCGGATGGCCTGCTGCTCGTGTCGCCGGACGACGAGCTCGCGTTCCTCCATCCGCTCGACGTCGAGCGGCTCTGGGGTGTCGGGCCGGTCACCTCGCGCAAGCTGCGTGAGGTCGGCGTCTCGACCGTCGGTCAGGTCGCGGGCCTGGACGAGGGGCAGTTGATCGCGCTCGTCGGGCGCGCGCAGGGACGGCATCTGTACGCGCTCGCGCACAACCGCGACCCGCGGCGGGTCGAGAGACGGCGCCGCCGGGGCTCGATCGGCTCGCAGCGTGCGCGCGGACGCCGTCCGTGGACGGCCGGCGAGCTCGACGCCGACCTGATCGCGCTCGTCGACCGCGTCACTCGGCGGATGCGGAAGGCGAGCCGCGTCGGCCGCACCGTCGTCCTCCGGCTGCGGTTCGACGACTTCACGCGTGCGACCCGCTCGCATACGCTGCTGCAGTCGACGTCGAGCACCGAGACCGTGCTGCGCACCGCCCGCGAGCTGCTCGCCGAGGCGATGCCGATGCTCGAGGAGCGCGGGGTGACGCTGGTCGGCGTCTCCGTCGCGAACCTCGACGACGCGCTGCCGCGACAGCTCGCGCTCGCCCTGGAAGCCCGCGGCGGCGTCGACCTCGACGAGGCGATCGATTCGGTGCGGGAGCGCTTCGGCTCGAAGGCGATCACGCGCGGGGTGCTCGTCGGCCGCGGCGAAGGGATCGAGATGCCGCTCCTTCCGGATTAGCCGTCCAGCAGTTGACGGAGCTTGCCCGCTTCGATGTCGAGTACCACGATCTCCGCTTCGGCGTCCGCGTCCGCGACTCGCGCTGTGGGGACGTTGTAGTAGGTACCGGGGATCGACTCGGCGAGTCGGACGAGGAGGTAGTCGGGCAAGAGCTTGGTCCCGGAGAACACCGGTGTCGCGACCGTGCCGATGTGCTCGTCGCCGGCCACGACGGTGAATCCGTTGCAGCGGGCGAGCACCCTGGCGGTCGACAACGACAGCATGTATCTCACGCTACGCCGTTGGAACACGCCGCTCATTAGCGACGCGTGAGCATTTCCTCACACCGCAAGGAGCTTGTAGCCGAACTCGCGCACCGTCACGATCCGCGTCGGGCGGGACGGATCGCGCTCGAGCTTCCGCCGCAGGTTCGAGACGTGGACGTCGGCGGCGCGACCGTTGCCGGTATGCGGGCTTTCCCAGAGCTGTTCCATGATCTGCGCGCGTGAGAACACCTGTCCCGGTGACTCCGCCAGCAGCGACAGAACCGTGAACTCCGAGGGTGTCAGCGTGACCGCCCGGCCGTCCGCCTCCACGACGTGCCGAACGTAGTCGATCGTGAGCCCGCCGACCTTCAGCGTCGCCGACGATGCGTTCGCGCTGTCGAGGTCGCGGCGGCGCAGTAGCGCGCGCACGCGCGACACGAGCTCCGCAACCGAAAACGGCTTCGTCACGTAGTCATCTGCGCCGAGCTCGAGACCGACGACGCGATCGACCTCGGCGTCCTTCGCCGTGAGGAGGATGATCGGCAGGTCGCTCTCCGCCCGGACGATCCTGCACACGTCGGTCCCGAGAGCTCCGGGCATCAGCACGTCGCAGATGAGGACGTCGTATCTGCCGGTTCGTGCCTCGTCGAGCGCGGCGTCGCCGTCCGTGACCGTCGTCACGTCGAACCCGTGGTGGCGAAGCGTGTAGGCAACCGGCTCGAGCAGATCCGACTCGTCGTCGGCGAGGAGGATTCGCCTATTCATGCCCGTTGCAGCACCACGCGGGCGGTCGTCCCGGCGTCCGGGGCCGAATCGAGCTCGAGCCGCCCGCGCATCGCAACCGTGGAGTCGCGCGCGATGGCGAGCCCCAGCCCGAAGCCGTCGCGCTCCGGGGCCCCGGCCGTGTAGAACCGGTCGAAGAGGCGGGCGCGGACTGCGGCCGGGATCCCGGGCCCACGGTCAGTGACTTCGATCACCGCCGACTCGCCGCCGCTCCGGGCCGCGCGCAAGACGATTTCCTCGCCCGGAGCATGCCTGATCGCGTTCGCGACAAGGTTCGCGACCACCTGCTCGAGCACGTCCGGCTGCGCGAGCGCAGCGGGCGCGTCGCGACTCTCGACCCGGATGCGGACGGATGGGTCCTCGTCGGCGAGGCGCTCGAGAAATGGGCCGAGCTCGACCGGTACGAGCTGCATGCCCTCCTCCCGGGTCTGGGCACGCGCGAGAACGAGCAGCGAGCGAGTGAGGCGGCTCAGCCGATGCGCCTGACGGCCGATCACGCCGACGAACCGGTCACGCTCAGCGGGTTCGTCCCGGGCGCCGAGCTCGAGCGCCTCGACGGCGGAGACGATCGCACTCACGGGCGTACGCAGCTCGTGCGAGGCGTTGGCGACGAACTCACGCTCCGCCCGCCGGCGCCGCTCGTCGGCGGTGATGTCGGCGACGACCAGCACTGCCAGCTCGGTGCCGGCCGCCGGGATCCCCACGAGCGCGAGAGTGGCCCCGTCGCAGGCGTCGGAACGCGCTTCCGCGACGGGCGCGCCGCGCACGAAGAGCCCGTGCGCGAGCGCCCGGAGCGGCAGGCCATCGAGGTCCTCCGGTAACGGCGCTCCCGGCTCGAGCGCAGGCACGCGGCTGCGCATGTCTGCGTTCGCGTACTGGACGCAGAGCTCGGCGTCGACGGCGATGACCCCTTCGTGCAGACGATCGAGGAGGAGCTCGAGCCGGTCGCGCTCCGCTTCGAGTTGCGCGAAGGCTCCGCCGAGCCGGCGCCGCATCGTGTCAACCGCCACGGCCAGGTCGCCGATCTCGTCGTTGAACAACGGCCGGAGCTCGGTGTCGAATACACCGTGCTCGATCGCTCTCGCCGCGCGCGTGATGCGTCGGAGCCGCCGCGACACGAACCAGGCGAGGCCGAGGCCGAGCGCAGCCGCGACGAGCGCGCTCCAGGCCGCCGCGCGCGCCGTCTGACTGCGGAAGATCGAAAGCGAGGCGCCGTACGCGCTCGGGCGACGGACGTATGTGACGAGCGCCCCTGCCGCGCCGGTCCGCCGCAGCGGCAGTGCGACGAGCGTCGCGGTCCCGACCGACGCGACGACGCGGCGGCCGGCCAGTGCGGAGGCGAGTGCGCGCCGTCCGCCGGGCACGCTCGTCCAGGTGACACCGCCCTGCGAGGCGTGAGCGACCAGCCGACCATCTCGGGCGAACACGAACAGCGGTAGACGGAATCGGATGTTGGAGGCGTTCGCCTGTGCGCGTAGCCGACCCTGCGGGATCGCGCGTTCGATGTCGAACGCAGCCGAGACGGTCTTCCCGATCGCGATCTCGCGGGCGTTCTCCTGCACGTCGCGGCTCACCTCGCGCGACGACAGCGTCGCGGTCAGCCCAGCGGTCAGGACCGCGATCGCGGCGAATCCACCGGCGAGCCACCAGCGCATGCCGACTCGAACTCGATTCCGCACGCCGACGAACGCTAACGGGAATCCGTTAAGAGAAACTCACAGGATCCTGGCGGGAGCCTTGCGGGCGCACCGTTGTCCCTCACGCGCCGCTCCTACCGTGGCAAGAAAGCCTCGGAAGGAGAAAAACGCATGCCTCATTCGAGAGACCGTGCGCGCTTCCTCGTGAGCGTGCTCGTCGCTGCAATCGCCTCGGGCGCGGCGATGCTCCTGCTGACTACCGGTGGGAACGCGTTCGGTTCGTCGAGCGCCGCACAGTACGAGTACGGTCACCCGGCGCCGCAGAGCGTGCCGGCCGTCACCGGTACCGCTCAGGTCGGCCAGAAGCTGACGACGTCGAACGGCACGTGGACGAGTGCGACGACGATCTCGCTCTACGGCTACACATGGTCTCGCTGCGACTCGGCCGGGAACAAGTGCGCCGCGATCGCCGGAGCGACCACCAACTCGTACACGCTCACGACCGACGACCAGGGTCACACGATTCGTTCGTCGGTGACCGCTGTGAACTCGAACGGACCGACGACCGCGACGTCGCCGCAGACCGCGGTCGTGGCCGCCGCCTTCCCGACAGGGAAGCAGGTCGACGCGAAGCAGGTGACGCTGCCAAACCGCCTGATCGTCGATGCCGTGAAGTACTCGGCGAACCCGATTCGCTCGCGAACGGCGCCGACGACGATGCAGGTGCGAATCACCGACAGTCATCAGAACGCGGTGCAGAACGCGCTGGTCTTCGTCCAGGGCCTCCCCTACAGCCGGGTCGCCGCCATGTCCGAGGTGCGCACCGACGCGAACGGCTGGGCGACCGTGCAGCTCCAGCCGGGGCAGCTGTTCCCGCGCAAGGGATACGTCGTGCTGTTCGTGCGGGCGCGGGTCGAGGGCCAGGACGTACTCGGCGGCACCTCGACGCGGCGACTCGTCCAGGTAACCGTCAACAGGTAGAGCATGGCGAGCCTGACCGCACCACGGCCGGGGGTGGCGTTCGCGCCGCCCCCGGCGATGCTGGGGACGGCGCTCGCAGCCGGCACCGTGGTTGCGTTCGCGGCTGCGCAGGGAGGGTTCTTCCCGTCGTCGTGGCGGGCGGGATCGGTCGTCCTGAGCGCGGTCTCCTGTCTCGTGCTGCTCTGGACGCCTGTTCGACGCACCAGGGCGACGATCGTTCTCGTCGTCCCGCTTCTCGCCTATCTCGCGCTGTCGCTCGCATCCGTCTCGTGGTCCGCCGATCGATCCGCCTCGCTCGTCGATGCGGAGCGGACGATCCTCTACTTGACCGGCCTCGCGGCTTTCGCGCTCGTGGGCGAGGGCCTGGCGGCCGGCGTCGCGCTCGGGGCGGGAATCGTCGGCGCCTGGGCCCTCGTCGGCCGGATCGTCACCGGGGCGCATCGCGATCCGTACGAGGGCACGCTCCTGACCGGCCCGATCGGGTACGCGAACGGACTCGGCGCGTTGGCGGCGATCGGGATCGTCGTCTGTGCGGGGCTCGCGTTGCAACACCGCCGTATGCGCTACGCGTTGCCGCTCGGCTTCCTCGTGCCGGTGCTCGCGCTCACGGGCAGCCGTGCCGGCATGCTCGCCGCGGCGCTCGGTTGCGCCGTCGCCGGCGCTCTCCGGTGGCGCCAGCGCGCGATTGCTGCCCTCCTCGTCGTGAGCGCGACTGCGGTTCTGGCAATCCTCTACGTTCGCACGCCGGGCTTTCTCGGTGATCGCGCGTCGTACTGGGACGCAGCGCGCACCACCGTCGAGGCGCACCCGTTCGGCGGCAGCGGCGCCGGGACCTTCGGCGTCGTGCATCGACACGCGCCGTACGCGCGCGATGCTCACAGCCTGTACTTGCAGGCGTTTTCCGAGGTCGGAGTCGTCGGCGCGCTGCTGGTCGTCGCACTGCTCGCGTTCCCGCTCGCCGTGGCGATCCGACGGGGCCTGATCGTGCCCGCCGCCGGCCTGACCGTGTTCGTGCTCCACGCCGGTGTCGACTGGGACTGGCAGCTTCCGGCCGTGACGCTCGCGGCGCTCGCGCTCGCTGCGGACGCCACCCGTAAGCGATCCGTTAAATCGGTCCATACCTCGGTATAGGGAGAACCAGCTTGCGCGTTATGCCGAATAGGAGTACTGAAAGAATCAGACGATGCCTACTGCGGACACCACACTCCAGGTCACCGAGCAAGAGATCGTCGAGCGGTGGCGGGCACAAGAGCTCGAGCGGGCCGGTTTCCCCGAGGACATGGCCAATGAGCTTGCGATGCGCGCCGACGTCGACCTTCATGCTGCGATCGACCTGATCCGGCGTGGGTGCGCGCCGGAGCTCGCGGCCCAGATCCTGCTCTAGGCAGATCCCCCGCCAGCCGATGCCGACGGGCAGAATCTGCCCGTGCTCGGTTATATCCCCTCGCCGCACACCGGCGTCGTCGATCTCGGTCCCGTGCAGCTCCACATGTACGGGCTCACGCTGCTCGTCGCGATCCTCGCGTGCATCGGCCTGACCGGCCGGCGCTGGGTTGCGAAGGGCGGAGACTGGGACCTCGTCACGCGCGTCGCGGTGTGGGGCGTGGCGTTCGGCGTGATCGGCGCGCGCGCGTACCACGACATCACGTCGTGGAACGAGGTGCCGGCGCCGAAGTGGCAGGGGATCTTCGAGGTGTGGAAGGGCGGCCTCGGTGTGTGGGGCGGCATCCTGCTCGGCACGCTCGTCGGCGCGATGATCGTTCGCCGTGCCGGGGCGAGCGTCCCGCTCTTCATGGATGCGGTTGCGCCGGGCCTGCTGCTCGCGCAGGGCATCGGCCGGATCGGCAACTGGTGGAACCAGGAGCTCTACGGCAAGCCGACCACCCTGCCGTGGGCGCTGAAGATCGACCCGGCGCACCTGCCGGCCGACCCGAAGTACCTCGCGTACGCGACCTTCCACCCGACGTTCCTCTACGAGCTGATCTGGGACGTGATCGGTGTGGTCGTCCTCCTCTGGATCAGCCGCCGGTTCAAGACGAACCCGCCGAACCTGTTCGCCCTCTACGTCGCCTGGTACTGCTTCGGCCGCTTCTTCGAGGAGCTGCTGCGGATCGACCCGGCGCACCACATCGCCGGCCTCCGCCTGAACGCATGGGTGAGCATCGTCGTGTTCGTCGCGGCGGTCGGCTACTTCGTGCTGCACGAGCGCCGCCCGCGGCGGCCCCAGGAGCCGAAGCGCCGCGAGCCGCCCAAGCCGGCGCACTCGATGGCCATCCCCAAAGGCCGCGTCCGGTAGCGCCAGTACTCTGCGGCGATGCCCGTCGCCGTGCGCGAGCTCGAGCTGGACCTGGACGCATTCGAGGGGCCGTTCGACCTGCTCCTCTCGCTCGTCCTCCGCGAGGAGATCCCGCTCCGCGAGATCGACCTCGCGGCGATCATCGTCACCTTCGTCGAGCACCTCGCCGACAAGGGCGAGCTCGACCTCGACGCCTGCGGCGAGTTCCTGATCCTGATCAGCGCGCTGCTCGAGCTGAAGGCGCGCGCGATGTTCCCGGAGGAGGACGCCGAGCTCTCGGAGCTCGAGCCCGAGGAGGCGGCGGAAGAGCTCGCGCGCCGGCTCGCCGAGTACCGGCGCGCGAAAGAGGCGGCCCAGTTCCTGCGCGAACGGCTCGACGAGCGCCGCGACGTGCATTTCCGGCTCGGCCCGGCGCCGCTCGCGCCCGTGGCGGAGCGCAAGCTCGCGCCGCAGGAGCCCGAGCTGCTCGCGGCCGCGCTCCGCGCGCTCGCCGTCGAGCCGCCGGAGCCCTCGGTCGCCCACATGGCCCTTCGGTTCCCGCCGGTCTCGCAGTTCCTCGACCGCTGGCGGGCGCTGCTGCTGCGCCGCAGCCGGTTCGACTTCGACCAGGAGGTGGCCGGGCTCTCGCGCGTCGAGATCGCGGTCGCGTTCCTCGCACTGCTCGAGCTGCGCAAGCAGAACGAGATCGCGATCGCGCAAGCCGCGCCGTTCGCCCCGATAAGGATTTCCCGCGCCGACGCCGAAAGGAGCCTCTCTTGGAACACGGTCTCCGCCTGATCACCACTGACGCCACGCCCGCGCTCGAGCTCGCACGGACGCTCGAGGCGCTGCTCGTGGTCGCCTCCCAGCCGCTGCCGGTCGACGAGCTCGCCGCGGCCGCCGAGGCGGATCCGTCGCAGGTCGAGGAGTCGCTCTCGATCCTCGAGCAGCGGTTCTCGGAGGAACGGAGCGGGATCGTCCTCGAGCACGTCGCCGGCGGGTGGGCATTCCGCGCGTCGAAGACGGCGTCCGACGCGTGCGCGCGGTTGTTCGAGAAGCCGGCCGAGCGTGGGCTGTCCCAGGCTGCGCTCGAGACGCTCGCGATCGTCGCCTACCTCGGGCCGGTGTCGCGCCCCGAGATCGCGCGCATCCGCGGGGTGAACGTCGACGGCGTGATCGCCGGTCTCGTCGAGCGCGGGCTCGTCGCCGAAGGCGGCCGCGACCAGATGCTCGGCGCGATCCGCTACAAGACGACCCCGCTCTTCGAGCGCATCTTCGGCCTCGAGTCGCTCGCCGCGCTGCCGCGCGTCGAAGACCTCGGCGCCGACGTGGACGAGATCCGCGGCCGCCTCGAGGCCGTCGCAGAGAAGCGCCCCGCCTAGGTACGTTGGCCTCCGTGGACGTCACGGAGCACACCTGGGAGACGGAGGTGATCGAGCGCTCGCACCGCGAGCCGGTCGTCGTCGACTTCTGGGCCGAGTGGTGCGGCCCGTGCCGTGCGCTCGGGCCGATCCTCGAAGGGGCGACCGCCGCGGCGGGCGTCGCGCTCGCCAAGGTCGACACGGATGCGAACCAGAGCCTCTCGCTCGACTACGGCATCCGCGGCATCCCCGCGGTCAAGGCGTTCCGGAACGGCCACGTCGTCGCCGAGTTCGTCGGCGCGATCCCGCGGTCGCACATCGATGCGTTCCTCGCCGAGCTGACGAAGCCCGGCATCGCGGAGACGACCGACGACGCAGAGCTGAAGGCCGCTCTCGACGCAGGCGACTACGAGCAGGCCTTCGACCTGCTGCTGGAGCGCAAGGACCGCGAGACGATGGTCGCGCTGTTCGCAGAGCTCGGGCCGGAGCACCCACTCGTCGTTCAGTACCGCCGCCGGCTCGCGGCAGCGTTGTACTAAGACTTCCTGGGTGAAGGCGATCTGGTTCGAGCGGCTCGGCGGGCCGGACGTGCTCGAGGTTCGCGACGTGCTGGATCCCGTGCCCGGCGACGGCGAGGTGCTGGTGAACGTCGAGGCCGTCGGCGTCAATTACCGCGACGTCTACGAGCGCACCCGGGAGCACTACGGTGTCGACCCGCCGGGGGTGATCGGCGCCGAGGCCGGCGGCACGAGCGCCGAGGGCGAGCGGCTCGTCTGGAACGCTGTGCCGCGCAGTTATGCGGAGAAGGTCGCGGTGCCGCGCGCGAAGGCCGTCGTCGTCCCCGACGGCGTCGACACCGATCTCGCGGTCGCTGTCTTGCTGCAGGGCATGACCGCCCATTACCTCGCGCACGACTCCTATCCGGTTCGCGAAGGGGACCGCGTGGTGGTGCATGCGGCTGCCGGCGGCGTCGGCCAGCTGCTGACGCAGCTCGCCAAGCTTCGCGGCGGCTACGTGATCGCGACCGCCTCGACGGACGAGAAGCGGGCACTCGCGCTCGAGCTCGGTGCCGACGAGGCGTTGGCGTACGACGATTTCCTCGAGCACGCGAAGGAGCTGAGCGTCGCCGCGGTGTACGACGGCATCGGCAAGACCACGTTCTCGGCCGGCTTCGACGCGCTCGCTCCGACCGGCCGGATGATCCTCTACGGCTCCGCCGGCGGGCGCCCGGATCCGGTCGACCCGCACACGCTCGAGTCGAAGGGCTCCCTCTATCTGCAGCGGCCGACGCTTGCGACCTACGCGCGGACGCCCGAGTTGCTTGCCGCCCGCGCAGCTGCCGTGTTCGCGCTCGTCGCGGCCGGCGACCTGAAGGTCGCGATCGGAGGGCGCTATCCGCTCGCCGACGCGCGGCGCGCGCACGAGGATCTCGAGGCGCGCAAGACGACGGGGAAGCTCCTGCTCATACCCTGAGCGCGAACGCGAAGCGGCAGCATTCTTCGAAGCCGATTCCGCGGTAGACGCTTTCTGCCTGCTGCGACGCCTGGAGCGCGCCGATCGTGCACCCGCGCGCCTTCCCGGCCGCGAGCGCCGCGAGCGAGACGAGCGCCGCGAGCCCACGGCGGCGGAACTCGGGCAGCGTGCCGACGTTGTAGATGCCCGCCACCTCGCCGGAAACGACGAGTGCGCTGGCAGCCGCGGGCACGCCGTCGACGCTTGCCAGGAAGGTCGTGAACCGCGCTCGGTCGTCCATCCGAGCGAGCGTGTCGATCATCGGAGGCGCCGCGCTCGGCGGAAAGCCGTTCGTCGTCAACGCGATCTCCGTCGCCTTCTCGAGGAGTGCAGGCTCGTCGTCGACGGCGTGGATCTCGACACCGGTTGGGAGCACGGGCGGCGACACCGCGGCAAGGTCGATCGTCATGCCGGGCAGGAGCTCGACCTCGAAGCCGCGATGCTCGAGCTCCGCGGTGATGTCGCCGGGTGGCGGCACGACCCAGATCACCGGCACGCCGTCGAACCGCGCGAGCAACTCGTCGATCGCCTCGTCGTCGGGCGGAGCGCCGACCAGCCCGTTGAAGAACGGCAACCGGACGCTCGACGTCCACGACGGCACGCCGTGCCGCTCCTCGAGCTCTGCATCCGGGAAGGCCGCGAGGATCGGCAGCCAGCTCATGAAGTTTGCGACGAGCGCATCGATCCGCTGGTCGTCCGACACGCGGCGATCCTACGCGTAGCCTCCACGCGTGCGCCTGAACGCGTTCATCGCCCGCGCCGGAGTCGCCTCGCGGCGGAAGGCCGACGACCTGATCAAGGCGGGCCGCGTCACGGTCAACGGCGAGCCCGGGCAGCTGAACACGTTCGTCGGCGCGGACGACGACGTGCGCCTCGACGGCAAGCCGCTCACGAAGCAGCGTGTCGCATACGTCCTGCTGAACAAGCCCGCGGGAGTCGTCACGACCGCCCGCGACCCGCAGGGACGCCGCACGGTCGTCGACGTGGTCTCGCATCCGGCGCGCGTCGTGCCCGTCGGGCGCCTCGACGCGGAGACGACGGGTGCGCTGCTCCTGACGAATGACGGTGATCTCGCACACCGGCTCGCGCATCCGCGCTACGAGGTCGACAAGGTGTACGAGGTCGAGTGCTGGTCACAGCCGACGGACGCCGACCTCCAGCGGCTGCGCGAAGGCGTCGAGCTCGACGACGGCCGCACCAGCCCGGCCGATGTGCGTCGCATCGACGGCGCGCACATCGAGCTGGTTCTCCACGAAGGGCGCAACCGGCAGGTCCGGCGCATGCTCGAGGCCGTCGGCCACCGCGTGAAGCGGCTGCACCGAAGCCGCTACGGCCCGTTGACGCTCGGAGGCCTCGAGCCCGGCGCGTGGCGCGAGCTCGAGGCCTCCGAAGTCGAGCGTCTTCGTTTTGCAGCCCGGTCGGTGCCGGGTTCTCGGAACGAGCGGTAGCTACTGGGATGCGAGCGTGTGGGCTCGCTTCAGCAGCTCCTTCACGTGCGCCAGGCCGCTCTGGATCTCGCCGTGGCTCGGCACGTGGCCGGCCGCGGCGTTCCCGAGCGTTTCCTTGATTTTCGCCGCGGCCTGATCACGGTCGTCGGCGAGTTGCTGGAGCGTCAGCTGCTCCGCCGCGTACGCGGAGTCGTCGCTTGCGGAGCCGGAGGACAGCGCCTTCGTGTCGGCGAGCAGCGTGTCGGTCGCGAACTGACCGACGCTCGAGTTGATCTGGTCGTAGCCCTTCGCTAGGTCGGCGGTCGCGGCGAGCGCGGCCGGCACCGATGTCAGCGCCTGCGTGATTACGTGGCCGTCCGACTGGTAGTCGTCGACTAGGCCGAGCAGATGCAGCATCGTCGGCCTGAGGTCGGTCTCCTCCACCCACGTCCCGGACTGGCTGGCCTCGGGGACGGTGTTGGTCGACTCCGGGTCGTGCGCCTGGTTGCTGTCGACCGGCTGTGGCCCGTCGACTCCATGGTTCGCGGCACCGGGCCC
>Ga0207652_10003556_pt1 | contig 12862 bp, 13 predicted proteins | sample KBSC63BmetaG_FD_184334 | JGI IMG/M metagenome (GOLD analysis project Ga0207652, IMG submission 184334) | Corn rhizosphere microbial communities from Kellogg Biological Station, Michigan, USA - KBS C6-3B metaG (SPAdes) (version 2) | ecosystem: Host-associated > Plants > Roots > Rhizosphere ... | reverse complement strand
CCCAGAAATATCGCCGGCGCCGCCGCAACCAGCGCAATCCAGTAGAAGTGCGTCACCGCCGGCGTCCAGAGACCGGTAAGCCAGTAGCCAATCACACCCACTAGACTCGCCGGCAGGAAGTACCCTAGCAGAGTCGCCCGGAAATGCTGCGGTGACCACCGCCGCATCGCTCCGTAGATCACCAGCGGCGGCCCGTTCATGCCATACGCTCTACCGAGGATGCCGGCAAAAAATCCACATCCCAGCAGCCAGGCGTGGCTATCGTTTTCGAGCCGCGGAGGCTTCGCGCCAAGCAAAAAATATCCTGAGAACGCCACGATCACAAACGCCAGCACAGCCTTCACGAGATCGTGATGCGCACTCTTGAGCAGCCAGATGCCCACCGGAATTCCCAAGAACGTCGGAGCCAGCAGCCAACCCGTGCTGCGCAGATGGATCTTCCGCCAGTCCTGCACGACCACCACGGCGGCGATGGTGATCGATAGCAATACCGCAACCGGCGCGGCCACTTCAATCGGCAGAATCATCGCGAGTAGAGGGACAGCGATCAACCCTTCGCCAAAGCCGAATGTCGAACGGATCAGCGTCGCAACAAAAGCGATCAACAGCACTGCAACAGTCGTAACGCTCAATCCTCTCCCTTACTCGCGAAGAACTCGCACCACTTCGATTGTAGGCTCCGACGCGTCTTCTCTACGCTCTACTCTCTACCCTCTATCCACTGCTTTGCTTGACCCTTGACCAACTCGCTCCTACACTTAAAACTGGCCATGCAGACGACCCCCTATATCTGGCAATACCTTCCTCTTGTGTTGCAAATTCTTGTTGCGCTGGCGCTTGCCGGCGGCATGGTTGCGGCATCGTTCTTCATCGGAAAACACAAGCGTTCGCGCACCAAACTCGGCGCGTACGAGTGCGGCATGGACCCGGTCGGCGACGCTCGCGGCCGCTTCTCCGTGCGCTTCTACATGGTGGCGATGCTGTTCATCCTGTTCGACGTGGAAGCGGTCTTCATGCTGCCCTGGGCCGTCATCTATCGCGAGCTGTACGGCATCACCGGCAGCAAACTTTTCGGCTTCTGGGAGATGCTGGTCTATATCGGCTTCGTCGCCGTCGGCCTCTTCTATGTGTGGAAGAAGGGCATCCTCAACTGGTCCAACGATAAGGCTGATCTGTAAATCATGTCCGATCCCATCACTGATCCCGCAACACCGCAGGCCGTCTTCGGCAAAGAAGCCGTCACCGAGGCGCTCGCCGACCACGTCGCCATCGGCGCGCTGCAAGACCTCATCACCGACGCCAAGTGGGACCGCAAGGAACTCACACTGACCGTCGCACCGGAGTCGATCATTGCCGCCGCACAGGCCGCCAAGGCGGCCGGTTACAACTTCCTCGAAGACGTTACCGCCGTCGACTGGTACCCCTCCGAGCCCCGTTTCCAGATCAGCTACTCGATCCTCAGCATGGGCCTGAAGCAGCGCATCCGCCTGGTAGCCCGCGTCCACGGAGACAGCCCGAACATCGACAGCATCACCTCCGTCTGGCCTTCCGCCAACTTCTACGAGCGCGAAGTCTTCGACCTCTTTGGCGTCCGCTTCGCCGGCCATCCGCGCCTTACCCGCATCATGATGCCCGACAACTGGAACGGCCACCCGCTCCGCAAGGACTACCCGGTGGAGGGATACCGCTAATGCCTACAGATCTTCTCGAAAAGCCCGAAGCCGACCAGCGCAATAAGCCGATGACCCACACGCCGGGAGTGCGCGACACTACCGGCACCAATCTCGCCGGCTTCCGCTCCGCCGAAGACATGCTGATCCCCGGCGTCGAGGATGTGGTCGCCGAATCGACGTCGCACCACCACCCACACGGCTCCGATCCCATCTCCGACTCGACGATGGTGCTCAACATGGGCCCGCAGCATCCGTCGACTCACGGCGTGTTGCGCCTCGTTGTCGAGGTGGATGGCGAGACCATCGTCTCCCTCGCACCCGACATCGGCTACCTGCACACCGGCATCGAGAAGACCTGTGAGGCCAAGTTCTACCAGCAGGTGATCCCGCTGACCGACCGCATCGACTACCTCGCTCCAATGGCCAACAACCTGGCCTACGCGCTCGCGGTCGAAAAGCTGCTTGAGCTCGAAATCCCCGAGCGCGCGCAGGTCATCCGTGTGCTGTTTATGGAACTGATGCGCATCAACTCGCATCTCGTCTGGCTCGGCACGCATGCCATGGACATCGGCGCGCTCACCGTCTTCCTCTACTGCTTCCGCGAGCGCGAGCAGTTGTTGCGCATCTTCGAAGCCGTCAGCGGCCAGCGCATGATGACCAGCTACATCCGCATCGGCGGCCTCGCACTCGAACCGCCGCCGGGCCTGATGGACACCATCAAAACCTTCCTCGACGACTTTCCTTCGAAGATCGCCGAATACGAAGGCCTGCTGAACAACAACCCCATTTGGATCTCCCGTCTCAAGGGCATCGGCTACCTTTCCGGCGAGGACGCTATCGCTCTGGGTGTCACCGGGCCGCCGCTGCGCGCCAGCGGTGTGGACTTCGACGTCCGCCGCGACATGCCTTACTCCGGCTACGAGAAGTACACATTCAACGTCCCCGTCTCGCACGACTGCGACGTCTGGGCGCGTTACGTTGTCCGCATGGACGAGATGCGCGAGTCGGTCAAAATCTGCCACCAGGCGCTCGCCATGTTGCCCGCGCTCGAAGGCCAGCCCATCGTCGCCAACTCCCCGAAGGTCATCCTCCCGGACCGCGAGCAGATGAAGACACAGATGGAATCGCTCATCCATCACTTCAAGATCGTCACCGAAGGCTTCGCCGTGCCGGCCGGTGAGGCGACCAGCTCCATCGAAGCTCCGCACGGCATGATGAACTACTACGTCGTTTCGGATGGAACGGCCAAGCCGTATCGCGTTCACATGCGTAATGCGGATTTTTCGAACTTGCAGGCGCTGGAGACGATGTGTAAGGGGCGATTGATTGCGGATGTGGTGGCGGTGATTGGGTCGATTGATATTGTGCTTGGGGCGATTGATCGATGAAACCGTCAGTGACGACCATAAAGAGTGCTGCTGTTGCGCGAAAAACCAGATCGGTGCGGTCCAGCCAATCCGCGCTTTTTATGACAGTTTTTGTGACACTGATTGCTATTTCGGCTCCGTCATTCGGTGCAACGAAAAAGCCTCTTCCAGACACGGTTCGTTTGGCGAAATCAATTTATTTGGAAAGCGATGACCGAAACCAGGCGGTGCTTGACGCAGCGTCTGATGAATTCAGAAAGTGGGGCCGGTTCTCCATCACGGATTCACGAGACCAGGCAGATCTCATCATCCGATTCGCCGGCAAACGTGGGATCGACAAGTGGGGCAATGCTGGCTTCATCTCCACGGATGTTTTTCTGAAGGGCAATCCCGAGTCCGTATTTGAAGCAAAGAGTGCCGTTCATATCATTGGAAAGCCCCAACATAGGACGATTAGCTGCATAAAAGATTTTAAAAACCAATTGGAGGGAAAGCCCTGACCTCCGACGTCTCTATGCGAGTCCATACTGAACTCTGGACCTCCTGGGCTTCCCTGCTTCGCTCCTACGCAGCCGCTCATGGACTCAACAGCACGCAGCATGCCGTAGTCGAAGTCAGCGCCGACGAAATCACTCTCCGCGTAGGCACCCACTGGCTTCGCTTCACCGCAACGGCACTCGAACACGACGACGCACCATCCGAAACATTCGCCCTGCATGAGAACGGCACAGTCAGTATCAACGATGAACCGGAAGAAGAAATGGACATCGCCGCGGAACGCTTTGCCCGCGAGATGATGACCGGTTGAAACGGTGTCATCTCGACCGGAGCATCATGGCTTTATCGTGATGCGCAGTGGAGAGATCGCAGCATTCTCCACCGCGTACCGAACTACAAATGCTGCGATCTCTCCGCTACGTCTTCGCCAAGTGCGCGAAGACTTCGGTCGAGATGACAAGGTTCGTAGTCACAACAAGTACGGTAAAATCGAGACACCGCATGAGCGCAATCGCAGAATCGATCTTCACGCCCGAACTTGCCGCCCGCTTCGACAAGCTGGTGACGATCTATCCCCTTAAGCGTTCCGCGCTCGTCCCCATGCTGCTCTACGCGCAGGATGAAATCGGCTACGTCTCGGACGCCGCCGTCGCAGAGATCGCCCAGCGGCTCGACCTGCTCGAGCTCGATGTGCGCAACGTCCTCAGCTATTACTCCATGCTGCGTACCGTGCCCGCGGGCAAGTACAACGTGCAGGTCTGCACCAACATTTCGTGCATGCTGCGCGGCGGCTTCGAGCTGCTGCAGCACTGCAAGGACACGCTACACATCGGCCACAAGGGCGTCACGCCCGATGGCCTTTTTTCGCTCGAAGAAGTCGAATGCATCGGCGCCTGCTGCTGGGCGCCCGCCGTGCAGGTAAACTATGACTTCCACGAAGATCTGACACCCGCAAAGATGGATGCCGTGCTCGACATCTATCGAGCCAAGGCCAAAACCAACGGAGGGGAAGCTAAGTAGATGCCCACACTCGTCTCCCATCCCGACGAAGTCAAAGTCATTTCCCGCCGCTTCGGTACAGGCGCGGCCGACATTGAAAAATACATCGAGCAGGACGGCTACAAGGCCGCGCAGATGGCGCTCGAAAACGGCCCCGAGTGGATCCTAAACACGATGAAAGCCAGCGGCCTGCGCGGTCGCGGCGGCGCCGGCTTCCCCACCGGTATGAAGTGGAGCTTCGTTCCCAAGGAGTCCGCGAAGCCGAAGTACGTGCTGGTCAACGGCGATGAATCCGAGCCCGGCACCTGCAAAGACCACGTCATTTTTCTCCACGACCCACACGCGGTCATTGAAGGCACCATGATCGCGGGCCTGGCCATCGGCGCGAAGATGGGCTTTATCTACCTGCGGGGCGAGTATCGATATCTTCTCAACATTGTTGAGAAAGCCGTGGCAGACGCGTACGCCAAGGGTTTTCTCGGCAAGAACATCTTCGGCAAAGAAGGCGTCGACTTCGACATCATCACCCAGACCGGTGCGGGCGCGTACGAGGTCGGCGAAGAGTCCGCGTTGATGGAGTCGCTCGAAGGCAAACGCGGGGTTCCACGAATTAAGCCGCCTTTTCCGGCTGTTGTGGGCCTCTACGGCGGCCCCACGGTCATCAATAACGCCGAGACCATCGCGGCTGCTCCGCATATTTTGCTGATGGGCGGCGAAGCCTATGCCAAGCTCGGCAGCGAGCGCAACGGCGGCACGCGCCTGTTCGGCATCAGCGGACACGTCGAGCGTCCCGGCGTATACGAGCTGCCCATGGGCTACTCCATGCGCAAGGCGATCTACGACGTCGCGGGCGGCATCAAGGGTGGCAAGAAGCTCAAGGCGGTCGTTCCCGGTGGAGCATCCTGCCCCGTCCTCAGAGCTGACGAAATCGATGTCGGCCTCGACTTCGACCAGATGGCGAAAGCCGGAACCATGCTTGGTTCAGGCGGCATCGTCGTGCTCGACGAAACTGTCTCCATCGTTGAATTCGCGCTGCGCACCATTCGCTTCTATCAGCACGAGTCGTGCGGCTGGTGCATTCCCTGCCGCGAAGGCACGGACTGGATCAAGAAGACCCTGACCCGCTTCCATGCCGGCGGCGGCAATAAAAAGGACATCGACAACATCCAGTACCTGGCCGAAAACATGATGGGCCGTACGTTTTGTCCGTTGGGCGACGCTGCGGCGATGCCGACGCTCGGCTTTGTCAAGAAGTTCCGCAAGGAGTTTGAGGAGTATCTCGAAGGGGCCCGCGTCGAGCATCCTCTCATTCAGATTCAACCCGTCGGCGAGCCCGAATTAGCAGGAGCGCACTAGCCCATGCCAGACGTAAATTTCACAGTAGACGGCCAGAAGCTCACCGCCCCCGCGGGAACGCTGCTCATCGATGCCTGCAAGTCCGCGGGCATTGAAATACCCGCCTTCTGTTACTACCCCGGTCTTTCGCTGCAAGCCGCGTGCCGCATGTGCGTAGTGCGCATTGAAAAGGCGCCGAAGCTCGCAACCGCCTGCACCACCACGGTCGCCGAAGGCATGAACGTGACGACCGAGTCTCCGGAAATTGCGCAAGCACGCAAAGCCACGCTGCAAATGCTGCTCGGCAACCACCCGCTCGACTGCCCCGTCTGCGATGCCGGCGGCGAGTGCGAATTGCAGGACATGACCTTCAAGTATGGCGCGGCCGACAGCTTCTATGCCGAGCCCAAAAATCACCGTGACGAGCAAAAATGGTCGCCGGTCGTCTACTTCGACCGCCCGCGCTGCATTCTCTGCTACCGGTGCGTGCGTATGTGCGGCGAAGGCATGGACGTCTTCGCGCTCGGCATTCAGAACCGCGGCAGCAGCTCGGTGATCGCGCCCAACGTGCCGGCGCAGCTCTCCCCCGAAGACATTCCCAATCTCGACTGCGAGCAGTGCGGCATGTGCATCGACGCCTGCCCGGTCGGCGCGCTGACCTCTGGTGCATACCGCTATAAAACGCGCCCCTGGGAGATGAACCACGTCGCCACCGTCTGCACCCATTGCGGCGACGGCTGCAAGACCACGCTCGGCGTCCGCTCCGTGTCCGAAGGCTCAGAAATCATTCGCGGCGACAACCGCGACAAGTCCGGCATCAATGGCGACTTCCTGTGCAACAAAGGCCGCTACGCGTTCGACTTTGCCAACAACATCGAGCGCCTGACGTCGCCGCTCATCCGCAAAGATGGCAAGCTCAAGCCCGTCTCGTGGGAAGAAGCTCTGACCTACGCCGGCACGAACCTCCGCAAGCTGCGCGACGAGCGCGGCGCGGACTCCATCGGCGTCATCGGCTCCAACCGCACGACGAACGAAGAGAATTACCTCCTCCAGAAATTTGCGCGCACGGTCATCGGCACCAACAACATCGACCACCACCGCACGGCCGACTACGCAGCTTTCGCGGCAGCCGTTGCCGGCAAGGCCACGGCCTCGCAGCGCGACATCCTCTCCGCTCCCGCGGTGCTCATCATCGGCGGCGATCCAACCGTCCAGGCCCCTCTCACAGCCTGGAATTTGCGCACCGCCGTCCGCCTCAACCAGGCGCGGCTCTACATCGCTAACCACGGCGACATCAAGCTCAAGCGGCAGGCCAAGGCCTTTACCGAGGTCACCGAGTTTGGCTATGGCAGCTTCATTGACACGCTTTCCGGCGGCAACGAATTCGCCGACGCGGTCCGCAAGGAAGAAAAGCTGGTTGTCCTGCTGGGCAACGAAGTGCGCGGGGCCAATCTTTCCAAGCTCACCGCCGCCTTCCCCGACGCAAAGTTCGCCCTGCTCGCCGACTACGCCAACTCGCGTGGCGCGGCCGACATGGGCATGCTGCCCGACGTGCTCCCCGGTTATCAGCCGCTTGGTGCCGCCGCGTTTGCAGACGAATATAAAACCTCCGGCAACCCCGGCCTCAACCTCGTCGAAATGTTCGACGCCGCTCTCTCGGGTGAGCTTTCCGCGCTGTACGTTGTTGGATCAAACCCCGTCGCCCGCTACAACATCGAGCCCGCATCGCTCGCGAAGACCTTCCTGATCGTGCAGGACCTCTTTCTCACCGAGACAGCTCTGCTTGCCGACGTGGTCTTCCCTGCCGCCAACCTCTATGAAAAATCCGGCTCCGTCACCAACTCCTACGGCGACCTTCAACTCGTTTCAAAAGCCGCCGACAAGGCAGGCACGCGCTCCGATTTTGAGCTGATCGTACGCCTCGCCGACAAGTTCGGTCACGAGATCAAGCAGCTTGTTCCGTTTGGCAAAGGGCTCCGCGCCGATATGGGCCAAAGCCGCGGCGCGCAGTCCGGCGAGGCCGACCGCCACTCCATCTGGCTCACCGCCAACAACATGGAGCCGAAGCTTTCACCGTTCGACCCCTTCGCCATCCTCGACGAAATTCAGCGCCTCGTCCCGGGCTACGACAAGCTCCGCCGCCTGCAACTGCTGTCCGGCAACGACCAGCACATCGAGCCCAATGCCGGCGACCTCGTCCAGATCGCCAACCGCAACGACCTCGTCCTGCCATCGCACGACACGCTGTTTACCTCCGGTTCCCTCACCCGCTTCTCGCCGCAGTTACAGGATGTGCAACGCCACCAGGACCGCGAAGTTGCCGACCATCTGGCCGCTGATTAACTCAGGACTCACAACTCAAGACTGAATCAGACCCGAACCACCGCAATCCAAACGATGACCGAACCGACATCACTCCCGATATTTCTCCTCATCAGCATCGTCAAGATCGCCGTCGTGCTGGTCATCACGCTGACGGCCGTCGCGTACACCGTGCTGCTGGAGCGCAAAGTCCTTGGCCGCATGCAGAACCGCTGGGGCCCGTCGCGCGTTGGCCCGTTCGGTCTGCTGCAGCCACTCGCCGATGGCATCAAGCTCTTCCTCAAGGAAGACATGATGCCGCTCGCCGTCGAGCGTCCGCTGTTCGTGCTCGCCCCGATCATCGCGCTCGGCTGCGCACTGATCTCGATCGCCGTGGTCCCCTTCGGCGCGACCTATCTTTATAAGGGCGTCGACATCACGCAGATCGCCAACGTCAATGTCGGCCTGCTCGTGGTGCTCGGTGTAACTTCTATCGGCGTGTACGGCATCGCGCTCTCCGGCTGGAGCTCGAACAACAAATACTCTCTCTTCGGATCGCTCCGCGCCACCGCGCAGGTCATCAGCTACGAACTCGCGCTGGGACTGTCACTGGTCGGCGTCGTCATGCGCGCCGGTTCGCTGAACCTCCGTCACATCGTCGACTCCCAATCAGCACACGGCGCTCTTTCCTGGAACATCGTCGGCGGCCTGCAAATCGTCGCCTTCTTCATCTACCTGATGGCCGCATACGCCGAAACCAACCGCTCGCCCTTCGATCTTCCTGAAGCTGAGTCCGAACTGGTCGCTGGCTATCACACTGAGTACAGCTCGATGAAGTTCGCCATGTTCTTCATGGCCGAATACGCCAACATGATCACCGTCGCCTGCGTCGCGACGCTGCTCTTCTTCGGCGGAGCATCGTCTCCCTTTGGTCACACGTTCGATGGCTTCGCCAACGGCGCTTTCGCACATGTCGCCTTCTCAATCTTCTGGTTCGTCAGCAAGATTCTCGCGTTCATTCTGCTTTATATCTGGGTCCGCGCCACGCTGCCGCGTTTCCGTTATGACCAACTGATGGGCTTCGGCTGGAAGTTTCTGCTGCCCGTCGCCATGATCAATATTCTCGTCACTGCATTAGCGCTCGCGTATCACGGCTAAGATTTACAATCGACGTACACGACAACGATTCACACGACGAAGGATTCCCGGCAACACAATGCAACTTGCCCTATTCATCATTTTCGGTCTGCTGGCGATTGCCGGAGCGCTCAATCTGCTCTACCAGCGCCATCCCATCAACAGCGCCCTGTCGCTGGTGGTCGTGATGATGTCGCTGGCGGTCCTCTACTGGTCGCTTGGCGCGGAGTTCCTCGCCGCCGCCCAGGTCATTGTGTACGCCGGCGCGGTCATGGTGCTGTTCGTCTTCGTCGTCATGCTGTTGAACGCAGGCGAAGAAGAGCGCACGCACGGCTCAAGGATCGCCTACATCGCCGGCATCCCCGGCGCGCTCGGCGTCCTGGGCCTGTTGTCGTGGGTGTTCTTCAGCAACCGCATCGCGCTTGGCACGACCACCGTCGGCGGCGACCTGAACGCTTCGGACAATCTCAAAGCAGTTTCGCACATGCTCTTCACGTCGCTGCTGCTGCCGTTTGAAGTGACGTCGATCCTGATCCTCATCGCCATTCTCGGCGCTGTCGTGCTCGCGCGGAAGGAGCTGTAGCCATGAAAGTCGCCGCTCCCGCCATCATCGCCGTTGTTGTCGCACTCGCCCTCGTCGGTGTTTGTCTTTGGATTTATATCGCAGGGAAAAAGAAAAAAGGGGAACTATAACCCCGTGCGTTTTTTTGCCTGGTACCCAGTGTTTTGTCTCATGTTCGTTGTGCTCGTCGTCGCTGTGCGCAAGAGGAGACTCTAACCTATGCCGCATCCAATTTCCGCCATCATCGCCGCTCAAACAGGCACGCTCATCATCATCTTCACAACCCTGGTCGCCGTTTCCTGCTGTATTGTCGTGATCGCCCGGGAAAAGCGCCGAAACGCCAATAACGAGGACAGCAACTGATGGTGCCTGTCGCCTACTACCTCATACTCGCGGCCGTGCTCTTCTGCATCGGCATCGGGTCGTTCCTCATCAAGCGCAACGTCATCAGCATTTTCATGTCGATCGAGCTGATGCTGAACGCCGTCAACCTTACGTTTGTCGCCTTCGCCCACATGTGGCACCAGGTCTCTGGACAGATTTTTGTCTTCTTTGTGATGGTCGTAGCAGCCGCGGAAGCCGCGGTCGGGCTCGCCATCATCATCGCGCTCTTCCGTTCACGCCAAACCCTCAACGTCGATCAGGTCAACCTGATGAAGAACTAGCCGTTGCGTTTCTTGCCTGTCGTTGTCTTTTTTGTTGTCATTCCCGAAGGGAATCTGCTTCTCGCACGTAGCATCACCGCACTCGAATCGAACCAATGAATCTTCAACTGCTCTGGCTCATCCCGCTGCTTCCCTTCGCCGGCTTCCTGATCAACGGAACCATCGGCCGCAAGCTCCCGCGCCCCGCCGTGGCTGGCGTCGCATTGCTTGCGACCCTCATCCCCGCCGGCATCGTCGCCAAGCTTTGGATGTTCATGCAATCCCCTGGCGTTGCCGTTGCCTACACCGTCAGCAGCCGCCCGTGGATTTCCATCACCGGCTTCCAGGTCAACTTCACCTTCGCCGTCGATCACCTGACGCTCATCATGCTGGGCGTGGTTACCGGTGTCGGCTTCCTCATCCACGTCTACTCCGCCTCCTACATGGCCGAGGACGAGGGCTACTGGCGCTTCTTTGCCTACCTCAACCTGTTCATGTTCTTCATGCTGGTTCTGGTGCTGGCAGAAAACTTCCTTCTGCTGTTTGTCGGCTGGGAAGGCGTCGGCCTCGCGTCGTACCTGCTGATCGGCTTCTACTTCAAGAAGGACTCCGCCGCCAATGCCGGAAAGAAAGCCTTCATCGTCAACCGCATCGGAGACTTCGGTTTCCTGCTCGCGATGTTCCTGCTCATCCAGCACTTCGGCAGCCTGAGCTTCGGCACCGTCTTCGAAAAGATCAGCCTTCTGCCCCCAGGCCCCTGCACCTGGCTTACACCGGTAGCGCTGCTCCTGGTTCTCGGAGCCGCCGGTAAGTCCGCGCAGATCCCGCTTTACGTCTGGCTCCCAGACGCCATGGAAGGCCCGACGCCAGTCTCCGCTCTCATCCATGCAGCGACCATGGTCACCGCGGGCATCTACATGGTTGCGCGCTGCCACGTTCTCTTCGACCGCTCGCCAACAGCACTTACCGTCGTTGCGGTAATCGGCGCCGCCACCGCGTTGATGGCGGCAACCATTGGCATGGTGCAGCACGACATCAAGCGCGTCCTCGCCTACTCTACGGTCTCGCAGCTCGGCTACATGTTCATGGCCTGCGGAGTCGGCGCGTACGAAGCCGGCATCTTCCACCTGATGACCCACGCCTTCTTCAAGGCGCTGCTCTTCCTCGCAGCCGGTTCGGTCATTCACGCACTCTCCGGCGAGCAGGACATGCGCGTTATGGGCGGCCTTCGCAAAAAAATCCCCATCACCTTCTACACCATGTCCGCTGGCGTCTTCGCCATCGCTGGTATCCCGCCTCTTGCAGCATTTTTCTCGAAGGACGAAATCCTGTACCAGACCTACATCTGGGACAATCCACTCGCGAAGGTTCTCTGGATTATTGGCGTGCTGACTGCGCTGATGACGTCGTTCTACATGTTCCGCCTCTGGTTCAAGACCTTCTTCGGCCCGTACCGTTTTGAGGACGCAACCGCTCACGGCCACGGTGTCATTTATATTGGCCATGCTCCCGCACACGACGACCTCAGCGACCACGGAGCCCCTGTCCATAGCCGCTCCGACACCACACTGGTCATGGAAGCCGAGCACGACTCCGGTCAGTCTGCGCACCCGCACGGTGTCCATGAGTCGTCATGGATCATGCTCGGTCCGCTCGTCATTCTTGCGATCCTCTCCGTCGTCGGCGGCTGGGTCGGCGTCCCCCTGGCCTTCGGTGGGCACAATGAACTCGAACATTTCCTGGGGCCGGTTTTCGAACCTGCGACACATGTTGCCGAGCACGTGGTGGCTCGCGGCCCTGAAATTGGGCTCGCCGTAGTTTCCGTGGCCTCGGCCCTACTCGGCCTCTTCACAGCTTGGTTCCTGTATGTCCGCAACCGTGGACGGGCCAACGAGCTCGCCCACAACTTCAAGCCCGCCTATTCCCTCCTCGCCCACAAATACTGGGTCGACGAAATCTACGGCGCAGTGATTGTCACGCCGTTACTGCTCTTCTCCCGCTTCGTTCTCGGCGGTCTGGTCGACGCGGGAATCGTCCAGGGTGCTGGCTCTGCCGCTGGCGGCACCACACGCGGCTTCAGTGCTCTCGCTCGCCGGATGCAGTCCGGCAACATCCGTTCCTACGCCGGCTGGCTCGCACTAGGAGCAGCCGCCGTCATCCTTGTCACCATCTTCGGGCTTCACCCGTTCACGCATTAACGCATTTCTTGTTCTCATCCCCGCAGGGGACTCTAGTTTCACCGAACCACCACAGGACCTCCATGAACCCGGACCGCTTCATCCTCACGCAGATCCTCCTCACCCCGCTTGTGGGCGCGGCGGTGCTTGCCTGCCTGCCCGAGCGCGA
>Ga0207652_10003553_pt1 | contig 12871 bp, 11 predicted proteins | sample KBSC63BmetaG_FD_184334 | JGI IMG/M metagenome (GOLD analysis project Ga0207652, IMG submission 184334) | Corn rhizosphere microbial communities from Kellogg Biological Station, Michigan, USA - KBS C6-3B metaG (SPAdes) (version 2) | ecosystem: Host-associated > Plants > Roots > Rhizosphere ... | reverse complement strand
TTGCCACAGCGAGCGAGGCCAAGCCTACAGCGCGCTTTCGCGCTCCAGCTTGGCTTTGTTCTCGAGGCAGTAATAGCCCGACAGCCGGCTGATGAGCTGGCTTCGAATCCAATCGTTCAGGATGCGGCTGGTGTTCTCGCGCGCGATCCCGGCCATCGCGGCGACGTCGCTCTGACTGACCTTCTGACGGATCAGGATTCGATTCTGGCCGACATCCTGGCCGAAGGCTTCGGCGAGATCGAGCAGCGCGCGTGCGACGCGGCCCTTCAGCGGCAGGAAGCTCTCCGCCGCGACGACGCCGTCGGTGTCGCGCAGCCGTGACGCCAGCAGCGTCACCAGATGCTTGTAAATTTCCGGGTTCTGATCGGCGAAGGTCTGGAACGTGACGCGGCTCACGAAGCTCAATTCGGAATCGCGAACCGCCGCGACCGAGGCCGAACGCGGCAGGCCGTCGATGGTCGAAAGTTCGCCGACGATGGCGCCGGGGCCGACGATGGCGAGAATCCGTTCCGCGCCCGACGGCGCGATCATGCTGACCTTGAGCAAGCCCGTCTCGACCCGATAACAGCCATCGCCGGGATCGCCCGCCAGAAACAGCACCTCGTCGGCGGCAAGGGTGGCCGGCTTCGCGCTGGCGAACAGCCGCGACGACAATCGCTCGGGGAAAACCGAAAACAGACTCGCCGGTGCAAGCGCCATTGCCGCCATCGCGCCACGGTGAATTTGCAGGGCGAACGATAGCGCAAAACCAACCCGCGGAGATTCAAAAAAAGCCCGCCCGAGGCAGAGCCGCGGGCGGGAAAGGAACACGGAGGTCGGGAAGACGGTGGTGAAACGAAACCTCAGAAACCGTTCAGTGCGGGCCGGCGCTGGTCCTGACGGACCCCGGCATGCAACACGGCGCAACAGGCGGTGACGGCGACGAAGGCGATCAGGCTGATGACCATGCAGATGGCGGCGATGGTGGTCATGTTGCTTTCTCCTCGGTCCGGCGACGCTGTCGATGGTTGAGAGGATAGAGGCGGCCGGGATCGTCCGATGTGTTGGCCATCACAGAAAAGCGGATTCTGCCAAATTCCCTTAAGTCATTGAAATATCGAGGATTCAATAAAAAAGGGGCGCCCGAAGGCGCCCCTGATGGCTTTGGCGATGGGCCTTGAGGCCTACTCGCCGGCGCTGGCCTCGCGCGGCTGCTCGGCCTTTTGCTTGGCTTCGAGGTCCTCGCCGGTGGTCTGGTCGACGACCTTCATCGACAGGCGGACCTTGCCGCGCTCGTCGAAGCCCAACAGCTTGACCTTGACCTTGTCGCCTTCCTTGACGACGTCGGTGGTCTTCTGCACGCGGTTCGCCGCGAGCTGGCTGATGTGGACGAGGCCGTCCTTGGCGCCGAAGAAGTTGACGAAGGCGCCGAAGTCCATCGTCTTGACGACGGTGCCTTCGTAGATGTGACCGATCTCCGGGTCGGAGGCGATCGACTTGATCCAGTTGACCGCGGCCTTGATCGACTCGCCGTCGGCCGAAGCAACCTTCACGGTGCCGTCGTCCTCGACGTTGATCTTGGCGCCGGTCTTCTCGACGATCTCGCGGATCACCTTGCCGCCGGTGCCGATCACTTCACGGATCTTGTCGGTGGCGATCTTGAAGGTCTCGATGCGCGGCGCGTATTCGCCCAGCTCGGCGCGCGCCTTGTCGAGCGCCTTCGACATCTCGCCGAGAATGTGCAGACGGCCACCCTTCGCCTGGGTGAGCGCGACCTTCATGATCTCTTCGGTGATGCCGGCGATCTTGATGTCCATCTGCAGCGCGGTGACGCCCTGCTCGGTGCCCGCCACCTTGAAGTCCATGTCGCCGAGATGATCCTCGTCGCCGAGGATGTCGGACAGCACCGCAAAGCGCTTGTCCTCGAGGATCAAGCCCATCGCGATGCCCGCGGTCGGGCGCTTGAGCGGCACGCCGGCGTCCATCAGGGCGAGCGAGGTGCCGCACACCGTGGCCATCGACGAGGAGCCGTTCGACTCGGTGATCTCCGACACCACGCGAATGGTGTAGGGGAACTCCTCCTTCGGCGGCAGCATCGGGCGGATCGCGCGCCATGCCAGCTTGCCGTGGCCGATTTCGCGGCGGCCCGGCGCGCCCATGCGTCCGGTCTCACCGACAGAATACGGAGGGAAGTTGTAGTGCAGCATGAACGCTTCTTTGTACGTTCCCTGCAGCGCGTCGATCCACTGCTCGTCCTCGCCGGTGCCGAGCGTGGCGACGACGATGGCCTGGGTCTCGCCGCGGGTGAACAGCGCCGAGCCGTGCGTGCGCGGCAGGAACGGCGCCTGCACGTTGATCGGGCGAACGGTGACAAGGTCGCGGCCGTCGATGCGCTTGCTGGTGTCGAGAATGTTCCAGCGCACGATCTTGGCTTCGAGCTCCTTGAACACGCCCGCGACCATGGTCATCGGACGTTCCGGATTGTCTTTGCCGTCCGGGAAGAAATGCTCCATCGCCTTCTTCTTGACGGCGCCGACCGCGTCCTGGCGCTCGGCCTTGCGCGGGATCGCGTAGGCCTTGCGGAGATCGGCCTCGACGATGCCGAGCATCTCCGTCTCGATCGCTTTGGTGTCGGGCGTCGAGAAATCGCGCGGCTCCTTGGCGGCCTTCTCGGCGAGCTGGATGATGGCCTGGATCACCGGCTGGAAGTGCCGATGGCCGAACATCACCGCGCCGAGCATGATCTCCTCGGACAGCTCCTTGGCTTCCGATTCAACCATCAGCACGGCGTCCTGGGTGCCGGCGACAACCAGGTCGAGCTGGGTGTCCTTGATCTCGTCAATGGTCGGGTTGAGCACATACTCGTTGTTGATGAAAGCGACGCGCGCGCCGCCGATCGGGCCCATGAACGGCGCGCCGGACAGCGTCAGCGCCGCCGAGGCGGCGACCATCGCGACGATGTCGGGATCGTTCTCCTGATCGTGCGACATCACGGTGCAGGTGACCTGCGTGTCGCAGCGCCAGCCGTCGGCGAACAGCGGACGGATCGGACGGTCGATCAGACGCGACGTCAGCGTGTCCTTCTCGGTCGGGCCGCGCTCGCGCTTGAAGTAGCCGCCGGGGATGCGGCCGGCTGCGTAGTATTTCTCGGTGTAGTTGACGGTGAGCGGCAGGAAGTCGATGCCGGGCTTCGGTGCTTTCGCCGCGACGACGGCGGCGAGCACGGTGGTCTCGCCGTAGGTGGCGATGACAGCGCCGTCGGCTTGACGCGCGACCTTGCCGGTTTCCAGGGTTAGCTTGCGCCCACCCCAATCCAGTTCAACGCGATTGATATCGAACATTGCAATTGTCTTTCATGGTTTTCGCGAAGGGGCGATGGCCATGAGCAAGACGGCGAGACGCTAACCCGCGCAGCCGCGCTGCATGCCGGGAAAGCGTCTGGCGATCCTGCCATGGCCTTCGAGCCTCCGTTGAGGCGAACCGGCGCCATATGCAGCCGGTTCAAAAATCGGCAGCGGTTTCGCTGCCGGTGAAACAACGGACTGGTTAAGCGGTCCGTAGAACGCGCGGGATATCCGCGCGGCATCGTTCAGCGGCGGATGCCAAGCTTCTCGATCAGCGTCTTGTAACGGCTCTCGTCCGTGCGCCGGAGATAGTCGAGCAATTGGCGACGCTGCGACACCAGCTTCAACAGCCCGCGCCGCGAGTGATTGTCCTTGACGTGCGTTTTGAAATGCTCGGTCAGGTTGGTGATCCGTTCGGTCAGAATCGCGACCTGAACTTCAGGCGACCCGGTGTCGCCGGTCTTCGTGGCGTTCGACTTGATGACGTCAGCCTTGCGTTCGGCAGTAATCGACATCGGCTAGAGACCTTTCTACGGCGCGCGGCTTCCCACCAGCCCGGCCAGGTTGAACACGCGCTTGGGGATGATCTCACTACGGTCGACTTCGGCGAGGGCCATAAGGCGGCCCGACACCGTGACATAGACCGTGCCGCGAAAGATGGGCGCATCCCGTCCGCGCAACAAAACGGCTTGGCCTCTTTGAAGCCTCGCCGCGTCTGCCCGGCTAACGGCCAGCGCCGGGATGTCGTCCAGCGCGGTCTCGACGGGCAGAAGAGTGCCGGCGAAGCTTGCTTCGCCGGCGGCTGCTCTATGGCACACGGAGGTGAGTTGTTCCAGCGAAATCATGTCATTTTCGCTGAACCCGCCGACCGATATGCGACGTAACACCTTGATATGTCCGTAACATCCGAGTGCGCGGCCCATGTCGCGAGCGAGCGAACGGACATAGGTGCCCTTGCCGCATTCGGCCTCGAATTCGGCATGGTCGGCATCGGGGACGTTAACCAGCGCCAGGCGGTGGATGTCCACCGGCCGCGCCGCGAGTTCCACCGTCTCGCCGTCGCGCGCCAGGTCATAGGCGCGCTCGCCGTCGATCTTGATGGCCGAGTAGCGCGGCGGCACCTGGGAGATGGTGCCGGTGTAACCCGGAAGCTGCGCCTCGATCGCGGCCCGGGACGGGCGCGCGTCGCTGGTTTCGACGGTGCGGCCGTCGGCGTCGTCGGTGTCGCGCTCGTCGCCCCAGCGCACGGTGAAGCGATAGACCTTGCGGCCGTCCATGACGAAGGGGACCGTCTTGGTGGCTTCGCCCAGCGCGATCGGCAGACAGCCTGAGGCGAGCGGGTCGAGCGTGCCGGCATGCCCGGCGCGTTTGCATGCGAACAGCCGCTTGATGGCGCCCACGGCTTGCGTCGAGGTCATGCCGACCGGTTTGTCGAGCACGATCCAGCCATGCACGTCGCGCTTTTCACGGCGAAACTGTTGCTTCGGCCTTTTGGTTCTGGCGCCATCCTGCGGCGGCTGCGGAGCGCCGGTCGCGTCGGACGGCGGCGAATCCGGACCTGCGGCCACGCTGGGCGACGCCAGCTTCGGCTCTTCAGCATGAGGCTCAGGGGTGTGGCGCGATTCGTTGTCCGTCACTCGTTGTCCTCATCGCGCTTGAGATCGCGTTGGACCGCAGGCGTTCGCAAAAGTTTCTCGATCCGTTCTGCTTCGTCGAATCGTTCGTCGGCGTGAAAGCGGATGTCAGGAGCGAATTTTAAGTTAACGTGACGCGCGATCTCGCCGCGGAGATAGCGTTTGTTGCGTTCGAGCGCTTCGATTACGGCGTCGACGTCGCGGCCGCCGAGCGGCATGACGTAGACCGTGGCCAGGCGAAGGTCGGGCGACATCCGCACTTCGGGCACCGTGATGAGATGGCCTTCGAGCACCGGGTCGTGCACGTCGCCGCGTGTCAGCATGTCGGACAGCGCGTGGCGGATCAGTTCGCCGACGCGCAATGCGCGCTGCGAGGGGCCTCGTTTTTCTTCCCGATGACGTTCGCGTGGCATTGGTTTTCTCCGGCGCCGTCATCCGCCAACGCGGATGATCCCTTCACGCCTCGTTCGATCATTGTCGCCGGGATGGCTGGATGCCCGCTTGCGCGGGCACGCCGTCTGGCGGACGTGGTTTCGCTGGTCTGAGATTCGGACTCAGAGCGAGCGTTGAACCGTCTCCACCCGATAACACTCGATGACGTCGCCCGGCCGCATGTCCTGGTAGTTCTCGAAAGCCATGCCGCACTCCATGCCGGCGGTGACTTCGCGGGCGTCGTCCTTGAAACGCTTCAACTGCGACAGCTTGCCTTCGTGCACCACGACGTTGTCGCGGATCAGGCGCACGCCGGCGCCGCGTTCGACCTTGCCGTCGGTGACGCGGCAGCCGGCGACCTTGCCGACCTTCGACACGTTGAACACCTCGAGGATCTGCGCATTGCCGAGCATGGTCTCGCGCCGTTCCGGGGTGAGCAGGCCCGACATGGCCTTTTTCACGTCTTCGACCAGATCGTAGATGATGTTGTAGTAGCGGATTTCGGTGCCGCTGCGCTCGGCCGATTCGCGTGCTTCCTTGTGGGCGCGCACGTTGAAGCCGATGATCGCCGCACCGGACGATTCCGCGAGCGTGACGTCGGATTCGGTGATGCCGCCGACGCCGGAATGAATGATGCGCGCGCCGACCTCGTCGGTGCCGAGCTTGTCGAGAGCGCCGGCGATGGCTTCGAGCGAACCCTGCACGTCGGTCTTGATGATGAGCGGGAATTCCTTGCGGCCCGCGGTCTTGAGCTGACTCATCATCTGCTCGAGCGAACCGCGCATGCCGGTCGCCCGCGCCGCGGTCTTCTCGCGCTTCTGACGGGCGCGGTAGTCGGTGACCTCGCGCGCACGCGCTTCGGATTCCACCACGGCAAGCCGGTCACCCGCGTCAGGGGTGCCGGCAAAGCCCAGCACCTCGACCGGAACCGACGGTCCCGCCGTCGGCACACCGACGCCGGTGTCGTTGACCAGGGCGCGCACGCGGCCCCATTCGGCGCCGGCAACGATGATGTCGCCGACATGCAGCGTGCCGCGCTGCACCAGCACGGTCGCCACCGGGCCGCGGCCGCGGTCGAGCTTGGCTTCGATCACGGTGCCTTCGGCGGCGCGCTCCGGATCCGCCTTGAGGGCGAGAATCTCGGCCTGCAGGCCGATCATTTCGAGCAGCCGTTCGATGTTGATCTTCTTGGTCGCCGACAGTTCGACGTCGACGACGTCGCCGCCCAGCGTTTCGACCTGGACTTCGTGTTGCAGCAATTCGGTGCGGACACGCTCGGGCTTGGCGTCCGGCTTGTCGATCTTGTTGATGGCGACGATCATCGGCACCTTTGCCGCCTTGGCGTGATTGATGGCCTCGACCGTCTGCGGCATCACGCCGTCGTCGGCCGCAACCACCAGCACCACGATGTCGGTGACCTTGGCGCCGCGCGCGCGCATCGCCGTGAAGGCGGCGTGGCCGGGCGTGTCGATGAAGGTGATCTTGCCGTGCGACGGCGAGTCGACCTGATAGGCGCCGATATGCTGGGTGATGCCGCCGGCCTCGCCGCTGGCGACGTTGGTCGAGCGGATGGCGTCGAGCAGCGACGTCTTGCCGTGATCGACGTGACCCATGACGGTCACCACCGGCGCGCGCGGCATCAACGATGCCGGATCGTCGGCGGCGTCGAACACGCCCTCTTCCACGTCGGCCTCGGCCACGCGCTTGACGGTGTGACCCAATTCCTCGGCGATGAGCTGGGCGGTGTCGGCGTCGATCACGTCGTTGATCGTCGCCATCTGGCCTTGCTTCATCAGCAGCTTGATGACGTCGACCGACCGCTCGGACATGCGGTTGGCGAGATCCTGAATGGTGATCGCCTCGGGGATCGTGACCTCGCGGGAAATCTTTTCCCGCTGTTCGTTGTTTTGTCCCTGGGTGCGGCGACGCTCGCGACGGCGGAACGAGGCGGTGGAGCGCTCGCGCACCTCGTCCGCGGTCATGGCGGTGACGAGAGTCAGGCGGCCACGCGGCCGTTCGGTCGCGGTCTTGGCGGCGCGGGTCGGCCGCTGCGGCGGCGCGGCAGGACGCGCGGCACCACCCGGTCCGCGACGGACCATGCGGGGGCCTTCGTCTTCTTCGGCTTCCAGCTTGGGACGGCCGGTGGGTGTTCTGACCGCGGCAGTGGTGGCGGCGGCTGCGGGAGCCGCGGGCGTCTCGGCTTCGCCGAAGCGCTTCTTCACGACCTGGTCGGTCTTGCGCTTGGCGTCTTCCTCTTGCTTGTGACGCTCGTCTTCTTCGCGCTTGCGGGCCTCGGCGGCCTCGCGCTCGACTCGTTCGCTCGCCTCGCGCTGGGCGCGGAGCTTGGCCTCTTCCTCGGCGATCTTGCGTTCTTCGGCCTCGCGCAGGCGGGCGTCGCCGAGCGCATGGGCGCGGCGGTTGCGCTCTTCGTCGGTCAGCGTGCGAAGGACAACGCCGGACGACTTCGGCGGGGCCGGGGGCGCGGCCGGTTTGGCCGGCGCCGGTTTTGCGGCAACCGCTTTGGGTGGGGGAGCGACAGGCGCTGCGGGCGCGGGCGCTGCAGCCTCCGGCTTGCCGTCGCTGCCGGGAATGCGGCGCTTCTTGACCTCCACGACCACTTGCTTGCTGCGGCCATGGCTGAAGCTCTGGCGTACGACGCCAGTCTCCGTACGCGGCTTGAGCGACAGCGTTTTCGAACCAACGCTCAACGTTTTGTCGCCAGGGGTCTTGGTCTCAGCCATTCAGTTCCCGAATCCTGTCAATGCCGTTCGCGGCCGGGGCCGCCTTCTCCCCGCTCGCCGGTCCGAAAGCGCTCCAGCCGCGCAAAGCGCGCCAAAAACGTGTCGTTGGCAGGTCCGGCAAGCAGGGCTGCATGTACCACATTTGACCGGCCCAATGCCAAATCCAATTGGGCCGACGTGAACGCCTCGATAACCACGACCGGCGCGTCGTCCGGCTGCTGGCGGCGCAGAGCCGAGCGGAGTTTGGACACCCCGTCGGTACCCGCGTCCGACGCATGCAGCAGGCCAACGACCGTTTCGCGGGTGATGGACGCCTCGGTTTTGGCGAAGCCGGCCGCAACCAGCCCCGATTTACCGGCAATAGCGAGCGCGTCGAGCGCGGCCCGGACCATCAGGGCCTCGGTCTGGTCCGCCAGGTCCGGGGCCACGCGAACATCGCGCTTGAAGCCGCGGGCGAAAGCCTTGCGGGCGACCGCATCCGTCAGGGTGGCCTTGTCGGCGGTCACCCAAAGTCCGCGGCCGGGCAGCTTGTGTTTCAGGTCCGCCAGCACGGTGCCGTCCGGCCCGACGACGAAACGGATCAAGGCCTCGACCGGCTTGACCGTTCGCGTCACCACGCAAAGCCGCTCCGGGCCGCGGCCGCTCTTGTGCGGTCCGGCGTCGAGCTCTTCGGGTTCTGCGTGCGCCAGCATCGGTGCGACGGTCATTTCCTTTGGAGCGCGTCCGCGAAAACCAGCAGCCGGTTGTTCGAGGAGCGCGCCCTGACAGAGATTAAGCAACAGATCGGATCGCGGTTCGATCGGACCTTTAGGGTGCGGCCGGGGCCGCTTCGGCCTCGCCCTCGGCTTCGTCTTGGGCCGGCGGCGCAAGATCGGCCTCGGTGATCCAGCCGGCCTTGACGCGGGCCTGCATGATCATCGCTTCGGCCTCTTCGCGCGAAATCTCCTGGCCATCGAGGATGCCCGGCTCGCGCTTGTTTTCGCCGTCCTTGCGCTCGGTCCAGCCGGTCAGGTCGTCGGTGGCGCAACCGGCCAGGTCCTCGACCGTCTTGATGCCGTTCTCGCCGAACTTCACCAGCATCGCCGTGGTGACACCGGGGACATCCTTGAGTGCGTCTTCCACGCCCAGTTCCTTGCGCTTGTCGTCGAATTCGTTCTCGATCTTGGCGAGATGCTCACGGGCGCGCGTCTGCAATTCGCTCGCGGTGTCTTCGTCGAAGCCCTCGATGCCGGCGAGCTCTTTCTCGTCGACAACGGCAAGCTCCTCGACCGAACCGAAGCCTTCCGAAGCGAGCAACTGGCCGACAACCTCGTCGACGTCGAGCGCGTCCATGAACACTTTGGTGCGATTCTGGAACTCGGCCTGGCGACGCTCGGACTCCTCCTGCTCGGTGAGGATGTCGATGTCCCAGCCGGTGAGTTGCGAGGCGAGCCTCACATTCTGTCCGCGCCGGCCGATCGCAAGCGATAGTTGGGCATCCGGCACCACGACTTCAATACGTTCGCGGTCTTCGTCGAGCACCACCTTGGCGACTTCGGCCGGGGCGAGCGCGTTGACCACGAAGGTCGCAATGTCCTGCGACCACGGAATGATGTCGATCTTCTCGCCCTGCAGCTCGTTCACCACCGCCTGCACGCGCGAGCCGCGCATGCCGACGCAGGCGCCGACCGGATCGACCGAGGAATCGCGGGAAATCACGGCGATCTTGGCGCGCGAGCCCGGATCGCGGGCCACCGCCTTGACCTCGACGATGCCGTCATAGATTTCCGGCACCTCCTGCGCGAACAGCTTGGCCATGAATTGCGGATGCGTGCGCGACAGGAAAATCTGCGGTCCGCGCGGTTCGCGGCGAACGTCGTAGATGAAGGCGCGAACGCGGTCGCCGTTGCGCAGCGTCTCGCGCGGCAGCATCTCGTCGCGGCGGACGATGGCCTCGCCGCGGCCGAGATCGACAACCACGTTGCCGTATTCCACGCGCTTGACGATGCCGTTGACGATGTCGCCGATGCGGTCCTTGTATTCCTGATATTGCCGGTCGCGCTCGGCCTCGCGCACCTTCTGCACGATGACCTGCTTGGCCGACTGCGCGGCGATGCGGCCGTACTCCAGCGGCGGCAGAGTGTCGGCGATGGTGTCGCCGACCTGCGCCGCGGGGTTACGCTTGCGCGCTTCGTCCAGGCTGATCTGGCTGGCCGAATTCTCGACCGCCTCGACCACCAGCATGTGGCGCGACAGCCGCAATTCGCCGCTCTTGGGATTGATCTCGGCGTGGACGTCGGTCTCGGCGCCGTAACGCGAGCGCGCCGCCTTGGCGATGGCATCCTCCATCGCCGTGATCACGATCGTCCGATCAATCGATTTCTCGCGGGCGACGGCGTCCGCGATCTGCAACAGCTCGAGCCGGTTGGCGCTGACAGCCATCGCTCATTCTCCTTCTTCGTGGTGGCCGCGATCCCGGTCCTTGCCGGGGCCGCGCTGAAACAGATTGTCCTGACGAACGGGCGCATCGGACTGTCCGTCCGCCGGCTGATTGTCGTTTTGCGCGCCGCGCAGGCGCTCCGCGTCCTTGCCGCGCCGCAGCGATTCGGCAATGAGCGCATCGGTCAAAACCAGCTTGGCTTCCGCCATGTCCTCGATCGGAAGCAGAATGTCGGCGGCTTCGTCCGCGGCGATGTCGTCGCGCCGCACGCGCGCCAAGTGTCCCTCGGCTCCGAGCAGCCGGCCGCGGAAGCGTTTGCGCCCGTCGACGGCCACAGCCATCTCGATCTTCAAGTCGTTACCGGCATACCGGTCGAAATCGGACTGACGCACCAGCGGGCGGTCGATTCCCGGCGACGACAGTTCCAGCCGATAGGCGCGGTCCACCGGATCGGACGCATCCAGCACCGGCGACACCGTCCGCGAGGCGATTTCGCAATCCTCGATGGTCATCGTCCCGTCGGGCCGTTCCGCCATGACCTGCACCGTGCAGCCGTCGGTCCCGGACACGCGCACGCGCACCAGCCGATAGCCCAGGCTCTCGAGCACGGGCTCGACGATCGCCGCGACCCGGGCGCTGATTCCCGGCTCGACGATCAGGCGCGGTTCGGCGCCCGCTGGGGTTTCGACAGGTTCGTTCATTCGGGCTTCGGCGCTCGCTCTTGCGGGCTCGGAACTTTGTTCGTAAGCTATTGTTATAGCTGCCTTTTTCAGCTGCGGCCCGGCCACCAAGGGCACCTGGGCCGCGAAAATCGGGTAACAAAAAAGAGCGGGTCCCGAGGGGCCCACTCTCAAAAACCGATCAGATCACATCCGACCGTTATGAGGGTCCATACAGCACTTCCGTACAGACGCGCGAAATATAGCCCATTGCTGTCGATGTGCAAGAGCCGCGTGCAGGACGCTCGCGCGAATGCCGTTTGGCTAACGCTTCGTTCACGAAGCCGACTTAGGCTCCGCCGTTGCGCGGCCGCGTGTATTTCGGCTGGTGGGAAGTTTGAATGGTTGCGTCTGCGTCATTGATTCCCGAGCTTGAGGACGTCATCCAGCACGGCTCGCCGGATCGACGCGCGGCAACGGTTCGCCGCATCGCCAATTTGTTTGTCGATGGCGCGTCCCAGTTCAACGAAGACCACGTCAGCCTGTTCGACGATGTGCTGTGCCGGCTGGTCGATGAGATCGAGGCCAAGGCGCGCGCCGAAATGGCGAGCACACTGGCGCCGGTGACCAATGCGCCGACCGAGCTGATGCGCCAACTGGCGCGCGACGACGATATCGCCGTGGCCGGCCCCGTGCTCACGCAATCCCGCCGGCTGCAGGAAGATGAGCTGATCGAACTCGCCAAGACCAAGGGGCAGGCGCATCTCGTTGCGATTGCCGCGCGTCGAGGCATCGGCGAGGCGGTGACCGACGTTCTGATGCGGCGCGGCGACACCGAAGTCGCGCACAACGTCGCCGACAATCAGACGGCGCGTTTGTCGGAAGGCGGTTTCTCCGCACTGGTCAAGCGCGCGGAAGGCGATGGCGATCTGGCCGAGAAGGTCGGGCAGCGTCCGGATGTTCCGCCGCATCTGTTTCGCGATCTGCTGGTGCGCGCCACCGCGGTGGTGCAGCAGCGGTTGCTGGCCGCGGCCAAGCCGGAAACCCGCGCGGAAATTCGGCGCGTTCTCGACAAGATTGCCCGCGAGTTCGACGAAAGCACGCCCGCGCGCGACTACGCCACGGCGCAGCGCGTGGTGCTGGCGCTGCATCAGGCGGGGAAGCTTGGCGAAGCCGAACTGGCGGCCTTCGCCAAGGCCAAGCAATTCGAGGAAACCGTGGCGGCGCTGTCGCTCCTGTGCGGCGTGCCGATCGAAACCGCCGACCGGCTGATCGCAGGCGATCGCCCGGACCCGGTGCTCATCCTCTGCAAGGCCGCCGGCTACGGCTGGATGACGGTGCGCGCGATCATCATGTCGCGTCCGAACGCGAAGGGCGCGTCCAATCAGGCGCTCGATCTGGCGTTCGCCAACTTCGAGAAGCTGTCTCCCGCCACCGCGCAACGCGTGGTGCGGTTCTGGCAGGTTCGCCAGCTCGACGACGATCTCGGCTGAACCGCCGCTGTCGCGGCCGCGTCACGTCCGCTTGAAAATCAGATAACACGGCGTGCGGCCTTCGCGCTTGGCCTTGGCCTCGTAGCGCGTGCCGGAAAATCCCGGCCACGGCAGCCGCCAGTCGTCGGCGCGTTCCGCCGTCCATGCGAAGGCGGGCGAGCGCAGACAGC
>Ga0207652_10003544_pt1 | contig 12883 bp, 11 predicted proteins | sample KBSC63BmetaG_FD_184334 | JGI IMG/M metagenome (GOLD analysis project Ga0207652, IMG submission 184334) | Corn rhizosphere microbial communities from Kellogg Biological Station, Michigan, USA - KBS C6-3B metaG (SPAdes) (version 2) | ecosystem: Host-associated > Plants > Roots > Rhizosphere ... | reverse complement strand
TACGGCGACTGGGAGCTCGACCGGCAGACCGGCCAGATGGTCTGGAGCGAACAGATGAGAAGGCTGTTCGGCGTCGACGCCGACGAGCCGATCAGCTTCGAGCTGTTCCAGGCGCGCGTCCACCCGGACGACCGCGCCGCGCGCCGGGAGGCGATCGCCGAAGCCTGGACGAGCGGCGTCCTCACGCTCGAGTACCGCATCGTGCGTCCCGACGGTCAGGAGCGCTGGGTGTCGTCGCGCGGCCGCGTCGTCCGCTCGGCCGACGGACGCGAACGAATGATCGGCGTCGTCGGCGACATCACCGAGCAGAAGAGGACGCTCCAGGCGCTGCAGGACGCGGACCGGCGCAAGGACGAATTCCTGGCGACGCTCGCCCACGAGCTGCGCAATCCGCTCGCGCCACTGCGCAACTCGCTCGCGATCGTGCAGCGCAGCCGCAACGATGCCGACGTCTTCGAGCGAGCGAGCGGCGTCATGGAGCGCCAGCTCGAGCAGCTCGTGCGCTTGATCGACGACCTGCTCGACGTCAGCCGCATCAGCCTCGACAAGCTCAACCTGCGGCTCGAGCCGACCGATCTCGGCGCCGTGATCGAGCACGCCGTCGAGGGTTGTCGGCCGAGCGCGCAGCGCGCCGGCCACGCCATCGAGGTGCGCTTGCCGGAAGGAGCGATCAGGCTGCAGGCCGACCGTGCGCGCCTCTCGCAGGTGTTCAGCAACCTGATCGGCAACGCGTGCAAGTTCACGCCCGACGGCGGCCGCGTCTCGGTCGAAGCGCGCGTCGTCGACGGTCGCGCCGTCGTCAGCGTGCGCGACGACGGCATCGGCATCGCCGCGGCGGATCTCGAGCGCGTGTTCGAGATGTTCTCGCAGCTCGACGAGTCGCTCGAGCGTCGGCACGGCGGGCTCGGCATCGGCCTGACGCTGGTCAGGCGGCTGGTCGAGATGCACGGCGGCAGCGTCGTCGCGAAGAGCGCCGGCCTGGCGCAGGGCAGCGAGTTCGTCGTCACGCTGCCGCTCGCGCAGCAGCGTGCCGGCGACCAGTGCAGCGCCGCTCCCCCCGCCGCGCCGAGCGCAGGCCAGCGCAGGCGCATGCTGGTCGTCGACGACAACGGCGACAGCGCCGACAGCCTCGCCTTGCTCCTCTCCCTCGCCGGACACGAAACGCACGTCGCGCGCGACGGCCCGGAAGCGCTGGCGCGCGCCGACGCCCTGCGTCCGGATGCAGTGTTGCTCGATCTCGGCCTGCCAGGCCTGAGCGGCTACGAAGTCTGCCGGCGGCTGCGCTGCGAGCCCTGGGCGCGCGAGATCCAGATCGTCGCCATCACCGGCTGGGGACAGGCCGAGGATCGGCTGAAGTCGAAGCAGGCCGGCTTCGATGCGCACCTCGTCAAGCCCGTGGTCCTCGACGAGCTCACGGCGCTGCTCGAGGAATCGCTGCGCTAGACTGGCCGCGAGCCTTTTCGAGAGCGTTGCCGACATGTCCCCGTCCCAAGCCGATCTGCTGCAGGCGCTGCAACGCGTCGTCGATCCCGAAACCGGCCGCGATTTCGTCTCCACCAAGCAGCTGAAGAATCTGCGGGTCGAGGGCGGTGACGTCGCCTTCGACGTCGAGCTCGGCTACCCGGCACGCTCGCAGCTCGAGACGGTTCGCAAATCTCTGATCGCGGCGGCGCGCACGGTTCCCGGCGTCGCCAACGTGAGCGTGAATGTCGCGACGAAGATCGTCGCCCACGCCGTGCAGCGCGGCGTGCAGCTGCTGCCCAGCATCAAGAACATCGTTGCCGTCGCCTCCGGCAAGGGCGGCGTCGGCAAGAGCACGACCGCGGTCAACCTCGCGCTCGCCCTCGCCGCCGAAGGCGCCAGGGTCGGCATCCTCGACGCCGACATCTACGGGCCGAGCCAGCCGATGATGATGGGCATCGAGGGCCGGCCCGAATCGGTCGACGGCAAGACGATGGAGCCGATGGAGAACTACGGCGTCCAGGTGATGTCGATCGGCTTTCTCGTCGAGCAGGACAACCCGATGATCTGGCGCGGGCCGATGGTCACGCAGGCACTCGAGCAGCTGCTGCGGCAGACCAACTGGGCCGGGCTCGACTACCTGATCGTCGACCTGCCGCCCGGAACCGGCGACATCCAGCTGACGCTCTCGCAGCGCGTGCCGCTCACCGGTGCCGTCATCGTGACGACGCCGCAGGACATCGCGCTGCTCGATGCGCGCAAGGGCATCCGCATGTTCGAGAAGGTCGGCGTGCCGATCCTCGGCATCGTCGAGAACATGGCCGTGCACGTGTGCGAGAACTGCGGCCACGTCGAGCACATCTTCGGCGAGGAGGGCGGCAGGCGCCTGGCCGCCGAGTACAAGGTCGACTATCTTGGTGCGCTACCGCTCAATCTTTCGATCCGCGTCCAGGCCGACAGCGGCCGGCCGACGGTCGTGAGCGACCCCGACGGCGAGATCGCCGCGCTCTACAAGGGCGTCGCCCGCAAGGTGGCGGTGAAGATCGCCGAGCGCGCCAAGGACTTCTCGGCGAAGTTCCCGACCATCAGCGTCTCGAAGGAGACCTGATTCGAGGAACGCGCGTCGCGTGGCGCCGCTAGACTGCGCGCCATGACGCCCGTCGCGATCTCGGATGCTGCCGCTGCACGGCCGGCGATCGACGTCGCCGTGGTGATGGAGCGCGAGAAAGCGCCCAACCGCTACGAAGACTGGCGCTTTCGCATCGTCGAAGTGGTGCCGCACGAGGAAGCCTTCGGCGCCGACGTGCGCGTGCTGCGCGACGACGGCAAGCTCCGGCGCACGCTCCATCCCGGCTTTCGCCTCGAGCTCTTCGCCGACCAGGGCGAGGGCTACCACCTCAATCTCGAGACCGGCACGCCGGTCTGGTTCGTCGTCTGGCGCATCGACGACGAGGATCCGTCGCGCGCCTGGCCGGAAACGGTGAGCGTGTCGTACAACGAGGCCGGCCGCTGGCTCGACGCGCAGGAACGGGTCGACAACGTGCCGCTGCAGCGCGAGCTCGCGGACTGGCTGCAGGCCTACACCGACGTGCACTACCGGCCCGAGCCGAAGCGCCGACGCCGGCCGCAGTCGTTCGTCACTCCGGCCGAGCGCACATGAGCGGCGACGAGGGCTTCCTTTCGCGTTGGGCGAAGCGCAAGGCACATGCGCGCAGCGGCGCGGTGGCGCCCGTCGAGACGCGCGCGGGCAGCGTTGATGCGCCGGCGCAGCCTCTCGTCGCGACGGGACAGCCGGCGCCGGCGGCGGCGACGCCGGCGGCAGCGGTCGCGCCACAGACACCGCCGACGCCGCCGCTGGCAAGCGTCGCCGAGCCACTACCGTTGCCGACGATGGCCGACGTCGCGCAGCTGACGCGCAGCTCCGATTTCTCTTCGTTCGTCCAGCCGGGCGTCGACCCGAGTGTCTCGAACGCGGCGATGAAGAAGCTCTTCAGCGACCCCCGCTACAACGTCATGGACGGGCTCGACACCTACATCGACGACTACAGCACGCCCGACCCGATCCCGCTCGCGATGCTGCGACGGATGAACCAGGCGGCGTTTCTGGGCCTGTTCGATCGCGAGGCCGAGAACGACGCACTCGGCGAACCGCGAGCGGCACCCGCCGGCGCCGAAGCGGCTCGCACCGATGCCGACGCAGCGGCGCCGGCGGCGCCGCCCGAAGCTTTCGGGCAGGACGGCTCCGGCGTCCCTGCCAACCCATCTTCGATGCGAGCCGATGACGACACTGATCTGTGACTGCAACAAGACGATCCCGCTGAACGGCGCGGCGTTGCGCCTGGCCCTCGGCGGAGCGGCCGATGCGGGTCTGGAGACGATCCACACGACGCTCTGCCGTCGCCAGGCGGGCGCCTTCCAGCGCGCCGCCAAGGGCAACGACGACCTGCTCGTCGCCTGCACGCAGGAAAGCCGTCTGTTCCTCGAGCTGAACGAGGAGACCGAGGGCGCGCCCGGCGTGGCCGAGCGGCCGATCCGCTTCGTCAACATCCGCGAGGCCGCGGGCTGGTCGAAGGACGGCGCCGCCGCGACGCCGAAGATCGCGGCGCTGATCGCCGCCGCGCAGCTGCCCGCGCCCGAGCCGGTGCCGGTGGTCACGTATCGCTCGGCCGGCCGCGTGCTGGTGATCGGCGCCGCCGAGCGGGCGCTGCGCGCGGCGCAGATGCTCGGCGACAAGCTCGACGTCAGCCTGCTGCTGCCGCAGCGGGGCAGCGTGCCGCAGGAGCGCGAGTTCGCCGTCCACGCCGGCACGCCGACGCAAGTCAGCGGCTGGCTCGGCGCGTTCGAGGTGCGCTGGACGAGCGCCAACCCGATCGACCTCGACCTCTGCACGCGCTGCAACGCGTGCGTCGCCGCATGTCCCGAGCAGGCGATCGACTTCAGCTACCAGATCGACCTCGCGAAGTGCAGCGCCCACCGCGATTGCGTGCGCGTCTGCGAGGCTGCGGGCGCGATCGATTTCGAGCGCGCCGCGCAGGACACGACCGAATCGTTCGATCTCGTCCTCGACCTCGGCCTCGCGCCGCAGATCGCGCTGCACCAGCCGCCGCAGGGCTATTTCCACGCCGCCGACGACGCTGCGCTCGTCGATGCGATCCTGCAGCTGCGCGACGCGGTCGGCGAGTTCGAGAAGCCGAAATTCTTCGACTACAAGCAGAAGATCTGCGCCCACAGCCGCAACGAGCAGATCGGCTGCACCGCCTGCATCGACGTCTGCTCGGCGGCGGCGATCCGCAGCGACGCTTCGATGAAGGGGCGAAGCGGCGCCGGCGGCGGCATCGTCGTCGAGCCGCACCTGTGCGTCGGCTGCGGCGCCTGCACGACCGTCTGCCCGAGCGGCGCGATCAGCTATGCCACGCCGCGGCCGAGCGAGATGGGCCGGCGCCTGCGCACGTTGCTGGGCACGTACGCGAAGGCGGGCGGCACCGACGCGGCGCTGCTCGTGCACAGCCAGGGCGCGGGCGCGGCGGCGATCCGCAGCCTCGGTCGCGCGGCGCGCGTCGATGCCGGCGTGCGCGGCATGCCGGCGCGGGTGCTCCCGGTCGACGTCTGGCACACCGCCTCGACCGGCATCGACCTCTGGCTCTCGGCCGTCGCGTACGGCGCATCGCAGGTCTGGGTGCTGATGACCGACGAGGAAGCGCCCGACTACCGGGCCGCGGTCGCTGCCCAGATGGAGGTCGCCCAGGCGATCCTCGCCGGCCTCGGCTACGGCGGCGAGCACTTCCGGATCGTCGACGCCGGCTCGGCGCTCGCGCAGCCGGCGGCCGAGCGGGCGAGCGGACCGGCAGCGGCGCAGCCGATCAACTCCGCCCGGGCCATCGATCCGGCCGTGCTGCGTCTCGATCGCGCGTTGCACGCGGCGCCGGCCGCGACCGTGAAGCGCGCCGCGACGTTCAGCGTGCAGGCCGACAAGCGCGCCACGCTCGACCTCGCGCTCGACCACCTCGTGCAGCACGCGCCGGCCGTTGCGCAGGCGATCGCCTTGCCGGCGCAGGGCAGCCCGTTCGGCAATGTCGTCGTCGACCGCGACGCCTGCACGCTCTGCCTCGCCTGCGTCGGCGCCTGCCCCGAGGCGGCGCTGGCCGACAACGCGGAGCGCCCGCAGCTGCGCTTCATCGAGAAGAACTGCGTGCAGTGCGGCCTGTGCGCGGCGACCTGCCCCGAGCACGCGATCACGCTCGAGCCGCGCCTTCTGCTCGCCGACGGCGGCAAGGCCCGCAAGCAGCCGCGCGTGCTGAACGAGGTCGAGCCGTTTCGCTGCATCCGTTGCGCCAAGCCGTTCGCGACTCCGCAGGCGATCGAGACCATGCTGGCGCGGCTCGCCGGCCACTCGATGTTCCAGGGCGCCGCTGCCGAACGCCTGAAGATGTGCGGCGACTGCCGGGTGATCGACATTCACACGCGCCCCGACGAAGTGAAGATCACCGAGCTGTAGCCGACCGCACCCGATGACAGCGCTGCAGTTCAGCACCCCCGACGACAGCGACGAGCTGGCGCGCGCCGAGATCTACGGCCTGCTCGCGAATCTCTTCTACGCGGCGCCGTCGGGCGAGCTGCATGCGCGACTTCGCGCCGCTGCCACGGAGGCGCCCGTGCGCGGAGCGTTCCTCGAGCGCGCGTGGCGCGAGGTGGTCGCCGCGGCGCGGCGCCTCGGCGTCGAGGAGATCGCGGACGAGTACGCGGCGCTCTTCCTCGGCATCGGCAGGCCGGAGATCTTTCTCTACGGCTCGTACCACCTGGCCGGAACGCTCAACGAGCGGCCGCTGGTCGAGCTGCGCGACGATCTGCGCGCGCTCGGCCTGGAGCGCCCGGAAACGGTCGACGAGACCGAGGACCACATCGCGAGCCTCTGCGAAGTGATGCGCTACCTGATCGCCGGCGAGGACCTCGGGACGAGCAACCTGGCGGCGCAGCAGCGCTTCTACAACGCGCACCTGCGCGGCTGGATCGAGGCGCTCTGCGACGCGCTCGAGGCGCATCCGCGCGCCGACTTCTACCGCAGCGTCGGCGCGTTCACGCGCGACTTCGCGGCGGTCGAAGCGCAAGGGCTGGATCTGCTCGACGCGTGATCGGTGCCCGCCGACCGCGGCAGCGGAATTCGGCGTTCTATCCGAATGCGACATTAGTCAGAAACCCGATTGACGCTGGTGCGCTGCCTGCTAGATTCGTTCGATCGGGGCGTGGCTTTGTGCGTTCGCGGACAGACCGGACGAGCGCTCGAACCGATGCTCGGCACCATGCGCCGGGCGGCATCGATTCGCTGCACGTGCGATGACAAGCGGAAAAGGAGACAGCCCATGAAACGCAACCCCTCCCGAGGCATCGCCGATGCGCCCGGCGGCAAGGTCGAGCGGCGCGGCCTGATCGTCGGCGCCGGCGTCGCCGGTGTCGCGGCCGCGGCGGCGCACGCGCTGCGCGGCGCCGGCGTCGAGGCGCCGGTCGCGGCGGCTGCGAAGGCGCCGCCCGCCGCGGACGCCGGGTACCAGGTGACGCCGCACGTGTTGCGCTACTACGAAACGGCGAAGTCCTGAGCTCGATCGGCGCATTGCAGGAACGGGGGAATCATGTTGCTCACGCGTAAGTCTTCCGAGCGGGGCACTGCCTCCTCGTCTCTGGTCGCCAGCCTCGGTCGGGGCGTGCAGCGGGCGATCCCGACCATGGACCGTCGCGCGTTCCTGCGCCGCTCCGGACTCGGCGTCGGCGTCGGCCTGGCGACTTCGCAATTGACGCTCGTTCGCAAGGCGCACGCGGCGGACGCGCCGGCCGCGCCCGCCGCGAAGGCGGTCGTGCGGCGCACGGTCTGCACGCACTGCTCGGTCGGCTGCGCCATCGACGCGGTGGTCGAGAACGGCGTCTGGACGCGGCAGGAGCCGGTGTTCGATTCGCCGCTCAACCTCGGCTCGCATTGCGCCAAGGGAGCGGCGATCCGCGAGCACGGACGCGGCGAGTACCGCCTCAAGTACCCGATGAAGCTCGTCGGCGGCAAGTACCAGCGGATCAGCTGGGACCAGGCGCTGAACGAGATCAGCGCGAAGATGCTCGAGCTGAAGAAGCAGAGCGGGCCCGATTCGCTGTTCCTGGTCGGTTCGTCCAAGCACAGCAACGAGCAGTCGTACCTGCTGCGCAAGTGGATCAGCCTGTGGGGCACCAACAACTGCGACCACCAGGCGCGGATCTGCCACTCGACCACGGTCGCCGGTGTTGCGAACACCTGGGGCTACGGTGCGATGACGAATTCGTACAACGACATGCGCAACTCGAAGGCGGCGCTCTACATCGGCTCGAACGCGGCCGAGGCGCACCCCGTCTCGCTGCTGCACATGCTGCATGCCAAGGAGAACGGGACGAAGATGATCGTCGTCGACCCGCGCTTCACCCGCACCGCAGCGAAGGCCGACCAGTACATCCGCATCCGTTCGGGCAGCGACATCCCGTTCCTGTTCGGCATGCTCCACCACATCTTCAAGAACGGCTGGGAAGACAAGAAGTACATCAACGACCGCGTCTACGGCATGGACAAGGTCCGCGAGGACGTGCTCGCCAAGTGGACGCCCGACAAGGTGTTCGAGGCGTGCGGCGTCGACGAGGCGACGTGCTACCAGGCCGCCAAGACGATGGCCGAGAACCGCCCGAGCACCCTCGTGTGGTGCATGGGCCAGACACAGCACTCGATCGGCAACGCGATGGTGCGCGCCTCGTGCATCGTCCAGCTCGCGCTCGGCAACGTCGGCGTGAGCGGCGGCGGCGCGAACATCTTCCGCGGCCACGACAACGTGCAGGGCGCGACCGACGTCGGCCCGAATCCCGATTCGCTGCCCGGCTACTACGGCCTCTCGGACGGGTCGTGGAAGCACTACGCGGCGGTCTGGGGCCTGGACTTCGACTGGATCAAGCAGCAGTACGCGCCCGGCATGATGGGCAAGCCCGGCATGACGGTCTCGCGCTGGATCGACGGCGTGCTCGAGAAGAACGAGCTGATCGACCAGGACAGCAACCTGCGCGGACTGATCTTCTGGGGCCATGCGCCCAACTCGCAAAGCCGCGGCTTCGAGATGAAGAAGGCGATGGACAAGCTCGACCTGCTCGTCGTCATCGACCCGTATCCGTCGGCGACTGCGGCGATGGCGGCGATGCCGGGCAAGCCCGAGGACCTGAATGCCAACCGCGCGGTCTATCTGCTGCCGGCGGCGACGCAGCTCGAGACCTCGGGCTCGGTCACCGCGTCGAACCGTTCGCTGCAGTGGCGCGAGAAGGTCATCGAGCCGCTGTTCGAGTCGCGCACCGACCAGATGATCGCCTACCAGCTCGCCGAGAAGCTCGGCTTCGGCAAGGAGCTGGTGAAGAGCAACAAGCTCGTCGCCGGCAAGGGCGGCATGATGGAGCCGGAGCCGGAAGCGCTGCTGCGCGAGATCAACCGCAGCAACTGGACGATCGGCTACACCGGCCAGTCGCCCGAGCGGCTGAAGGCGCACATGCGCAACATGCACGTGTTCGACGTGAAGACGTTGCGCGCCAAGGGCGGCGTCGACAAGGAGACCGGCTACAAGCTCGACGGCGACTACTTCGGCCTGCCGTGGCCGTGCTACGGCACGGCCGAGATCAAGCACCCCGGCTCGCCGAACCTGTACGACACGTCGAAGACGATGATGGACGGCGGCGGCAACTTCCGCGCCAACTTCGGCGTCGAGCGCGACGGCGTCAACCTGCTCGCCGAAGACGGCTCGTACGTGAAGGGCTCGCCGATCACGACCGGCTATCCCGAGTTCGACCACGTCTTCATGAAGAAGCTCGGCTGGTGGAACGACCTGACCGACGCCGAGAAGGCGGCCGCCGAAGGCAAGAACTGGAAGACCGACCTCTCGGGCGGCATCCAGCGCGTCGTCATGGCGCGCGGCTGCCACCCATGGGGCAACGCCAAGGCGCGCGCGGTCGTCTGGAACTTCCCCGACGGCGTCCCGCAGCACCGCGAGCCCCTCTACTCGACCCGTCCCGACCTGATCGACAAGTACCCGACGCACGACGACAAGAAGACCTTCTGGCGCCTGCCGACGCTCTTCAAGAGCGTGCAGCAGAAGAACCACGACATCGTCAAGAGCTTCCCGCTGATCATGAGCTCGGGGCGGCTGACCGAATACGAGGGCGGCGGCGAGGAGACGCGCTCCAACCCGTGGCTCGCCGAGCTGCAGCAGGAGATGTTCGTCGAGATCAATCCGGCAGCAGCGAACGACCGCGGCATCCGCAACGGCGAGTGGGTGTGGGTCAGGACGCCGGAGGGCGCGCAGCTGAAGGTGCATGCGCTCGTCACCGAGCGCGTCGACCGCGGCACCGTCTGGCTGCCGTTCCACTTCTCGGGTCACTGGCAGGGCGTCGACATGCTGCCGTACTACCCGGAGGGTGCCCATCCGGTGGTGCGCGGCGAAGCGGTGAACACAGCGACCACCTACGGCTACGACAGCGTGACGATGATGCAGGAGACCAAGACCACGGTCTGCCAGGTCGAACGCGCCGCATAGCCAGGAGACGTCATGGCCCGAATGAAATTCATCTGCGACGCCGAGCGTTGCATCGAGTGCAACAGCTGCGTCACGGCCTGCAAGGCCGAGCACGACGTGCCCTGGGGCGTCAATCGGCGCCGCGTCGTCACCCTGAACGACGGCGTGCCCGGCGAGAAGAGCATCTCGGTCGCCTGCATGCACTGCAGCGACGCGCCGTGCATCGCCGTCTGCCCGGTCAACTGCATCTACCACACCGACGAAGGCGTGGTGCTGCACGACAAGGACGTCTGCATCGGCTGCGGCTACTGCTCCTACGCGTGCCCGTTCGGCGCGCCGCAGTTCCCGAGCAACGGCGCGTTCGGCCTGCGCGGCAAGATGGACAAGTGCACGTTCTGCGCCGGCGGCCCGGAGGCCAACGGCAGCCAGGCAGAGTTCGACAAGTACGGGCGCAACCGCCTCGCCGAAGGAAAGCTTCCGGCGTGCGCCGAGATGTGCTCGACCAAGGCGCTCCTCGGCGGCGACGGCGACGTCATCGCCGACATCCTGCGCACGCGCGTGCTGCATCGCGGCAAGGGCAGCGAGGTCTGGGGCTGGGGCACCGCGTACGGGAAGCCGAACGGCGGCACGTTGGCGGCGCCGAACGGGGAGAAGAAGTCGTGAGGCGCCTGCAGTTCGCTGTTCTCGCCGTCGCTGTCGCCGGCCTCGCCGCCTGCGGTGACCGCGACCAGACGATCGGCCCGAGCAACTCCAGGCATGCCGACACCAACCTCTGGGAGATCGGCACCAGCGATCCGTCGATCGCGCCGGGCTGGACGCCAGGCAACGCGGCGAGCTGGGAAGACCATCTGCGCCGACGCACGCAGGGGCAGAACGACTACGCGCCGCGCTGACGCGAAGGAGTGGCGATGCGACCGATCATTCGAAGCTGGCTGCTCGCGGCCCTGGCCATGCTGGCCGTCAACGGCTGGGCGCTCGCGCAGGGCACCGCGGCGCAGCCGCAGGTCGCCGCCGGCGTCGTGCAGCCGGCGAGCGGGGTCGCGCTGCCGCAGCCCAACGACACCAATGCGCAGCGCGCGATCAGCCAGCCGGGCAACAACGCGCCGTTCTGGCGCGGCGTGCGCAACTCGGGCAACCAGCCCGGCGTGATCGCGCTGCCGGGCCCCGAGCACGGCGTGCTGATCCAGGCGTTCACGCAGTACCCCGGATCGAGCTTCACGACCGCCGGCGAAGCCTGGCGGCAGGTGCGCAACAACTGGATCGTTCCGTACGGCGGCGCGCTCGTCATCATCGTGCTGGTGGCGCTCGCACTCTTCTACTTCGCCAAGGGGCCGATCGGTCGTGACGACAACAGGGGCGCGCCCGTGATCGAGCGCTTCACCTACTTCGAACGTGCCGCGCACTGGACGAACGCCGCGGCGTTCGTCGTCCTCGCGGTCTCCGGCATCGTCATGGCGTTCGGCCAGTTCTTCCTGCTGCCGCTGCTCGGGCACCTGCTGTTCGGCTGGCTCACCTACGCGCTCAAGACCCTGCACAACTTCGCCGGGCCGCTGTTCGCGGTGTCGCTGGTGATCATCTTCATCACCTTCGTGCGCGACAACTTCCCCGAACGCGGCGACCTCCATTGGCTGCGCAAGGGCGGCGGCTTCGTCGGCGGGCACGAGCCTCCCTCGAATCGCTTCAACGCCGGCGAGAAGCTGGTGTTCTGGATCGGCGTGTTCCTGCTCGGCATCTTCGTCGTCAGCTCCGGGCTGGTGCTCGACAAGGTGTTGCCGGGTCTGGCCTACGAGCGGGGCGACATGCAGATCGCGCACATGGTGCACTCGGTCTCGGGGATGCTGTTCATCGCCGTCTTCCTCGGCCACATCTACATCGGCACGATCGGCATGCGCGGCGCCTACCGGGCGATGAAGACCGGCTATGTCGACGAGGGCTGGGCCGCCGAGCACCATGGCTACTGGTACGAAGACATCCGCGCCGGCAAGATCCCGGCACGGCGCAGCGCGCCGCCGCCGCCATCTCGCACCGAGCAACCGGCCGCCTGAGCCACACCACGAGGACCGCCATGCGCACTTCCACACTCGCCGCCTGGGCCGCCATCGCGCTGGCCGCGCCCGCGTGGGCAAAGCTGCCCCCGCTCAGCGACGAAGCGAAAGCCAAGGCCGCCGAGGCTGCGGCGAAGACGGCGTGGGCGGCGAAGGCCGACGCCTACAAGGTCTGTCAGATCGAGGATCGCCTGGCGAAGGAGTACCACGCGAGCGCGAAGGATGCGCCCGCGCCACTACCGACGCCGCCGTGCGCGGACCCCGGTCCGACGCCGGTCACGCCCACCGCCGACAAGCCGATCGAGGCCTCCGAGGCGCACTCGCCGCCCGGCAAGGCCACCTCGCCGCCGAGCACGAACGCGACCTCGGCAGAGCTGACGGGCGGACCCAAGAAGTAAGGCGCGCGGCGCGCTCGCGCCGCGCGGGCGGATCGCGCTGCTTGCGTACAGTCGCAGCATGGTTGCCCCTCTGCGGCTCACATCGGCCCACGCGCCGCTCACGCGCGAGATCGAGGTTCGCGACGAATTCGGCCAGGAGCGGCGGGTCTCGATTCCGGCCGAGCGCGCGCTGACGGTCTTCGTCGACACGCGCGAGCTCGTCACGCTCATGACGCTCGGCGCCGCGCCGGAGCTGCTCGTCCTCGGCTATCTGCGCAACCAGCGGCTGATCGACTCGGTCGACGACATCGACTCGATCACCGTCGACTGGGACGTCGACGCCGCCGCCGTCAAGACGCGTGCCGGCATCGAGCGCTTCGACCAGAAGACCGCCAAGCGCGTCGTCACGACCGGGTGCGGCCAGGGCACCGTCTTTGGCGACATGATG
>Ga0207652_10003535_pt1 | contig 12894 bp, 10 predicted proteins | sample KBSC63BmetaG_FD_184334 | JGI IMG/M metagenome (GOLD analysis project Ga0207652, IMG submission 184334) | Corn rhizosphere microbial communities from Kellogg Biological Station, Michigan, USA - KBS C6-3B metaG (SPAdes) (version 2) | ecosystem: Host-associated > Plants > Roots > Rhizosphere ... | reverse complement strand
CTCGTTCGATGTCGCGGCGGCGTATTGCTCGAGGTACGGTGCGGCGTGCTCCGCGTCGCCACGCCGCAGCAGCAATGAACCGAGCTGCCCGATCGCATCGAGATATTCGGGGTCGATTTTGATCGCACGCTGCAGGACGAACACCGCCTCATCCGGTCGGCCGAGGTCGACGAGCGTCGATGCGAGCCCCGTCCATGCTTGCACGTATGTCGAGTCGACGGCGATCGCGTTTCGATACAGCGCTTCCGCGTCGCTGAGCTTCGGCGGCGTCACATAGAACATCGTCGACGCGAGGTTCGTGAGCGCGCGCGGATTGCTTGGCACTTGAACGGTCGCATCCCGCCACAGCGCTTCGGCGCTCGCGTACACCCGGCTTCGGACAAACGTGCCGACCGCCAACACGAGCGCGAGTCCGGTCGCCGCAGCTATCGATGTCTTCGCCGGCACGCGCCAGCGCTTGCGAGCCGTGAGTCGCCGTCCGAGCTCGACGACTCCAACCAACACGGCGACAATCACGGCCGCCGACGCGAGGTACACGCGTCGCTCGGCGGCGATTTCGGTCGTGATCGGGACAACGCTCGACGACGGCGCGAGCAGCATGAAGAACCACGATCCGAGAAACGCGAGCCAGCCGAGCGAAGTCGTGCGTCGCCAGGCGATGATCGTTCCCGTGGCGACAGCGCCGAGCAGGAGTGCTCCGGGCACTCCCATGGCTCCGGAGATCGGTCGCTGCCCGTAGTCGAACGTGAGTCGATCGGGGAGCGCCAGCAGCCGCAGGTAATGGGTGATGGCCCACGCTTGCGTGTACAGATACGAGTACCACCGCACGCCGAGGTTGAAGCCGACCGTGTTGTGTCGTGCGTTGGAGACGACATTCATGATCGTCCACGCGGTTGTCGCGAGCAGAGCAGCGTACCCTGTCACGCGCTCCCGATCCGACGTCAACGCCTTCCACGAGGACAGACAAAAAGCGCGATCGTAGAGCACGATCATGATCGGCGCGGAGATCATCACCTCTTTACTGCCCATTCCGAGCAGACAGATCGCGATCGCCGCGGCTCTCCATCGGCGCATGAGGGAAGGAGACGTCGTATCCCATGCGCGAATCCACGCGTACAGCGTACCGACGTAGCACAGGGAAACGAGCAGCTCCGTGCGCTGCACGACATAATGAACAGCTTCGGTCTGAATCGGGTGCAACAGCCAGAGTGCCGTGGCACCTCCAGCCAGCCAGTCGGCGCGATCGCGCCATCGCTCCGGCACGCTCGGCGAACGAGCCGTGCGTCGAATCACGCCGAAGAGCAGCAGCGCGCAGCCGAGATGAATCGCGATGTTGACGATGTGAAAGCCGACCGTCTTGTTCGCGCCAAACGGATTCGGTCGTACGTCGACGCCCAGCCAGCGGTTGACCGCGGCGTTGATCGCGAACGTGTAGTTGACGACGGGCCGTCCAGACACCGCGGTGTTCGGCGGCGGCGATAACGGAACGCTCGGCGGCCAAAGCGTGCGCAGGCTTTCGTTGGCCGGAATCGCGGTGGCGTCGTCGAACTCGAATGGTGCGCGCAACGCGGGCGACAGCGCGATCGCCGCGATCAGGAGGATGAGAGGAAGAAACCAACGCGGCAGGTGCGGGACGGCGGCGGGCGGCGGAACAGCGACTGCACCGCCCCGTTTCCTGCTCACGATCCTCGACTCCGTCCGTGGCCTCTCACGAACCGCTCGATCAGGTCGACGGTGCGCAAGCGCGCGAGCGACGCCGGCTTCGAACCGACCACGCGCATCGCGGTGCTCGACAGGTGCGACGACGATGCGAAGTCGAGGATGTTCGCGACGTCGCGCAGATCGTAGCCCGGATTCTTCGCCAGCTCCGCCGACGCGATGATGCGCACGAGGTCGATGATTCGCTTGAGATTCGGCGACCCGCCCGCCGCGAACGAGCGGCTGAGATGTTCGCGCGTGACGCGGAGAAACTGTGCGAGCGCGGACGTGCGCACCGGACGCCCCGCATGCGAGATGATGAAGCGCCACGCTTCGCGTTGCAGCGACGTGTCGAGTCCGAGCGCGCGCGGCGGAGTGTCGAGCGCTCGCGCAAAGCGTGAGGAGAAGCTGTGGCGGGCGACGATGTCGCGCGCGGCGCCATCATCGACGGCATCGATGAGCACATCGGCGAACTCGTAGCTCGCGCATTGCGCGAGCGCCGGACCTTCAGCGGCGCGGAGCGCCGCGAGCCCGAAGAACGGCACGCTGGGAAACTCGCGCGCGAGCGCGGCAACGCGCCACGTCTCCTCGTGCGCGCCGCCGATGTCGACCAATGCGGCATCGACGAGGTTCTCTTTGAAAGCCAATTCGAAGTCGTCGCGCGATCGCGTGAGGATCACACGCGCGCGCCGGCGTGGGAACGCGGTCCGAACGAGCGCGCGCGCCCGTTCGCGATGCGCATAGACGACGATGGCGGGTGTGCCGCCTCCGTTGCCGCCGGCTGCAGCGCCGGTCGCGGCGGAAGTCGTCTGAGTGTTCACGGACTGACGGCTGGCTCTTCGGGTTCGAGGGTGGGCCGTCCGTCGATGAACTGGCGAACGATAGGATCGGTCGTGTGCTTGATCTCGTCGACGGAGCCGACCGCGCGCACGCGTCCTTGATAGAGCATCGCGATGCGCGTACCGACGGTGTATGCGCTCCGCATGTCGTGCGTGATGACGATGCCCGTCACGCCGAGTCGCTCGCGCATGCGCACCATGAGCTGGTCGATCACGGCGCTCGTCACCGGATCGAGACCCGTGGTCGGTTCGTCATATAGGATGTACTTCGGCCGGAGCGCAATCGCGCGCGCAATGCCGACGCGCTTGCGCATGCCGCCCGACAGCTCGGCGGGAAATCGATTCTCGACGTTGGGGAGATCGACGAGATCGAGCGCTTCGTGCACGCGCTCCCGGATCTCGTATTCGGTGAGCTCCTGTTGCTTGCGCAGCCCCATCGCGACGTTTTCGCCGATGGTGAACGAGTCGAAGAGCGCGGCGAATTGAAAGACGTATCCGATGCGCGCGCGAAGCTTGTAGAGCTCACGCCGTGGGAGATGCGGCACGTCCTGTCCGTCGACGAGTACTTCGCCGGAGTCCGGTTCGAGCAGTCCGACGATATGTTTGATCGCGACAGATTTCCCGGTTCCCGAGTAGCCGATGATCACCATCGTCTCGCCTTCGCGGACGTCGAGGGTGAATCCCTTCGAGAACGCGCTTCGGGCCAAACGATTTGTAGACGTCGATGAGTTGAATCACGCGGGAAGAGGGAAGCGGGAAGGGGGAAGCGGGGGGAAGAGATATGTGGGAAGAGGGAATTCTTCTCGCCTTTCACTCAGATTTCGCCCGGCGAAGAAATGTGATCCCGGACTGAATCGTCGGCTAGCCCTGCATCCGCGCGATTCTCGCGATGATAAAAATAAGAAGGGCCGGCGTTACGCCGGCCCTTCCCCGATATCTCTTCCCCCCTCTTCCCGCTTCCCTCTTCCCGCTTCCCTCAGGCAGCGAAGCTGCCCAGAGCGCGACCGACGTCTCCTTCACGGAGTCGCTTGAGCGCACGATCGCGGAGCTGACGGACTCGCTCGCGGGTCACGCCGAGCATGGAGCCGATTTCTTCGAGCGTGTGTTCGCGACCGCCCTCGAGCCCGAAGTACAGGCGGAGGACTTTCGCGTCGCGCGGCGGCAGCGTGGACAGCGCCTGCTCGATTTCGTCCGTGAGGAACCGGTTCATGGCTTCCTCTTCGGTGTCCGGCATCTCGTCGGCGACGAAGCGCTCGATGAGTGAGCGGTCGCCTTCGGGATCCATCGGCGCGTCGAGTCGAACGTCCGAGGTGTTGAGCGCGGCGAGCGACTGCACCACGTCGACCGAGAGGCCGGTGAGCTGCGAGAGCTCTTCGGGGCTCGGCTCGCGGTTGAGCTTTTGGCGGAGGATCTCCGAGGCCTTGATGATTCTCGAAAGATCGGCCGTGCGGTTGAGCGGCACGCGGACCGTGCGGCCCTGTCGGGCAAGCGCCGAGAGGATGGCTTGGCGAATCCACCACACGGCGTAGGAGATGAATTTGACGCCCTGATCCGGATCGAACTTCCGGGCGGCGGTGAGCAGGCCGACGTTGCCCTCACCGATCAGATCGATGAGCGGCAGGCCGCGGTTCTGGTATTTTTTGGCGACGGAGATGACGAAGCGGAGGTTGCGCTTCACCAGCTCTTGGAGTGCGTCCTGGTCGCCGGCCCGGATCTTTTTCGCGAGGTCGATTTCCTCCGTGCCCTTGAGCAACGGGTACGTGGATACCTCATAGAGGTATTGGTCGAGGATATCGCGCTCCGGTTCGTTCGGAGCGATCCCAGCGGGGGCCGCGCGGCGGCGACGACGCTTGAGTTCGGTCATGTGGCGGTTGTGGGCCTCGCGCAAAATGCGCGGTGGAATCGAGCATCTATCAGCGGCGGCGTGGAGCAGACCGCGTCGCTACGAATAAAATTCGCACGCGTTTGCCTAGAGTACGCGCACACCCGACACGAACGCTGAAACAAGCTGAAACCGAGCAACCGAGTTCGCGAAAGGCGCTGCAAGATACCGGCCTGACAGATTTTCGCCAGTCCTTTTTCGTTGACACTCCCTATACCCAGGGCTATACTTCGGGGTTCCTGTCGGCAGCCTGTTGTGCGAACAGCATTTCCAGCATCTCCAGCATTTCCAGCACGTCGGGCTTTTCGATTCGGACACGGGGGCGTAGCTCAGTTGGGAGAGCGCTTGAATGGCATTCAAGAGGTCAGGGGTTCGATTCCCCTCGCCTCCATGGCGTGACGGGTGAGTGACGTGTGTGGTCATGAGCAGTCGCGCCGATGCAGGGCTCGGAAGATTGCCGCGATGCGTGCCGAAGTCTGTGATCTGGGTACGTGACTCACGTGACTGATCGGCTTCCGGCGAGGTGATGCGGTCGGTGATCACCAGCATCGCCTTCCGAGTGAGACGTGTGACAGTGCGGGAATAGCTCAGTTGGTAGAGCACAACCTTGCCAAGGTTGGGGTCGCGGGTTCGAGTCCCGTTTCCCGCTTTCCACATCGCAAGTGGTACGACGCAGAAACGTGAGCTTGCTCGCGGTGTATGAGAGTGTTTGCTAAGATGGTTGTGGTTGGTGGACAGTGGGAAAACGTGATAACAAGCAGGAACCAGACGTCGGGCGGTTAGCTCAGTTGGTTAGAGCGCCACGTTGACATCGTGGAGGTCACAAGTTCGAGTCTTGTACCGCCCATTCGGTTTTCGCGGCAGATCGAGTCGGGTTGACGACGTTGGATCGCAGAAATTACGTTGCACGTCCGATTGGTTTTCGTTGTAGCAGTGTGTTGTGTTGTTGTGCCGTAGGCGCCCATAGCTCAATTGGATAGAGCATCTGACTACGGATCAGAAGGTTGGAGGTTCGAGTCCTTCTGGGCGCGTTGTCACCGCGAGCTTCACGGCGCTGACATCGATCGGCTGAGTACGAGTTCGGGGCGTAGCTTAGCCCGGTAGAGCGCCTGCTTCGGGAGCAGGAGGTCGCTGGTTCAAATCCAGTCGCCCCGACCATATATGAGAGAGCGGCCGCAGCGTGATCATCACGCCGCGGCCGCTCTGCCGTTTGTGGCGCTCATCGTGCAACGCGCTCGCGCCGGGGGCACCAGCGTCTGCCAGGGGCGGCTACGAAGTGGTGAACGGCACGATGATCAGCAAGCGTCAGCGACGGCGCGAAATCCTCGAAGTGCTCGTGCGTCACGGTATCGGCGTCGCCGAGGACGAATTCATCAGACATGAGGGCGGTGATCGCGCCCGCGCCGAACATCTTCGTCGCGCGTGTGAAGAGCTCGGGACGCTCTTCATCAAACTGGGACAGGTGCTCTCGACCCGAAGCGATCTGCTGCCGCAGGCCTACCGGGCAGAGCTCGCGAAGTTGCAAGACGAAGTCATACCGCTGTCCGCCGACGAAATCGCCGTCGTCATCCGGGAGGATCTCGGTGCACCACCGGAAGACCTCTTCGCCTCGTTCGACAGACAGCCGATGGGAAGCGCGTCCATCGGCCAGGTTCACTCCGCACGGCTGCGCGACGGTCGCGACGTCGTGCTCAAGGTCCGCAAGCCGGGTGTCGATCGTCTCGTCCCGATCGATCTCGAGATCATTGGACAGCTGATCGATGAGTGGTCGCCGCGTTTTCGCGTCCTGCAAGACACTGACGCGCGAGGCTTGCTTCGGGACTTTGGCGATTCGGTGATCGCCGAGCTCGATTACGATCGCGAGGCAGCGAACGTCAAGTTCTTCCGCGACGCGTTCGCGAAGGAGCGTGGCTACAGGATTCCTGATGTCATCGGCGAATACACCAAGCATCGGGTGCTCACGGAGGAACGTCTCGACGGACACAAAGCGTGGGACGTGAGCGATCTGCCGCGACGGCACCGAGGAATCGTCGCGCGGCGCATCGCTCGATTCGTCTTGGAGCCGGCCTTCGAGCGCGGCGTGTTCTATGCCGATCCGCATCCCGGGAATCTTCTGATCACGTCGGATGGCTCGCTGTCCATCATCGATTTCGGCAAGGTCGGCCGCCTCGGCCCGGAGATCCGTCGATGCCTCGCGGACATGTTTCTCGCGATCGTGCGCAGCGACGCACAACGCCTGACGGATCGTTTGATCGAGCTGACGGCGCCGGACCATCCGGTCGATCGACGCGCGATTCGGCACGAGATCGAACGAATGCTCGAGCTCTACGTCGACGTGTCACTCGAGAAACTGCGCTTTGGCGACGCCATCACCGACCTCCTCGAGTTGGTTCGCCGCGAGCGTCTCCGTATGCCCGGGGTGCTCGTGGAGTTCTTCAAGGCGATGGCGATGTGCGAAGGGATTCTCCAGGCGATCGATCCGGATTCGAATTTCGCGGACTACCTGGAACCGATGGTGCGGAAGCTGACCTACGACGCGTTCGTAGGTCCGCAACTGCTCGATCGTCTTCGTGACTCCGCGGTCGACGCGGCGCAGCTCACGATCCAGCTCCCGCATCGAATCGACCGGGTACTAGGCGACGTCGAACGTGGAAACCTCCGCGTCTGGGCGCACATCGAAAACATCGATCCGATCGTGAAGCGCCTCGAGCATCTTGTCGCGCGATCGAACGCGACCATTCTCGCCGCGGCGTGCATCGTCGGCCTGGCGCTTGTCCTGCAGTTTTATCGGCCGCACGGGTGGCAGGCGTGGATCGGCGTCGTGTTCTGGATCGCCGTCGCCGTGGCCGCCATCGACTACGTGAGAACGATGCTGGCGTTGCGAAAATGAACGAGGTCGCGCCATGGAATCGATCGAAGCAACGGAAGTAATCCAGCGGCCCATCGAAGAGGTCTTCGAGTTCTACCGCGATTTCACGAACTTGCCGCGCTTTCTCGGCGACGTCATGGCCGTCGAGCAGATCGATACTGCCACGTCGCATTGGACGATCCAAGGTCCCTTGGGCGTTCACGTGAGCTGGACCGTTCGCGTCACCGAGGAGCGCGCCAACGAATTGATTTGTTATGAGACGGTCGGGCCGTCCGCGCTCAAGACGCGATGGGAAGTCTACTTTTCGCGCACGGCGAACGCCGGCGAGACTCGAGTTCGCGAGACAATGCATACGCCGTTCGGCGGCGGCGGCCGTGCCGCGCTGGCCTTGATTGGAAAGCCGCCGTCGGACGAGGTCTCCGCGAACCTCCACCGTCTGAAAGAGCTCCTGGAAACCGGCCGAGTGACGGACACGAGCCACGCGGTCGACGGAAAATTCGATCGCCGTTGAAATGGCCAGACCGAAAACGCGGACTCTCTTATACGGTGCTTACGGCTACACAGGCCGACTCGCCGCGACGCTTGCCGCGGCCAAACGCCTCCAACTCGTGCTTGCCGGACGACGTGAGGAGCCGCTGCGACAATTGGGTCAACGCCTAACATTGCCGACGCGCGCGGTTGGACTCGACGATACGACACGGCTCGAAGAAGCACTGAGCGATATCGGGTGCGTGGTTCACATGGCCGGACCATTCGCGACGACGTCGACGCCAATGCTGAACGCGTGCCTCGCCACGGGCACGCACTACGTCGACATCACCGGCGAAATCGAGGTGTTCGAGGCGATCTGGTCGCGTGACAAAGAGATTCGCGGTGCCGGCATCAGCGTCGTGCCAGGCGCGGGCTTCGATGTCGTCCCAACCGACTGTCTCGCTGCGTACACAACCACGAAGCTCGAGGAGCCGCGATGGCTCGTCATGGCCCTCCGCGGTTTGGACGGCGCGTCGCAGGGCACGCTGCGCACCGCCATTCGACAGATCTCTAAACCAGTGCTCTGCCGCCGCCAAGGAGTGATCGTCGCGCTCGCCGACCGCGCGCCGCGGATGGTGAACTTCGGCGATGGCGACGAGCCATGTCTTCCGATTTCGTGGGGCGATGTCGCGACTGCGTTTCACAGCACCGGCATCGAGAACATCACCGTGTACTTCCGCCGTACGCGCTTGCTTCATGCCGCGACCGCCGCCGGGCCTCTGTTCAGCAGACTACTGCAAAGTCAGACGGGACAGAAAGCGCTCGCAGCGATGATTCGTCGGCTTCCCGAAGGGCCGAATGAATCGGAGCGGCTCAAACATCGAAGTACGATCAGGGCAGAGGTCGCCGACGACTCTGGACATACGTTCGCAGCGCTGCTGCACACGCCGGATCCGTACGACTTCACCGCGAACAGCGCACTGGACATTGCGGCGCGACTCAATGTATCGACGCCGTTCGGCCTCGCGACTCCAAGTCAGGCCTTCGGTGCCGATTTCGTGCTGTCGCTTCCGGGTTGCAGTCGCGTGGATGTCTCGCCGGAAACGACAGCGCCCGGCCTTGCCGGCGGTTCACGTCGTCGCGGCGTCAAAGCACGTGCTCGATCCTGATCGGGAGATCGCGGAGACGACGCCCTGTCGCATGAAACACGGCGTTGGCGATCGCCGGTGCAACGCCCGCCAACGCGACCTCTCCCAGACTCTTCACGCCAACACTATTGAAGGTGACATCCGGGACGTCGATGAACTCCACGTCGATGCTGCCGACATCTGCATTCACGGCAACGACGTACTCCGCAAGATCAGCATTCAAGAACCCACCATATCGCGGATCGACCTCGCTCGCTTCGCGGAGCGCCGCTCCGATTCCCCAGACCACGCCGCCGCGGACCTGACTCGCCGCCGTTCGCGGGCTGATCACGCGGCCGCAGTCGACGACACTGACCACACGCGGCACTCGAATACGGCGCGTCCGCTCTTCGACGTGCACCTCGACGAAGTGCGCGATATAGCTGAACGTCACACTGTGCGGATACTCCGGTCCCGCGGGAGAGACCAGACCCGCTCGAAGTCGATCATAGATCGCGTCTGGCTGTCCGGGCCCTTTGCGTTGAATTTCGACTGCAAGCTCGCGTCGACCCGCTGCGCGAAGCATCTCGGCCGGCGTGCCTCGTCGCGGAGCCGGCGCGAGTTTGGCGAGCGCGTCGAGCAGTGCATCGGCGGCATGGGCCGCGGCAGGTGCGACCGACGCCGTTCCCCACGCGCCTGCCGTCAGATGCTGCGGGACGACGAGTGTGTCGCCGATCGACGCAATCACGCGTTCGGGTGCGACACCCAGCTTTCGACCAATAATCGCGCCGAGCACCGTACGAATTCCCTGCCCCATCTCGTGTCCGCCGATGTCGATGAAAACGTCGCCTTCGTCAGTCGCCTTGAGTCGAACGATCTGTGGCACGGTCATGCACGGATACGTTCCGAGCGCGACTCCCCAGCCCACGAACGCTCCGTCGGGCAAACGCATCGAGCCCGGAGCAGCCAACCGATGATGCCAACCGAAACGCTCGGCGCCTCGTCGTAGACACTCGGCCACGTGACGCGACGACAGCGGCAGCTTCGTCACAGGATCTGTCGCTGTATCATTCGCGAGCCGTAGCTCGACGGGATCCATGCCGACTCGATATGCGAGCTCGTCGACGCAACTCTCCATCGTGAAGCACGCGACATGCTCGAACGGCGTCCGCATGTAGCCGGGCGTCTGCACGTCGGTGCGAACGAGCCGTTCGTGCCCGCGGAAGTTCTCGATGTTGTGAAGCCGCGATGTCGTCGCGGCGTATTGCAGCGGGAAGAAATCGTGCTTCGATGTTTGGGCATCCACTTCGTGAATGGCGGCGACCATTCGGCCCGACGACTCCGCACCGAGTCGCAGACGATGTCGCGTCGCGGGTCGAAAGCTCGCGTCGTGGAAGACCTGCCACCGTGGGACGACCAGCTTCACCGGACGCTTCAATCGCCGCGCCGCGATGACCGCGAGGATGGTCTGCATTTGCAGCGAGTTTTTCTGTCCGAAGCCGCCGCCAGCGAAGGGTGACACGACGCGAATCCGGTCGGCGGAGATGTCCAGCGCGGTCGCAACGCCGTGCCGAATGGCTTCGGCGGCCTGCGTGCTCTCGTGGATCACGAGCGACTCGCCATGCCATTCGGCCACCGTCGCGAGCAGTTCCATCGGATTCTGGTGCTGCGGCGGAAAGGTGAATCGAGCATCGATCTTCACCGACGCGCCGGCAAATGCACCGTCGGCATCGCCGACCACGACCTCGGGAATGAATTCCTTGATCGGCGTGTCCGCCTGATTCACAATATCGTCATCAGGCACGTCGAGTGTTACGTTGAATGCCTCGCACTCATAGGTCGCACGGATCAATCCAGCACCCTCGATGGCTGCTTCCAGCGACTCGGCCGCGACAAGCGCGATCGGCTGCCCACGGTAGGCGATCCGGGCCGACTCCATCGGTTGCACGCTCTGAAAGCCGTAGCCCCCGCCCATGATGAAGCCATGCGTCTTGAGGGGCCCGATGTTCTCGTGGGTGAGCACCAAGTGCACGCCAGGCACGGCCTCCGCGGCGCTGACATCGAGCGTCACGATGCGTCCGCGCGCGATCGACGCCGTCGCAAGTGAGGCATGGATCATCTCCGGCCGAGCGTCGTCGGCACCGAAGCGGACGGTTCCTCGAACTTTGCCGATCGCGTCGACTCGCGGAATGTCGGCGAATTCAGAATCGGAAATTCCGCTCATTCGCAGCTCACCCGCGTGCTTTGGCAATCATGAGGGCATCCGCGACGGTTCGCGCCGCCAGCTCGACTCGGAATTGGTTGGCGGGTGTCGTACTCGCGCCAGCGAGCGCCGCGTGTCCCGCCCGAAGCGCCGTATCAAGCGTCAATGGCTGGCCGACCAGCCCGCGCTCGGCATCGCGGGCTCGCCATGGACGTGTGGCCACGCCGCCGATCGCGATTCGCGCGTCGCTGACGATGTCGCGCTCGAGCGTCACGGCGACCGCCGCCGATGCCAGCGCGAACGCGTAAGACTCGCGATCGCGAATTTTGTGGTACGTCGACGCGCGCGCGATTGGTGACGCAGGCACGCGGATACGCACGATCAGCTCGTCGCGACCGAGCGTCGACTCGATGTGCGGTGTATCCCGCGGCTCGACGTGCAGCGCTTCGACGGAAATCGAGCGCTCACCGCGCGGGCCCAGAATATCGATCACCGCATCGAGCGCGACGAGGGCGATCGCCCAATCCCCTGGATAGACCGCGATGCATGCGTCGCTGCCACCGAGCACTGCGTGCCCCCGGTTGATTCCGTCCCTTGCCGCGCAACCACTTCCCGGCTCCCGCTTGTTGCACGCGAACGGTTCTCCGCTTCGAAAATACTCACACCTCGTTCGCTGCAGCAGGTTTCCGCCGACGCTCGCCATGTTGCGGACCTGCTGCGACGCGGCGCGCCAGAGCGATTCGGATAGCACCGGATATTCGCGCACGAGTTTCGGGTCGGCCGCGACGTCGCTCATGCGGGCCATCGCACCGAAGACCAATTCGTTCGATCCAGAAGTATCGAGCCGACTCAGGGCCGCCAGCGAGTTGACGTCGACGATTGTGCGGGGCGCCTCGACGCCAAGCTTCATCAAGTCGAAGAGCGTCGTGCCTCCGGCGAGAAAGCGCGTGTCCGGTCCGCTCGACGCCATCGCGCGCACGGCTTCATCGGGCGTTGCGGCTCTCGTGTAGACAAAGGGTTGCATGTGATCACCCACTCGCCATCTTGCTGGCCGCATCTTCGATCGCCGCGACGATCCCGACGTAGGCGCCGCACCGACAGATGTTGCCGCTCATGTATTCGCGAATCTCGTCCTTCGACGATGCGTGCCTTTCGTGCACGCACGCGACCGCCGCCATGATCTGCCCGGGCGTGCAGTAGCCGCATTGCAGCGCATCGTGGTCGATGAAGGCTTGCTGCATCGGGTGAAGCGGCGCGCCATCGCGCGACAGGCCTTCGATCGTCGTGACCTCGGTCCCGTCCGCCTGGATGGCGAGTGTCAGACACGAGACGACACGGCGGCCATTCACATGTACCGTGCACGCGCCGCACTGCCCGTGATCACAGCCCTTCTTGGTTCCCGTCAACGCCAGCCGTTCACGAAGCACGTCGAGCAGCGACGAGCGAGGATCGAGGTCGAGGGTGTACGCCGTTCCGTTCACGGTCATCCGCATCTCGAGGCGGCTGACCCGTGCATCGCGCTGACTCATGACGCGGTTCTCGACTGAGGCGCACCATGCAGTCAACGGCCGACGATCGGGTGGCACTAGTTGACCAAAGTCTCATCGCGTAGGCTGAGGCTGGTCATGGAACGCTCGCGTGCGCACGCATACGTGGCCTGTCCAGGTCGGTCGTGGTATCGTTAGGCGGAGAGAAGCCGAACGCCCGCCAACACTCGGCCGGAGACTGTAGCGTATGCTCATTGACGTCCTTGCAATCGAGCTTCGACAAACACTGCGCGACCTCCGGCGTTCACCGGGCCTCAC
>Ga0207652_10003531_pt1 | contig 12901 bp, 9 predicted proteins | sample KBSC63BmetaG_FD_184334 | JGI IMG/M metagenome (GOLD analysis project Ga0207652, IMG submission 184334) | Corn rhizosphere microbial communities from Kellogg Biological Station, Michigan, USA - KBS C6-3B metaG (SPAdes) (version 2) | ecosystem: Host-associated > Plants > Roots > Rhizosphere ... | reverse complement strand
CGCCGCCCGCGACACGCGCAGGGCGGGGAACAGGTTGCGGTCCAGGACGCCCTGCAGATCCTCCTCGTCGGTGGCGTCGAAGTCGCGCGCGCCCGACCCGCCGACGTTGTTCACGACGATGTCGACGCCCCCGTAGGTTCCGTCCGCGGCTTCGATCAGCGCGCCGACTCCGGCGGCGGTCGTCACGTCCGCCGTGACCGCCAGCGCCGACAGATCGCCGCCCCCGGCGCGCCGGGCCTCGGCCACCGCCGCTTCCAGATCACCCGCGTTACGCGCGCACATGACCACGCGGGTGCCCTCGGCCGCCAGGGCCAGCGCGATGGCGCGCCCCAGGCCGCGGCTGGCGCCCGTGACCAGCGCGACCTTGCCTTTCAGTCCCAGATCCATGCGCGCAGCTTAGCGCGCCTGCGCGCCGCGATTCAGCCGCGCGCGCGCCGGTCGATCACAGCGACGACAGGAAGGCGGCCAGGGCGGCCCGCTCGTCGGTGGTCAGCCCGATACCGAACTTCGCGTTGTAGAACGCCACCACGCCGGTCAGCGTTCCGGCAGAGCCGTTGTGGAAGTACGGCGCGCGGCCGGCCAGCCCGCGCAAGGTGGGGACCTTGAACGTGCTCATGTCCTTGAACGCGCCGGTGATCAGCGCGCGGCCGGGATCGCTGACCGTGACCTGCGTGCCCGTGCTGCGCTCGCGCAGCGTGTAGGAAGGAAGATCGCTGGTGATCTTCGCCCCGGTGGTCAGGCCGATGTCGAAGAACCGCGCCGTCGAGCTGGAGCCGGCGCCCGGGGCGTCGTGACAGAAGCTGCATGTGATGGTCGCCGACGGCTGGTCCGCCGTGGTCAATCCAGCGACGCCGGTCACCGTGAAGGTCCGCGTGTTGAACAGCTGTTCGCCGCGCGCGATCTGCCGGCGCGCGTCGGCGTCGGTCCCCTGATCCGTGGTGCCGGCCCAGGCGCCGAACGTCGAGAACACGTTCGGGTCGAACGGCAGTCCGTTCTGGCTCAGCAGCGCCGGGTCGTTGATGCCGGCGAAGAAGTTTTGCTGCGCCAGCGGCAGCGGGCCCCCGTAGCCCTGCAGGGCATCCAGGGCGCCGGCGGCGGTGCTGGATGCCTGCGCCGCATAGATCCCCAGCTCGAAGTCGGCGATCTCTGACAGGCCGGGGGCACTCACGGGCGTCCCCGCCTGGGCATGACCGAACGTGGCGTCCAGCGCCTGCGTCCCCAGCGCCAACCGCAGCAACGTCGCCGCGTCGGTGCCCATCGCCGTGCCTTCGCGGCCGTCCCACATCACCGTCGACAGGAAGCGCAGGTTGGCGGCGGGCAACGGCCTGCGGAACAGCGACAGCTCGGCGGCTGACGCGTAACCGTAGGGATCGTTCACGCTGATCAGATCGAAGTCGGCGTTGGCGGGGATGGGCAGGCCCACGCGGATCAACCCCTTCGTCAGCAACATGGCGTAGGCGGTGCGCCGCGCGGTCACCGTCGAGACGTCGGCCAGCGGCGACACGGCGCCGTCGACGGGGCGGAACAGCGGATCGGTTCCGTCCGTGGCGTCGAAGATCGCCGTGGCGCCGGCCGGCGTCACCGACATGGCCTGGTCGGGCAGGTGGCACGAGCCGCAGCTGCGGCCGTTGCTGCCCAGCGACTGATAGAACGCGAAGTCGTCGCCCACCAGCGCGCCGTCCATGCGGACCGTCAGGGCGCTGCCCGCGCTGTTGGCGCTGACGACCATGCCGGGGATCGCGCCGTTCGCGCCACCCGAGGCGGCGCCGCCGGAACCGCTGGCCCTGTTGCCGCCCGAGCCGAGCACGACGGGACCGCCCGGGTTGCCCCCCGAGCCCGCGCCGGCGCCGCCTGCCGCGCCGCCGACGCCGCCCGTGCCCGCCGCGCCACCGGCCGCCGTCGTCGCCCCCGCGGCGCCACCGCTGCCCACCGCCGGGCCCGCGCCCGCCTGGCCCCCCGTGGAGGTCCCGCCGCTGCCGGCGGGACCCTGGGAACCCCCGGGAGCTGACGTCTGCGCACCGGCCCCCGCGGTGCCTCCGGTCGCACCGATGCCGCCGCTCGCCCCGGCCCCGCCCGCGCCTCCCGTCGACATCGGCGTCGCGCCATCGCCGCCGGCGCCCGCCGAGCCGGCCACCGCGCCCGCGGCGCCACCACTGGCGCCCGGCAGCGTGGACCCTCCCTGACCTCCCGCAGCGGGCGCACTCCCGGCCGCGCCCCCAGGCGCCGCGCCGCGACCCGCGCCGCCCGTGGCTCCCGGCGTGAGGCTGTCGTCGCCTTGCGTGCACGACGCGGTCGCCAGCAACAGGGCGACCGCCAGGGCCAGCGCCCCGCCATTCGAACGGGGGCGCCGCGAGGCGGCAAGTGCGGTCGATGCGGTCGGTGCGGTCGTCGTAAGAGAGGAGAGGGGCCTGGTCGTCATCCGGTTCCGCCTAGCAAGGTGTGTTCCCGGCTTGCATCGACCGACATCGGTCCCGCCGGACTACCTGGAGAACGCGGTAAACCGCCCTAACTTCCCGTCGGACGGCCTCGTCCGCGCGGTTGGGCGCCGTGTGCCGGCCCCGGCGTCTGCCCCCGGGCCATGGCGCGCCCGTCAGCCCCACGCATTTTGTTGCGCAGTTTTGGCTACACAGACAACAGTTTCCCACCCGCCTGACGACGCCCGCCTACGGACCACAGTGGATGTCCGCAGGCAAAAGGCGCCCCGGCCCCGGGCTACAGCGGCGGCGTGGCGTTCTTCAGCAGGTCGATCAGGTAGCTGTCGAACATCTCGCCAGCCTGCGGGGCACCCGAGGCGGCGTCGTCGCTGGCGCAGTTCTTGTCGAAGCGCTTCGCGGTCGGGTCGGAGATCCCGTCGGACTCGCCAGGCACCTTGATGTACACGTACGCGTCGACCAGCGGGACCGGGGAGGCCTGCGGCCGCTCGCCCAGGCCGGCTCCCTTGATGTTGCACCAGTTGCTCATCGAGGTGCGGACGTGGGCCTTGCCGTTGCGGCCGGTGTCGATCAGGAAGCCCTTCCCCTTGATGCCCGCCGCCTCCAGCGCCTTGTTCAGGTCGGCCGCGTAGCCGTTCTCGTCGTTCGGGGGACCCGCCGGGTCGCGGGGCGGGTTGGTGGGATCCTTGGCCGAGTCGAAGTTCGAGACGTTCAGCGCGAAGCCGCGCACCCGATCGGCGCCGCCCGCCATCGCCATCACCTCTTTGAACACCGGGATCGCCTTGACCAGGTTCTTCGGCCACCCCAGCCAGCCGGCGTGCGCGGCGTCCAGGTACAGAAAGGCGTTCGGCATGGAAAGCTTGGTGATCGCGTAGGCGATGCCGCGCTTGTAGTAGCCGGCCGCCTCCTGACAGACCGGGTTCTCCATGTTGGTCACCAGGTTCGCCAGCGAGTCCGGCTCGAGCACCAGCGCCACGCGCACGTCCGGGTGGGCGGCCAGCGCGGCGGCGATCACGTCGATGTACTCGTGCTGGTAGCGTCCCTCGCCGCTCTCGTTGGCGGCCAGCTCGCCGGCCGACGCGGCCGCGTTGCAGTCGCGGTTGGGCAGGTCGTACACCACGAACACCGGCACCACCGGCTTCCCCTCGGCCTTCTGTTGCTGCTGGGCATCGTCCAGGTAATGCGGCAGCGTCTGGGTGTCCTTGATCCACGACAACCAGATGGCCGTCGGCAGCGCCGCCATCTTCTTCAACAGGCCGGCGTGCTCCGGGTGCTTGGCCGCCAGCTCCGTCACGGTCTTCGCGTAGTCGGGGTTGACGTACTGGCGCGCCCCCTCGAAGGGGTTCACGCCGTCGGGCGCGTGGGGCGCCGAAGAGGGGACCACCGGCGACGGCTTGGGACCGGTCGCACACCCCAGCAGGGGGAACGCCAACGCCACGCCCAAACAGCCGAAAAGCCGCATCCGTACGGTCATGGAAACCCTCCTATTAAACAGTCACTTCGCCAGGCGAGGGCCGCATGGTAGCAGATGGCTCGCGTTCGCGATCGCGCCGGAACGGCGGGCCGGAAAGGCGACGGCACGGCGGAAGCTCGGCTTTCTGTTAACGTGGCCACGTGAGCGTGCTTGGCCCCCTCCTGGCGCGGACCCCCGTCTCCGCGATCGGCGACGTGGTGGCCTGCATGACGGCCATCGACCAGGCGCTGCCGCCCGACGACGGGATCTCGTGCTTCAACAAGCTGTACCTCGGCGTCACGCAGAACGTGCTGGCGGCCGTGGGAACGACCACGTTCGACGATCCCGCCTTTCTCGCCGCGCTGGACGTCGAGTTCGCGAACCTTTACTTCTCGGCGCTGCGACGGTTCGAGGCCGCCGGCAGCGACGTGCCCCGCGCCTGGGCGCCCCTGTTCGACGCGCGCTCCGATCGCACCATCGCGCCCCTGCAGTTCGCGCTGGCCGGCATGAACGCGCACATCAACCGGGATCTGCCGCTGGCGCTGGTCACCACATTCGCCGCCAGGGGGCTGGCGCCCAGCGCTGGCTGCCCCCAGCACCAGGACTTCGAGCGCGTGAACGCGCTGCTGGCGGCGACCGAGCGCGAGGTGAAGCAGCAGTACCTGGACCCGCTGACGCGCAAGCTGGACGGCGCGTTCTCCGGGGTGGACGACCTGGTCGCCATGTGGAGCGTGGCGCGGGCCCGTGACGCCGCCTGGACGAACGGCGGCGTCATGTGGCATCTGCGCGGCGCCGGGCCGCTGGAGCAGGACTACCTGGCGACGCTGGATCGCACCGTCGGCTTCGCCTCGCGGGGGCTGCTGGTCTCGACGGCACGCTGAGGGCGCGCCGGCGCGCTCACGGGGCCATGCTGCCCGGTTCGGGAAACGAGACCACGGCGGGCCACTCGGGCGTCCCCGTCACCGCGTACAGCAGCGGCGGCTCCCGCAGCGCGACCCGCTCGCCGGCGGGGTCGACGGTGACCGACGCGAACCCTTCGACGCAGACGCGATCCCCCGCCCGAATCAGCGCCTCGAAATAGCGGTAGTCCTTCCAGGGCGCCCGGGGCAGCAAGGCATCCAGCCGCCGCTTGACGTCGAGCCCGAACTCCCACTGGTAAGCCGCGTTCAGCACCACCTCGAACGGGCCGGTCACGCTGATGACGATCTCCCCGTCCTGCGCCAGGAACGGCGTGCAATCCGAACGGTCCAGCACCTTGTGCCAGCCCGGTCGCTCGATCACCAGCCGGTAGGCCAGGCAGGGCTGCTCGGTCACCGGAGACCTCAGGACCTGGTGCGCGGCGCGCGCCGTCGCGTACAGGCGCACGCGGGTGCCGTTGGGGATGGACGACAGGCGGGCCGCCCGAACACCGAGCGCCCGCTCACCGAAGGCTGAGATCGACATCGCCCGGCCAACGATAGCGGATGAACGCCGGGGGGCGCTGCCGCCCGTGTGGATAGGCCTTGCACCAGCCCTTTGTGCCCCATAGACCGTCTGACCATGAGCACGACGGGAGAGGTGCAAACGGATGGCGGCGGGCGGCCGGTCGGGGTCGCCGTGCCAGCGACGGACCCGAAGGCCGGGGCGGCGGCGCCGGCCCCGGCCAAACCGAAGGGCAGGAAGCGGCTGATCGGCCTGGTGGTGCTCCTGGCCGTGGCGACGGGGGGCCTCATCTATTATCTGAACGCGCGGAAGTTCCAGGAGACCGACGACGCGCAGATCGACGGCAACATCACCAACCTGGGGCCGCGGGTGGCGGGCACGGTCACCGCGGTCTACGTCCGGGAGAACCAGACGGTGAAGGCGGGTGACGTGCTGCTGGAGATCGACCCCACCGAGCTGCAGGTGGCGCTGGCCCAGGCGAAGGCGTCCGTGGCGCAGGCCCAGGCGCAGCTGCAGGCGGAGGATCCTTCGGTGTCGATCACCGAGACCTCGAACAAGGCCCTGGTGGCCGGCGCCTCGTCCGAGCTGGCGCAGACCGTGGCGGGGCTGTCCGGCTCGCGCAGCGACGTCGATCAGCTGACGGCGCGCCTGGCGCAGGCCGAAGGGAACGCGAAGCTGGCCCAGATCGAGCGCAAGCGCGGCGAAGAGCTGTTCGCGGCGCAGGCCATGCCCCGGGCCGAGCTGGACCGGCGCATCACCGTCGCCGAGACCGCCGAGGCCGAGGTGCAGGCAACCCGGCAGGCGCTGGCCTCGGCCCGCCAGCGCGTCGCCGCGATGAACGCGCAGCTGGGCGGCACCAAGAGCAAGCTGGCCGAGGTGCGCAAGAACGCCCCGCGCGAGGTGGAGACCCGCCGCGCCACCGTGCTGTTCCGGCAGGCCAACCTGGAGCTGGCCAAGGCGCAGCTGTCGCAGGCCGAGCTGAACCTGGGTTACGCCAAGGTGCGGGCGCCCCTGGACGGGCTGGTGGCGCGGAAGGCGGTCAACGTCGGCGATCACGTGGCGCCGGGGCAGCTGCTGATCGCGCTGGTCGAGACGAAGACCTTGTGGGTGACGGCAAACTTTCGCGAGACGCAGCTGCAGAACGTGAAGGCGGGGCAGCCGGTCGAGCTTCACGTCGACGCGCTGGATCAGGATCTGACCGGCAAGGTGGAGAGCCTGGGCGGGGCGACCGGGTCGCGCCTCAGCATCCTGCCGCCGGAGAACGCCTCGGGGAACTACGTGAAGGTGGTGCAGCGGATCCCGGTGCGCATCGACATCGATCCGGGGCAGCCGGGCCTGGACCGGCTGCGGCCGGGCATGTCCGTCGAGCCGAAGATCCGGATCGCGCCATGAGCGGAAACGGTGCGGCCAGGCCGGCGGCGCCGTCCGCCCGGCCAGCCTACTTCGACACCGGCTGGACCAACGGCCACAACCCGTGGGCGATCGCGCTGGTCGTCACCATGGCCACGTTCATGGAGGTGCTGGACACCAGCATCGCCAACGTCTCGTTGCCCCACATCGCCGGCAACCTGTCCGTCAGCCAGGACGAGAGCACCTGGGTGCTGACGTCGTACCTGGTCTCGAACGCGGTGGTGCTGCCCATCAGCGGCTGGATCGCTTCGAAGATCGGGCGCAAGCGCTTCTACATGATCTGCGTGGTGGTCTTCACCACCAGCTCGTTCCTGTGCGGCGTCGCCCCGTCGCTGGGCATGCTGATCTTCTTCCGCGTGGTGCAGGGGCTGGGGGGCGGCGGGCTGGGGCCCAGCGAGCAGGCCATCCTGGCCGACACGTTCCCGCCCGCCAGGCGCGGCATGGCGTTCGCCGTTTACGGCATGGCGGTGGTGCTGGCGCCGGCCATCGGCCCCACGCTGGGGGGCTTCATCACCGATCACTTCAACTGGCGCTGGATCTTCTTCATCAACGTGCCGGTCGGGCTGGTGTCGCTGTTCCTGACCCAGCGGCTGGTCTCGGACCCGCCCCACATCCGCGCCGCCAAGGAGAAGACGGGCGGCATCGACTACATCGGCCTGGCGCTGATCGCCGTGGGCCTGGGCTGCCTGGAGATCGTGCTCGACAAGGGGCAAGAGGACGACTGGTTCGCGTCGCCGTTCATCCTGGCCATGAGCGTGGTCGCGGCGGTGACGCTGATCTCGTTCGTGATCTGGGAGAGCAAGCAGAAGAACCCGGTGGTCGACGTCAACATGTTCAAGGACCGGACGTTCGCGGTGTCGAACGTGATGATGCTGGTGCTGGGCATCGCGCTCTTCGGCTCCACGGTGCTGCTGCCGCAGTACACGCAGGTCATCATGGGCTACTCGGCGCAGCAGGCCGGCATGGCGCTGTCGCCTGGCGGCTTCGTGGTCATCATGATCTTGCCCTTCGTCGGCTTCCTGGTGTCGCGCGTGGACGCGCGCTACCTGATCGCCTTCGGCTTCGTGGCGCTGTCGTCGTCGATGTTCTACATGTCCGGCCATCTGTACGAGGGGATCGACTTCCGGACCGCCGTCGAGCTGCGGGTGCTGCAGTCGATAGGCATGCCCTTCCTGTTCATCCCCATCAACACGCTGGTCTATTCGGGCGTGCCGCCGCAGAAGAACAACGCCGTGTCCGGCATCGTCAACCTGTCCCGCAACATGGGCGGCGACATCGGCATCGCCTTCGTGACCACGCTGGTGTCGCGCCGGGCGCAGTTCCACCAGGAGACGCTGGTGTCGCGGACCAGCGGCTACGACGCCACCTTCATGTCGCGGGTGGGGGGCGTGGCGCGCACGCTGGAACATGCCGGCGCCTCCTCCGTCGAGGCGGCGAACAAGGCGCTGCACGTGCTGTATTTCCAGGTTCAGCGTCAGGCGATGACGCTGGCCTATCTCGACGCCATCAAGATGCTGGCCTACTTCACGGCGGCCATGCTGCCGCTGCTGTTCCTGGCCCGGCGGCCGCGCGGCGGCGCGCCCGCCGGTCACTGACCGGGCGACTCAGTTTGCGATCGACAGCACCCACTTCTGCGCGTCGTTGTACAGCCAGGTAGAAAGCCCGATCGTCTGGCCCGGCGTGCTGGAGCCGTTGTTGGGCGCCGTCACCGAGCCCGCGTCGCTGCTGAGGGGAATGATCTGGTCGTAGCCCGTGCCGTCCGCCATCGACCGGAACGCCCACAGCTGCGTCGACGCGCCCATGAAGGGATGGAGCATCATCGCCGAGCCCGACGAGCTGAGAGCCAGCCCCGTGGCGAAGTTGGTGACCTGGTACTGGCCGGGAGACGGCATCGTCACCAGCCACTTCTGTCCGAAGAACGCGCTGTCGTACGGCTGCTCCAGGATGGGGGCGCCGTCGCCGGCCTCCTCGCCCGGCGGCGCCACGTCCAGGCACAGGCCGCTCATGCGGTTGCAGATCTTGTACAAGGTCGACGGGTCGAAGTTCCGGTACACCGTGACCACGCGGGTGAAGCTCTCGTCGCCGATGCCCGGGCAGGACGAGAACCCGTCCGTGCCGTCGGCGCCGCCCGCGACCTTGCAGCGATCCTTGCACAGGACGTCCGGTCCCAGCGGGTTCGTGTACGGGCTGTTCGTTTGATTGGCGCCCAGCCGGCCCGGAACGACGCCGAAGGCGTGGTCCCGGCCGTCGCAGTAGTAGGCCTTGGGCGGGCTCTGGAAGATGTTCCCGTAGAACGTCCCCTCTTGATAAGGAAAGTTGCCGTCACGGCCCCACCCGATGGCGGGGCTGGCGCTGTCCAGCCACAGCGAGATGTGCTGGCCGGTCGTGTTCACGTGCGCCAGCAGGCAGGCGGTCACGTACTCCTGGCAGGCGGTGTCGCAGACCCCGGTCTCCCACTGGGGCGCGATGCCGATCTGGCCCTGGAACGTGTAAGGGGCGCCGGCCTGATCCGTCATCAGCACGCTGTGCCCGGCGGGCAGCGCGCAACGCACGATGTAGCTCATCGTGGCGCGACCTTCGGCGCTGGTCATCAGGGCGTTCGTCGCGCCGGGGGGCGGCTGCCACCCGGCGGCGCGCTGCTGCGGAGGAGCGGCGGCCACCTCTCCAGGCAACGCGCCGGTCGGCAGGCCGTTGTGGGCGTTCAGGCCGTTGACGGCGATCAGCCCGTTGTGGGCGTTCAGGCCGTTGATGGCGGCGAGGCCGTTGTGGGCGTTCAGGCCGTTGATGGCGGCGAGGCCGTTGTGGGCGTTCAGGCCGTTGATGGCGGCGAGCCCGTTGTGGGCGTTCAGCCCGTTCGTGATGTCCAGGCCGTTGATGGTGTCCAGGCCGTTGTGGGCGTTGAGGCCGTTGATGGCGGGCAGACCGTTGCCCGAGGCGATCGCTGGAGAGCGCTGTTGCTCCACGTCCGATGACCGGGGCGCCTCCCCGCAGCCGAACAGCGACAGCGTGCCCGCGACCGAGAAGAGCCAGACGGTTCCGTTCACTGCGCGCAAATCATCCTCGCCGGCGGGGGGGCATCGCAGGGACGTGGCCTGCGGGCGCGTCAGTGCGCGCCTGCCGGCCCGTGCAACCGGGGCTAGTTCCCCGCTGCGGACACTCGACAATGCACGTTTCTGGCCACGACCGAACGGTATTCCATGTTACGAAAACAGGCTGTTTGATGGAAATCCGCCCGGCCAGCTGTTGTTTCGTCCGCAACGGGATGTTGCGCGACAACCGGGGCGCGGGCAGGGCCTACCGTGATCGTGATCCGGTTTTCCAAGCCGGGCCTTCAGGTAGTATGCGTTCATGGCGCAGGACCGGATGGGGACCAAGGCGGTGTCATCGCGGCGGCACGGGTCGGGAGGGCGGGCGAGACACGGGTGGGGATTGCTGCTGGCGGTCCCGTTGCTGGCGTGCAGCTCGAACGGTGGGGTCCCCGCGGCGACCGGGGGAAACGCCGGCCGGGTCGGCGCCGGAAGCGGCGGCTCGGGCAGCGGTGGCCATCCCGGCACCGGGGGCGTGGGCGCGGGTGGCGCGCTCGGTACCGGCGGTGCATCGACGGGCGGCGCGCCAGGCGTCGGCGGTGCGCCGGGCAGCGGCGGCCTGCTGGGGGCTGGTAGCGGCGGCGCGCCGGGCAGTGGCGGCACGCTCGCCGCCGGTGGTAATGGCGGCGCCTCACACCAGGCGACGGGCGGCGCGGCTGGGGCCGCGGCCGGTGGCAAGAAGGGCGGAAGCGGCGGCAAGGGAATGGGCGGCACCATGGGCACCGGCGGCAGCGGCGGCGGCAGCGGGGGAGCGGGCGGCGGCAGCGCGGGGATGGGCGGCGCCGGTCCTGGTTCAGGCGGCGCGGGCGGAGGGGGGCCGTCGACCGCGGCGCTGCTGACGGATCTGGGCGACGCCTTCTGCACGGCGGCCCGCACCTGCTGCACGGCAGCCAATCTGCCCAGCACCCTCGACGACTGCGAGACGAAGTTCCAGTCGCGCCTGTCGCCTCTCACCAAGGTGTCCGCGGGTCTGGAGACGATCGACACCACCGCGCTGTCGGCGTGCATCGCGGGGTACCGCGCCACCGCCAGCACTTGCGCCTTCCAGCCGCTGGAGGCCGCCTGCAAGGGCGTGTTCGTGGGAACGAAGCCCGAGGGCGCCGCGTGCGGCAAGGGCGGCATGCCCTGGACCAGCGCCCAGGGCGAGTGCCTGATCACCGGCCGCGTGTCCGAGTGTGTCTGGACCGGCGACGCGAACCTCTCGACGACGACCGGGATCTGTCACACCGCCGCCCGGGGAAAGGCCGGCGATCCGTGCGCCGTCTCGTGCCAGAAGAACGACGACTGCGCCTTCGACCTGCTGACGTCTGTCGGCGCTCCCACGGCCGCCTGCCTGGAGGAGGACGGTCTCTACTGCGCGTCGTCGGGCTCCCAGTCGGTGTGCGCGCCCATCGTCGCCACGGGGGGCAGCTGCGAGAGCGATCCGTCTTCGTGCGCCAGCACCGACTACTGCGACAGCAGCACCACGCCGGCGAAGTGCCGGACCGCCGCCACGCTGGGCCAGTCGTGTGGTTCGGGCATGCAGTGCGCGAACGGCATGTCGCTCGAGTGCGGCACCAGCAACAAGTGCGTGGACCTGGGGTTCGCCTACGACCTGACCTGTGGCGGGACGCCGCCCTTCCCTTTGTGAGCGCCGTGAGGGCGGCGTGGCTGCGCGCTCAGGACGCGCCGCAAGGGCAGCAGTAGAACAGCTCGTTGGACGGGGTGGGAATGGCGACGATGGTGCAGCCCGCGCCCGCGTCGGGGGCCGGGATGGGGCCCGTCTGGCCGCTGCTGGTGCAGGTCACCGGCGTCTGTCCCCCGGCGCACAGGCTCTGACAGCCCGTGGGCGAGCACAGCATCGACGACGGGTTGGCGAAGCACCCCGGCGTGGCGGGGTCAGGACGCGCCTGACACATGGGCGCCAGGCTGGCGCCGGACGTGGGGCGCGATTCTGCATCGCCTCCACACGCCGGCATCCCGATTCCCAGCACAAGGATGAACCCCCACGCTCGCATGGCCGCTCCTCGGTTCAGCATCGCGAGGACTCGACCCGTACACGTGCCGTGCCACCTCAGTCGGCCGCGAAAACGGCCATCTAGCGCCCTGGCGAGCCGGCGTCGCCTCAGTTTTTCGATGGGGCGGGGGACGGTTCCCGGTACCTCTCGGAAAGTCGAGGCGGTCACAACCCGGCGGCATCGGCCCGGGGGTTGCTGGAAAGGTTGTTGCTCACCGGCCTCATTCCCCCAGGACAGCGCATCTCGCACTCCTTCTCGACGCCCGCCGCTCGCCGGGCGTCAAAAATCTGTTCGCCCGCGGCTCGATCGGCAATCTTCTTGCCGCCGGCCGGCCTGGTCCTCACCGCGTGCCTGGCCGTGCTGGGGACGGCAACGGGCTGCGAGATGTCGGCGGCGCGCGCGATGTCCGATGTCTCCCCCGACTCGTTCACCCTCGTGGCGCTGCCAGACACGCAGTATTACGCCGCCGCCCATCCCGAGATCCTGGCCGCGCAGGCGGACTGGATCCTGCGGCGTTCGCACGACGAGCACATCGCGGCCGTGGTGCACGAAGGCGACGTGGTCGACGCGGACGACCCGGCCCAGTGGCGGGCGGCCGCGCGCAGCCTGCACCGGCTGGATGGCGTCGTGCCCTGGGTGCTGAGCGCTGGGAACCACGATTACCGCCGCGCCGGCTCGGTCATCAGCCGCGACAGCGCCATCAGCGCGTACTTTCCCCCCGCCGGCTTCGCGCGCAGCGCCTGGTTCGGCGGGACCTTCGAGCGGGGACGGATCGAGAACAACTTCGCCATCGTCGACGCGCCGGGGGGCTGCTGGCTGATCCTGTCGCTGGAGTTCGGGCCGCGCGACGCCGTGCTGGCCTGGGCGGACGGCATCGCGAAGCGGTATGCGGCGCTGCCTGCCATCGTGGTGACCCACGCGTATCTGTACTCGGACGGCACGCGCTACGACCACCTGAACCGTCCCGATCAGCTGTGGAACCCGCACGCCTACCTCCCCGATCCCGCCGGGGGGCAGGTCAACGACGGTGAGGAGATCTGGCGCAAGCTGATCGTGCGCAACGACAACATCCTGTTCGTGCTGTGCGGCCACGATCTGGCC
>Ga0207652_10003529_pt1 | contig 12903 bp, 11 predicted proteins | sample KBSC63BmetaG_FD_184334 | JGI IMG/M metagenome (GOLD analysis project Ga0207652, IMG submission 184334) | Corn rhizosphere microbial communities from Kellogg Biological Station, Michigan, USA - KBS C6-3B metaG (SPAdes) (version 2) | ecosystem: Host-associated > Plants > Roots > Rhizosphere ... | reverse complement strand
GATAGACGCTGGAAGTAAAATTGGAACGTTCTTTTAAATCTATAACACTTGTTTTTGTGGTGTCGCTGCCGCCAATAGCGCGCTTGCTCATTTTGACAATCGCTCCGTGTTTTTCGGCCACGTAATAATCGGTAAGCGCTGGCGTGGCCGAACCTAAAACTACCTTTGCACTAGTCAGGCTGCCGATTTGGCTGGCTGCGCGCAATGCATGATAGCGCGGGGATTGGTCTTGTTTGTACGCCGGCTCGTGCGATTCGTCCAAAACGATTAACCCTAAATTATGTATAGGGCTAAAAAGCGCTGAGCGCGGCCCCACAATTACCATCGGCTCTTCTGACTCTAAAATTTTAAGCCAAATTTCTTTGCGTTTTGCTTGGGTAAGTTGCGAGTGGAGAACTACTACCCGCTTTGCGCCTAAGCTTTTTTTGGCGGCGTTTGCTAGCTGCGGAGTCAGCGAAATCTCCGGAGTGAGAAGTAAAACTGACTTGCCACTATTTACCACCTTGTGTGCTAGCTCTAAATAAACGCGGGTTTTGCCAGTTCCGGTGTGGCCATGCAATAAAACAGTTGTACTGGGGTTGGAGATAATTTCTTCAACCGCGCTAAGCTGTTCCTCTGTCAAAGGGCTTTTTAATTCTAACTGGGAGGGTTCTTGCGGTATTTCATGAAAAGTCTGGTCTGATTTACGTATGGTCGGCTTGCTCGGTGTAAATTGGCGCAAAGCTTCGCCAAGCGAGCAGGCATAATATTCGCTCATCCATTTAGCTAAATCTAAGGCATGCGCTGGCAGCGGCCGGGAACTTAAAACAGTGCGGATCTGTTTAGTTTTAAAGTTTGGCTTTTTAACTTCGGCTAAAACAAAACCAGTGGCCATCCTTGCTCTTAAAGGTATTGTAACTACACTCAAATAAGACAGCTTCTCCTCAAAAGAATAGGTAAGGGGAGTATCACCGCGGTAGCGGGCGTCAGCAACAAGCACCTCATAGTACTTCATGTATCTATTATATTGACCGTATAACACGCCTATGTAAACATGTATCTATTATCCTCTAGATAGGTTCTTGTAGGTTTCTACTCATAACTTCTGCTTAGGCAGAGGAAGCAAAAATGGCAATGTCATCAAAGCTCAAGTGCCGCGGCTGCATGCAGCCGCTTGGTACTAACCCTCATGCCCAACTTGCTGGAGCTGGCTAAGGAATATCGAGCAACAGGGGAAAAGCCCCGCGACCCAGATGGGAAGGCAGCAGCGTGGCAGCAAACACAGGGGCCTGTCAAGGTTACGTAAATTCCGATAAAACACCAGCTCAAAGGAGAGTATGCCCACTTGAGGTTTGTAAGCATGCACGCGGCAGCAGCGGCTTGAGCACTTGCGTAACGGAGATAAACCAAATGCGCTCCGGCCCACTGAGGAGTACGAAACTCTCCAGAAAAGGTGGACGGCGTCAGAAGAAGTGGCCAAAACCCCACAAGTGGACCCCGGAGGATGGGGTGGATGAGAAAGGACTTCTTGTCCACCCACAGCCCGTGCGTGAAGTCGCGCGGGTTTTTAAATTTATTTTTTTAATAAATTTGCAAATGCTGTGGAATTTAGGCTATACTTCATGTTGTTGGGAAAACAATAAAAGCTTATGTTAGACACATTTATTACATCGCGCGTGAGGCGCAAAATCATAGTCGTTTATGCTAAGTATCCGGACTTTAAAACGCATGTACGCGGTCTCGCTAAACTGATAAAAGAGGACGCAGGCAATATTCAGCGTGAATTAAAGCGTCTGGAAAAAATTGGATTTTTGATTTCTGAAAGACAAGGCAATACCAAGATTTATTACACTAATAAGCACTTTCCAATTTTTAAAGAGCTTCAAAGTATAGTGCTAAAATCACAACGGGCAGTGGCACAAAAAAAACAACAGATCTGAATTTAGGCAGTAAATCATTGAAATCTACTTTGAAGTAAGTATTGCATGTTTACCTCTGTTAGGGTAAAATAAACCGGACATGATACAAGTTACAAGAAAAGACTCTAAAGAATCTGTTGAGACGCTATTGCGTCGTTTTAACCGCCGGGTACAACAATCTGGTGTTTTAGCTACTGCTAAAGCCGGCCAGTATTTTGAAAAAGGCGATAGTAAGCGCGAGCGTAGAGCACGTGCGATACTGCGCCGCGAACGAAAAGCCGCTAAAGTTAAAAAGCTAAAATTAGGACGGTAGGCACCTAGGGATGCAAGAAGAAATAGAACGCGACCTCAAAGCCGCGATGTTATCTGGTGACAAAAGTAAGGTTGAAGTTTTAAAGGGCATTAAAAGCGCTTTGCAGTATGAGGCTGTTAGCCAAAGGTCGGAAAACCGCAGCTTAAGCGACGAACAAATCCAGAAAGTTTTAGCCCGCGAAGCCAAAAAACGCCACGAAACGGCGGAACTTTATAAAAATGCCAATGAGCCCGAGCGTGCAGATAAGGAGCTTGCCGAAAAAGAAATCATTGACCATTATTTGCCTAAGCAGTTATCCGAAGAAGAAATTAGTAAAGCAGTAGCAGAAGAAATAGAAAAATCAGGCGCTACTACTACTGCCGATATGGGCAAAGTAATTGGCGCAGTACGCGGCCGTCTTGGCGCAAGTGCAGATGGTGCTGTTATAGCACGCTTAGTTAAGGAAAAATTATCCCAATGATCTTAATGCTTGGCACGCCCGGGGCTGGTAAGACTACCCAAACCAAAATGTTGGCCGAGTATTTGCAGTGTCCCTGGTTTTCTATGGGCGAACTAATCCGCGAAAGGGCTACGGGTGAGGCTCGTAAAGATATGCTTGCCGGAAAAATAATTAGCGATGAAGTTACGCTAGGCATTGTAGACAAAGCGCTTGAGCCTCTAGGTGACGACGACGAGTGCGTATTTGAAGGCAACCCCCGCAGTATTCCACAAGCTAAGTGGTGGATAGAGCAGGAGAAAACTGGGCGTTTTAAAATTAGAGGTGTTATACACTTAGTGATTGACCCTAAGATTGCCGAAGAGCGCTTGCAAAAACGCGGTCGTTTGGATGATTACGATATTAATGTTATAGAAAAGCGTTTTGCCGAATACCAAAAATCAATCGACCCAACACTTACATATTTAGAAGACCACGGTGTTAAAGTTTTTGAAATCCAGGCTGCCGGCACTATCAAAGAAGTGGCAAAGCGGATCCACACAGCTTTAGAGGTATAAAGACAAATGTTCAATGCTCAAGGTTCAATGTTCAACGCATGCACAAATACCCAGTGTATTAATGCATTGACTTTTGGACATTGCCTATTGAATGTTGCGGATCTGCAAGGAGACGCTTTATGAACCCGAAAAATCCCAATGAAATTGAAATTATGCGTGCTGGCGGCAAAATGCTTGCCCGAATTTTAAATTCGCTTTGCAAGCAAGTTGCGCCGGGAGTTAAGCCGACGGACATTTCAAAGATGGCAAAAGAGCAAATTAAAAAAGCCGGCATGCAGCCTGTAGTACTGGGCTACGAAGGTTTTCCAGATGTAATCTGTATATCTGTTAACGACGAAGTAGTGCATGGCATTCCAAAAGGCAATGCTTTTAAAAATGGCGACGTTGTAAAGCTAGATCTCACACTTGGTTATAAAAGCATGGTTGTGGACTCCGCCTTAACAGTTATTGCTGGAGAAAATACCAACGCGGACGTTAAAAGATTAATTGCGGGGACAAAGAAATCGCTTGATGCAGGGATTTCTGCAATCAAGGGCAGCGGTACACGTGTGGGCGATATTGGCTCGGCGGTCCAAAAAGTACTAGACCAGCAGAAGCTTGGGATCATCCGCGATTTAGTAGGCCACGGCGTGGGTTATGATATCCACGAAGCGCCGAATGTTCCAAATTATGGCAACGCCGGCAGCGGCCCGGTACTTTCTGCCGGCATGACGATTGCCATTGAACCTATGGCAACGCTAGGCGACTGGCAAATTAAGATGGCAAAAGATGGTTGGACAATAGCTACTCGCGACGGCTCGCTGGGTGCGCATTTTGAGCACACAGTGCTAATTACACAAGATGGCGTCGAAATTTTAACGATAGAATAACATTGCTTGTTAGAAAATTTATTATAAAATAAGTAGGATTTCTGCATCTGCAGAAGTGGCAGCACAGATAATGTGGCAGGCAGGGTTACACCTTAGATAATCTAATAAAGGGGATACATGTTCTTCCCGCGTAGGGTCACGAGGACTGGAGCCAGCGCAGCGGAGGCGAGACTGAAGGCCGAAAAAGCGCTTGAGCTCAGGGCTGCAAAGAAGAAGCGTGTGGTTACTGATCGCAAAGTAACGAGCAAACCTATTCCAACAAGAGGCGCTTTTTTCCACCAAGGCAAGGCGTCCGGCCGATTCAAGAAGCCCAGGGGTTAACAAATCTCTTCACTAAGGAGCTGATTGTGCCATTTGGATATGGCGAAAGCACCAACTCTCGCAAAGCTGTGCGTAAAGCAGCAAGGAGACTGGCTGAGCCAATGGCGGAGGCTGGTAAGAGACCCCAGGGGATCCGCGTTGATATTACTCCTGTGGGCAAGCGCTACTACAAGGCGTTGGCAAAAGCTCCTTCCCGGCGCCACCCTAATTAGCAAACAGGCCGAAAGAAGCGCCAGATATAAGGCCCTGGTACTGCTGGTTGTAGGCCGCGCACCCCACGGATGGGAGTGCGCGGCCGAGAAGTTTATAAAAATTTACATTAGCATATTGCCAAGAGGCAACATAAGGGTTATAATCCGCAATAAGATATAATAAAAAAACAAAAATGTTTATATCAACAAATAATTTTATTTACCGACTAGTAGTCTCCTCGGGAAGAGCAGCCGGAGAAAATGTATTCCATTTTCTCAAGCAGCGATCAAGAAACCCCGAAGGGGTGTCTCATAAGGCGGAGCCGCATGTCAGAAGATAGGCTCTCTTATTATATTGGTATAGATGTTGGCACCATGGCTGCGCGTTGCGTAGTTGGAGAACTTTCAGGCGAATCCAGCTTGCCTCGTATTATTGGCTATGGCTCGGCGGAGAATAGCGGCATGCGCAAAGGCAATGTGGCGCATATTGATGAAGTTGCCCAAGCCGTTGTTGCGGCGGTATCAGAAGCCGAACGGATGAGTGGGCGGGAAATTAGGCTGGCTACAATTAATGTTAACGGCGCCCATGTTGAGGGCATAAATTCTAAAGGCGTTATTGCTATCAGCTCGCCGGACCGCCAGATTGATATTGAGGACCGTGCGCGGGTGGAAGAGGCTGCAACTATTGTACAGTTGCCACCCAACAAAGAAATTATCCAAGTTTTTGCCAAGAATTACCGGCTGGATGAGCAGGATAATATTAAAGATCCGGTAGGTATGCACGGTGTTCGCCTAGAAGTTGATACACATATCCTCACGGCTTCGGCACCGGCACTTAAAAGTTTAGACCATGTGTTAGAAAAAGCAGAAGTACATTCTTCGCATCGTACAGTAACAAGTTTGGCTGCCGCAGAAGCAGTGCTAGACCGCAAGCAAAAAGAATCCGGTGTGGCAGTGGTGGACATTGGCGCCGCTACCACTAATTTGGTTGTTATAGAAGACGGCGAAGTGGAACACATTGCCGTAATTCCAATGGGCGGGGCTCATATTACCAATGATTTAGCCATTGGTCTTAAAACAGACTTAGACGTTGCAGAATTAGTAAAACTAAAGCATGCCAGCTTGTCAGCTACCGCACACGGCGAAACCAGCTTTGTTAAAAACGGCGAAGAACTTAGGTTTGATAGGGAAACTATGCGCATAATTGTCGGCGCGCGTGTGGAAGAAATTCTAGAACTCATAGACCGTGAACTTAAAAAAATTCATCGCTCCAAAAAACTGCCCGGCGGCATTACTTTTGTTGGCGGTACGGCCAAACTGCCAGGACTAGTGGAATTTGCTAAAGAAGTTCTGGAGCTGCCCGCTCGCGTAGGTAGTTGGAAGCACATAACAAAAGTCGTAGACGGCTTGGACGAGCATATTTTTGCACCTGCCGTTGGGCTAATGCTGCTTGATATGCTACTAGGTCCGGCACAACTGCATCAATATACTGAGTCAGAACCAGGCATGTTTAGATCTGTTAGTTCCAGCGTGAATAATATTTTAGGTCGCTTTAAAAAACACTAAACTTCGCAATCTAATTTTTTTGTTCACAGCAAGTCTGTTCATTTTTACCTGAGTATATTAATTGCACTAGGAACAATAGTTAACGTATAATAGGCGTATCTAAAACGAAAGTGGAGATTAATAAACGATGGCCCAGCAAGTAGACCCGGCAATTGAAACATTTGCAAAAATTCTAGTAGTTGGCGTGGGTGGAGCCGGCGGCGCTGCTATTAACAGAATGGTAGAGGCCGGTGTAACCGGTGTTGATTTTATAGCTATTAATACAGATGCCCAGGCACTGCACCACAGTAAAGCGGGAAGAAAAATCCATATAGGCAAGGATGCAACCCGCGGGCTTGGCGCAGGAGCTGATCCGAGCGTAGGCCAGAGGGCAGCAGAAGAATCCAAGGAAGAAATCCGTGAATCCCTAAAAGGCGCGGATATGATTTTTGTAACAATCGGCGCCGGCGGCGGCACAGGTAGCGGCGCCGGCCACATTGTAGCGGCTCTTGCGAAGGAGCAAGGAGGTTTGGTTGTAGGCTTTGCAACCAAGCCATTCGCGTTTGAGGGTGAAAAGCGCCGCCGCAACGCCGATACGGCAATAGAGAACTTGCGCCGCAATGTAGATACTTTAATTACAATTCCAAACGATAAGCTACTGCAGACGATAGACCGCCGTACGCCGCTTCTAGAGGCGTTTAAAGTGGCAGACGATGTTCTGCGTCAGGGCGTGCAAGGAATCTCCGACCTAATTACTGTACACGGCCTCATTAACTTAGACTTTGCAGACGTTAAAACCGTTATGCGTGATGCCGGTTCGGCATTAATGGGCATAGGACGCGCAAGCGGCGAAAATAGGGCTATTGAAGCCGCCCAGCAGGCAATTAGCTCTCCATTACTAGAAGTTGCCATAGATGGCGCCCGAGGCATCCTATTTAACGTGATAGGCGGCATGGATATGTCTATGCACGAAATCAACACCGTTGCCGAAACCATCACTGCCGCAGCAGATTCTGAGGCCAATATTATTTTTGGTGCCTCGATTAATCCAGACCTTGAGGGCGAAATTATCGTCACGGTAATTGCCACTGGCTTTGAAGAGTCTTACTACGCCAGCCGCAACGCTAAAAATGCCGAACTTTTGCGAGCCGCAGCTGAAGCTGAAGATAGCGCTCCAACTTTCAAACATGTAGATGATGAAACCATGAAGAGCCTGGACCTTGAAATTAAAGAACCTGTAGAAACAACCGCGCATGATTTCCACGCGGACGATACTCCGGCTGTGAACATCTGGACACTCCACAATGACGACAAACAATCTGGTACATCGGACGATAACGAGGATAAAAAACCCGAAGATAAAGAAGACGAAGATGAATATGACAAACCGTCATTCTTAAGACGCCATTTAAAAATCGGGCGTAAAGGCGACTTAAAAGAAGATGGTAAGCCTGAGGACGACAATAAGGACATTTTAAGGAGGGACTAGGTGGAAAGCATGAATATGTGTGTAATTAATACACCAAATTCGTGGAAAAAATCCTTGCATAAGCACTATGAGTGGCGGTAATATTAAACTCGCAAACGCTACATATGGTAGAGTTACAGCACCTTAAACAAAGGTTTTAAGAAAAAATGAAGTGTCATAATTGCCAATTTACAGACAACAAAGTGATCGAATCGCGCGATGTAGCCGATGGCGAGGCTATTCGCCGCCGCCGCGAATGTCTGAAATGCGGCTATCGCTTTACAACTTATGAGCGCTTGGAACGCCCAAGCTTAGTAGTTGTTAAGCGTGACGGCACGCGGCAAATGTTCTCGCGAGAAAAATTGCTCACAGGATTGCAGCATGCATGCGAAAAGACCCCGGTTACAAACATGCAGCTGGAAAACTTGGTAGCAAAAATCGAGAAGGACGTGTATGGCCGTGGAGAGCCGGAAATTAAATCTTCGGACGTCGGCGAACTGGTAATGCAGGAGCTGCCAAAGCTCAACGAAGTAGCTTATGTGCGCTTTGCGAGCGTTTATCGGCACTTTAGAGACATTACGGGCTTTGAACGCGAGCTTTCCAGAATTCGCAAGGCTAAGAACGCCGAGAAATTTCCCAGCAAAGAGCTGTTGGCTTCTAAAAAACCGCTGTCTAATAAAAAACAGTAAATTAAAATTGCCTCGGCCACATTTTTTGCGTTACTATAAGTGTGTCGGAGGGAACTCAGCACTTTTTACTTAAGGTTTAAAGAGTGGTGGGTAAATAAAAACAATAAAAAATAAAAGCTTTTAAATAAGAGCTGTCTGCCAACAGCTAAAAAGCTAGTAAATGTGAGGGAGAAAAGTTATGGCGCAAGCAACAAAACTTGGGGGAGGTAGACTCTTCACCAAAGCAGGTTCGAAGGCTTATGACGGCCTTAAATGGGTCAAGAGAGACTCAATTATTACTAATCCAGGTACGGGCAAAAATGTATTTGAGCAACGGGGAGTGGAGTTCCCAGAAGGTTGGAGCTTAAATGCTATTAATATTGTCGCCCAGAAATATTTTTCAGGCACGCCTGGTACTTCCGAGCGCGAAAGTTCACTTAGAACACTGGTTAACCGCGTAGCGGACACAATAACCCGCCAGGGCGTTCAGGAAGGCTACTTTGACGACGAGACCGAAACCGAAGATTTTAGAGAAGAACTAAAGTACGTGCTTGCCACGCAGCGTGCAGCATTTAACTCTCCCGTTTGGTTTAATATCGGCGCCCGCGAGCGGGCACAGCAAGCCAGCGCCTGCTTTATTTTGCATGTAGACGACACAATGCCTTCCATCCTTAACTGGTACACCGAAGAAGGCATGATCTTTAAGGGTGGGTCCGGCTCTGGCCTTAACATCAGTACAATTAGAAGTTCTAAAGAAGCTTTGGGCAAAAGTGCAGGTACAGCTTCCGGCCCGCTAAGTTTCATGCGCGGCGCTGACGCATCTGCCGGGGCAATTAAGAGCGGGGGTAAAACCCGCCGTGCCGCTAAGATGGTAATCCTAAACATTAGCCATCCTGACGTAGAAGAATTTATTTGGTGTAAGGCAATTGAAGAGCGCAAGGCTCGCGTACTCGAGCAAGCCGGCTTTGATATGACTCTGGACGGCCGCGACAGCTTCTCGGTCCAATACCAAAACGCAAATAACTCCGTGCGCGTAACAGACGATTTTATGCGTGCCGTAGAAAACGACGATGATTGGAACCTTTCCGCAGTCACCAATGGCAAAACTGTGCAAACAATTAAAGCCCGCAAATTATGGCGCCAAATTGCCGAGGCTGCATGGGAATGCGCAGACCCAGGCTTACAATTTGATACCACAGTCAACAAATGGCACACAACACCAGTCGCCGGCCGCATTAACGGCTCTAACCCATGTTCGGAATACATGCACCTAGACAACTCTGCATGTAACTTATCTTCAATCAACCTGCTTAAGTATTTAAACGACGACTTTAGCTTTGATATCGAAGCATTTAAGCACACGGTAGAGCTGATGTTTACAGCCCAAGAAATTTTAGTTGGTTATTCTGAATACCCAACTAAGAATATCGCTAAAAATGCCAAAGCTTACCGCGAATTAGGACTAGGCTACGCAAACCTCGGTGCGCTTTTGATGGCCCAAGGATTGCCTTACGATTCTGACGAAGGCCGCGCTCAAGCAGCTGCTATCACCGCACTTATGACTGGCCATTCGTATGCCGTCAGCGCAAAAATTGCCAAGAAAGTCGGTCCATTTGCCGGATATGACAAGGACAAAGAGGGCATGAACCGCGTAATTCGCATGCACCGCGACGAAGTTAAGAATATTGACGCTTCAATGGTTTCTGAGGAACTTTTGAGCGCTGCTGCCAGCAGCTGGGATGAAGCAGTTGAACTGGCTGAGCGTTATGGTGTTCGCAACTCGCAAGCCACATTGCTTGCTCCAACCGGCACCATTGGTCTTATGATGGACTGCGACACCACCGGAATCGAGCCGGATCTTGGTTTGGTTAAGGTTAAAAAATTGGTTGGCGGCGGCACTATGAGCATTGTTAACCAAACAGTTCCGCGTGCACTTAAAGCATTAGGTTACAACCGCGCGCAAATCGAAGACATCGTTAACTACATTGATATTGAAAAAAGCATTGTTGGCGCTCCACATCTAAAACAAGAGCATCTGCCGGTATTTGCGTGCTCTATGGGCGACAACCCAATCCATTACATGGGCCACGTTAAAATGATGTCCGCCGTACAGCCGTTCTTGTCCGGAGCTATTTCTAAAACCGTGAATATGCCCGAAGAAGTTAGCGTAGAAGAAGTAGAACAACTTCATATGGAGTCTTGGAAGCTTGGCCTAAAAGCTGTAGCAATTTACCGCGACAACTGCAAAGTTGCCCAGCCGCTTTCTATGGCTAAGAAAGAAACAAAGGAAGAAGAAACTCCGGCAGCCAACGCTCACACCGCCGAGACTCCAGAGCAAGTCATGGCCGCCGCAGCTCAGAGCATGGGCGAAACAGTCACTACTCCGGTTCCAGGGGTTGGAATGAGCATTGAGCAGACAATTCCGAGAGGCGCAGTACGCCGCGAACTACCACGCGTACGAAACTCCAAGACATTTAAATTTACCGTTGCTGGAACCCGCGGCTACTTCATTGTAGGTGAATACGATGACGGCACGCCGGGCGAGCTATTCATTAGCAGTGCTAAGATGGGTTCAACCCTGCGCGGCGTTATGGATGCCTTTGGCGTGGCTGTTAGCTACGGGATGCAATTTGGCGTGCCACTTAAGAACTACGTCCAGAACTTCACTAATACTAGCTTTGCGCCGTACGGTGCCACGGACGATCCCGACATCCGCACAGCCAGTTCAATCATCGACTATATTTTCCGCCGCATTGGTAAGACCTACCTAAGCTTTGACGACCAGCTAGAAGTTGGCTTGGCATCAATCGACGACATGCCGGTAGATCAAACAAGCTTACTCGAAGATGTAGTGGAAGAAGTGACAGTTCAAGCGGAGCAAGAAATTGTTCCCGAACCTGTAAAGACTGTTTCTGCCAGTACGGTAGCAACGCCAACGGTTACCCAGGCCGCTGGTCCTCCGGCCAAAAAGGCCTTTAAGGATGATTCGGCACCGCTATGTTTTAACTGCGGCAACCAAACGCAGCGGGCAGGGACGTGCTATGTCTGCACGGCCTGCGGCTCTACCACAGGCTGCAGCTAAAGAAAAGAGGGGTTTTAACCCCTCTTTTCTGATGCATTTCTGTTAGAATTAAGCTTAAGGAATATCACAGTGTCAGACCCTATTAATAATCCTAAGCATCGCTTATTCAAGTTAACCAACCTTCACAAGAGCGAAGCCTTTAAAAAAAGCCGTTTTTCCCGCGCCAACCTTACAATTTTCGCCATCATCTTTGCCGCTATAGGTGGCTACATTATCTATAGTAGTTTTGCGGCTACGAGTTGCGACTTTAATGCCACATCCGTGGCTACTCTCAATAGTAGTATTACAAGCGCCAGCAATGCGGGAAGTAATAAAGTAGTGTGTCTAGCCACTGGCACATATTCATCGTGGACTGGTGCGGGCCCCACTAACCCTGTAATAATTACTGCTGGCTCTGGAGCAACGGTAAATCTGGCTAATTTTAGTTTTGGTAGTGGCACACAAAATTTCACAATTGACGGCACGGCCGGCGGCGGAACTATCAGCACATCAGGCGGGAGTATTGATGGCAATGGCACATATTCTTTCCAATCTAATGCTCCGCACAGTATAACCATTAAAAATGCGGCTTTTACTGGGGGCATATCGATTGACTACATAGTCAGTAATGGCACATGGCCCTTTTCGGTTAAGCTAGACCACGACACATTTAATAACATTAACTGTATTGGGTCAGGCAGCTGCACCCCGGCAGCCCGTATTGCTTTGCCCTATAGCAATACAGTTGATTCAGGGGTAATTGTGCAAAATTCAACGCTTGATGGAGGCGATGCCGACGGCATCCAAACCGGAGCTACTATGCAAATTCTTAACAATGAGTTTAAAAATATTATTGACCGCGAACCAGATAGTACCTTTCCTAACCACACCGATCCCATCCAGTGCGGCGGAGGTTGTGACGGAATTGTAATTAAAAGTAACTTTATTCATGACAACACAGATGGGATTGTGGCATTTGATGGTATGACCGGCGCAGACATTGAGAATAATGTTGTTGGTTCAGAACCAGATAATGACTGTATAGATATGTACGCCGTTGTAAACAGTACCATTAAGCACAATACTTGCGGTCCTGGCGAAGACATTTATTTTGACCATAAGTCTGGCGATCCCGTTAGCTCCGGGAACATTATTAAAGATAATGTGGCTCCTGCTGGCGTCAATCTGGTAAATGACTCTACGGCCACCACCAACACCAACAATATCACCAACCCGGTATTTACTACATCTCCGCCATCAGTGCTTATGGATTATATTTTAAAAGCTGGCTCTCCTGGCAAGGGTACTGCCACCGATGGCGGGGATGTAGGCGCCAATATTGCTACAGTTGGACCACAGGTTAGCTGTACAAACGTCACCACCAGTACTTTTGCTTCGGCTGTAGCTAATGCACAAACTGGAGATGCCCTTTGTCTAGCGTCTGGCAACTATGGCACCTGGAGCGGCACCAATAAAGCCATTACTGTTACTCCAGCCCCCGGCGCATCCCCGCAAATGCAAATTAACTTTGGCTCTGGTGATAGCGGCTTTACGCTCGATGGCATGACCGGCATGG
>Ga0207652_10003522_pt1 | contig 12908 bp, 14 predicted proteins | sample KBSC63BmetaG_FD_184334 | JGI IMG/M metagenome (GOLD analysis project Ga0207652, IMG submission 184334) | Corn rhizosphere microbial communities from Kellogg Biological Station, Michigan, USA - KBS C6-3B metaG (SPAdes) (version 2) | ecosystem: Host-associated > Plants > Roots > Rhizosphere ... | reverse complement strand
GTAGCTTAGATCACCTACGGGCTTCTTAAATAAAAAAGACCCTTTCGGGTCATTTCTAATTATGGGGCGAGTGATGGGGTCGCTTCGCTCTTCTACTCGGCGTGCTCGGAATAAATTCCTGCGCACATCCTCATTCCACCGAACCCACCGCTTCGCGGTACTGGGTTCTCGCCCTAAGCCCAAACTAAAAAAGCCAGCTTGCGCTGACTATTTCAGTTTGGGGCGAGTGATGGGGCTCGAACCCACGGCCTTCGGGACCACAACCCGACGCTCTAACCAACTGAGCTACACCCGCCTCGTCGTCGGAACGTACGTTTCTGCCTCGTTTTGGCTGTCGCCAAAAGCTTCGGCTTAAAACTACGTCCCTCCTTACAATTTTGAAACATACCGTTTCAAAATTGGGAATAGAACAGGGGTGATTATACTTGAATCTCACCTCTTTTACAACTAATGACTAGGTTTACCGTGGCTGTTCGGGGCCGGCTGGCGGCTGTGGTGGCAGCGGAGGTTGCGGAGGAAGTGGAGGTTGCGGTGGGACGTACGGCGGTTGTTCAGATGGCAGGGTGTATTGCTCGGGCATGCCAGTAGCTTGGCCTTGCCGTAGCTCCTGGGCTACTAGATCCGGCAGGGAAGCATGCTGTTCCGGGCCGCCGGGAGTAAATGTCGGACCAGCACCACCGACCACACCGTCCATAGGTAGGGTGTATGCGCCAGTGTCATATATTGTACCGTCCGGTCCCCCACCGCGTGATCGGATCCAGGCAATGACTGCCGCGAAGAAGAGGACTATCAGGAGCGGTACGATGAAGAATACCCATGTGCCCCCACCTTTCTTCGCGCCGTAGGCTGATACAGGAGTGAAGTCAGTTAATTGGAAGTTAAGTTTCTTGCTTTGGGCATCATACGCAGAAGATATTAATGACAAAACATTATCGCTTGAGCCATAGGCCTTGAAGCTGTCGTAGCTCTTGAATGATTTGAGGTTCATAGTTACGTCGACAGGATCATTCATAGTAGTGATGTCGTCGCCTTTAGAGTTTTTACAACTCAGCTTATACTCGCCGGCTACCAGTTTCAGCCCGTCGGTCGCAGGTGAGCTGGTGTCATTGTTTACGACCGCGCAGCTGGCATCATCATCAAATGTCCCGCCGCTAATCTTCATCTCGACGATTCCGTCATCGCTCTGGACAGCGCCGCCATCTGCGGCCGTAATGTTAGAGGTAAATCCTTTTGTAGTTAAGTCGGCGACTGCTGGTGGAGATGTGTTGCCAGCGGCATCATGCGCCACTACCTGATAATAGTAATGAGCGTTGAAGTCAATTGAAGTGTCGCTATAGGAAGTGTCGCTAATGCCATCTGCCAGAGATGCCCAACTTTTATTGTCAGTTGATCGTGACACGGAATAACTTGTCACGCCTACATTGTCACTGGCTGCACCCCAAGAAAGCTCAACAGTGGCTGAATCATTCTGTGAGGCGATTAGACCGTTGGGGGCGCTTGGCGCGGCGCTATCGGCCACTTGCGTCCCGCTTGGCTTTGGTTTTGTCCCGCTTGGCTTTGGCTTAGTGGTTGTACCGCTGGTGGAACCCGTTGACCCTGTGGAGCCCCCGGTTGAACCACTTGAGGTGCCGCCGCCACCGGTTGACCCTCCGGTGGTTGATCCACCCCCCGTTGAAGTTGGTGGCGCAACGACTGTGAAACTTGCAATCGCCGAAGCAGTAGCCGGTCCCCACCAAGCGGAACAGTCGATTTGATATGAATATGTACCAGGACTTGTGCTGGAATTTGTGCCAATCGTTAGAGTCCCGCTGGTGCCAATGACACCGCCTTGAGTACCGTATCCGGCATGCATGCTACAGCTTTGAGCATTAGCCGACCAGGATAATTGAGAAGACTGACCAGGGTATATCTGGGCAGGTGTCGCTGAGAAACTATTGATGGTGGCTTTCTGCACTATGGCTATATTGATTGGCTCGGGGTTAGTACTAGAGTACGAGCTTGGTATTACATGCATGATATCTTGAGAAATATACTGATCTGGGGGGTCTACATATATATGTATGTAGCTTGTAGAATCTTCGCCGCACACGAAATAGACACCATAATTAGATCCATTCGACGTTGTTATACCATAATCGGTGCTCCCCGAAGGTTGCGATCCATTATAGGTGGTACAGTGGTAGCTGCTTCCGGGACGATCCATGTGTACGCCTACGCCGACCGCATCGCCTACATATTGACCCTGAACGTTGGTGGTAATCACATGCACTCTAGCGTAGCCGAAATAAGATGTTGCTGCGTGGCTTGAAACCAGTGCATATGTGCCGACACCGGCAAACAGGGCAACGACGACCGCCAGCAGGGGCTGGTTACTGAATATTCCTCGGACTAGTTTTATTTTTTTGGCCATTTTCTGTCGGTGTCCGCCAGTTATATTGCTTGAATTTTAGCATTAGTTGTATAAAAGACAAACATTTGTCGTGCAGTAGTGGTCATCGGTGGCAACCTGATCCGTTGGATGATACAATTACCTCTGTTCGTAAAGAACGCGCCCTGGTAGCTCAGCTGGATAGAGCAGAGGACTTCTAAGCCTAAGGTCGTAGGTTCGAATCCTACCCGGGGCACCACAACACGTAGTTCTTAAATAAATCAAACAAAAATGCTCCTATATATACTGCTCGTTTCTTTCGTAATCGTCGCGCTTGGCTTGGCGTGGTTTTTGACAGCTCGTGACTATGGCCCGAAAGAGCCGATCGGCGCGCTCTGGCTAGCGGCCGGTTTTGGCCTGCTCGGTGGTGTGGCCGCTGCCTTACTGGAAAGCAAAATTATTCCACGAGACGCATTGCTACCGGGATCAGCTCACAGCCAGCTGCTGTATGCTGTCCTAGGTGTCGGCGTGATCGAAGAATTGTGCAAATTCCTGCCGCTGGCCATTTTTCTCTACCCGAAACGTTTTTTTAACGAGCACACCGACGGCGTCATTTACTTCGCGCTTGCCGGCCTCGGCTTTGGGTTACCAGAGAACCTGCTGTATACGCTGCAGTTCGGCGCGCAAACTGGGGTGGGCAGAGTGCTGCTGACGCCATTTTTCCACGCGGCCATTACTGGTGTCGTCGGCTACTGGCTGGCCAAGCAGAAGCTTGCCGGGAAACGCCCGCTAACGATCGCGCCGATACTCGTTGCTGCCATGCTAGCGCATAGTTTTTATGACTACGGGATGAGCGCGGGGGTAGCGCTCTATAGTGTCGTCTCGGTCGCCATGGCCCTCCTGCTCAGCATCGGGCTATTTTACGTGTTTGTCAGAGCCACCGAGCTCGATCAGGACCAGGGCTTAAGCATAGTTGGGCATAATGCTTTTTGTCGGACCTGCGGCAAACCCAACCCAGAGCACCATCTTTATTGCACCTATTGCGGCAACAATGCTTAAATAAGGCGGCAAAGTGTGAATAAAAACTAAAAATGAACTGCTCAAACTGTCAATTACCACTGGATGAAGGTGCTGCCTTTTGCGGCAATTGCGGCTACCCCGTGCATTACCGAGGCAAAAACCACGGTTTGAGCGCGCCAATCGCGCACGCTGGCGCCACCGCCGTGGCCGCGCAAATGCCTGCCTACGCCTTGGCGAAGCCCACCTTTCATAGTGGTGAAATTAAGGCAATCCTGTCTCTACTTTTTGGAGTGGTTGGGATCGTCGGGGCGCTCTTAACCGTTCTGGTCGGCTTGGTTTTTGGCATCATCGGTCTGGTGCTCGGTACGATGGCGCACCGTACTATTCGCCACCGCTTGAGCATGGCAGGGAGTGTCCTGTCTACGTTCGCTATCTTAGTAAACCTAGTGGTCTGGGGGTATCTCGTACAGCACGCCCAGCAAACCAAGCGAGCGAATCTGGCCGCCGCGTCTCAGACAGTAGCCAGCGCGACGCTCGATACGCCGTGTTATCATACAAACTTTGTCGATCAGCTGAATATCAGCAATGCCACCGGTAGTTGCGACATGAACGCCTTTAACGGACCAACAGCAGCGCAGTCAACCAATGCCTACAAAGTTCTGTCAGACAAGGTAGCCCTGGTTACCGAGAATAATTTTGAAACATTTGCCCAGCGGGCTATTGAAAAGGATGTCCAGGTAAATTTGCCAAGTTTCACGATTCAATCCGAGCGCTACACGGCATTTGCCGGCAGTCCGGCCTATGTGGTGACGACGCACGACACGTCCCGAGACGTGGCGGTAGTAGAAGCCGCGGTGCTGCACGAATCTAGTAACGGCTCGAATGTTTTTGTGTTGGTCCACGCGACCGGTGGCGCCCCAGCCGATCTCAATACCATCGAAGGGCAGTGGCAATGGAAATAAATAAAAAGCGCTTACATTTTCATGCCTTACCAATAGCCGGCGTACTGTTTTTGCTGATAGTGTTTAGTGCGCTGATAGCTACACCCCAATTAGCCGTAGCCCGAGATGCACTGCTCAACCGAGCTACACATTTGAAGCCATCTTCAAACGGACTGGCTCATATAGATACGAATGCCAGGCAAAGAGATAATTCGATTATCAGCGCGGGACAGACGGCGTCCACCGAGCTCATACTACAATCAGAGGCGCAGAGCCGTTGAAATTAATGTAAACTGTTCAGTGACACGGTAACAAGCGGGTGTCGTATAACGGTTATTATCCCAGTTTTCCAAACTGGTGACGGGGGTTCGACTCCCCCCACCCGCACCATTAGTTAGACAGAGAATAATTTCATGGCTAGTTACGTACTCAAAGCAGTAAAGTATCTGGTGATACTGGTATTGTCTATACTATTTTGGCTAATACTTTATGATTTTGGTGCAGTTTTAACGGGGCGTGCTGGCCCCGGGGGCATAATTGCTCCGCTTTGGTACACTATTTTGTTAACAATTGTCGTTCTGATCATCTTTATTAAAGGTTGCAAAAAAATCAGTAGGCCATAAGGGTGATAATTAATTATTACAATTTACAGAAGGCCAATTAAGGCTATATTGCTGGCGAACTGTAAGAATTCGTACCGTCAAACTATCACGATCGGCGCTATACCATAGCCAGCGATAAAATCGCCTAAAGTAAAGGAGGACTTATGGTAGTTCGGTTACTGGGAGGACTTATTAATTTTGTGCTAATCGTGGTCGAAGCGTTCCTGGCTGTGCGAGTTATTTTGCGATTTTTCGCCGCCAACCCGACGGCCTCATTCGTACACTGGATATACACTTCTTCCAACACGCTCATCGAACCGTTCCGCGGAATTTTCCCGACGGAAGTTATCGGTAAGAATCACGTCGTTGACTTCACGGCGCTATTTGCCATGCTGGTCTACGGGCTTATTGCCTTGGCCTTTTTGGCTCTCCTCAGCTGGCTCAACCCGGCACGCTATGCGACTGCTGCGCCAGTGGTCACCAAAAAGCGCGTCTAAAGATTTAGATTTCGTGTAGGACCGTAATTTTGGCCCCGAGACTATTGAGTCGCTCGGCTAGGTCTTCATAGCCCCGATTGATGGTGTAGACATTGCGCAGCATGCTGGTGCCATTGGCGGCGAGCATGCCGATTAACAGTAGACTGGCAGGTCGTAGTGCCGGTGGGCAAGTGACGTCATTGATTCGCCATCTTGTCGGGCCGGTGACGTAGACACGGTGCGGATCGGCCAGTTCAAGCTGGCTACCGATTTTGGTGAGCTCGGTATAATAAATTGCTCGATTTTCGTACATCCAATCATGGATGAGGGTGCGACCTTTGGCAGTCGCGGCAATTGGTACAAAATATGGCAAATTATCGGCGTTGAGACCAGGATAGGGTAGCGAGTGAATCTTCTCGGCCGATGCTTTAAGCGCTCCGTTGTGCTTATGGATAGTCAGGTCGACGAGGTCTGTCTTGCCATTGGCGGCCTTGTAGCGCGGAGTTTGGTGCGTTATCAAGCCCATTTTCTCGAGCTTCAGTAGCTCTACCGACATAAATTCAATCGGCACCCGTCGAATAGTGATTTGAGAGTTAGTCGCGACCGCGGCGGCCGTGAAAAACATCGCTTCGATAGGGTCTTCGCTGGGGGCGTAGGTCACATTCTTCTTGATACGCGACAAACCCTCTACGGTTATTTTGGTGTTTCCCACGCCGGAAACTTTGACGCCAAGCTTTTGCAGGAAGAAGCAGACCTCTTGGACTGAATAATTAGCGCTGGCAAACTCGATAATGGTTTCTTCTGGCGTCCTAGCAGCTGCAAACAGGGCATTTTCGGTCACTGTGTCGCCTGGCTCGTATAAGGTGAAACGACCAGCGTCCCGCTTATTAACCTGAACGTTGTAGTGTCCGGAAGCGGCGACAATATTAACCCCGAAGTGCTCTAATGCGAATAAATGTGGGGCGACAGTTCGAGTGCCGAGCTTGCAGCCGCCCGCGTAAGGGATTTTAAACTCTTTGTGCTCGTGCATCAGTGGGCCGATCATCATGAGGACGCTGCGCGTCTTTTTGGCGGCCGAAGCATTCAAACGATTGAGCTTCAGAGTGGCCGGGCGGCGGATTTCCAGGTCATTGCCCGGCAGCCATTTCACACTCACGCCCATGCTTTCCAGAACTTCGATAATGCGGTATACCTCTTCGATGCGTGGAAAGGCTTTGAAGCGGGTGACACCGTGATTGAGCAAGCTGGCGCAGAGCAGTCCGACGGCAGCGTTCTTACTGGTCTTGAGAGTAATCTCACCTTTGAGCTCGTGGCCACCTTCAATTTGTAGATTGGTGACACCTTCGCTCAGGGAGAGGATTTGCTTATTCAGAACGTCGCTGATCCGGCCAAGCGTTTCCAGGCTCAGATTTTGCCGGCCATGTTCCATACGATTCACCGCTGATTGAGAGGTGTTCAGTCGGCGGGCGAATTCTGCTTGGGTAAGGCCTTTTTCTTGCCGTATCTGAGCAATTAACTGTCCGATTTTGACGTTCGAATCTGTCATAACCGATTGATCATATCATGTATGATATTTTGCTCACAAGCAGTTTTCTAGCTCAAATTGCCGTATTTATTGCTATAATTAGTGGCATGATTTAGCTATCCTCTCCGCAACTGACTTATACTGATACTAACAAGGGGAGATAGACATGATAGACGAGATTGTAGCCAAGCTGATTGCCGGCGAAGAAAAGCGCCAGCGCGAGGGCTTAGAACTGATTCCTTCTGAAAACTATGTCAGCCGCGACGTGCTGACGGCCATGGGCAGCGTCTTCACCAACAAATATTCTGAGGGCTACCCCGGCAAGCGCTACTATGGCGGCCAAGAGTACACCGACCAGGTAGAGCAACTAGCGATCGATCGGGCCAAGCAGCTGTTTAAGGCCGATCATGCCAATGTCCAGCCGCATTCCGGTGCGCCGGCCAACGAAGCGGTCTACACGGCCTGGCTGGAGCCAGGCGACACTGTGCTCGCCATGGATCTTGGTCATGGGGGACATTTGACGCATGGGGCGCCGGTCACGCGTTCGGCCAAACTGTATAACTTCATTCGTTACAAGATGAAGGATCCTGCGACTGGCGAAATTGATTACGAAGAACTAGCTCAGTTAGCTCGAACCCACAAACCCAAGATCATTTTGGCAGGCTTCAGTGCTTATCCGCGTGAGCTCGATTACGCCAAGTTTGCTGAAATTGGTAACGAGGTCGGGGCTCTACTGATGGCGGATATGGCCCACATCGCTGGCCTGATAGTCGGCGGGGTCGCCAAAAATCCGTTTGATTACGGCTTCCATGTCATTACAACCACCACGCATAAAACACTCCGCGGACCGCGGGGCGGGCTAATTCTTAGTAAAGGTGCCGTCGGTAACCCTCTCAAGGCGCCTGACAAGACACTTGAAAACATCCCAACGCTCATCGACCGGGCAATTTTCCCTGGAATGCAGGGTGGCCCGCACGAGCATATCATTGCGGCTAAGGCAGTGGCCTTTGGCGAAGCGTTAAAACCTCAGTTCAAAGCCTACGCGCAACAAATAGTCAAAAACGCCAAAGTGTTGGCTGATGAGATGTTGCAGCGCGATTTTAAACTGGTAACCGGCGGTACCAGCAATCACCTCATTCTGGCTGACGTCTATAGCAGCTTTGACATTGACGGCGACGTCGCCGAACGCGCTTTGGACGCGATTGGTCTGACACTCAACAAAAACGCCATAGCCGAGGATCCGTTGCCGCCGTTTCGACCAAGCGGCATCCGTCTTGGTACGCCGGCCGTTACCACTCGCGGCCTTGTCGAGTCAGACATGGAAAAGATCGCCGATTGGATGAGACAAGCTATTGACGACAGGGAAGACAGCAAAAAGCTCGACGGATTAAGAAATGAAGTCAAGCAATTCGCACTGAAGTTCCCCTTGCCGAGTGATAGCTAGCTTTTACGGCGCACGAACTTCAGGCCGCTCCAGACATCATCGATAGCCGCCACTTTTACGTCCACCCAGCCGAGCGGCAATATGGCGTCACGAAAACTTTGTTCCGTCAGATCCGTTTTTACACCGGAAGCTTTTTTGGGCCAGCTGACCCACAACGATTTTTCTATATCTTCCAATTGGTTTTCTTCTAAAAATTGTTGGAGCGAAGCTTGGCTGTCACAAAATAAATGGACGTGCGTAGCTGGCAAACCAGGAGTGAGGTCCAAGCTGTGTTCACTCGTAAACTTAGAATACCAATCCGGCGTATCTTCAACATAAATGAATTCCCCTGGATGGAAGCCGAGCTTACCGATCAAAGGCGTGCCCGAGTCACCGGCGCTCATGGTAATAGTTCGGGCTCCTGAGCGAGCGTAACCCCAAACTTTTCCTGAACTGCTGAAACGATCTTTTGCTTGAAAGCCAGCAGGTCGGCGGTTGATTTGGCAGATTCATTGACGAAAACCAGCGGATGATTAACCCAAGTACCCATGCCGGTTTCCGGATCATGATAGTTCTTAAAGCCAGCCTGTTCGATGAGCCAGGCGGCAGGAATCTTGACGTTCCCATCGGACAATGTCCACGTCGGCACATCCGGATAGCCAGCTCTGATACGAACTAGATCCGCGCTGCTGAGAATAGGGTTCGCAAAGAATGAGCCGTTGTTATGAACATGCGCTGGATCGGGGAGGCGGGAAGTGCGAACGGCAATCACCGCATCACGCAGTACTTGCGGGGTGACTTCAGTGATGTCATGTTGCTGGAAGTAGGCTGCCACGCTTGTATAAAACGGGGGTTCAGGATTGCCCCTTTTTAGGTGCAAGGTGATGGCCGTGATGTAAAATCGCCCGCGGTCGAAGGTTTTGAAGCGACTCGTGCGGTAGCCGAAGGCGCAATCAGCCGCCGGGATATTGATAAAATCGCGCGCCTGGGTATCAAAGGCTTCCACGGTGACAAGCGTTTGTGAGATCTCCTGTCCGTAGGCGCCGACATTCTGAACCGGTGTCGCGCCCACCGTCCCCGGGATGAGGCTCAGTGCCTCAATCCCTGTCAAACCGACCTGGGTGGTGCGCTCGACAACGGCATCCCAGATTTCACCTGACCCAGCCGTGACATAAATGTTCGTTTCGTCTTCATGGAATGTCTCGTATCGCTGGATTTTGTTGACGATTACCAGGCCGGGAAAGCCCTCGTCGCGCCAGTAAATGTTGCTACCGCCACCGATCATGATGACCGGGAGTTTTTTCTCTTGCGCCCAGCTAATTGCCTCTAAAAGGTCCATGCGGGATTCGACAGTGGTGAGGTGGGCCGCCAAGCCGCCGAGACCCATCGTTGAGTATTCGGCGAGGCTAACATTATCAAGGACGTTCATGGAGCTCATTATACAGACTGGAGAGGGTTGCACCCGGCGAAAGAGGGGCATATTATGGAAGTAGATGAGTGAGCAGAGAGCACCCTTTATCAGTCTGGGAAACCACTTGAAGTACGTCAGGGAGCAAGCAAGACAAAGCCTGGCAGAAGTTTCGGGTGCCGTTGAGATTGACGAGACCAGCTTGGCCCGCATAGAGGCCGGTGAAGAGCGCCCGAGCGAAGATATATTGCTGCTTCTGATAAGCCACTTCAACGTCCAGGACACCGAAGCCCTGCAGCTTTGGGAGCTGGCCGACTATGGTGGCGATGTGCCTGAACAAATTCGTCCAGAAATTGACATTCCGACCAACGGTAAGCCAGTTGTACTTCTGGCGTTGGATATGCGTACGCAGTACAGCGATGGTGTTGACATCAACGTCAACACAGCCGGCCTGACACTTAACTTTACTCAAGCTGGCGTGCAGGCACCGTCACCGGTCGCCCGCGTGGGCATGAGTCTTGAACAGGCCGAGGCAGTTATACGCGCCATGCACCATGCACTTATACAGGCACGCTACCTCAAGAATCCCAAGCAACTGCCGCCCCCCAACAAGGCAGACACGCAGTAAATGTAAGAAATCTTACAGACCCTCTCCAGTATCGGTCTTATGCTTACCTTCGTTACCTAAGCTTAACAGTGAGGAAAAGAAACACAGTATGACGACGGAGCAAATGTTGCAGAGCCTTCATAATATGGCTCAGCACACCTCAAAACCAGTGACAAAACGATCCACGCGCAAAAGCAAAAAAACTCGCTAGCGAATAGTTCCCAGACGATGTGGTAATTACGCTTTTAGCGTATACTTAAAGTGGTAGGCAGGAATGGCCAAACAATGGCGACTCACCACAAGCCCTCAGCAGTCTGGCGGAATCAACCGTATGTACTGAGTGGAGTTGCTTTTCTAAGTCTCGTATACATCTTCATTACCTATCGCAGCGCTGCTATCAGCCACGAGAGCGTAAGCGCGAAAAAACTCTTCGTTATCCTTTGTACGCTTGCCTTACCTGAAATTATTATATGGTGCATCGCCACCGTGGCCACGCTCCGGTTCAAGCAGTACGCGCATAGTATTCGTGCTTCAGCCGATGGTCGAGCCATGAGTTTAATCGCCAACGCGCTGTTGCTGATGATGGTTTATGTGATTCTGCTGACGATGGCTGGCACTATGGTGACATTGAGCAAAAACACCGGCCATCTACACCTGGCAGTAACACTTGGCGACTATCTACCGCTCGCCGTGGCCCTCGCCGCGGCAGGCTACTTTTTCGCCGGGGGGTTACGCCTGAACAAGTTGGTACCAGTACGTCTCAGACTGCGAACAAGATTGCTTCTGGTCGGTACATTCACCGTCATTGCGACACTCTATGTCTGGGATTTTCACAATCACGTGCCAACTCTCAAAGGGCACGATGGCATCCCACAGTTTGCGCAATCTATCGACGTTTTGGTCTATACCTACGCCATCCCTTACGTGATCGTCTGGGCGTTGGGTGTTTACGCCTGCATCAGCATCGCTAACTATTCACGGCACACCAAAGGCACAATTTACCGCGAGATGCTGGGAAATTTTTATCGGGGCGTGTTGCTGGTCTTTATTTGTACCTTTCTGGCGCAACTGTTAGTCGAATCAGATATCAACCTCGAGCACTTTAGCTTTCTCTTGTTCCTGATCTATTGTTTGCTACTGGCGGCCGTTATAGGCTTCACACTCATTTATCACGCGTCAGCACGCTTGCAATCACTCGAGAAGGTTTAGCCCAGGCGCCCTAGCGCATAGTTGCGGAGTACTACGGCATGATTGACCTTCGGGTCGCGCGCAGCGTAAATCAGGGTCACGGTGGGATGTTGCTTGATTGTGTCTGCGAGTGTCTGAAAAGCAGTTGAGCGGTCGAGTTCCGCCTGGTAGCGCTGACTGAATTCTTCAAATTTAGTCGACTCGTGCTTAAACCACGTTCGCAGCTCTGTGGAAGGGGCAATTTCTTTGAGCCATAGATCAAGCGCCAGTGCTTCCTTTTTCACGCCACGGGGCCACAAGCGGTCCACGAGGACTCTAAAGCCATCGTTTGGCCCGACTGGATCGTAGGCGCGTTTAAGCTTAATGTCCATAATCAGTTAAATGATACAGCATTATTAACGAACTTAGAATCTTACCGGCTGCCGTGTAAGATTACCGCGATAACCAGCACCAGATACACTAATAACCATAGAGAGTTTTGAATAACGAGCGGTACAAGCCGCTTCCTTATTTTTGAACATAATCCAAGCTTAACAGCTAAAATGTTTGATACGGCTTAGTAGCTAAAATTAGAACCCTATTTATCGAAAGTTACTGTTTGGGTCTATAGGTTGTTGGACGGCTGTGCCGACATCTTTCCAAAACCTATCTGTAGATGAATAAGACCTATTGTTTATGGTAACCCATTGGCAGCCCGTAGCGGATGCAGCGGCGCTCAACGTAGGATTTGTAAAGTTAAAGCTATATTCCACACCATCATCACTTGGGCAATTATAGGTGCCTTGCGGAACGGGCTTAAGAGATCCTATATCACTAAGAATGGTCGATGCCGCGGAAAAGCTTACTATTTTTGAAAAGTTAGTTACGCCTGGTTGATTAAGAGTGTTGGCTCTTTTTATGGCAAGTCGAGTCTTGTCGCTACCTTTTAGGGATACTCCGTTATTGGTCCTATGTTTATAAACGAATATCCCTCCAAGCATAAGTAATAAAACTACTAGGAGGACTATTATAATTTCCGTAGCACCAAAGCCTGTATCATTGCCCGCATCCATTTTATATAAGTATAACGCTCGTGGTTGTATGGTTCGAATCTAGTTAGGCCTAAGTCAAACTTAGAACCACAACTTAACAGATAACGGACGCGATATTTAAGTTGTGGGCTTGGTACGCCCGAAGGGATTCGAACCCAGAAATACCCAGTGGGCATTTTCTGTAGACGCGAGCGGAGCGTCTTATGTAACTTGGTACGCCCGAAGGGATTCGAACCCCTGACCTTTGGTACCGGAAACCAACGCTCTATCCAGCTGAGCTACGGGCGCTAAATAAATTGATGGTAATGTGAGCTACGGG